>Ga0209516_1000264_pt1 | contig 12695 bp, 11 predicted proteins | sample Napbiome12C3dose_FD_187716 | JGI IMG/M metagenome (GOLD analysis project Ga0209516, IMG submission 187716) | Groundwater microbial communities from S. Glens Falls, New York, USA - Naphthalene biodegradation metagenome 12C3dose (SPAdes) (version 2) ... | reverse complement strand
CGCATTGTGAATCCCGCACGGTGCGGAATCCTAAAAAGCGGGACATTCGGGCATGACGTTATTCGGGATTTACTCTTTAATTCAGTATGTATTAAAAACAACGCTGAGTAGTTACAAAATTTCAGAGGTAAGACACAAAGCACTATTGCAACGATTAAGCAATTATCTCACAAAAAATATTTAATTTCTACAAAAAACTTCTCACCGCACCATACACTTCCTCAACGCCAATCTCTTCCATACATTTGAAATGTTCCTTGGGGCAGGATTTACGCCCGATGTGGGTGCAGGGACGACAATCGAGATTGTTGTTCTCGATAACGACAGATTCTGTTCCGTACGGCGCAAAGCCAAATTCGCGAACGGTGGAACCGAATACCGCAACGATCTTTTTCTGTTTTGCGGCGGCAAGGTGCATCAATCCGCTGTCATTGGTCACAACAACGTCGCAAAATTCAAGCGCAGCCGCAGATTCCAGTAAACTGAATTCGCCCGCAAAACTTGCCGCCGATTGTTCCGACACTCGTCTCTGAACTTCCTGCAAGACGAATTCACAATCATCTTTTTCATCTTCCCCGCCGAAGAGCAATATTTTGGCATTGTATTCCTTCGCCGCGCGAACGGCTGTTTCGGCAAACTTTTCTCTTTGCCACCGTTTGGTAAAATGTTTCGAACCGGGACAAATACCGACCACCTTTTCAAATTGATTCAATCGCAGCTTCCCCATTTTACCGGAGATCTCAAAGAGCGTCGAATCGGGAATAAATATTTCCAATCCTTTTTCATCGTTACGAATTCCGTACTTTTCGAGTGTTTCAATATACCGTTCCGCAACAGAGAGAGTATCGTTGAACGCATTACGTTTAAGATTGACAAGAAGCCATCGCTCCATTTTGCGCTTGTCGACCACCACAACATCTTTTGCCCGACAGGCAACGCGCATGAATTTCGTGCGAATACTGTCATGAATATCGACAGCAAGATCGTAGTGCTCATCATACAATCGCTTGGAGAGTTCTTTTAATCCTTCGAAGCCGGATGCCGGATCATACTCATGGATAACGGACAGATGATGATTGTAGCGCACCAACTCTGCGTATTCCTTCCGCACGACGAAATCGATCCGGGCATCTTTGCCGACCGATTTTCGCAGCACCCGCAGCAGCGTTGATGAAAGCACAATATCGCCGATGGAACTTAATCGGAATACAACTGTTTTATGTGGTAGGTTCATATGTTCGACAGAATTAATCCGGCAACGTAGCGAATGCGAAAGTTTTGCGATCCGGCTTAAAGATAACAGGAAGTTAATGCACAAACAAACAAAATTGATTTTTGCCGGCAACAACGGTACATTGAAATAAAACAACGGAGTCCGAATTACATGCATCATCCCGCAACTCTTGGTGAATTAAAAAAGAGCGGATATAAAATTCTTTCGGTGAAGGATGAGGTCCGCAACAATCTGATCAAAAAGCTTCAGAGTGGCGAAAAACTTTTTTCGGGAATCATCGGGTACGAAAACACCGTTGTTCCGGCGATCATCAATGCCATTCTCGCAAAACACGACATCATCTTGCTCGGCTTACGAGGACAGGCAAAAACGCGACTGATCCGTCAATTCCCCACATTGTTGGATGAATACATTCCTGTCATCAAAGGAAGCGAGATCAACGATAACCCGTTCAAACCCGTCAGCAAATTTGGAGTCGATCAGGTGAATAAATTCGGTGACGAGACGGAGATTGAATGGATCCACTACAGCCGGCGCTTCAGCGAAAAACTTGCCACGCCGGATGTAACGATCGCAGATCTCATCGGAGACATCGATCCCATCAAAGCGGCGACACAGCGATTGCATTATTCACACGAAGGGGCAATTCATTTTGGATTGATCCCGCGAAGCAACAGGGGAATTTTCGCCATCAACGAGTTGCCCGATCTTCAGCCGCGCATTCAGGTCGGTCTGTTCAATATTCTGGAAGAAAAAGATGTGCAGATTCGCGGATTTAATATTCGCATCCCGCTGGATATGATGCTGGTGTTCACGGCAAATCCGGAAGATTACACCAACCGCGGAAACATCATCACTCCGTTGAAAGACCGGATCGACTCCCAGATTCTCACCCACTATCCGCGCACGCTGGAGGATGCGATAGAAATCACGGAGCAAGAGGCGGAAACGCAACGCAGTGATCTGCAATTGCATATGCCCTATTATTTCAAAGAGATCATCGAGAACATCGCATTCGAAGCGCGCAAAAGCGAATTTGTCGATCAAAAATCCGGTGTGAGCGCCCGCCTGACGATTGCGGCGATGGAAAATTTAGTGAGCAATGCCGAACGCCGCGCAATCATCTTGAAAGAAAAGCATATCGTTCCGCGCATGTGCGATCTTCCGCATGTGCTTCCGGGAGTGACGGGAAAAGTGGAATTGGTATTTGAAGGAGAACAGGAAGGATCGTTGAAAGTGGGAAAAGCACTGATCGGAAAAGCAACGCGGGAGGTGTTCAAAAAATATTTCCCGGATCCCCTGCAAAAACCACGGAGACAAAGCCAGCAACAACCGCAGGAACATAAAGAGACAAGTGAGTACGCCAAAGTTGTAAATTGGTTTGAAACAGGAAATTCACTTGAAGTTGCAGACGATATGCCATTTGCAGCGTACTATGCTGGATTGAATCGAGTTCCAACATTGAAAGATATCACGAAGAAGTATTTTACGTTGGATGAAAGCGATCAATACGATCTTGCCTCTGCGATGGAATTTGTGCTCGATGGATTACACCAAAATTCCAAGATCGCAAAAGACGAAATCGATCACGTTACTCATTACAAAGATATGGTGGGCAGTATTTTCAGCGGGAAAGGAAAGTTTGAGGAGTACGACTAATTGATAATGGATAATGGATAATTGATAACTGATAATAACAACTAAATTCATTCAATTACAAAAAATAGGAGGCAATATGAACAACCAAAGAGAAAACCCGCTAAAAGATAAATCGTACTTATTCGCAATTGAGATAGTAAAAGCGTGTCAATTTTTGGTGAATGAGAAAAGGGAGTTTGTTATTTCAAAACAATTTTTACGAAGCGGGACTTCCATTGGCGCAAATGTTGAAGAAGCAAATCAAGCGGAAAGCAAAGCAGATTTCATTCATAAATTATCCATTTCAAATAAAGAAGCATTTGAGACACACTACTGGATCAGAATTCTTAGAGATACAAATTATCTTGATACACATAAATCAGAAACACTAATCGCAAACTGTGAAGAACTTCTCAAACTTTTAACAGCAAGCATCAAATCAGCAAAACAAAATTTGAAGAAATAATATTATCCACTATCCATTTTCAATTATCCATTGAATAAATGAGATTTCTATATAGTAAATGGACCGAACACTCCGCAACTGATGAACAGCGGCTTGAACAGTTAATGAAACTGTTCAACTATCTTGTTCTGCAGACCAGCGGCGATGTTGAAGAAGCATTACAATGGCTTCGTCAATTGGCGGAAGAATACGGTATTTTTGATGAGAATCTGACGATGGAAGAACTCATCGAAAAACTCAAAGAGATGGGTGTGATCGAAGAAGTGAACAATAAATTTGAACTTACCACTAAAGGCGTTCAAAAAATCCGGCAAGACGCGCTGAAAGAAATTTTTTCTTCACTCAAGAAAAATCCGTTTGGCAATCACGAAACGCCGAACACCGGAAACGGCGTTGAACGGCTGAGCGAAACAAAAAAATGGACCTTCGGCGATATGCCGACCAATATCGATCTTACATCCACCGTGACCAATGCCTTGAAGCGCGACGGGATCGATGATTTCAATTTAACGGAGGATGATCTTGAAGTGTACGAAACAGAAAATCTCTCTTCGTGCGCTACCGTTATGATGATCGATATTTCCCATAGTATGATCCTTTACGGCGAAGACCGCATCACTCCCGCCAAACAAGTGGCGCTTGCGCTCGCTGAACTCATCCAGACAAAATTCCCGAAAGACTTTCTTGCATGTATCACCTTTGGAGACGATGCACAGCTCATCAGTCTGGCGGAAATCCCCTTTTTACAGGTCGGTCCCTTCCACACCAATACACGCGCTGGACTGCAAATGGCGCGCAATCTTTTGCGCCGATGCGGCAACGCCAACAAACAAATTTTCATGATCACCGACGGAAAACCATCGGCAATGTTCGACGATGCAGGAAGACTCTACAAGAACTCATTCGGACTCGATCCGAAGATCGTCAACAAAACATTGGATGAAGCTGTTGCCTGCCGCCGCGAAAAGATCACCATCAGCACATTTATGATCGCCCAAGACCCGTATCTTATTAATTTTATCGAAGAACTCACCAAGGCAAACAAAGGGAGAGCATATTATTCATCCCTGACCAATCTTGGACAGTTCATCTTCGTCGATTACATCCGTAACAGACGGAAGAAATTCTAATCTCTCTTGCACAAACTCCTTTTCTCAATCATAATCGGAATCACATTTCATAGAAATAACACAGTTTGCAGTTGAAATTCACACCGACAAATCATAGATTGCACGCAGAAAATCAGACTGTACTATCCATTTTTCACTTGGAGGAGTATAATGAAACGCTTACCGCTGTATCTCCTTTCACTTTTCATCTTCTCGTTCCAACTCACGGAAGCATTGCCAAAGTTTGCAACGCGTCAGGGTGCCAAATGCCAGTCATGTCATATCAATCCTACGGGAAAAGGAATGCGAAGCACATTCGGCGCAACATACGGTCGGGAAGAATTACCAATGGAAACATTCAAAGAACAGATTGATCTGGATGAATACACCCCGTCGTTGAACGATTTCATCACGATCGGAATGGACTACCGGACACTCTTCTATTACCGCGAACAAAATTCCTCGTCGAGTTTCTTTCAGATGCAGGGAGATCTGTATCTGGACCTGCGCTTGAATAAAAAATTCAGAATTTATTTTGACAAAGGATTGTATTCGGGATTTGAAGTGTTCGGACTTGCAAAAGTTCTTCCTTTAGATGGATATGTGAAACTCGGAAACTTTGTTCCTGCGTACGGATTAAAAATGGATGATCACAATCTTTTTATTCGCAGCGGTCCATATTTTCCGTTGAACACTGCAATCGTTTCATATCCCGGCGGACTTGGTTTCGGGCAAGGTTCAGAAGATACGGGATTAGAATTTGGATTCAATCCGAGTATTTTTACGGTGAACGTTGGCGTGTTTAATGGACGCAAAGGCGGATTGACAGGAACGGCAGGATCAAAAAATAAAGCGGTTGTTATTCGTGCAGATGCCAATGTGCAAACTGACATTGTGAATTTTAACGTCGGTGGTTCTTTCTATAATCTTCCTAATTCAACCACTCCGGGAAAAACAAGAATACTCGGAGGATTTGGAGTTGTTACGGTAGCAAATAATTTAACACTGCAAGGAGAGTTTGATATCCTTACAACATACAGCAGTACAAAATTAAAAGAGGTCAGCGGCAATATTCTTTACGCCGAAGCAAATTATCTAATTATTAATGGCGTTGACCTGAAACTCGGTTATGAATTTTACGATCCGAACATTGACCTGAAAGACGGCAGCGTTACTCGGTTCACAATCGGCGCTGAATTATTTCCGTTTACCGGAGTTGAAGTTCGTCCGCTCTATCGCATCAATCAGGAAAAACCGACCGAGTTCAATAATAACGAACTGCACATAATGTTCCACTTCTATTTGTAAAAGGAAAAAGAACTATGAACGCAAAAATTTTTTCGATACTGCTCTTTTCAACTTTGCTGTTTATTTCGGCATGCGAAGATCAAGGTGATCCGGTTTCACCTCCTCCAGCGAATCCGCCCGTCATCAATTCTATTGTTCCAGATTCCGGCGCAGTTGGTGACACCGTTACAATCAAAGGAACAAAATTCGGAACATTGCAAGGTTCAAGTTCTGTTACTTTCGGAACAGTTTCTGCTTCAACAATCGTTTCGTGGAATGACAGCACAATTCGTGTAACAATTCCCGCAAATTCTGCAACCGGAAATGTTACCGTAAAAGTGAACGGTACTTCGAGCGCCGGAAAACAATTCAAAGTATTAGGAACGGTAACGCTGGTAAGTTTTGCAAGTGCAATTCAACCTTTGATAACTCAATACGCTTGTGCAAATTGCCATCCCAGCAATGGCGGATTTAGTGTTGCAACACATGCGCAAATAATATCAAGGGTAATAACCGGAAATGGTGAAGGAAGTTTGCTTGTGAAAAAACTTCGCGGCACTGCCGGTGGTTCACGTATGCCTCAAAATGGACCGCCGTATATGTCCAATGCTGAAATTCAAAAATTTGTTGATTGGATAAATCAAGGCGCTTTGAATAATTAATTGTCAGGAAAATATACCATGAAAATGTTCATCATATTGATGATCGTCGTATCATCAGTCACCTTCACACAAGAAAAACAGGAAAAGAAGGAAACGGTTTCTTTCTCAAAAGATGTGATGCCTGTCTTCACAAAAAAATGCTTGAACTGCCATAATACCGAAGACGAAAGTCCGAGCAATTTATACTTAGAAAATTACAAAGAACTGATGCGGGGAAATAGCAGGCACGGACCGGTGATCAAAAAAGGTAAAGGGGAAGAAAGTATTCTCATCATGAAATTGCGGGGCACGGCAGAGTTCGGAAAACAAATGCCGCGCGGACGTAAACCGCTTGAGGATGAAACGGTCGACTTGATCTCCCGGTGGATTGATCAAGGTGCAAAAAATAATTAGTCGAACCTTAAAAAGTCAAAAGTTTTTGAAGATGTCAGACATCTTCTAACAGTCGGGTAGTTTTGTTCAAACAAAAAAGATGATCTTGATGAGATAAGAACACATTAAACCTCCGAAGTTTTCCATTCTTCGGAGGTCTGGTATTTCAGTTACTTCACAATCCCCAACTGTTTATACTTCTCCTGATACTTCTTCCACAATTCCGTGTGACGGCTGCGGAGATCGATCTTTTTCCCTTGGATGAATTCCATTTCCACATTCGACATAATTTCTAACGGATCGCCGGTTGTTACGATCAGAGTTGCGTCCTTGCCGACTTCAAGCGAACCGACCATTGAATCAATGCCAAGCAATTTCGCCGCGTTGAGCGTAACGGATTTTAACGCTTCCTCTTTCGGCAATCCGTACGATGCGGCGGTTGCGGCTTGATACGCCATATTACGTTCGTTCATTGCTGCATTGCCTCCGCCGGAAATAGCGAACAACACTCCTGCTTGATGTAATTTCATCGGAACGGTAAACGGAGAATCGTATTCTTCCCATCGGCGATTCGGAAGATCGTGAATCGGTTCAACGATGACGCCAACATTATGTTCTTTCAGCAGGTCTGCTACTTTCCACGAATCGCGTCCGCCGTGAAGAATGAGATTCACGTTTTGATCTTTTGCAAACTGCACTGCGGATTGTATCTGCGTTACTTCGTTCGCACCGACGATCAGTGATATTTTCTTTTCAAACAACGGAGCGAACGATTCCCAGCGCAGGTCGGTTCGATGTTTTTCTCCATATCCTTCCGCTTTTTTTGCTTTGAGATATGCGCGTGCATCATCGAACGCATTCCGCAGTTCTTTCAAATTATTTTCAATCGCTTTCTTTTGTTCTTCTTCCGATTGACGAGCAAACGGCGAACGATTGATCCGCATATTGGGCCAATTCACATACAATCCGACAGGCGCTTTCAAAATCATTTCTCCGTTCGTCCAACCATCCATCATCATCGCAGCGGTTTTTCCGGCGATCAAACTTCCTTCCGGCACAACGTGCGAGATTGTAATTCCGTTTGCACGAGTTGTGGGAATCAGTTCGCTTTCGGGATTAACAGCAGCATCGGCACGAACGTTGGGATTGATGCGCCCTGTTTCTGCAACATCAACTGTCGCACGAACAAGTTCTATTTCCTTCAAACCAACGGAAGAAGCGGCATTGATAAGTCCAGGATAAATATGTTTTCCGCTCACATCAATGCGTTCGGTGTTTGCGGGAACATCAATGTCCTTTCCGACTTTTGCGATCTTGCCATTCTCAAAAAGCAGCATTCCATTTTCAATAACAGAACCGCTCACTGTGTGGATTGTTCCACCAACAAGCACGATCGGCTTTTCTTGTTTCTTTGCCGGTACGGGAGTTGAAGCAATCGAAAATGTAAAAAACATAGTCATTGCGAGGAGCGAAGCGACTAAGCAATCTTTGAAATCAATGTTAGAAGGAGATTGCTTCGCCAAAAAACGGCTCGCAATGACAATGATTTTGGATTTTCTTAAAATCAGAACAAGGTTGCATTGCTTCGTTCGCAATGATACCGATAATTTTTTTGTCATACTCATTACTCCATACGCATTACTCAATACTGTTTTCATTGTCCCACCTCGCTTTCCATTAACTCGTTATGATCTTCTTCGTGACAGGAATAACTCGATGAACGATTCGGCATCGGCGATGAACCTGATCCTTTCTTTTTTGATTTCAATGCTTTCTGAACGAGTTCCACTTTTTTCTTTTGAACGTCTTCTCTCAACATCGCATCTTCTTCTCTGTCGAAATATTTTCGACCGTCAATCCACGTTTGTTCGCAAATGGAATAGGTCGAAAGCGGATGCCCGTTCCAAATTACAAAATCAGCATCTTTGCCGACTTCAAGCGAGCCAACGTGGTTGTCAATCCGCAATTGTTTTGCAGGATTGAGCGTAACAAATTTCAGCGCATCAATTTCGCTTACACCGCCATACTTCACTGCTTTTGCCGCTTCAAGATTCATTCGTCGCGCCATTTCGTTGCTGTCGGAATTATATGACACAACAACACCGGCATCGTGCATTAATTTCCCCGCGTATGGAATTGCATCAATCACTTCGTACTTATACGCCCACCAATCGCTGAACGCCGATGCGCCGACTCCGCGTTTCGCAATTTCATCTGCAACCTTGTATCCTTCAAGAATGTGCTGCAATGTTCCGATCTGAAATCCGAAATCATCAGAAACGTGAAGCAGCATCATAATTTCATCCTGACGATAACAATGCGAATGGACGAGACGTTTTTTGTTTAGAATTTCAGCAATCGTTTCCAATTCAAGATCGCGGCGCGGCGGAATAAGATTCGGATTTGATTTTGCACCGCTCATCGCTTTATCATATTCGCGCGCGGCGGTAAATTCATCACGGATGATCTGCTCAACTCCCATTCTCGTCTGCGGATAACGCGTTGTATATTTATCGCCCCAATTTGCCTGCTTCGGATTTTCGCCAAGCGCAAATTTAATTCCGGGAATCGCTCCTTCAAATTTCATTTGCTCCGGCAGCATTCCCCATCGCAATTTGATCACCGAGTTCTGTCCGCCGATCGCATTTGCCGATCCGTGCAATTGATTTATTGTAGTCAATCCGCCCGCAAGTTGACGATAGATGTTGATATCATCGGAATTCAACACGTCACCGATCCGAACTTCTGCTGTGATCGCTTGACCGGATTCGTTCACACCTTCGGAAATTGCCGTGTGAGAGTGTGCGTCAATTAATCCTGCTGTTAGGTGTTTTCCTTTTGCATCTATCACAAGCGCGCCGCTCGGAGCAGAAATTCCCTTCCCAATTTTGGAAATTTTTCCTTTGCTCACCAACAGATCGGAATCTTCAAGATTCCCCTGCGGACCGCTTGTCCAGATCGTTGCATTTTTCACAAGCACATCTTGCTGTTTCGGAAGTTCTTTTCGTCCGAATGCGCCGTCGGGAAAAACAAGTTCATTTGTCGCACACATCGGCACAGACGGCTTTGAAGAATCCGGTTTTTCCTCGAACATCTTCACGCGTTTCGCGCTCCAACTTCCGGATTGTCCGTCGGACAATTCAAATAATCCCGCTATTATATTTTCATTCACAGAACCCGAAAGACGAACGACACCTTTCATTCCGATTGAATCTCCATCAAACGAAAGTGCAAATTGTTTTTGTAAAAGCGATGCAGAACGTGCTTTCACTTTCTGCGAACCTTTCATCACGTTCACGATAATCGTATCAACATCGCCGGAAATATCGAATGAGCCGGTATCAGTTTTCGCGTCAGAACGTTTTAACGAATAATTCCACGTTCCGCGAACATCAACCTCCGGCATCGCTTTCACTTCATAGCGTTTTCCTTCCACCCACGTTTCGCGCACTTTTGTTTTTTCTGCAAAGAGGTCGCCGTCAGTCAACACAATGTTTGCAATTTTTCCTGCGTCGATTGTTCCAAGTTGTTTTTCCATTCCGACAAGTTGCGCGGGAATTGTTGTTACGGAAGCAAGCGCATCGTCCGGATTCAATCCGCAGTCAATCGCCGTTTTTACCATTGCGCGGAATTTAGAAACATCTTTTAATTGGTTGGAAGTCAGCGCGAAATTCACTCCCGCTTTCTTTAAGCGCGAAGGATTTTCCGATGCAAAATCCCAGTGACGCAATTCTTCGTAGCCGGTGTTGAATGCGTCCTCCGGCGTTTCAACGTTTGGTGCGTTGGGAAAATTAACGGGAAGAATGACCGATGCTTTCAGATCTTTGATCGCATCAATGCGGCGGTATTCGTATCCGCTTCCGCGCAAGATACACTGCACGGAAAATTCTTTCGCAATGTTCGATGCGCGTAATGCTTTCAATTCATCATTCGTTTCGATCACAAGTTGCTGTTTTCCACTCACCACAGATTCAAGAACCGCAAGCGTTTTATTGTCTTCGGGGCGCGGCTGATTAGGATTTTTTGCATAGATTTTTTGCGCATCGGAATACCATTTCGCGTCAATCAACGTCTGGCGGATCAACGCGATCGTTCCCATGTGAGAATTCGGATAACCGTCCGAAAACTCTTCGCGCACCAACGACGCATGATGAAAAACATTCGATCGCACTATTTGTGAATTTGGAATATCGTCGCCGAGATCCACAAGTGCGCTGCTTCCTTTCATGATTCCGTTTTGCGGAACGCTGAGAACCGTTGTAAATCCGACAGCGCGAAGTTTTTCCGCCGCATCTTTTTCGGGAAGGAAATTATCGGCAACGGAATAATCCGCTTTCACATTCGGATTCCAGTAATTTGTTCCGCGGGATTGTTCCTGCGGTTGCTGCTGTTCGCCAACATTAGCACCGGATTGCGGTTTCGGCTTTGGCTGACCATAATCGGAATAGATATCGATCAATCCCGCATACGCAGTCAATCCCGTGCAATCCCATTCGCGCGCATCGGCGGGAATCGTTACATTCGCACCAACTGATTGAATCACGCCATCGCGAATGATGATCGTTCCTTTTTGAATTTTCTTTCCGGGAGATTGAATGATGGTGAGATTTTTTAGCGCGTGAACAGCGGGAGTATTTTTGCGAATACCTTCCACCTGCTGTGTTGATTGAGCAAAGAGCAGCGAGCAATTCAACAACATCAGCAAAAAAAATTTTCTCATAATGGACCCGTTACATTAGTGGTGATTTGGTTTGTGTGTTGGAATAACAACAATATGAATTGTAACACCAATTGCAATTATCAGCAAGATCAAATGAATAACAAATGATTGCGTTACGAATATAGAGTAAAGAATTCCCGCCCACAAGATGACAATTATAGAGATTTTTGAGGAACGAGTAGTTCCTTTCCCTTCACGATAATTCTTGAGATACTTGCCGAAATACTTATTGTGATGAAGCCAATTATAAAATTTTTTAGAGCTGTGAGCGTAACACCACGCCGCCATTAAAAAGAAAACCGTAGTCGGAAGCAGCGGAAGGAATATTCCGAGAATGCCGATACCGACAAAGACCGTTCCGGCAAAGAGCAGTGTCCACCGGACGATCGGTTTTTGAGAGATTTTTATTTCGGAAATGCTTTGGTCTTGCATAAAGTTTTTAGTTCTTGTTTAAGATTATAAGTAACGCGCTACTCAGTGTGCCGTTAAAGTCATGCCATGAGTTACTTTTTGACGTCATAAAACATACACCATTCGAAAAAACCTTAGACAAACTCATGGCATGACTGAGTAGTTACGATTATAAATTATAAAACTTCAGATCTTTTCCCGTTCGTAATTTGGTGATGTAAACGATCTGCCCTGTATGATACGAAAAATGTTCTGTAATGTGAAGAACAGCTTCCATCCCTGTGACCTCATATCCTTGAATATTGTACAATCTTCTCAATGTGTTCACAGGTAACGTTTTGAGCACTTCATCGACATCAAAGACCGATGTTGTGAGATGATCCAGTAACTCGGATTTCGGTATGTGTGAACGTTCGGAGAATTCTTTGTTTCGGTCGCGCTGAAAATCCTTCTCTCCTAAATGATGATACACCCATAGACGGATATTTCCTGCAAGATGAAGGATCAGATTTCCGATACTGTTATTGGTTTCATACGCCCGCCACCAAATGTCATCGTCAAATAAGTTTGAAAGACAATCTTCGATCTTCGGAAGATATTCTTTCACTAATTTTGTGCGGCAACATTCGATGAAGTAGCGGTCGGTATTTTGAATAACGGGAGTTGTAATCATAATTAGTTGATCCTTAAAAAGTCTTCATCAGCACAACCTTGTCAAGGTTATGTAATTAGATTTGTAAAATTTTGGACGTTGTTTCGTTGTTGATCAATAAACCTTGACAAGGTTTCTTACTTT
>Ga0209516_1000262_pt1 | contig 12731 bp, 12 predicted proteins | sample Napbiome12C3dose_FD_187716 | JGI IMG/M metagenome (GOLD analysis project Ga0209516, IMG submission 187716) | Groundwater microbial communities from S. Glens Falls, New York, USA - Naphthalene biodegradation metagenome 12C3dose (SPAdes) (version 2) ... | reverse complement strand
GTTGTTAGATAAAATTGCCGCCAACGCAAAGTACATCGAACCTATTGAACTTGCTTTGGCTCAGCACGATTTGGAAACAAGCCAAGCAGTAAACCAAAGCGTTGAAAACAGCTTCGTCAAAAAGCAATCACAACAAATTATTGCAACATATCCACAGAAATTTGAATTGTTACAAAACTACCCAAATCCATTCAATCCATCAACAACAATTTCATATTCACTTCCACAAGCAGGCAATGTGACGTTGAAGATATATGATGCGCTCGGAAGAGAGGCGGCAACGTTAGTGAATGACTTTAAATCTGAAGGGGAATATAGAGTACAGTTCAATGGTTCTTCATTGTCAAGCGGAATGTATTTTTATCGCTTGCAAGCAGGCAGTAATGTTGCAATAAAGAAGTTAGTTTTGATGAAGTAAATATTCTTCACTTAAAATCCCCGAAATCTTTTTCAGATTTCGGGGATTTGTTGTTCAATCTTTTTTCGCAGGAGAACTTGTTGTTGTATCCGAAGGATGCTTCGCATCGAAGACTCGACTCGTTGAGCGGACAAGTTGGCGGAATGCTGGTGAAGTAATACAAAAATCTTTTTATCGCAGAGAGCGCGGAGAATTACTGTATGGACGGACTCTTGCTTACTCGACGCAGGCGAGTCTGTCTCTTTTTATTTTGTAAGGCGAGATATGTTCTCGCCTTTTTATTTATTCTCCTCTGAAAAAAATTCCTTATATTCATTACAATACAATGTGAAAGGAATGTTGTATGTCCACAAAAGCAGTGTTAATCACCGGAGCGAACGGGGAGATCGGACACGGACTCGTCTCGCGCCTCACGGAAAAACATCCCGATATCCGCATCGTGGCGATCGACGTTCATCCGCTCAGCAAGGAACTGAACCAGCAATGCCATGAAGTGATCGTGGGCGATATCCTCGATTCGACACTGATCGATCGTCTTGCCGCATTCTATGATTTTGAAACGATCTATCATCTGGCGGCGATCCTTTCCACCAAAGCGGAACGTGAACCTGTGCTTGGCCATCGCGTGAATGTGGATGGCACACTGAATCTGCTGGAACTTGCAGCACGGCAGGCGCGGGCAACGGGCGAGAATGTAAAGTTCCTTTTTCCGAGTTCCATCGCGGCGTACGGTCTGCCGGATGTTGCGACAAAGATGAAATCGGGAAAAGTGAAAGAGAACGAATGGGTCGATGCGCGGACGATGTACGGCATCAATAAAAAATATTGCGAAGATCTCGGGCGCTACTACAACTGGTATTACCGCCAGATCGATCCGCAGCCGACAACGGGGCACGTTGATTTCCGCGCGATCCGTTTTCCCGGACTCATCAGCGCCGTGACCTTGCCGACCGGCGGCACGAGCGATTACAGTCCTGAAATGATGCACAGCGCAGCGCAAGGAAAACCGTACGATTGCTTCGTTCCCGAAAGTGCGACTCTTCCGTTTATGGTGATGCCCGATGCGATCAACGCGCTGCTGAAACTGGAATCAACGCCAGCGAAAAATCTGACGCAGGTTGTGTACAATATCGGTGCGTTCAGCGTCTCCGCAAAGGATTTTTATGACGCGATCAAAAAGGCATTTCCCCTTGCTGTCGTGAATTTTAAACCCGATCCGCTCCGTCAGAAAATTGTGGACAGTTGGCCTGCCGATGTGGATGATTCACTCGCACAGAAAGAATGGGGATGGCAGCCGGAATATGATTTTAAACGCGCGTTCGAGAAATATTTGATTCCGGCAGTGAAACAGCGCTACGTAAAATAAATTTATGTAGGACGGGATGCCATCCCGTCCTACAAGTGAAAGATACACCTCATCCCAATTTCATCGGGACACCTTCCGCCACAAATAAAAACGGATAAACCTTTCTTCAACGCTTAATTTTTTTTACACACACAGAATTTTTTTTGCAGGGACCGATGACCTGCCCGCTGTGCTGGTTGGCGGGAAATCTGTCCTTTTGTTTTTAAAGTTATTTTCTCGTTCATCGAATAAAGTTTTCAGTTAAAGACGGAAATATTTTCATCGTTCTTCCACCGAGATTTCCTCCACGAGAATTTATCGCAACTTTTTGAAGACTCAATGCAACGGATAGCCGTTTTGAAAAATAATTTTTCCATTCTTTTTTGTAGAATGATTCCGTTGCTTTTTTGTTGAAATTATTTTTTTTCGATTCGGTCAACACACGCGCGATCAACGTTCCGCTTTTAATTGCCATTCCAATGCCATCGCCGGCAAGCGGAGCGATAACGCCGGCAGCATCGCCGATCATATAGATTCCGTTTTCAACAACACTCCGTTGTCCAAAAAAAATTTTATAGCACCGTGAGAAAATCTGTTACAGGAACATGTCATTCCCCTTTGCAGCACAGACTGTGCGCAGAGACGAGAGAGGATTAAGGGGTGTGTTACGAGACCCGCGCTAAACGTCAGACATAAAGAGCATGTCAGACGTTATCCCTGCACCACAAACAACGCCGGAGAGAAAAACAAAAGCTGTTGCGGGGAAGGTTTTCTCACGTATCGACAAGTAATTCTTCTGATATATATTGTCCAAATTTTTTTCTTGTTCTTTAAGAGAGTTTACCTACATTCTGTGTGATAGAGAACGATGCTACACTACTACAAAGAATCTCACTATGCTGGAACCATGCGACCGGAAAGGACTGTGCCTGAATGACGCGGGAACGATTTGAGCAGATAGCGCAAGAAGCGTTTGACACTCTGCCGGCCGATTTTCGTGACCGTGTGGAGAACGTGCATATCGTTGTCGAAGAGTACCCGTCCGACGATGCGCTTGACAGAGTGAAGGCAGAACGCCATTCGCTTTTAGGGTTATACCAAGGCGTTCCCCTGACCGAGCGGGGGCAATGGTACGGAATGAGCGCGACAGTGCCGGACAAGATTTCTCTGTATCAAAAGAACATCGAATCGGTCTGCCGGAACGAAGAGGAGATCGAACTGAGGATCCGGGAAGTTCTCTTTCATGAGCTGGGCCATTATTTTGGAATGAATGAAGCTCAGATCCGCAGCGCAATGAAACGATTCTTGTAAACGACTAAACTAATCGGTGGGGTTTCGGAAGGCAGCACATGATCGATCGTTTCAATTCAGAATATTGACTGAAATTAAACTATTTAATCTTCGTAACTCCTAAGTAACTCGTTGTAACCTCAAATAAATCAATAGGTTAAAAATTGAAGACCACGAGTTACTCTATTTGAAAAAAATTCGCCGAAGGCGTACTGAACGCGCTACTCACCCAAAAAAAATTAAGCCACACCTGTGTGCTGAAGCTTTACTACACAGAAAGTTTCGTGAAATGCAGCACTTCGGTGCGCAAGCACAGATTCACAGATTTTCGACAGAAAAATTTTAAAAGTTTAATCTGTGAATCTGTGGCTATGTTTTTTCTTTGTGTTTTTGCAGGAAATTATTTGTCTACGACTCGTAGAGAAACATTTATTACGCGGAGCAGTTACGTTATTTATTCGTATAATTTTAAACGCGTTACAACATTACGGTGAAAAAATATGAGCAACGAAAAAGAATATTTACTCGGAACAAACAATGCAGAATTGGAACGCCTGCGATTTCAACACGGTGTATGGAGATCGGTGACCGATGGATTCTTGGATCGCCTTCACGTTTCTGAAGGATGGAAATGTTTGGATGTTGGCGCCGGTCCGGGATTTGTATCGATGGATCTGCGTACGCGTGTTGGAGAATCCGGTGAAGTAACGGCACTTGAACCCTCTCAACTCTATCTTCAATATCTGCGTGATGAGCAGAAACAACGCGGATGGGACAATATTGTGTGTCTGCAGGGTACGGTGGAATCAACCGAACTTCCATCTGATACGTACGATCTTATCTTCATACGCTGGGTAGTAAATTTTTTGAGCGACAGAGAATTGTTCCTTGCAAAACTTCTTCCATCGTTGAAGCCCGGCGGCGTTATTGCAATTCAAGATTATTGGTATGAAGGACTTTCCTTGTATCCGAAAGGTACTCCATTCGAACGAATGCCGGATATTGTCCGCGCCTATTACCGTGCGGGCGGCGGCGATCCGTATGCAACAGGAACAATTCCATCATTCATGAAAGAACAAGGATTGTCGTTGATCGATTTTAGTCCCCACCAACTTGCTGGCGGACCGGAAACACCGATCTTCGAATGGGTGCATCGTTTTTTAACACTGCATCTTCCGCTGATGGTGGAAAAAGGGGTGATCTCTCAGGAAGAATGCGATATTCAACTTTCCAATTGGAATGAGCATCGCAATAATCCGGAGACGATTTATTTTTCCCCGCTTGTGGTTGATATTGCCGCGCGACGGTGATGCCGTCGGAACGGATGATGACATCTCAGTTCAATTAATCGTATCTTAACGGCACATGATGTTTTGAGAAAGAAAAGGAATATGGTATGTCTGACGTTCAAACGATAGAATTGCGATGCAGTAAAAGCAGCGACGGAAAATATAATGCCCGAACGTATGTAAACGGAAAAGAGGCAAAAGGAGCCGAATTTTCTGTGAACCGCGGAGATGATTTTGCAGTCGTTATACTCTATCAGCGGGTGAAGAAACAGTATCCCGGAACCGCACCGCACGTAAAAGGATTAAATAAGAGCGGTATGGAAAAGATTCTCCGCTCGTCGTAACAGTGTGCAGGAGTGATGCCATGAGACACTGACGGCATCACTTTTGAAAGTTTCAACTATTTCCGGGGGGATTGTAATTTCCGACGAGATCGGATTCGATTTTAAGTCGTTTCTTTTTATCCTCTTCCAGATGAACGCAGATGCAATTGGCATCGAAGCGGGAAAACATCGGATCGCGCGGATGGTCGAATTGCCTGGCAAGATTCTCCGTTTCACCGACAAAAATTTTGCCGTGAATAACCTTGTTCATCTCATCCGTGGTGCGGTTGGTAATAAAATACACGGCGCCGATTTCTTTGAACAACGTTGTCATCGGCTGAATAAGGAAACTGTATTTTTTCCCCGATTCTCCGACAAATGTTACTTGTGACATGACTGCTTCCCTCTGTTTTTCTCTGATTGTATATACAGTATCCGCATAATCGTGTCTAACTGCAAGTGAATCTTTATCTTGCTGTGGTAGAGAGGTAGCTGAGTGATGCCATGAGTTATTTATGTCATCACTGTTCGCACGTTGCACTTACTTTTCTTTTCCAGTGATGAAGCGATGCATTTACGCCCGCTCGCCGTAGCGGAGAAAAGAAAAAAGCAGTTGATGTGTTTGATATTTTGCATTCAACATCTGATTCAACATCTGATTTCCACCCCACCCAATCTTTTCGTATATTCATTAAGTATTTGAGTAAAAAGTATATGAGTATGAAGATAAAAGCTCTTTATACTCCATACTGACTACTCAATACTCATTAATTGTAAATCAAAATCTGTCTGCTTTAGCGGGTCTAAAATCTGACTACTGTGTTCTGACTACTAACAACTAAACAATGCTCTCACTCAACAACCTCTCCGTCAATTACGGCGAACGCTATTTGTTCGACGACCTTTCATTCACCATTAATCCGCACGACCGCATCGGGCTTGTCGGCAGTAACGGCGCAGGCAAAAGCACGCTGTTAAAGATCATTGCCGGCATCACTCCGCCTATGGAAGGAACGGTGAGCAAGGCGCGCTTCGTCACGGTCGGTTATCTACCGCAGGATACGGTGGTGGAATCCGAAATGTCGCTCTATAAAGAGGTGGAATCCGCCTTCGAAGATATTTTACAGATCGAAGAAGAGTTGAACGAGGCGTATCAGCGTCTCGGTGAGGTTGACCACACCACGGAAGAGTACAGCGAACTGCTGGAGATCATCGGCGAACTTCAGCACAAGCAGGAAGATGCCGACGCGTTCCGGTTGAAGTCGAAGATCGAAACCGTGCTGATGGGGTTGGGATTTTTGGTTCCCGATTTTGACCGCCCCACAAAGTCGTTCAGCGGCGGCTGGCAGATGCGTATTGCGTTGGCAAAACTTCTTCTGCTCGAACCTTCCGTGCTTCTGCTGGACGAACCGACGAACCATCTGGACATCGAATCGTTGCAGTGGCTTGAAGAATATCTGCGCAACTACAACGGAGCGGTCATGCTCGTGTCGCACGACCGCGCATTGTTAGACGGGCTGACGAAAAAAACATTTGCGCTCAGTCTGGGCAAGATGGATGTGTACGCGGGAAATTATTCCTTCTACGAAAAAGAGAAAGTGCTGCGCAAAGAGTTGATCATGAACGCGATGCGCAACCAGCAGCAGCAGATTAAGCAGACGCAGGATTTTATCGACCGCTTCCGCTACAAGGCGACGAAAGCGCGCCAGGTGCAGAGCCGCGTGAAGCAGTTGGAAAAGATCGACATGATAGAAGTGGAAGATGAAGAGGACGAGATCCGTTTTCATTTTCCGCAGGCACAGCAGAGCGGGCGCGTGGTGATGGATCTGCAGAATATCCACAAAGCGTATGACGACAATGTTGTGTATAAAGATCTGAATTACACATTCGAGCGGGGAGACCGCATTGCGATCGTTGGTGTGAACGGTGCGGGAAAATCGACGCTCTCCAAAATTGCTGCGGGCATCGAGCCGTTTCAATCAGGCAAGATGGTTCCCGGTTACAATGTGATCGTGTCGTACTTCGCTCAACACCAGGCAGAAGAACTGGACATGAGCAAAGAAGTCCTGCAAACGGTGGATGAAGTTGCAGTGGGAGAGATACGGACGAAGCTTCGCTCGATACTGGGATCGTTCTTGTTTCGCGGCGACGATGTCTTTAAGAAAGTGAAAGTTCTTTCCGGCGGAGAGAAAAGCCGTCTCGCATTGGCGAAGATGCTTCTGGCTCCCGCCAATTTCCTGATCATGGACGAACCGACGAATCACTTAGATATGCGTTCGAAAAAAGTTCTGCAGGAAGCACTGAAGAGTTTTGACGGAACGTATCTGATCGTGTCGCACGACCGGGCGTTTTTAGATGAGATCGTGAACAAAGTGCTGGAGATTTCCCGAACCGGAGTGCGGACGTACATCGGCAACGTGAGCGAGTATATTGAGGCAAAGAAGAAAGAGAAAGCGAGTAGTCAGAAGTCAATATTCAGTAATCAGACTTCAGAAGAGAAAAGTTCCCTTCCTTATCAAGTCCCAAGGGATACCTTCGGGAGAGGGGATAAAAGGGGTAGTTTTGCAGTTGAAGAAAAGAAAGAAAAGCCGAAGAAGAATACGTTTCAATTGAAAAAACGGTTAGAGCAAGTTGAAAAAGAGATCGAAAAAATTGAAAATGTAAAATCGAAGATCGAAAATGAAATGAGCAGTGACGAATTTGTGAAGTATCCGATAAAAGCAAAAACCATCAGTGCTGAATACGATGCGGTGAATAAAAAGCTGAACGAGTTGATGGAAGAGTGGACGAAGATCTCTGAAGAATTAGGAGAATGATTTTAAATTGTTAAAACTTTTTACCACATAGGCACATAAGAACACATAGAAAAACTATGTGAACTATGTTTCTATATGGTTCATTTCATTTTTGATCAAACGTAACTACTCAGCGTGAAGTCGTTGATTCAAAAATTATTTCGGACAAGTATGATAATTCATACTATCCTATTCGTGAATATTCGTGTTATTCGTGGATAAAAAACCTTGCTCGTAGTTACTTTTTTCCACTAATAACACGAATAAACACTAATAAAAAAATTACAAAAAACAGACTGAGTAGCGCGGTCAGTACACCTGCGGCGAATTTTTCTCAAATAGAGTAACTCACAATGGGTATCTCTAAAAACCTATTCTGCGAACATCTGCGTAATCTGCGGGAAAATATTTCCCGCTGATTTCGCTGATTACCGCAGATAAAAAAGAAATCACTTTCAGTTTTTAGAGGTGCCCCAATGTAAGTTACTTAGGAGTTACGATTAAACTTAAAAACATATCCGCGATCGGGTGGATGCTTTTCAGCGCATTCTGTTTCGCGTTGATGGGCGCCTTTACGCACGCACTCAGCGGTGCATTCGACTGGACGGTGATCGCCTTCGCGCGGGCGTTCATCAATTTTATTTTTGTCGCAGCGCTTGCGCTGAGCACCAACAAACCTCTCATCTTTTTTTCCGCACCGAAGAATCTCTGGCTTCGCAGCGTAACCGGCACGGTCTCCATCTTCGGAACGTTCTATACCTTTTCCCATCTCCCCATTGCTGAAGCAACATCGATCATCAACACCATGCCGCTGTGGATGGCGCTGCTGGTGGCGTTCATTTCCAAAGAACATGTACCGCGCACGATCTGGTTCGCCGTCGTCTGCGGCATTATCGGCGTGATGTTCGTGCAGCAGCCGCACTTCGATCAGGGAAATTTTGCGGTGGTGGTCGGACTTATCGGTGCGTTCTTTGCATCGGTGGCGGTCTATAATCTTCATCTTACAAAGAATGTTCATCCCACGACGGTGGTTGCTCACTTCACATTGGTGGCGAGTCTTATTACATTCACAGTAATGCTTCCTTCCCTTCCGACCGTCTTTGAAGAAGCCCGCTATTCTCCTTCCATCATTGTCGCATTGCTCGGTGTCGGGGCGAGCGGAACTGTTGCTCAACTGGCGATGACGCGCGCGTACATAAAAGGGAATCCGGCGGTAAATTCCACCGTCGGACTTGCGCAGGTGGCTTTTGCGACGTTTTTTGATATTTTGATCTGGAGCCGTTCGTTCAATCTGATTACGATCATCGGAATAATTTTGATCACGATCCCGACGACGTTGTTTGTGGCGAGGATACAGTTGAGGAATAGAACACAAAGTGTGTAACAAAAAATTAACCACATACCTGCCCGCTCAACGAGTCGAGTCTTCGACCAGCGTTCAGGCGGGGAAACATACCACATAGCCAATGTGTACTTATGTGTCTATGTGATTCCAACAAATTATGAAGAACACATTCTACACTGATTTTGATACTACTTGCTTCAACGAAGAACGCAAGCACGATTACCGGACGCCGTTCGAACAGGATCGGGACCGCATTATTCACACATCGGCATTCCGACGGCTTCAGGCGAAGACGCAGGTTTTTCTTTCCGGGGAATACGATTTCTACCGCACGCGGTTGACACATTCGCTGGAAGTGGCACAGATCGGCAGGGCGATCTGCGGATATCTTCAACGCACAAGCGGTCTGTTCTCCGATACGTTTCACATCGACGCCAATCTCGTGGAAGCGATTTGTCTTTCGCACGATCTCGGTCATCCGCCGTTCGGACATGCGGGAGAACGGACATTGAATATGCTCATGAGAAGTTTCGGCGGATTCGAAGGGAATGCGCAGACGCTCCGGTTGATCACCGAAACGATTTATTCCGACAAGGGAGTTCGCAAAGGGATGAACCCCACGCGCGCGTTTCTCGACGGCATCCTGAAATACAAAACGCTCTTTAACGAATTGCCAAGTCCCGTCAATCACTTTATCTATACCGAACAGGAAAACTTTTTAGATTTTGTGTTTGACGGTGCAGATATCACCGCATCATTTGCGGCAGGGAAGCCGCGCGACAATTTTCGCAACATCGAATGCCAAACGATGGACTGGTCGGACGATGTTGCCTATTCACTGAACGACGTTGCCGACGGCATTCATTCGGGGTTCATTACGAAAAATAAGATTGAGCGGTGGGCGGAACATCAACAACTTGACGGTGAATTGCAGAAGAGTTTGACGGAACTGTTCGATGCGATGAACGACGGTGTGATCGAGCGGTTGATGTCGGGCAAGATCGGGAAATACATCCAGTCGTGCAGCGTTGCAGAACTGAACAATGTCATGAGCGCGCGAACGAACCGGTACAGATTTGCATTGAACATAGATGAAAAAGCGAAGAAGGAATCGAAAATGTTCAAGAAGCTGTCGCTTGACCTTGTCTTTCGTTCACCGCAATTGAATCAGGTGGAGAAGAAAGGGGATTATATGCTGCGGAAGATTTTTGATGCGTTCACGGAACATTATCTCCGGGGTGATTCAGTGGAGATTCATCTCCTTCCATCGAATGTGGAGCAGAACATTCTCGCCAAGACCGATGCGGTGCAGCGTGTGCGGTTGGTGTGCGATTATATTGCAGGAATGACCGACGGATTTGCCATCCGCACATACAAACGTTTGTTCGATCCTGATTTCGGTTCACTGGCAGATTTAGTGTAATATTTTTTTTCGGCAACTTTGCGTATAACAGCAGGTGTTGGTATATTACAAAAAAGATTACTTGGAGTATGTATGAGAACGGAAACAATTGCCCAACAAATTTCTACACTTCCCGTTGAAGCACAAAAGGAAGTGCTGGAAATTGTGTCTATCATCAGTCGGAGATATACAAAATCCAATATCGAAAAGCGTAAATCACTTCTTACACAACATAAGTTTATTGGTCTGTGGAAGAACAGGAAGGACATAACGTCCGGCAAAACGTGGGTTCGTTCTTTACGAAAACGAGAATGGAAATAACCGTGTATGCGGCAATTCCTTATAGATACGGACGTTATCATTGATGCCGGTCGGAAAAAGGAATATGCACTTACATTGTTCAATTTCATCGAAGAGAATGGTGAACCCAATGTGAGCATTGTTTCGGCAATGGAACTGCTGGTTGGGTGCAGGAGTAAAACAGAGGTTCGGTATCTGCAAAGTTATTTATCGGAATTCACGATTTTACAGATTAATGAGGTGATTTCAGAAAAAGCATTTGCATTACTTCAACAGTACAAGCACAGTCATGGTCTGCTTATTCCCGATGCTGTAATTGCTTCAACTTCTCTTGTCTATTCAATTCCTCTTGTAACAAATAATCAAAAAGATTACCGCTTCATTAAAGAAATTGAACTGTTTCGACTTCCGCAGTAAAATCTCATCCACCCTGTAGAAGTTAATGATTTTTTATGCTTGGTGTGTACGAAAATTAAGATAGCAAAATGAAAATTATGGAACGTTCAGAAAAACTTACTTACGGCGACATTATAGAATTGAAAATTGAATCTACCGGATTTGAAGGGAAGAGTGTCGCCCGTCTTGACGGCTTGGTCGTCTTTGTTGAAGGTGCAGTGGCAGGCGATGTGGTGAAGGCAAAAATTCTCAAATCGAAAAAGAAACACGCCGAAGCCAAAGTCGTCGAAGTCATCATGCCATCGAAAGATCGAGTTGACCCGCGTTGTGACTATTTTGGCACATGTGGGGGATGCAAATGGCAGCATGTCAATTACGCGTCGCAGCTAAAATTCAAACAGCAGCACGTTGTTGATGCCATTGAACGTATCGGCGGATTGAAGGATGTTCATATTCTTCCAATTGTTGGCTCGGATGATATTTATTTTTATCGGAATAAACTGGAGTTTTCGTTTGGAGATAAACGATGGCGAACGGAGCAAGACCTTCCAGGTTTTAAAAACCTGGAAGGTCTGCCGGAAAATTTTGCGCTCGGTTTTCACATTCCCCAGCGGTGGGATAAGATCCTCGACATTGACGAATGTTTCCTGCAATCGGAAGTAAGCACGGGAATCTTGAACGCGGTGAGGGAATTCGCATTGAAGAACAATATTCCCGTTTATTCTTCCGACACCGAAAGCGGTTACTTCCGTAACCTTGTCATCCGTGAAGGGAAGAATACCGGCGATGTAATGGTGAATCTGGTCACCTTTGAGGATTCACCGGAGGTGATGAGCAAACTTTCCGGAGAGCTTGTCAAACAATTTCCCGAGATCACAACGGTGGTCAACAACGTGACGAAGAAAAAATCACAGGTCGCGGTGGGCGAATATGAAAAGGTGTATTATGGTGAAGGGATCATACACGAAAAGCTGGGGAATCATCTCTTCCAGATCTCATCCAATTCATTTTTCCAAACCAATACACAACAGGCGGAAAAACTCTATTCTATTGCCAAAGAGTTCGGCGAATTGAAATCCACCGATGTTGTGTACGATCTGTACTGCGGAACAGGATCAATCGCGATCTATGTGTCGGATGCGGTGAAGCAGGTCGTGGGGATCGAACTCGTGGAAAATTCCATCATTAATGCAAAAATGAATGCCGTGCTGAACACCATTACCAATTGCGAATTCTTTGCCGGCGACCTGAAGGACATGCTGACGAAAAACGTGCAATGGAAAGATCAATTTGCTCAACCGGATGTGATCATCGTCGATCCGCCGCGCAACGGGATGCATCCGAAAGCGGTCGAGGAATTAGGGGTAATGAAAGTTCCGCGTATTGTCTACGTCAGCTGCAATCCTGCTACGCTTGCGCGCGATCTGCAGATGCTGACGACGTACGGTTACACAGTGGAAAAAGTTCAACCCGTGGATATGTTCCCGCACACGTATCATATCGAGTGCGTGGCGAAGGTGGTTTTATGAACTGTGTAGATCACAGTAACGACCAAAAAGAAAATAGATTTTTGTAAATATTTTACTTGACTTTTACAGTAGATTATTATAGAATACTGTCAACGCTATGTTAACGATAACATATTTATACCAGAATAATCCATTCGAGGTTGTAATTTTTGCACAAAACATGTTATCAATAACTGAAGTTACGCAGCACGCATAATTTGTAGATTCCATTGGAAATTTTTAGGAATAACGCAGTCGAATAACACCGCCCTAATTTTATAAATTGTTTCTATCTGTTTTGTTACCCTAAAAAGTTCTAA
>Ga0209516_1000260_pt1 | contig 12734 bp, 15 predicted proteins | sample Napbiome12C3dose_FD_187716 | JGI IMG/M metagenome (GOLD analysis project Ga0209516, IMG submission 187716) | Groundwater microbial communities from S. Glens Falls, New York, USA - Naphthalene biodegradation metagenome 12C3dose (SPAdes) (version 2) ... | reverse complement strand
CCCGTGCTTTTTACGGGACGAAATCCCGCGTTGTTTGCGGGACCATTCTGCCAACTCACCAATTTGTAGTGCAATAGTTGAGTCCCGTGCTTTTTACGGGACGAAATCCCGCGTTGTTTGCGGGACCGTTCTGCCAACTCACCAATGATTGCTTGGTAAATATACAAAATTCTCACAATGCTTCAAAAGCCATTTTAGGAAAAAATTTTTATTCGTAACGAAGAGAATCGACTGGATCGACATTCTCCGGTTCTGATCGTTCCGACGGCAAGGGCTTTGTCAACGATTGATCCGCGCTGCAAATTTTTCGATGATGCGTGCAATGATCCACCCGACCAGCAGCAATGCAAACGCCGCGATCACCCGCGGCACCTGGTCGCGGAACTGAAGCCAGAATTGTCCCATCGATTCAAAAAAAGTGTCCAGTTGTTCCATAGTATCTCGTTCCCGTCCTGTGTGATACAACTAAGATATTTTTTACTTTCCTTTCCACTCCGGTCTGCGTTTTTCACGGAATGCGCTCAGTGCCTCGGTCCTGTCTTCTGTCTGGATAAGCGGCGTATAATATTGCATTTCATTCTCGAATCCGTCGAGCAGCCAATCGCTGTAGGAACTTTCGATCGCCTTCTTTGCCTGACGTAATGCCAGCGGCGCGTTGGATGCGATCTGTTGAACTATTGTTTCAAATTCCTCAGCAAACGTCTCGCCGGGAAAAATAAAATCAACCACCCCGTCTTCCTTCGCCTCCTTTGCAGAAAAATGGTTCGCCGTCAGTATCCACTTCTTGGCAACACCGGCTGATGTGCGCTGCGCGAGACGCTGTGTTCCTCCCGCAGCAGGAATAATTCCCAAACTTGTTTCCGGCAGACCGAGCGTTGCAGATTCACTTACAACAAGAATATCTCCCGCAAGTGCGAACTCCAATCCGCCGCCAAGTGCCGGCGCGTGAATTCCCATAATGACCGGCTGGGGAACTTCGCACCACTCCCGTGCAATGGATTGAATTCCTTTGACCACATTCAGCACCTCATTCTGCGGAATTCCCGAGCGTTCTTTCAGATCCGCTCCGGCGCAGAATGCTTTCCCTTCGGCAGTTACTGCAACAACCCATATATCGGGATTGTTTTTGAATTGCGTTGCGCAATCAACTAGTTCAGCAACAAGTTCTCTGTTCAACGCATTTACCGGCGGGCGATTGAGCGTTACGCGTGCGATGTGATTTTCGATTGAAACGATAAGGTGTTGGTAGGACATTTTTTTCTCAAGTTAAAAGTTAAAATTAAAAAGTTAAAAGTGACATTCACTTTTGACTTTGAACTTACTAAGTTTTCTTCGCCACAAGCGTCAACAACGTGTACACCGCAACGTGTTCATTGTTTTGAAATAACAAAACTATATCCACCACTCCACGGGTTTCGAAAGAAATTCTTCAACAGAAATTCCATCATTCGAAATTAACAACTGCTTCTTTGGTTTGAATGTTGCTGCAAATGTCGTCATTCCGGCAAGCGTCTCTCGTGAGCGACCACTTTATATCTCATTCCCAACGTCTCGTCGGATACATTCATTATTTGAAACTCCGTTTAGTATTATTCTCTCAACTACACTTGCGAAGTAGAACTTCGATTACGTGTATTCCCAATCAGACAGTGTGTGTGAAAACTCTTAATTGGTCGGTAACCGCAATCTTTAGATTGCGTATCTGATTCAAAAACGCCCCGCCGAGGCGGGGCGCCTACTAAAGAAAAATGACTTTTCACACACACTGAGAGATTTAGAACGAAATGAATTATGCAAAAAATCTCGAATCACTTTAATAAACACTCGTGTTATTCGTGTATGACTATCTTTGCATTTTACTCAGTGCATTGAGTAAAATTACTCATCGTAGTGATTAAATTGTAGAGAAAAATCAATGGTATTTGCTTTATTTTGGTTTTCTCGCCACTAACGTCAACAACGTGTATAACGCAACTTGGTCATTATTCTGATTAAACACGATCACGTCCCATTCCACAATGCCGTTGTTCTCTCCCTCTTTCGGTCGTTTGGACTTTACCGTCAATCGCACTTGAATTGTATCATTTGGATAGACCGGCTTAACAAATCGTAATCCCTCAAGACCATAGTTAGCCATCACGGGACCAAAATCGGGATCAACAAAAAGTCCAGCGGCGGCGGAAAGAACGAAATATCCATGAGCAACACGTCCGTCAAAAATGGATTTTCGCGCATCGTCATCGCTCATATGCGCGTAGAAATAATCGCCGCTTAATGCCGCAAACTTTTCAATATCCTCCAGCGTTATTGTCCTCGTCTTTGTAAGAATCGAATCGTCGATCTTCAAATCTTCGAAATATTTTCTGAAGGGATGAACGGAGTCGGTATACGTTTCACCGCCAACGGTGTATTCATCATATATTTTTCCGAGTGTTGTCGGTGAACCTTGCAGCGCTGTTCTCTGCATATAATGAAGCACACTGCGAATTCCGCCAAGTTCTTCTCCACCTCCCGCGCGTCCGGGACCGCCATGAACCAGTTGCGGCATCGGTGAGCCGTGTCCTGTTGATTCTTTTGCGCTGTAACGATTCACTATCATAATGCGCCCGTGATACGGCGCGATGCCAAGCACAAACTTTTTCGTAAGCGAATCGTTATTGGAAAAGAATGAACCGACCAAACTACCTTTTCCGCGACGCACAAGTTCAATCGCTTCGTCAAGATTTTCGTAGCCCATCACGGTGCTGACGGGACCGAATGCTTCAATGTCGTGCGGTTCGTTTGACGACAATGGTTTGGAACAATGTAATAATGTCGGACGGAAGAAAGCGCCGTTTTCAATCGAATGCCCGTTTTTCTTGAACTCATTCGCGTATTCAAAAACCATTTCGGAAGATCGCAGTAAATCGCCGACTCTCGCAGAAACTTCTGTCACCTGATCTTTTCCGACAAGAGGACCCATTTTCACATCTTCCAATATCGAATCGCCGATACCAACTTAGGACAATCTTTTTTGCAACGCAGTAATCACATCATCCACACGATTTTTCGGAACAATGATGCGGCGAATTGCCGTGCAGTGCTGACCCGCTTTCGTTGTCAACTCACGAGCGATTTCTTTTATGTAAAGCAAAAATTCTTCCGAATCGGGAGTGGCATCTTCTCCCAGCACAGAACAATTGAGAGAATCGGCTTCCATATTGAAGCGAATCGAATTGTCGATGATATTTTTGTGTTGCCGAAGTTTTGTTCCAGTGGAATGCGAACCGGTAAATGTAACAACATCTTGCAACGTAAGATGATCGAACAAATTTCCCACACTGCCGCAAATGATTTGGAGGGCACCTTCGGAAAGAATTTTTGATGCGATAATTTCTTCCACCATTTTTTGCGCAACGTAGGATGTTGACGTTGCGGGTTTAATGATGCACGGCATTCCTGCAAGAAATGCGGGCGAGAATTTTCCCAACATTCCCCAACACGGAAAATTGAACGCGTTAATATGCACCGCAACGCCTTCCAACAGCACGCAAATATGCCGACCAACAAACGTTCCGCCTTTGGAGAGCATTTCTGTTCCGCCATCTATATACACGGTTTGGTTCGGAAGTTCTTTGCGACCTTTACTTGCAAACGCGAAGAGCGTGCCGATGCCGCCATCAACATCAAACCACGCATCGGTTTTGGTTGCGCCTGTGTAGTACGAGAGTTTGTAGAAAATTTCTTTCCGCTCGGTGAGAAACTTTGCAAGTTCTTTCAACATCAATGCGCGTTGGTGGAATGTGTATTTGCGGATGTTCACTCCGCCAACAGTTCGACCGTATTCAAGCATTTGATTGAAGTCGAGTCCTGTCGTGTCGGCTTCAAAAATTTGTTCACCGCTAACTGCGCTATAAAGCGGAGTTGATTTTCCGTTTCCTTCGATCCATTGCCCGTATGCGAAAGATTTAAGGTTCATAATAAAATTCAGTAATGATTTTGAAGTAGCGATGATACATCGGCACATCGTTGTAGCGATTGTAGCAAATCTACTTTCCGATCTCTTTATTTTTGTTTTTAGATTTTAGTTGTTTTGCGTTTTGACGTGTTACAACTTTTTTTCCTGTCTTGGCTTCAATTTCTTTTCTGGTGTTGCCTGCAATCGTGCCGCCTTGCTTTGCAATTATTTTACTATCGTCAAATGTTTTTGGATTCTTTTCTTTTGATATTTCGGCGGTTGTTGCTCCGGCAAGCATATTCAGCACTAATTCAAGATTGTTCATGTGATCGCGCAGATTTTCTTTTTTCAAATCTTTAAATTGTTTGTACTCTTTGGTTTTAAATCCACTCCACACTTTTGTAATTTCATCCGTAAGTATCGCAAATTCTTCTCCTTTTTTTACACCGCGATTTTCCCATTCATCCGTCAGTTCTTTACGGACTTCGATGCTTTTGAGTCGCTGGTTGATCCATTCTTTAGAATATCCTTTTTTCAAGTAGGTTCCCATCGCTCTATCAAAACTGAGTTCGGGATTTTCGGTTTCTTCGATGCGTTCGTACCCTACTTTCGCTAACCACTGTTTAAATGGTTCTGCTTTAGGGGATGGTATGGATTGAATTAACCGCAGTAACTGCTCGGTGTCTGCTACATCGGTGAGATAAAATTTACCATCGGCTGATTGCATTTTCAGTTGTCCCAAATTATGGGACAACTCGCTTCCCTCTGCCTGCAATTTTGTTTTTAATGCATTCCAGTATTTTCTCGGACGTGGAGTGCCGGACAAGATTTCTATCACATCAATAATCGAGAAATACCATTTTTCGTAGTCAGCATCCCAATGTGTGCGCACACGGCTTTGATTAAATAATTTTATGGAGGTCTCTTTGGTAATTGCCATTGTAATTTCTCTCAAACTTTTATTGCTATTTCTTATAGGGAAGCAATCCCCAATATCAGCGTCTGGAGATATGGGGTGTGTTTTTTTATAATTGGTTTCCCGGTCCCTTCGATGCGTATGCATGCTTCGCATCCATTGTCCGTAGGCGTAGGATTTTAGCTTCGTTGTAATCATCGGAATAATTTCCATTATTTTTTTATCATTTGGTATCCATCACTATTCTAAATCCAACTTTGCCATAATGCTTACTTTGAGGAAAATCTTCTTTTCTATCTAAAATGTCGACTCCTATATCACCACCTCTTATGACTTTATACCGACCCGTTTTAGGGCCTGATGGATCGGTAAGTACACCTTTTTTAAAAGCATATTGATCATACCAATCTTCACACCATTCGCTTATGTTACTTAGTAAATTTGCTAGACCAAAATTATCATATTCTGTCCAAAAAGTATCGTTTTAATCACCGATAATCAAGATTTGCATTGGGGGTATTTAGAAACAATAACGCCAAGCAATGCTTGGCGTTCAAAATTGTAGTTATTACTTCGGGAAGAAATATACGACGTGAAAATTACTCACACTTTCTTTTGTACTTCTTTGTTATGCTTCTTAAAATAAAAATGGAAATAAATTGCAGAAGCAGTAGCAAAGAGTGCAATGATACCAGAACCAACTAATAGAGCATCCATATTTATACCTCCTTTGAAGTAGTGCACTCACTTACTAAATATAACCCAATAATGATGGTGTAAATTCCAATACCAATCACTGCAATCGTTTCAATCAAAGTTACTTGATGCTGAATCAATCTTGCAACTATACCAGCAAGTGCAATACCTTGTCCTAGATTCAGAAAGACTTTTGCCAAATTTTCGGCTACTTTTGATCTATTTTTCATTTACTTTCTCAATGAATATACACTGCGTTGTCGTGAAATGCAAAATACCAAATCACAACATTTATCTTTTCACCTGTATTTCCTTCCACGTTTGATACGACTTCTCCTGCCTGTCCGCCGCGGCGGAATTCACTCTCTTCTTCGCGTCGTCCATTCGCGCAAGCACACGGTCAACACTGACGGCTTCATCGTCAACATCCAATTCAGAAACAATGTCTGCATCAATTGTATTTTTTGACTGCGGATTCAGATGCAAGTAATACTGCACACGAACCATCGTTAATGCCGGAAGAATTTCCCGCAGTAACACTTCCTTTCCCGTCCGTTCTGAAAGCGGGTTTGAGTTTTGCAAGTTTTTCGATTGTTGTGTCCGGTTTGGGGAATTCATCTTCAGCGATAACGATTGTTTCTTTTTTCCCCCCAATCATTACGGGAACAATTTCCCATTCAAATCGTTTACGAGATTTTGCATTTGCCGTTTTTTGCTGAGACCAGAATGCAAATTTGTCTTGATCATCGCGGCTATGGACTGCAAACAAAGACGCAAAGGAATCAAAAATTTGTAAACTTTATACCCTGATGCTGACGACGAAGTCGTCTGACATCTTTCTATAACGTACCGCCGAGTTTCTACTCGGCGAAGCGATAAAACCAAAAAACCGCGGAGTGAAACTCCGCGTTACGTGTTCAAACGTCAGACACAATAAACGTGTCAGACGTTGTACCGAATAACTTTTGCAGCAATATTTGGAATTTCATTATCATTGGCAATCGTGTACCACCGAATCCTCCCCTCTTTCCGGAACCATGTCAACTGCCGTTTCGCGAAACGGCGGGTGTTCTGTTTCATCAATTCTACCATTCGGTCGTGGGAAATTTCATTGCGGAGAAATGCAAATGCTTCTTTGTACCCCACAGTTTGAAGCGATTGAAATCGATCATCAAATTCCATTGATTGAAGATGTTTTACTTCATCCAGAAATCCGCCGGCGATCATTCTATCGACACGTTTGTTAATGCGGTCGTACAGTGTTGCCCTTTCCCATTCCAAGCCCACAAATATTGGATCGTAAATTTGTTCCGGTTTGTGACGGGCATGAAATTGTGAGATGGGAATTCCTGTTTCGTAATACACTTCAAGAGCACGAATCACCCGGCGAAATTTCGTCGCATCCATTGCAGCGGCTGATTCAGGATCGACAGATTGAAGTTCTTTAAAAAGAGATTCTTTTCCTTTTATGTTCAACCGCTGTTCAAGTTCTGCACGTGTTTCTCCGGTGGGTATCCATCCCTTCGGGAAAAGTTCCGGTTGTTCAAAAAATCCATCTATCAAAGCGCGGATGTAGAGACCTGTGCCGCCGACAACGACGGGAAGTTTTTTTCGTAACAGAATTTCTGTGATCGTTTTTCGTCCGAGTTCCTGAAAATTACCCGCATTGAATCTTTCATTCGGTTCACGAATGTCAATAAAATGATGAGGAACCGATCGTAATTCTTCTTTTGTCGGTTTCGCTGTTCCAATATCGAGATGTTTATAGACCTGACGTGAATCGGCGGAGACGATTTCGGAAGGAAGATGCTTTGCGATCTCCAATGCAAGAGCAGATTTACCGGAAGCAGTAGGACCGACGATAACGAGTATGTGAGGATGAGCGGACACTCAACTCCAGGCGTTTTTCCCGATCAGAGGAACGAATTTGAATCCGTCAACTTCCCGGAACTGCATGACACCTTGTACTTTGGTGCCGATAATCAAATTCTGAATCTCTTTCGAACCGACGGGAATAACAATTCTCCCCCCCTCGGCTAATTGATTTACCAGCGGTTCCGGAACCGACGGTGAACCGGCGGTAACAATGATTCCGTCGTACGGCGCGTGTTCATTCCATCCAATCGTTCCGTCCCCTCCTTTCGCCGCAACTCGAAGATCCAACATATCGAACATTTTTCGCGCGTTATTCAACAAAGATAAATGCCGCTCAATAGTGAACACCCGGCACCCCAATGTCGCAAGAATCACTGCCTGGTATCCAGATCCTGTTCCGATCTCCAAAATCTTCATTCCTTTTTTGACCTGCAGTGCCTGAGTCATAAACGCAACAGTGTACGGCTGCGAGATCGTCTGTTCGCTCGCGATCGGCAATGCGCTGTCGTCATATGCCTTGTTCACAAACATCGCATCGACAAACAAATGACGCTCAACTTTGGACATTGCATCAAGAACATCAATGTCGGTAATTCCTTTCTCTTTCAGCAAAGCGATCATTTCTTTTCGTTCAGCATTAAATCTTCCCACGGTATTTTTTTTCATTTTAGCTGCCGTCCTGTCCCGATGGTATATCTTCGGAATGCGGAGTCGAACAACGACGTTCGGTATAAAGTCATGGTTCGACTCCGCTCACCGTGACTGAGCATTTAATACTCTTTGAATAACACTTTGACAAAGTTAACGGTTGTCTGCAGAGGCGTCATGTGGCTTCGTTCGCCGCCATACACCGTATCGATCGGCAGTGAACCGAACGTACATCCGCACGATGCCGCTTTGATCAAGAATTCTGTTTCCGCTTCAAATCCCTTTGCGGACAACCGTACGCGTTCCAACACCTTTGCGGTGATCAAACGGAATCCTGATTGACTGTCGGAGATGTTTGCACCTGTTCTTGCGTTGACCAAAAACGTGGTCATCCTGTTGGAGAACAGACGATGGATCGGCATTCCCTTTGGATGATGCATGCGGTTTCCGATGATCACATCGTACCGTCGAAGAGAATACAACTCGAGAAATCTCGGAATGTCTTCCGGCTTGTGCTGCAGATCGGCATCCATCGTTATCACCGCGTCGAACCTGTTTCCGAGAACATACTCAAAACCGGTTTGCAGCGCCGCACCTTTCCCCTGATTTGTTTCGTGAGAAAGAAGATGTATGCCGAATCGTTCGGCAGCAACCTTCGTTCCATCGGTCGAACCGTCATTCACAACCATGATAGCATCGGATGCAACGAACCGTCTTGTCCGCTCAAGCAATTGCGGAAGCGAACCGGCGGCATTGTATGCAGGAATGAGAACGGCAACGTTCATTGCTGCGGACGCATCGCTCCTTTCACATTTTGGATCGACCGTTGCATCGACAGCACCAACCGATCGCGTAATTCTTTTCGCAATTCTTTCACCGAAATTTTATACGTCAGTTCACCGTTATCGGCAATGGAGATCGCTCCGGTTTCTTCCGAGATAATGACGGCAACGGCATCGGTTTGTTCCGTTATTCCGAGCCCTGCGCGGTGTCGCGTACCCAGGACCAGATCTCCCACACGTGAATTCGCCGAGAGCGGTAATGTGCAACGTGCTGCTTCAACCGTTCGGTCGCTGACGATCACCGCACCGTCATGCAGAGGAGACCGCGGATTAAAAATTGACAACAACAGAGATCTGCTGATCTGAGCATGCAGCGTTATTCCTGTTTCGATGAACGATTTCATTCCGGTTCCGCGCGCAATAATAATGAGGGCGCCTTGTTTTTTCTTCGCAAGTTCAAGTGCGGCTGCGGTAATTTCTTCGATAGATTCATCCACATTCAAACGTAAAAATATTCGGATGAATCTGTTCCGCGCAATGGTAGAAAGCACCCGGCGGATCTCCGGCTGAAAGATGATGATGAACGCAATCACCCAGATATCGGTGAGCGTTCGCAGTATCCACCCCATCGCTTTCAGGTTGACCGCTTGTGCGACGATCGACAGGGCAACGATCACAACAAGTCCGACAAAGATCTGCGCTGCAACGGTGCCCCGCATTCCCCTGTACAGCCGATAGAAAATGAAGGTCACAAGCAGAATATCAAAAACATCTGCTGCCGTTACGCTAATAAATCCGATCTTAAAGAGTTCCATTGATTAGTCGTCCCTTAAAAAGTCTTCATCAATACAACCTTGTCAAGGTCATGTAATTAGATTTGTAAAATTTGGACGTTGTTTTGTTGTTGATCGATAAACCTTGACAAGGTTTCTTACTTTTTAAGGTTCCATTGATTATATTCTGACAATTGCATCGGTGACCGTTGCGACCTGTTTCATCTCCTTCACATCGTGCACGCGAATGATGTTGGCGCCATGCAATATGGCAACTGCAACCGATGCCGCCGTCCCCTCTACGCGTTCAAGAACGGGCACATTCAATAATGCGCCGATAAATCCCTTCCGCGATGTGCCGATCATGATCGGGCAGCCGAGTTCCTTCAATTCATGAAGATGTTTTAACAATTTTAAATTATGTTCGAGATTTTTCCCAAAGCCGATTCCCGGATCGATGATGATCTGTTGAACTCCGGCAGACCTCGCTAATTCAATGCTTCGTAATAGTTCGTGTTTCACTTCTATTACAACATCGTCGTACGTCGGATGTAATTGCATCGTTTCCGGTGTCCCCTGGATGTGCATTACAACGAGCGTTGCGTTGTGGCGAGCAACCGTTGCTGCCATCTCATTATCGAATGTTAATCCGCTGATATCATTCACGATCGAAGCACCGGCATTCAGGGCGTGATCCGCAACAACTGCTTTGGTTGTATCGATCGAAATGATCGTATCGGCTGAGCGTGCAATTTTTTCGATCACCGGAATCACGCGGCGCATTTCTTCGTCGGCGGTCACACGTTGAGAGCCGTCACCGTACATCCCCTTTGGTCGGGTCGATTCGCCGCCGACATCGATAATATCTGCTCCTTCTTCGATCATCTGCAATGCACGAGCAACTGCATGATCAACAGAGAAATATTTCCCGCCGTCGGAAAATGAATCAGGCGTCACATTGAGAATTCCCATCAGATATGTGCGGCGGGAAAGATCGATCATCTTGCCGTTTATGGTGAATGGTTCAAAATGTGGAATCAGCACACTCATTAATGTAAAAATATCGAATCGTGAACGCATAAGCAAAGAAATACTCACACGAAATCCTCACACAATCCCGGTAAGTTCTGATCATAAAACCACGAAATGAACGTGTGACTGCACCATGCAACAAAAAGCCCCGTAGATTGTATCTGCGGGGCTTTGATTCACTGCGCTTTCTTCTGCGAACGAAGTGCTTTCGCTTTTTCCTTCATCTTCGCACGTTTCTTGCGATGTTTTTTCGTAACGCGGTATCCTTTTTTATTCACGGTAACTCCTTAATGATTGTTTACGGTTCACTGCAATTATGATAAAATCCACATTTCGGACAAAACAATTTACATTTCCGGCTATCCAGCGGCGTACCGCAGTTCACACAAAAATTCCAATAATGATTTTCCCTCTGCGCTTCGATCTGCTTGATCTCGAAGTTCAGGAGCGATGGAATTTTTTTGATTTCGTTTTGAATGTTCTCCATTGCGCTACTAACTTAACGAACGATAAAAACTAATGCAAGATGTTTTTATTTTTTGGTAGGTCGGCGTTAACGCCGACCTACCAAGATCATTTCACTCTTGCATATATCCGTCATTCTTCGCCAGCTCTTCCACCTTCTTTTTCGATATAAGCAGCGGGATTAACGACTCAAAGTGCTGTATCAGGAATTCCAGCCGCTTATTTTCCGAATTCATCGACAGAAAAATCTGCCGCTGGATCAGATCCAAACCCGATTTCTGTACGAGATAAAACGAGCGCGTCTGCCGGATGTCGTTTTCCTGCACTTGTTTTACCGAACCGCTAAATACCACCGTGACAAATTGATTATATAATTGAACTGCACGCACACTCAGGTCATCATTATGATCTTCGGGAATATCTTTAAACCATGAAATACGTCCGGAATAATACGGATGAGGAGCTTCCACTAAATTCAAGAGTGTATACCGCCTTCGTCCCTCCACAATAATATCGACCTTCCCGTCGGCATATCGTTTCGTTACTTCTTTTACCACCGCCGTACAGCCGATGGAACGGATCTCCTGCTCGTGGATAAGATTGATCCCGAACTCGTTATCGTACGTGATGCATTCACTGATGAGTGTTTTATACCGTTCTTCAAAGATATGCAACGGCAGTAACGATTGCGGGAATAGAACAACGTTCAGCGGGAACAGCGGAATTATTTCTGTCGGGAATTCGGAAAAGGGCATGATAATGAAAAACGTGCCAAGTCGTGAAGACTTGGCAAGTTTACTATGGATATTTATTTCACTGCTTCTTCATACCGCCGCACAACATCATCCCAATTCACAATACTCCAGAATGCGCTCAGATAATCGGCACGGCGATTTTGATATTTCAGATAGTATGCATGTTCCCATACATCGCAGCCAAGAATCGGTTTCTTTCCATCCATCAATGGACTGTCCTGATTCGGTGTTGATGTGATCGCGAGTTTTCCACCGTCAACGATCAACCATGCCCATCCCGAACCGAAACGTCCGAGACCTGCTTTATTGAACTGCTCTTTGAAAGCATCCATCGTTCCGAATGATGCTTTCAGCGCATCGGCAAATTTCCCCGATACCGGTTCCGCGACACCTTTTTTCAATTGCTGCCAGAACATTGTGTGATTCACATGTCCGCCGGCGTTGTTGCGGACTGCCGTACGGATCGCTTCGGGAACACTGTTTACGTTAGTGATTAATTCGATCGCCGATTTTGATTGAAGATCGGCATATTCTTTCAGCGCGTTGTTTAAATTAGTGACGTACGCTGCATGATGTTTCCCATGATGGATCTCCATCGTTTTTGCATCGATGTACGGTTCGACTGCATCGAACGCGTACGGAAGCGGAGCCAGTTCATGTGCCATAGTTTGTTTCTCCTTTGTTGGTGGTGAGGATAAGGGCGGTTCCAAAAATCCAAATAACAAGCACCAAATGACAAATAAATTCCAAATTCAAAGAACCAAATTCCAAAAGAATACAGATTTTGCTTTGTTTTGGTCATTGAAATTTTAGTCATTGAGATTTATTTGTGATTTGCTTTTTGAGATTTTGGAT
>Ga0209516_1000255_pt1 | contig 12959 bp, 12 predicted proteins | sample Napbiome12C3dose_FD_187716 | JGI IMG/M metagenome (GOLD analysis project Ga0209516, IMG submission 187716) | Groundwater microbial communities from S. Glens Falls, New York, USA - Naphthalene biodegradation metagenome 12C3dose (SPAdes) (version 2) ... | reverse complement strand
CCACCAAAATTCATGGGCTTTAGCCCTGAAAAAATATCATGGCTAAAGCCAGTAGCTTCTGTATTGACTCACACTCCGCCATAAATGGCGGAGTTAGTTTCAATATTTTTACGCTGAGCAGTTACAAATTCTTAAAAATAATCTCTCGAACTTCCCGCGTATCACGTTGAGATAAAGAGTAACTGTATGCTTCGTTTATATCAAAATTTTCGATATCAAGCCAATACTTGCAGGATTTTTCGTTTTTTTTTGCGTGAATATGAAGAGGGTCTTTTCCTTCATTAGCAAAAAAGAAAAATCTCCATCCTTTAACAAATAGTACGGTTGGCATGAATTATTTATGCTTTGTTCTTCGCATCTCCCGCTCCACATCTCTCTTTTTTATATCCTCGCGCCGGTCGTATTCCTTTTTCCCTTTGCAGAGCGCCAGTTGGACTTTGGCGACCCCTTTTTTGAAATAGACCTTCAGGGGAACCAACGTCAATCCCTTTTCTGTCGTTTTCCCGATCAATTTTCTGATCTCGCTTCTGTGAAGCAGTAACTTTCTCGTTCTCAGCGGATCGTGATTGAATTGGTTTGCCTGATCGTAGGGATTAATGTGCATGTTGAGCAGCCACACTTCTCCTTTTTTTACGATACCGTAACTATCCTGAAGGTTTGCTTTGCCGAGCCGTAACGATTTTACTTCCGAGCCGACCAATACGATCCCTGTTTCGAAAGATTCCAGAACATGGTATTCATGCCGTGCTTTGCGGTTTGAGATTGCGATGCGTTCTTCCGGGAGAATTTCATTATGACTTTTCATTTTCTTCAATGAAATTACTGAAATCCTGCACTATATACAACAGGTGCATCATTATTACTCCGGAGCTTTTCTCGAATTGTATCTTGGAAAAACAATCATTGTGCGTTATCTTCTTATAAGATAGTTGAACCTTAAAAAGTATGAGTTATGCCATGAGTGTATTAAAACGATACAGAAAAATTTCAAATTTTCACATTCTCTATGAACAAACTCATGGCATAACTAAATGAATAAGTAAATGATCCACACTGAATCTATTCTCATTCTCGATTTCGGTTCTCAATATACTCAACTCATTGCTCGCCGCGTGCGCGAAGTGAATGTGTACTGCGAAATTCATCCGTTCAACATTTCAACAGAAAAACTTCGATCATTCAATCCTAAAGGCATCATTCTCTCCGGCGGACCGTCGAGTGTGTATGTGAACGATGCACCGATTCCCGACAAACAAATATACGAACTTGGCATACCGATCCTCGGCATTTGTTATGGGTTACAATTAATCGCATATCAAAACGGCGGTGCAGTAACAAAGGCGCCAAGGAGGGAATTTGGCAGAGCGCAGTTATTGATCGATTCGAATGCCGATATTCTGAAAAATCTCTCACCGCAAACGGAAGTATGGATGAGCCACGGAGATGAAGTGACAACCATGCCGGCGGGATTTGAAAAGATCGCGCACTCCGAGAATGCTGCGATCTGTGCCATCCGCAATTCGCAGAAAAAGATATTCGGCATCCAATTCCATCCTGAAGTGGTGCACACGAAAGAAGGGAAGAAGGTTCTCTCCAATTTTGTATTTGATATTTGCGGCTGTAAGGGCGATTGGAATGCGGAATCGTTCATTGAGAGTTCCATCCAGGATATCCGGCAGAAGGTCGGAAACAGCAAAGTGCTCTGTGCGCTCAGCGGCGGGGTAGATTCATCGGTTGCAGCGGTGCTGCTGCACAAAGCAATCGGCGATCAGCTCTTTTGCATTCATATCGATAGCGGCGTGATGCGGCGCGGTGAGAGTGCGCAAGTGGTAAAAACCTTTCGTGATGAGTACCATATTACTCTGGATTTTGTTGACGGCACGAAAATTTTTCTCGAGCGCTTAAAAGGTGTGACCGATCCCGAACAAAAAAGGAAGATCATTGGCAAAACGTTCATTAATATCTTTGAAGAAGAAGCGAAGAAAGTTTCGGATGTGAAGTTTCTTGCGCAAGGCACGCTGTATCCCGACGTGATCGAATCGACATCGTTCAAAGGTCCTTCGCAAACCATCAAAACGCACCACAACGTCGGCGGACTTCCCGAAAAGATGAATCTGAAATTGATCGAACCGTTCCGCGAGCTGTTCAAAGATGAAGTGCGCGCCGTCGGACGGAAGCTCGGGTTATCCGATGGATTGATCGACCGTCATCCTTTTCCGGGGCCGGGACTGGCGATCCGTGTGCTTGGCGACGTGACTCCCGAACGTTTGGAGATCCTTCGCAGCGCCGACGAGATTTTTATCGGTGAATTGAGAAAACAGAATCTCTACAGCGAAACGTGGCAGGCATTTGCCGTTCTGCTTCCGGTGCAATCCGTCGGTGTGATGGGGGATGAACGGACGTATGAGAATACCGTTGCGATCCGCGCCGTGACCAGTGTCGATGGAATGACCGCCGACTGGGCGCATTTGCCGTACGATTTTCTTGCGCATGTTTCCAACCGTATCATCAACGAAGTGCGCGGCGTGAACCGGGTGGTGTACGATATCAGTTCCAAACCGCCGGCAACAATTGAGTGGGAGTAACATCATTTTCAATTTGCAATTTTAACTGGCAACCGAACGAAAATAAAATTGCAAATTGGAATTCTTACAATTGAAAATGAAGTAACTACTCAGCGTAGTTTAAAACACTTTGTAACTCCGCCATTTATGGCGGAGATATTGGAAACCACCAAAATTCATGGGCTTTAGCCCTGAAAAATATCATGGCTAAAGCCAGTAGCATCTGTATTGACTCACACTCCGCCATAAATGGCGGAGTTAATTTCAATATTTTTACGATGAGCAGTTACAAAATGAAATATGATTGAATTAAAAAATCTTACAAAAAAATTTGGCTCGTTCATTGCTGTCGATGATATATCGCTCAGCATTCCATCGGGAGAATTCTTCGGCTTTCTCGGTCCCAACGGAGCGGGGAAGACCACGACGATCAAAATGATGACAGGACTGTTTACGCCGACATCGGGAGAAATTTTCATCAACGGATTCGATGTCGTGAAACAGCCACTTGAGGCAAAATCGACGATCGGGTATATTCCCGACCATCCGTATCTCTACGATAAGCTCACGGGACGTGAGTTCATCTATTACATGGGCGGGTTGTATAAGATGAAAAAAGAGGAGTTGAAGGAAAGTGTGGAGCGTGTCATCGATCTGCTCGAGCTTGCCGGTTGGATCGACAAAAAAACGGAGGATTATTCGCAGGGAATGCGGCAGCGCGTGACGTTTGCCTCGGCATTCGTTCATAATCCGAAGACGATCATCATTGATGAACCGATGGTCGGACTCGATCCGCGCAGCGCGCGTATCGTGAGAAATTCTTTAAAACAACGGTCAAAAGAAGGCACGTCTATTTTTATGTCGACGCACATTTTGGAAATGGCGGAAGAATTGTGCGACCGCATTGCGATCATCAATAAAGCGAAGATCATCTTTCTCGATACAAAAGAAAATCTTCATCTGTACAAATCGAAGTATGACGGAAAACTTGAATCAGTATTTCTTGAACTGACAAAAGAAGCAGGCGAGGAATAAATAATTGATCCTTAAAAAGTCTTCATCAGCACAACCTTGTCAAGGTTATGTAATTAGGTTTGTAAAATTTTTGACGTTGTTTCGTTGTTGATCAATAAACCTTGACAAGATTTCTTACTTTTTAAGGGTCAACTAAACATCTTTTTAGCAGATCGTCCGTGCGGAGCATGCCTACGCATAGTGACGATCTTCCGATTTCAACAAAGGAGACCAATGAATTTCTTTAACCGCTTTCTCAAAATTATTGAACGGGCAGGAAACGCTCTTCCGCACCCCGTCTCTATTTTTGCTATCCTTGCCGGACTTGTTATTGTTCTTTCGGCGGTGACGAGCTGGATGGAACTTTCGGTCGTTCATCCCGGGACAGGAAAACTTGTTGTGCCGGTCAACCTGCTGTCTATCGAAGGTCTGCATCGCATCCTCACGGGAACCGTGACGAATTTTACGGGATTCGCCCCGCTGGGAACCGTGCTTGTGGCGATGATCGGAATAGGAATTGCCGAACAGAGCGGATTGATCAGCGCGTTGATGCGTCTTCTTGTCCTTTCGGCGCCAAAAAATTTGCTGACGATGGTTGTGGTGTTTGCGGGAGTTATGTCCAACGTTGCAAGTGAAATTGGTTATGTTCTTCTTGTTCCTCTTGCGGCAATGATTTTTCTTGCGGCGGGAAGAAATCCGCTCGCCGGGTTGGCAGCGGCATTCGCCGGTGTTTCCGGTGGATATAGTGCGAACCTTCTGCTGGGAACGATTGATCCGCTTCTTTCGGGACTGTCGACCGAGGCTGCTAAGATCATCGATCCGAATTACATCGTGAATCCTGCAGCGAATTATTATTTCATGTTCGCATCCACATTTATTCTTACACTTGTGGGGACGTTTGTCACGGAAAAGATCGTTATTCCGCGCCTCGGGAAATACACTGGCGACGAAAAGAGCGAAGAATTAACATCACTGTCGAAAGAAGAAAAACGGGGCTTGATCTACGCAACAATCACCGCTGTTGTATTGGTGATCATCATTCTTGCCGGACTTCTTCCGGACAACGGATTTTTTCGGAGCCCGGACGGAGAAGTTTTGCATTCGCCATTTATGACCGGCATTGTCACGTTTATTTTCATCAGTGCATTTGCAACGGGAATCGCTTACGGCATTGGCGCTAAAACAATCCGCCGGGATGTTGACGCCATGAAAGGGATGAGCAAGTCCATTGAAACACTCGGAAGTTACATCGTCATCGTTTTTTTTGCGGCGCAGTTTGTCGCGTATTTCAATTGGACAAATTTGGGATTGATCTTCGCCGTCAAAGGGGCGGAAGGATTAAAAGCACTCGGGCTCGGACCGATCCCATTGATGGTTGGATTCATTTTCGTTACCGCTTCCATCAATATGATGATGGGAAGTGCATCGGCAAAGTGGGCGTTAATGGCGCCGGTCTTCATCCCCATGTTTATGCTGCTCGGGTATGCGCCGGAATTCACCCAGGCGGCATACCGCATCGGCGACAGCGTTACGAACGTCATTTCTCCGACAATGTCGTATTTCGCATTTATCATCGCTCTCCAACAGCGGTACGATAAACAATCCGGGATGGGAACGTTGATCGCCACGATGTTGCCGTACACAATTTTCTTTTTGATCAGTTGGACGATATTGTTGATCGTGTGGGTGGTGTTCGAAATCCCGCTCGGTCCCGGTTCTCATCTGTATATCAATTTATGAGCGCCTTTCTGCACATACTGTGGTTCAAGAACATCATGTTCTGGAAGATCTCTTCCGAACAGGATTTTGGAACCGTCATTAAAAATCTCGGGTCAGTCGTGGTTTTTGGATCGTTCGCGGTCGGGGCGTTTTATTTTTCAAATTTTGTAACGTCATATCTGTTGGAAACGGTACGCATAGGATTGTTTTTGTTCCACCGGTTCATCGGGATGCTATTGTTCGTATTTTTTGTTACGATCAATCTCGGCAATATGGTCGTTTCATTCTCGACGCTGTATCGTTCTCCGGAGGTGGATTTTCTCCTATCGACCCCCGTTTCGTATCTCAATATTTTCGTCATCAAATTTCTCGATAATTTCTTTTACAGCTCCGGCACATTGTTTATGGTGGGCTTTTCCGTGCTGCTGGGATACGGAACGTATTTTGATATGCCGTGGCATTTTTATCTGCTCACGATGTTCGGCGTGATCGTGCCGTTCATGTTTCTTGCGGCGTGCATCGCTGTTATCGCTCTTTTATTGTTGATGAAACTCGCCTCAAAAATCAATTTCAGAATTTTGATCGGTGCCATCGTGACGTTTTATAGTGTACAAATCTATTTGTATTTTACGGTCACCAGTCCGGTCGATCTTGTGCAGGAGGTGATGAAATATTATCCCTATGTAGATCGCTATTTCGGTTCGCTCGATCCGGCTGCGGCAAAATTGCTTCCGAACTTTTGGGTGTCGGAAATTTTATACTTTTATGTCACGAAAAACTTTGTTGCCGTGAGCGGTTATACCGCTCTGCTGATGCTCTCCACGGCGGGGTTGTTCCTTATAGCGATGTTGCTCGGCAATGCGATGTTCTATTCCACCTGGATCACCTCCTTGTCGCTGAAATCTTTTTCCGTACCGAAGAGAGAGTTCAATAGTTCGTTTTTTACGTTCGGGAAGCCATCGTTCTTCTCTCCGCAAACGGAGGTATTGCTCAAAAAAGAATTCTGGCAGTTCGTGCGTGAACCGAGTCAGTGGATCCATTTCGTCGTACTGATGGCTCTGCTTGCCGTCTTTCTTTCCAGCGTGAGCACGCTGAACATCAAACTGCAGTCGCCGGAATTGAAAGCCGTCGTGTATCTGGTCGTCTTCATCTTCAACATCTTTCTGATCAATTCCATTGCGCTGCGGTTCGGATTTCCGATGATCAGCTTGGAAGGGAATGCTTATTGGTCCATAAAGAGTTCGCCGATCTCTTCCGCGACAATGTATTGGATAAAATTTTTCATTATCATGGTCTTCCTCGGCATCTTAAGCGTGTTGATCTCATGGCTTTCAAATATACCGTATCTGTATTCCCATCGTTCTTCGGGAGTCTTCCCCGGAATGGTCGTGGTTGAAATTCCTCACAAGGCAGTGCAAACGCTGGCGTATTTTTCCATGATCAGCACACCGATCGTAACGATAACGCTGGCAAGTTTAAATTACGCGTTAGGCTCGGTCTATGCCAATTTTGCGGAAAAGAATCCGATCCGCATCGCGTCGTCCCAGGGAGCGACAATGACGTTCCTCTTGAGCCTCGTCTATCTGGTGTTCCTGCTCGCACTCTTTTTCTTTCCTGCGACGATGTTGTTTACCACCGAGGCGAAAGATCTGGAGATCGATTGGATTGCTTTACGGACAGTATTTTTTATTATTACACTATCATCGTTGTGCATTACCGGCATTATCCACATTCTGGGCGTACGATCGTTGCGCCGCGATTACTGATGAAATATTTTTTCTTTTATCTTTTGACAATTGTCGCGTCCGCCTCTGGCGTCCCGACAAGTCGGGACGATCCAAAGGATGCTTCGCAAGGATCCTTCGCATCGAGTCTTCGACTCAACGAGTCCGCCTCAGGCGGACAGGACGAAGTGTATTTTATTCAAACCGCAGAAGATTATTTCTTGCTCGGTATGCGCCAGTATGCGCAAAGGGAATACAAATCGGCGCTTACCTCGTTTCAGACATCCCTGCGTATCTATCCGAATAACCATCGTGCCACTGCGTCAACGATTATGACGGCAAAGTCTCATTATGCGATGAAGAATTATGCCGACGCGGCGGCGGTCTGCGATTCGTTCATTGCGCGCTATCCGAACAGTTCGTACATCGAGGATGCGCTCTTCACCCGCGGCATGTGCTATTACAACGAAGGAAGGTACGCCGCCGCCTTCCACGAAATGCAGAGAGTGTACGGCATTGCTCAACAGAGATTGAACAAAGAACATTCCTTCAAGGTGGCGGATCATATCGCAACGGAATTCTTACCGGAACAGGAGATCGAAACGTTCATCAGATCGCCGATCGACGCAGTCATCCGCTCGCTGGTCACCGTCGTGCTCGCGGAAAAATATTTTATCGGTGGAAATATTGAACGCTCGAAAGCAGTGATCGAAAATGTTCACGATCCGACCGACGACGGATTGATCAAATTGCGGATCAACAGGCTGCTGGCACGCATTGAACGGGGGAATGTCGTAAAGATCGGCGTGCTGTTGCCGCTGCACAAACTATCGACAACAGACACCCGCGAGAAAAAAGTTGCATTGGAAGCGCTAGAAGGAATTCAACTGGCTGTCAGCGATTATGAAGATGGCGCCAAAGGCGCCAGGCAGATCACGATTGAACTGGATGTGAAAGATTCCGAGCGGAAGCGCCCTGTGATCGACAGTATCATAACGTTGTGGAATGACGATTCGCGGGTGATCGGAATTGTCGGACCCCTCTTCAGCGATGAAACGGCGGAGGCGGCGGAGATCGCGCAAGAGAAAAACATCCCGATCGTTTCTCCGACCGCAACCGATGAAGGGATTGCGGAAAAAGGTGAATTTGTTTTTCAGGCAAACTCGACCAACAGTATGCGCGGGAAAGTGATGGCGCAGTTTGCCGTCAATATGCTTGGCGTAAAAAATGTTGCCGTGCTTGCGTCCAACGCACCGTCGTCCCACGTGCAGGCGGATTCGTTTGCTGCCGAAATTACACGGCTTGGCGCACGGGTCGTCATCGACCGGCGATACAACAGAGGAGAAACAGATCTTCGGAACCATTTGCGGGAGATCCGTTCCGCCGCTGCGTCGTTGACGGCGGATTACACCGTGACGTTCAAAGGAAAGATCAATGTCACCGAAGTGACGCGGCGGTTAGTTTCGCTCGGCGTACGTCTTTCAACGATCGATTCAGTGATCGAAAAAGATGGTTCGCTGAATCTGACAAAATTGTTCGGAGAGAAAGCCCCTGAGATTGCCGAATCCCTGAAACTTCCCGTGAAAAAAGTAACGCCGCATGCCGACAGTTTGCAATATCCTATTTCATCCATTGATGCGATCTTCTGCCCGATCTCAATGAGCCAGCAGATCGGCGTGATCTCATCGCAGATCGCTTATTTCAATCTGAAGATGAAAATTCTCGGCACGAGCGACTGGTATAACATCAATGAGCTTGAAATGAACCGTCTGTACGCGGATGGGGTGATCTTCGGCAGCGACCGGTGGATCGAAGAAGGGGAGCGCACCACGAGTGTTTTTTCCCGTTATGCCGGTAAATTCGGGAAACAAATGTCCGATAACGCACTGTTCGGATACGATGTCATGTCGATGGTGATCGGCCAATTGAACGACGGAGCGATCACACGGGAACAGCTTGCGAACGCTCTCTCTAAAATCGTACATTTCCATGGCGTGCGGAATGATATCACTCTTGCTGCGGGAAGAGTGAACGGCACTCTGAACATGCTGCAATATAAAGATGGTTCGATCTCGAAACTTCGAACATATACTTATCAGAAATGAACAACTCTAAAACGAACGAACCTCCGATCCGGTATTCCACTATTAAGGAGTGGCCCGAAGACGAACGTCCCCGCGAGAAACTGCTGAAGCACGGTGCATCTGCGCTCTCTGATTCCGAACTTCTTGCCATTCTCATCAACACCGGCAGCGGCAAACAGACCGCCGTTGATCTCGCCAAAAAACTTCTCCGTGAATTCAGGTCGCTGAGGAATCTTTCCGGTGTATCGGTGGCAGATCTGAAGCAGGAAAAATTCAAAGGGATCGGAAAAGTAAAAGCGATCATTCTGAGCGCAGCCTTCGAAATTGCAAAACGGCTTGCCGTATCAACCGTTGAAGATGATTCCCCCATCCGCACTCCAGACGATGTTGCCAAACGTTACATTCCGAAACTGCGTGAACTGAAGCAGGAAGTGTTTATGGTGTTGTGCTTGAGCAGTTCCAACAAGATCACGCAGGAGCGTACGATCACCAAGGGATTGCTCAATTCTTCACTGACGCATCCGCGGGAAGTGTTTCGTGAAGCGATCCTGGAAAATGCGGCAAGCATTATTCTTCTTCACAATCATCCGAGCGGGAATGTGGAACCGAGCAGGGAGGATATTCAGATCACCAAACAGATCGTTGAAGCGGGGAAGGTTATCGGCATTTCCGTGCACGACCACATTATTATTGCGGGGGACGGATTTACGAGCATGGTGGAGAGGGGGTTGATGTGAAGAGTAACTATAACGTGACACGCTTTTTGCGCGTTCTTTGTGTCCCGCATTGTTTGACTGACTTGATCGAGGAGTTTTGGTTTTTCCATTTTTGCCTCTTGCTTTTTTGATTGCGGTTTCTGATTATTAGAATAATAACGTAATCAGTCTGATAATATTCCTTACAGGTCGTAGACAATAGCGCATATTATCAGACTATTAGCAGTATAATTACTAGTTAGGTGGCGAAACAAACAGAATGTGAAAATTTAATTTAATCAAACTATGAAACCTTCAATAATTGTAATTTTCTTTCTTGGTTTTTTGTCTGTATCTGTATTTTCACAGACTGAAGAAATTATAAAAAATGCAAAAATAAAATTTAATTTGGGGAAATATGAATCTGCGATAATAGAGTACGGAAAAGCAATTCTAATTGATTCAACAAATCCCAATCTTTATGAAAAACGTGGAATTGCTAAGCTCTTAATTAAGGATTATCGAGGTGCAATATCCGATTATTCAAAAGCTATTTTCTTAAAACCTAATGACAATCTCTTTTACTCAAGAGGTTTAGCCGAAGAGTATGCTGAGCAGGATTCCAATGCTATTGCCGACTATACAAAAGCAATTGAACTCAACCCAAAAAACGCAAACGCATTTGAATCAAGGGCATTTATTTATCGGTTTCGTCCCAATGATAAAGTTCTTGCAATTTCTGATTATTCTGCAGCCATTGAGTTAAAGCCGAAAAATATTTCGTATTATCTTGCAAGAGCATCGGTCAAGCTTGAACTTCAAGACTATCGTGGTGCACTTTCAGATTACTCGATTGTAATAAAACTCGATTCAAACAATAGTAATATTTACCAACAATGTGGAAACGTTCAAAAAATCATCGGTGATTTTAAAGGAGCAATTAAAAGTTACTCAATAGCAATTAGTAAAAATCCAAAAGATGCTGATGCTTACTATGGTCGAGGACTTGCAAAAATTGGATTAACACAGAAAGAAACTGGTTGCTTAGACTTGAGCAAAGCTGGCGAACTTGGCAATACAGAAGCATACAATGCCATCAGAACACTTTGTAAATAGTTTCTGAAATCAATAAAAAATCTATAGCTACCATTTGTTCAGCACTTTCATCGAAAGTGCTGTCACACCCAGTTAAGTTGGATTGAAATTTAAGTTTTCGTTACAATTCGAAATTCTATAATTTCATTTATTTTTCCAGATGTTCTGGATCGTTGCAACTCGGTTTTGTTCCGGGTCATTAGGTAGAAAGCCAATGAGACTACTATGAAAACTAAAATATCTTTTTGCGTTTTATATTTTTTATTTTCTTTACAACTTTACTCTCAACAAAATATTCCAAATGGTTGGGATAAAATAAAATGGGGTGCAAATATAAAAGAAATATTAAAAGTTTACAAAGACTCTGCAAAACAAACTCTACACAAAATAAAATATGGTGGTGGTCGCTACTCGACTATTAAGATGAATAATTATTTTATTCAAAACACATCTTTTTCGGTGCAATTTTTACTTGACTTTGCCAAGAATTCGCTAACGGGTGTTGTTTTATCTCCAAATGAACCATATGACAAAGGATTTTTTGAGGCATTTGAGGAATTATTAATTGAAAAATATGGTAAACCTTCTAAACAATTTGTGTTTCAACCAAATCAGGATATGATGTTGCTTAAAACGGAATGGTCATTTCCAACCACTAGTATTTATCTTCTATATGCATACAATTCAAGAGATTCCACTTTTAACGATTTAAAACTATCCTATTCTTTTGTTCCAACCAATAAATGAAGAGGTTATTATGAAACCAACTTTTTGGAAACTATCTCAAGGCCCGGAATATTTCTCATATCAGAATATTCTTGAATCAATTTCTTCTGGATTTGTTTATGTGCACAAAGATACTAAAGCAAAAGCCACTTCTGCTCGTACTCAAGGAGAAGATTTTATAGAAGCAAAGATTGGCGATTATTTTTATTTAACATTTGGTAACGAAGGAATATTTTTACTTGGACAATTCAGTGGTGCTGTTAATATATTTTCTTCAAAACGTGATGGTTGGTTAGATCGTCAGTTTAGGGTAATACGCCTTTCAAAAAAAAGAGAACCATATAATGGAGTTCATTGTTGGTGGGCACCAATAGATAATTCAACATTTACGGTAGTTCCAGAAGTGGATCTAATTCACTTCGAAAGAGAAATACTGATTCCATATTTTGATATCAAACTTTCTGATTATGATATCGCCACCTAACCAGTTACTCAAGTTGACGTTGCAATCTGCCCGCGCTCTGAGTTTTTGAGTGTTGAGAATTCTAAATACAACTTACGTTACGAAACAGGATTTTTAATTTAAACTTTTAATCAACGCGCTGGAACATTGCAACGCAGCTTAGTTCCAGTCCGTTAGCTGGCATTACGAAAGGCACCCACAATGAATATCGGTGAAGATATAGTTGCAGCCTATCTTGAATACATTAAGAAGTGTGAATTCATTCAACGGAATCTCTACACCAACGATTCTCAAGGTGAGATAGATGTTGTTGGCATCAATCTCAAAGAAAAAAGATTGTATGTTTGTGAAGTTGCAATTCACTTGGTTACTGGTCTACAATACACCCGTGATAAAAGACCGGACAATGTCAACAAGCTTTTTAAGAAGTTCTCCAAAGACATTGAATACGCAAAGAAATATTTTGAGGGGTATGATATTCATATAATGCTTTGGTCTCCAATCGTCAGAAACCAGAAGGAAAGTGCACAACATAATCAAATTCGGGATGTTCAAGAACTCGGCAAGAAGATTAAAGACAAATATCATCTTGATTTAGATTTGGTAATCAACCAACGCTTTTTAGAGTGCCTTACTGAGTTACGTGAGTTTGCGAAGACAGAAACAAAAGATGTAAAGTCTCCAATACTTCGCTTTCTACAGGTTGAAGAATATCTGAAGAAACGAAATAACTCAAAACGTAATGCCAGCTAACCACTTTAAAAAGGAAAGAGTCAAGAAAAAATAATCCTCCCACAGCACAATGATTTTATTTTGTGCACCCAACACAACAGTTAATAATTTTTTTATTTTGACTCTGCAAACGTTCAGATCAA
>Ga0209516_1000254_pt1 | contig 12980 bp, 18 predicted proteins | sample Napbiome12C3dose_FD_187716 | JGI IMG/M metagenome (GOLD analysis project Ga0209516, IMG submission 187716) | Groundwater microbial communities from S. Glens Falls, New York, USA - Naphthalene biodegradation metagenome 12C3dose (SPAdes) (version 2) ... | reverse complement strand
GAGTAACTCACAATGGGTATCTCTAAAAACCTATTCTGCGAACATCTGCGTAATCTGCGGGAAAATATTTCCCGCTGATTTCGCTGATTACCGCAGATAAAAAAGAAATCACTTTCAGTTTTTAGAGATGCCCCAATGTAAGTTACTTAGGAGTTATTATTATTTTTCTTATCCGGAGAAATTTCGACCATCCATGGTGCAATTGAATATCGTTCTTTCCAATCTGTTAAAGGAACTATAACACGTAATGGTAATTTACCCAGTGCATCATTATTCACAATGACAGCCGGGCGAGTTTTCTTGATCTCTGCTCCGAGGGTGGGATCGAGATTGATAAGCCAGATTTCACCTTGTTTCATAAGGGTGGTTCCAAAAACTCACTCGTGAGTTTATGAATATGCGGGTATCTTAGAAATATTGGAATAACAACTAACAAAAATTGTAGTTTTTGGAACTACCCATAAAAAGGTTCAGAATCAAGACTTGTAAAACTCGTTAGCTGGGAAGTAGAAGTATATTCCTGCCACAGTAGATCGGCTGCCATTTTCATTTGTTGTTGTTCTGTTTGTTGAATCGAAAACAAGGCCTTTTGCACGATCATGAGTCGCTTTCCAATTGGCAGCCGTTGAATTTCTTTCATTAATTCATGTGTACTCATATAATCTCCTGTTACTATCAATTCAGTTTCTTACTCGCTTCAAATAAAATTTTCTTCTCTTCTTCGGACAAACTCTGGTACCCGTTGCGGCTGATTTTATCCAGGATATCATCGATCTGCTGCTGATGATGTTTCTTGGCGTCGTTTTGTTTTTCAAACAGATCGTACACTTTTGCATCGGTCACTTCACCATAATCCTGCTGCTCCTGCTTTCGGCGTCCAATGTTGGAAATTGATGTGAAGAACCCTTCTCCCGACGAATGAGGATGTGCAGACGACGAACCGAATCGGTAACCGTCGGCAATCAAATAAACAAATCCCACCAACGCTCCGCCAAGATGAGCAAAGTGAGCAATACCGTCCATACTTCCGACCGAAAAGATCTCCAACGCCATATACATAATCACAAAATATTTTGCCTTGATCGGAAGAAGGAAATAAATATAGATCGGGCGCTCGGGAAACATCATGCCGAACGCAAGCAACACACCGTACACCGCGCCGGATGCACCGACAGTCGGACCGACAGCCGTGAACATCGGTGCGACAAGCAGATTCGCAAGCCCGCCGCCAAATCCGCAGAGCAAATAATAGATCAAAAATTTTCGTGAGCCGAAGACATGTTCAAGTTCCATCCCGAACATCCACAATGCAAGCATGTTGAACAGAATATGCGTAAAGCTTGCATGCATGAACATATAGGTAAACAATTGCCAGAAACCGAATCCGGCTCCAAGAGGCCAGAGTGCGAACGAATGATAGAAAAATTGCTCAAAATAAAAATCGCCGATGCGAAAGTTGCCGAAGAAAATCATTCCTAAGAACACCGCGGCATTGGAGATGAGCAAGGTTTTGATCACCGGAGGAAAAAATTGAAATCCACCGAAGAAACTGGGGCGATTGTAACTTCTGTAAGGATTGTGTGCCATAATTTATTCTTGATAAAGTAACACTTTTCCGATTTCTTTTAATACATTTTTCTTTGATTGTAAATTTTCACGGACGTTTTCCAAATACCTCATTGTATTCCGATCGTAGTATCTTTCACCGCAATTTTGACAAACAGGAGTAGTGATCGGAACATATACAATATCATTACCGCTTTGAACGGTTTCCTTCACGTCTACAACTCTAATTGCTTCACTATGACAAATCACACATTTCATCATTTCCTCCTTTGTTTGTAATCAATCCACCATTCAGAATTTGGGTGATACGCTGTAATCACAACGACTTCATCATACTTGTTGCCGATTCCGCAAACAATGTGTAAAGGACGCTGTGCATAGGTAATTCCAAATAATAAACAACTTGGGTATGGCTTATCGTTTGGATACTCTTCAATAACTTCTGCCGAGAGTACCGCTTCAAAAATCTCCGAATCTGAAATGACTCCCAATTCTTCAGATTCCATTTCCTCTTTTGAGTGTGTGGTATAAAATACAAAATTACTTCGGAATACACTCCGTATTTTCTCCACATCAAACATTATTTAGTTGATCCTTAAAAAGTCTTCATCAACACAACCTTGTCAAGGTTATGTAATTAGATTTGTGCGAAGCATGGTTCCCATAAAATTTTGGACGTTGTTTCGTTGTTGATCAATAAACCTTGACAAGGTTTCTTACTTTTTAAGGCTCAACTATTTACATTTTCTCCCTCAACGCTGCAACACCGGGAAGAACTTTTCCTTCCAAAAACTCGAGCGATGCGCCGGTGGAGACGTGTGATACTTCTTTTTCCAATCCCGCCTGCGCGATTGCCGACGCGGAATCGCCGCCGATAATCGCATCTGCTTTATCCATAAACCAAAACTTTTCCCACTTCAGTAAGTTTTTCTCTGTGGAGATCAAGTTCTTGTTCAATATTTTCGAGATACTTCATTGTTTTAACATCATAATAACGCTCACCGCATTGATTACACACAGGGATATTTATAGAAACGATGACAACATCTTTTCCTTTGTGCACTTCTTCTTTTACAGTTTTTACGGAAAGTTCTCCATTTTTACAAATCACACAGTTCATATTTTTCTCCTTTCGTAATCAATCCACAATAAAGGATCAGGATGGTAAAGAGTAACGACCACGGTTTCTTCGGTGAATCTATTGTATGCACAAACAACATGCAATGGTCTATCTAAATTAGTTTTCCCAAAAATTAAACAACTCGGAAAGGGTGTATCATCAGGATATTGTTCAATAATTTTCCCATTTTCGATTATCTCAAACACTTCATGCAAGAATATTATACCGAATTGTTCTTCACGCATTTCTTTACGAGCATGCAAAGAAAATAAAACTTTCTTTAAATGAAAACTTTGTTGAATAGAACTTAATAAAAGTTCCGGCATATCCTATTTCTCCATCAACGCCGCAACGCCGGGAAGAATTTTGCCTTCTAAAAATTCCAGCGATGCACCGCCGCCGGTGGAGACGTGTGATACTTCTTTTTCCAATCCCGCCTGCGCGATTGCCGACGCGGAATCGCCGCCGCCGACCACTGTTATCGCACCACGTTTTGTTGCTTCAACAAGTGCATGGGCAATGGCATTCGTTCCCTTGGCAAAATTGGACATTTCGAACACGCCCATCGGGCCGTTCCACACGACAGTTTTGGCTTTTGTGATCTCTTCGCTGAACAGTGTGATCGTTTCCGGCCCGATATCCATACCGACCGATCCGGCGGGAATGGCGTCCACTTTTACCGTTTGTATCGGAGCTTCGTTGTCAAATTTTTCCGATACGACACAATCAACGGGAAGCAATAATTTGATATTTTTTGCCTTTGCTTCATCGATCAGTTTTTTGGCGAGATCGATCTTGTCCTCTTCTAACAAGGATTTGCCGATTTCCATTCCCTGCGCTTTAAAGAATGTGAACATCATTCCACCGCCGATGAGCAGGGCGTCAACTTTTTCCATTAGATTTTGGATGACGTCGATCTTGCCGGAGATCTTCGCGCCGCCGAGTATTGCCACATACGGTTTTGCCGGAGTTAATGTTGCTTTGCTAAGATACGCAAGTTCTTTCTCCATTAAAAATCCGGCGACGGCGGGAAGAAAGTGCGCAACCGTTTCGGTTGATGCATGTGCCCGATGCGCCGTGCCGAATGCGTCGTTCACATACACATCGCCGTACGCTGCAAGTTCTTTTGCCATGCGCTCGCGGTCGGCGGCTTCCTTTCCCGTTTCCTCTTTGTGGAAGCGTGTGTTCTCAAGCATTAAAATTTCACCCTCTTTCAACGCATCGACAATTGTTTTGGTCTCCGCACCGATCGCCGCGGGTGCAAGTTTCACCGGCGTGTTCAACAATTGTGAGAGATGCTCGACAACAGGTTTCATTTTATGTTTGCCTTCGATGAACTTTGCTTCATCGAACGGCTTGCCGTCCTTCTCCGCTTTCTCTTTTGCCTTTTGTGCGTCTTTTTTCGGATCGCCGAGGTGGGACATCAGCACAAGATATTTCGGCTTTTGTTCGAGAATATAATTGATCGTCGGCAAGGCTGCGCGAATACGAATATCATCTTGAATCACGCCATTTTTGAGTGGAACATTAAAGTCAACACGCATCAACACGCGTTTGCCTTTCAGGTCGATATCTTTAATTGTTTGTTTATTCATTTTCTTATCTCACCAAATTTCTGAATTTTTCTATTTTTATGACAGAAGGCGCGCGGAGATTGTTCACTGCATCAGGATGCAGAACGATTTCATTTCATTCAACTCCGTTGGAACACCCGAACTGATCGCGGAAACTACAACATCATTGAATTTATCTTTTGTCTCACAAATAACAACACACGCCTAACTTTGCGTTGAGTAAATTCAACAAATGGAAACGGGACAAGAATGATATCACCGGTTTTCATTTTTTTTCAAATAATCTTGATAAAGATCCTCTTCTTTTACTTTCCAGAAAGCAAAAGAATCGGTTTGAGATGAAAAATCTTGTATTTCTTTTTCATCATTAAGTTCTTCCAACAACGTAATGACAACATTATATTTTTTCCTGTAACTACACAGCGTATTATGTGTCGTATACAAAAAAGTGAATATTCAGTGCGTTTTTTTGATATCCTGAAAATATGTATTTAAATCTTTTTTGTGGATTCCCGCTAAAAACGTGCCTGCTCGCCGCACAAACAACGTGCTTTGGCAGGCGGGCGGGAATGACGACATTCTTTAAATTACGCTGTGTAGTTACTTTTTTCTTTTGAAAAATCTTCCATAGCAATAAAATCTTTTCCATTATAGATTGCTTTTATTGAAATCATACATTCCTCCAACATTGTAGCACAGATACTATGTCATCTTTTCATTTTTATTGGATTTTGGCGACTGTCAAAAATATCGGTTACATACACTGTATCACCATGAATTCTGTAAATAATTTTGTAATTACCTTCAACAATTCTTCGGTGCTCAAGTTTCATGTCTTCAAGGAATTCTTCTTTCTGTCCGGCGAAAGGTTGATCAAACGACATAAATCAGCGGTTTTGCCGTAGCGAAGCGGAGACAAAATCCGCTGGATTGATTTGTTATATGGTTTATTATTTCATCTTACATAAGCCACTGGCAATGGACCTGCGGCTACAAGTTTTTTTAAACGAGAATCTACTGTCAAATTAAGACCTTCTAATGTTCTTGCGCCAAGCAGAAGCATATCACCTTCTTCACCAAAGACAACTTCATCAATTGTAAAATATTCTTCTATTTTAATGATAGCGAATCCAACGCTTCTGGTTACCCTTTGACCATTTGCCATAATAAATACTAAATCTTTCTTTTCACGAATGACATCTATTTTATGAAGCATTTCACTTGGAATCCAAGTATATTCACTCCCTGTATCAACAAGTATTTTTGGTATGGACACTGACTTTTTTCTCTTAATATGATTTCCAATTATACATTTTGTGTAGAAAGTACCCATGACAAATCTCCTTTATTTTTTATTATTTTCCCATATAACAACATTTCTGTTGCGGTAACAATGTCGTTAGCGATTGATTCTGCTATTCTTTTGCTTGACGCCTTTTCATAGTAGGCATAAATCTTCTTCAATCTTCGTTTTGCAGGAGTGGTAAAGATAATCTGCATGTTTACCACGTTAACATTTCTTTTTTCAAATCCTCCAACGAAATTACACCGCCAGCGGCAATCGCCCGTTCTGAAACCAGCGCGCGTTCTTTCAGTTCTTCAACAGACATCGGCTTTAAATGCTCTTGTCGCAAGTGTGCATAACTGAGCAAATCTTTCACGGCGGTTAATATTTTTTCATCTTCAATTGAATCTATTTGTTGTTTAATCCAATCTCTCTCTTTTACCAAATTCATAATTCCTCCTCACTTGTGAAACAAAAGGGCTGAACTCGAACTAAAATCTGAGCAATCTTCCATGAACGTGCTTTTACGCTACTTTTGTAATAGGTAATCAACACCAATTTCATCTAAAAATTCGGGTGCAAAATCGGCTTCATTATTCCACGTAATGGTGTTCAACGAAAGTTTGAAGTCTTTAAAATATTCTTTGTTGCGAAGAGATTGAAAGATGTTTCGTTGATCAGAAAAAATTGTTTCTTGTAGATCAACTAATTTTGATTTCCCGTTGTTGAACACAACAACAACTCGGTACTCTCCCGCGTATTTTGCATCAACCACGTTCAAAATCATACTTACTCCAAAGGATGTATTTTTTTGAATTCGCCATTTGTCTTCAGTGAGTTCCAATTGTTGAGCAATTCATTTTTATGGGCAGTTCCAAAAATTCCAGAGGATTGTCATTCCGAGGAGCGGAGCGACGAGGAATCTCGCCTTTTCTTTCAAAATGTAAAACGAGATTCCTCGCTTCGCTCGGAATGACATTGATTTATTAATTTTTGGAACCGCCCTTATGCAAATCATACCACTCAAGCACGAGCGATAACGCTCTTTTAGGAAACTGTCCATTCACAATTCCACGTTCTATTTCAACGGTGATCTGATAATCACCATACTTTGCGTGAAAGTGTGGAGGATTATGATCGTTAAAGTTCATAAAAATTACAATCCCAAGAAATCTGCATAACTCAGGCATCTTCATTTCTCCATTGAAACAAAAGGGCTGAACTCGTATGATGAGATTCAGCCCGCATTGCCAAGATGTCCGACATCTTCGGCTATTTCGAAGTTCCCGCCATCTTTCTCAACAGATCAACAACACGGCATGAATAACCCCATTCATTGTCGTACCACGATACGACTTTGAAGAAGCGTTTTTCGCCTTTGAGATTGTTCTGCAAGGTTGCGAGTGAATCGTAAATGGATGAACGGTCGTCATGAATGAAATCCGTTGAAACGACTTCTTCATTGCTGTATCCGAGGATACCTTTTAAGTATGTTTCGGATGCTTTCTTGAACAGCGCATCAATTTCTTCGATCGATGTATCGCGTGTAGCGCGGAAGGTTAAGTCAACAACAGAAACATTCGCTGTCGGAATACGGAACGACATTCCGGTCAGCTTCCCTTTTGTCTGCGGAAGAACTTCGCCGACCGCTTTTGCCGCGCCGGTTGATGATGGAATAATATTGATCGCTGCCGCACGTCCGCCTCTCCAATCTTTCTTCGAAGGACCGTCGACCGTTTTCTGTGTTGCGGTATACGAGTGGATGGTTGTCATTAAACCGGTTTCAATTCCGATTCCTTCTTTGAGCAACACATACACAACGGGAGCCAAACAGTTGGTGGTGCACGATGCGTTCGAAACAATGGCATGCTTTGCAGGATCGTATTCATTATCATTCACACCCATCACGAGTGTCTTCACATCGCCTTTTCCGGGAGCAGAGAGAAGAACTTTTTTTGCACCTGCGGTGATGTGCCCTTTTGCTTTTTCAGAATCGGTAAACAATCCTGTCGATTCAACAACAATCTCAACACCGAGTTCTTTCCACGGTAATTGAGAAGGATCTTTTTGCGCGAGAACACATTTGATCTTGTTTCCGTTGACAACCAGAACATCATCTGCTTCCAGTGAAGGACTGCTCTTTTCGCTGCTTAAAGTCCCTTTGAAACGACCGTGAACCGAATCGAATTTCAACTGGTATGCAAAATATTTTGCGTCTGTGCTGACATCAACAACTGCAACAATATCGATCTCTGTACCAAGAATACCTTGATCTGCCATTGCGCTAATGACTTGACGTCCAATTCTGCCAAATCCGTTAATTCCGACTTTGACTGCCATAATTAATAACCTCCAGTGTAGAAAAATTCAATAATCAGTGGTAGAACGAAGGAAAGGTACCAAGAAATTTTGGGAGATGCAAACCACTCAAATTATGTGTTGCTTCTCTATTGCAAAAGCGATAGTTTCACTTAAGGGTGGTTCCAAAAACCTTGTTTTCGCGTTCGAAATCTACCGAATACAAATTAAAAACGAAGATAGCAAAACAGCAATTCATAGTTTTTGGAACTACCCTTAACCAAGTTCACACCTCCATGAAGAATTTCCTCAATTGCAACCTTGAACTGATCTTCTGGTCTTCCGCTCTGCTCTATCTGGCTTTCATCGATCCGACGGTTCCCCGGATATTTTCTCTTTGTCCGGTGCACAATCTCGGCTTCGATTTTTGCCAGGGATGCGGTTTGGGTCGTTCGGTGTCGTTTCTTTTGCACGGTGACATCGGCAATTCACTGAAGTTCCACTCCCTTGGAATACCCGCAGCAATTCTGATCATTCACAGAATTTTGTCTTTACTGATACACAATTTGAAGTTTCACATGCGCCATCATCATTCACTACATTCATAGGAGTTCGTATGCCAAACGTGATGCAATTACTGCCAATGCTGGAACCCGACGAGATGACCTATATCCAGGGAATTATCAACGACATGAGCGATACTCAAGCCCAGCAGTTTGCCAACATTTACATGAACCGCAGGAAAGATACGCAAACGATCCTGATCGCCACCGTGGTCGGATTTTTGGGTATTGGCGGCGTTCAACGATTCCTTGTGGGACACACCGGATTGGGATTACTTTATTTGTTCACTGCCGGACTTTGCTTTATCGGAACAATCATTGATCTTGTGAACCATAAAAAACTCGCGTTTGATTACAACATCGACATGGCGCAGCAAGTCATGCGGATGATTAAATCGATGCCGCAATTCACGCCTTTGGCGTGATGGCGCTGAAGGCGCTCAAATCATAACACCATTAGGGCATCTCTAAAAACATTGTCCGAAGGACACTTCGTGTCGTCATTGCGATGCGCCGGAGGCGCAGAAGCAATCCCAATTTCTGTGCGATAGAAGGAGATTGTCCCGCTTTTTGTTCCGCAGTTTGGAATCCCGTTAGTGCGGAATCTGCCGCCTTTTGTTCCGTCTTTAAGAATCCCGTTGAAACGGAATCCAAAGAACGGGACATTCCGCACGAGCGGCATTCCAAAAAGCGGAACAAAAAACGGGAGATTCCGTTCGTAGAGGGATTTGAAAAGCGGAACTTCGGTCGTTCCTCCCTCGCAATGACACGAAGTGTTCCTTCGGAACAATTTTTTTTAGGTTTTTAGAAATGCCCATTATTCGTTACAGCCGAACAGACATTGTTCGGCTTTTTTGTTTGTTCGGCTTTTTTGTTTGTTCGGCTTTTTTGTTTGAATCTCTCTCCCTTTTCCACTATTTTCATTCAGCATGAAGATCTCAAATTTGTTTCACTCAAATGCCCTCGCTCCCGCGTGGAGTTATTCCGTACCACACACATTGTGGCGGCTGATGTTCTCCGACAACGGACTCATTATCGGTGAAAACCGCGATACGGAAAAAAAATCGGTGACATTTTTTTGTTTAAATGCCGCCGACGGAACCGTTGTGTGGAAGGAAAAACAGTTCTCGGAACAATGGTGGATCGGTCTTGAAGGAATTTCCGGCGATCGGCTATTCCTGCACGGATTTCAAAAGCCCAATATGCCGGAACACAAAGGGATTATCTGTGTTGACGCACGAACAGGAAGCGAACTGTGGCGGAACGCCGACTCTGCATTGCTGACCACACGCTCCCCATATGTGTACGGCTATCGCGATCTATTCGAACGGCGCGTGTATCACGAGATCGACGAAACTACCGGCGTATTTAATCGCGAGATGGATGAATTGCCGGACGGTGTGGACGGAAATGTAACGCTGGAAAAAACGGATTTCCTTTTCCCGCAGCAGTTGGAACCCGCGAATGAACGATTATGGAGATTGCTTCCCCGCATCGTTCAGCGCAATGACGCAAACATACGAAGTGCTGAGTACATCGAAACAAACGACCGCGCACTGATAAATATTTACAGCATTCACCCGAAGCCGGGCGAAAACGGTCAGGAAAATCTCACAAACACGTTGTATATTGTGGAGGCGGCGTCGGGAAAGAAACTTTTTTCGGATGTGCTGAATAAAGAAACGCCGTATCCCGTACCAGATTCGTTCTTCGTTGATCATCATACGCTCTATTATATTAAGGAACGAAAAACGGCCGTTGCCCTTGCATTGAGAAAACAATAAGTATTGCACCACTGAGCCGATTCACAGCGTAACAAGTCGTCCCTTAAAAAGTAACGATGTCTGACATCTTCTCAATTTTTCTACTTTTTAAGGCTCGACTAACAAGCCAAAATCTACGGAACACTTATGGACCTCAGACAAATCGCCTTCATAATTTTCTTCGTCACCGCCGTCGCTCTCTTCACGCGAAGCATAGCCACACTGATCAAAACATTACGGCTTGGAAAACCGGAAGACCGGTTTGACCGTGTGCCTCAGCGGCTTTACAATGTGTTCATGATCGCAATTATGCAGTTAAAATTGTTCCGCGAACCGGTCGCCGGAATCCTGCACGCTCTCATTTTCTGGGGATTCATCGCACTCTCTCTTGTCGTTATCGAGACGATCCTTGAAGGCATTCTCGGCAGTTTTTCGTTTTCATTCCTCGGAGGAATCTATCAGATCATTTCGTTTTCTCAGGAGATCTTCTGCGTTCTGGTGTTGATCTCCATCGCCGCAGCATTGTGGCGCCGATTCGTCACCAAAGTGAAACGATTACAGGTTGATACCCACGGCAGCGTGGATGCAGCCATGATCTTGGTGTGGATCGGGCTGATCGTCACTTCGACACTCATTCAGAACGGAACGCGAATCGCACTCGACACGTACGAGGCGGGGTGGCAATTTCCGGTGTCGTCATCGATTGCTCCGTTGTTCGATTATTCGCGTGCACCATTCCTCATGCACGAATTCGTCTGGTGGATGCATATCGGATTGGTGCTCGCATTTTTGAATTATCTTCCCTACTCCAAACATCTGCACGTGCTGACATCGATTCCAAATGTATTCTTTTCGAGTTTAAAACCAAGAGGGGCATTAACGCCGATCAATCTCCAGGATGAAACGCTCACAAAATTCGGTGCAGGTGACATTGAAGATTTAACGTGGAAGCAATTGCTGGACGGATATACTTGCACAGAATGCGGTCGATGCGATTCAGTCTGCCCGGCAAATCTCACCGGCAAGCCTCTCTCCCCGCGTAAAATTATTGTCGATACACGCCGGCGCACAGCAGAGAAATCTCCCGTTCTGTTTGCAAACCAACTTGAATCACATCAGGCAGTGGCATCGAACACATTGCTCGACAAATATATCACGGAAGATGAACTGTGGGCGTGCACAACATGTATGGCGTGTGTGCACGAATGTCCGGTGATGATCGAACATGTGGACGAGATCGTGGAGATGCGCCGCGGATTGGTGCTGAACGAATCCCGCTTCCCGCCCGAATTAAAGACCGTCTTTGACAATCTTGAACGCAACTTTACGCCGTGGGGATTCTCTCACTCAACACGCGCGGATTGGGCAGAAGGACTGAACATTCCGAAGATGGCGGAAATCGGCGATGCCAAGAATATTGATGTCTTATTCTGGGTTGGCTGCGCCGGTGCGTACGACGCGCGGTACAAGAAAGTATCTGCAGCGTTTTCAAAACTGATGCACCATGCCGGAATTTCTTTTGCCATTCTCGGAACGGAAGAGAAATGCAACGGCGATGCCGCACGCCGCATGGGCAACGAATATCTTGCTCAGACAATGATGGCGGAGAATATCGGAACGTTGAACCGCTACAACGTAAAAAAGATCGTTGCGACATGTCCACACTGTTTCCACTCGCTCAAAAAAGAATACCCGCAATTCGGCGGCAATTACGAGGTTGTCCATCATACCGACTTCCTCAATCAATTGGTGGAAGAAGGGAAAATAAAAATCTCCAACAAGAAAAAAACAGAAGAGAAAGTTACCTATCACGATTCGTGTTATCTTGTTCGATACAACGATATTGTTGATACGCCGCGTAAAACATTACAAGCAGCCGGTTCCGCTCTTGTGGAAATGCCCCGCTCAAAGGACAAAGGCTTGTGCTGCGGCGCCGGCGGCGGAAGAATGTGGATGGAAGAAACGACCGGCAAACGTATCAATATTGAACGCACCGAAGAAGCGCTCGCAACCGGAGCTTCAACAGTTGCCTCTGCCTGCCCATTCTGCATGACGATGATGAACGACGGCGTGAAAGCGAAAGAAGCGGCAGAAAAGGTGCAAGTAAAAGATATTGCTGAGATCTTGTGGGAAGCGGTGGATACGAATTAATGATCGATCAATTAGTGGAGCCTTAAAAACTGATGTTACGCAACAAGGGAAAAAACCCTACGGGTCGTAGACAACCGTCATTCCCGCATGTCCCGCTGTACGGGATGTCCCGCTTTCCAAGATTCCGCTTGCTTGGGGGATTTCCCGTTTTTTGTTCCGCTTTTTGGAATGCCGCTCGTGCGGAATGTCCCGTTCTTTGGATTCCGTTTCAACGGGATTCCTAAAGACGGAACAAAAGGCGGCAGATTCCGCACTAACGGGATTCCAAACTGCGGAACCGTACAGCGGCATTTTTAGCGGGAATCCCCGCCTGCGTCGGGCAGGTATAAAATGGATGTTCGCCACGGCGAACATGACATCCTTATTTTATGCGTATGCATGCTCTGCATTAGGTTGTGTTACTGCCGTGCGTAACATCAGTTAAAAAGTAGAAAATTCGAGAAGATGTCAGACATCTTCTCATTAGAATTTTCCAAAACCGAAATGTTTTTATTTTCTGTATAACCAAGATGTCAGACATCGTTACTTTTTAAGTGACAACTAATTAGTGAGCACTGAAAAACTCGTTAGATAGTCATTGCGAGGCGTTTTTTGCCGAAGCAATCTTATAAATTTGAACAAAAGATTGCTTCGCTCGTAAAAAACACTCGCTCGCAATGA
>Ga0209516_1000253_pt1 | contig 13009 bp, 13 predicted proteins | sample Napbiome12C3dose_FD_187716 | JGI IMG/M metagenome (GOLD analysis project Ga0209516, IMG submission 187716) | Groundwater microbial communities from S. Glens Falls, New York, USA - Naphthalene biodegradation metagenome 12C3dose (SPAdes) (version 2) ... | reverse complement strand
AAGAATTCCTTACTAAAACTTTGTGAAACTTGGTGTCTTCGTGTCTTTGTGGCATATTTTTACTTTCTTTTTTGTTGCTGCTAAGTAGTTACTTCGAGTTACTCTATTTGAAAAAAGTACGCCGAAGGCGTAATGAACGCGCTACTCACCAAAAAATTTAAGCCACAGATTTCACAGATTTTTAACAGATAAATCTTTTAAATTTTAATCTGTAAAATTTGCGGCAAAACTTTTTCTCAATGTTTTAGTACGAAATTATTTGACTTGTTTACTACGCTGAGTAGTTACATTTTTTTTAAAAATTAATTCATCATTAGTCATTTTTAATTTATAATTACTATGTCAATTCTTGTTAATAAAAGAACCCGGCTCGTTGTGCAGGGCATTACGGGGGGTGAAGGAACATTTCACACATCGCAAATGCTTGCGTACGGAACAAACGTTGTCGCCGGTGTAACACCCGGAAAGGGCGGCACACACTACAAAGGGAATGAAAAAGATGCCTTCAATCGCGCCGTGCCCGTATATAATACCGTTGCCGATGCGGTGAAAGAAGAAGGAGCCGACACATCGATCATCTACGTGCCTGCGGCATTTGCGGGCGATGCGATCATGGAAGCGGCGGATGCGGGAATAAAACTGATCGTCTGTATCACCGAGGGAATTCCGGTGAACGATATGGTGAGCGCGTATGATTACATCACGCGCAAAGGTGTGCGGTTGATCGGTCCGAACTGCCCCGGTATCATTACGCCGGGCGAAACAAAAGTCGGGATCATGCCGGCATTCATTCACAAGCCGGGACGTGTCGGGGTCATCTCGCGCAGCGGAACACTCACGTACGAAGCTGTGTGGCAATTGACCGAACGCGGCATCGGACAATCGACATGTATCGGCATCGGCGGCGATCCGATCATCGGAACACAATTCATCGATGCGATTAAATTGTTCAACGAAGACGACAAGACCGATGCGATCGTCATGATCGGCGAGATCGGCGGCAGCGCGGAAGAAGAAGCGGCGGAATACATCAAAAAGAATGTTAATAAACCGGTTGTTGGTTTTATCGCAGGACGCACGGCTCCTCCTGGACGCAGGATGGGACACGCTGGCGCAATTATCTCCGGAGGGAAAGGAACTGCCGCAGAGAAGATGACCGCAATGAAGGCGGCAGGCATTCTCGTCTGCGATTCACCCGCCATGCTTGGTGAAACGATGAAGAATGCGCTGTCAAAAAAATATAAAGCAACTTCAAAAATAAAAAGTAAAGCAAAAAGTGCAAAGAAAAAATCTGCACCGGGAAAAAAAGTTGAGAAGAAAAAAACTGTAACAAAAAAGAAATAATCAATTAATAATTTCGGTGACAATTAACAAAACCGAATACCCATTTAATCTAAAAATAAAATAAATATGGAAAAAACTCTAGTTTTATTGAAACCGGACGCAATTGCACGTGGATTTGTTGGTACCATAATAAAAAGATTTGAGGAAAAAGGATTGAAATTAATAGGCATAAAGATGATGATTTTGGATGATTCCATTTTAGATGATCATTATAGCCATTTGAAGGGAAAATCTTTCTATATTGGTATCAAAAGTTTTATGAAAAGTCTTCCTGTTATTGCTACATGTTGGGAAGGTGTTGAGGCAGTAGATATAGTAAGAGGTATATGTGGAATAACAAATGCGAGAAAAGCAAACGTAGGAACAATAAGGGGGGATTACTCAATGAGTATGCAGACTAATTTAATACACGCTTCTGATACACCTGAAAATGCTGTTATAGAAATAAATAGATTTTTTAAAAACGAAGATATATTTACTTACGATTTACCGATTTTGAATTATTTATATTCAGAAGATGAAATTAATAAATAGGCATTAATTTTTATTTATCTTTTGGTATTAACTATAAGGAGACTTACTTATGAGTATTTATACTGATACGGTATTAAGAGAGATTCTTATTTCTGAAAAAGGTGGTATTAGAGATGCGGAAAAAATTAACTTATACCCTTTTTTAGAAGAAAGTCTAACACCAATCGGATATGATTTGAGAATAGGCGATGAATACTCACTATCTAGTCATGCTAGTAAGATTCCGCTAAAAGATAATGAAGAATTTTCAATCAGATCTAATGAAACAGTGTTTATTAAATCACTAGAATGTCTTACGATGCCTGGAAATAAAAGTTTATCAGGACTTGTACTTTCAAAGGTTTCAATAACTGGCAAAGATTTAAATATTGCTGCTACGACTATTGATCCTGATTGGTCAGGTTATCTATTAATTGTTATGCATAATCAATCAAAAAATGAGATCAAGCTTAAAAAGGGTCAACAAATTTGCACTGCGGTTTTCATTGAAAATAAGCTTCCTTCAACAAAACCAAGCAACAAAGATAATAATAGAAATGATTTGTTAATAAACAATTGGAATGATTTAAATAATAAGACTAAACAAAAAAGAGCGATTAAAAAAGCTCTTCCTTCAGGGATAATTATTTTTTCACTTTTTATAGGGTACTATATTTTTGGAAATGCTCCTGGTCTTGCTGCATCAGTTGCGGTTGGTGTTGCACTTTCAAATTTTTTTTCAAGATAGAAGGATGACAAAATGGGGAATAATATTAATAGTTACATCGATGCTTTGTATAACAATGTGGATGAGCCATTTATTATTGGTTTAACTGGATATACTGGTGTGGGGTGCAGTACAACGAAAGAAATATTAAAATCTGAAGAAAAACCAGAAATACCTGGTTATGACGCTGTATTTGGTTTGCACAACTTAGAAATTATTACTAAAATGGATTCCCGTGTTTACAGAAAACTCGATTATTTTTGGAAGAAAACAAAATGGGAACCCTTTATTTCGATTGAAGTTTCAAAGATTATTTTTGCTTTTTTTTTAGACGCATTGATTGGCGGTAAAATATCAGAAAACACTTATCCGGAAATAAAATTAAAAATTTTGGAAATTAAAAAAAAGATAGACGAAGAAAAAGAAAAATTGGGGGGAGTGAAATACTTTTATGAAAGCGATCCGATTACAGACAATACATCTGCCAATAATTTAATACAAGCGTATGAAGTTTCGAAAAATATTTATACGTATTTTAAAGAGAGATATAAAAAAAAGGACCTTGGCGATTTTATCGAGGTATTGCAAAATCTTGGTGATGATATTAGGAGATATGGTTCAATATACGATAAAACAGAGTCAACAAGGATTGATCCCAATAAGATATTTACTCTGCCTAGAGCAATAAACAGACTTATCAGTGCTTTCATAATTTCTCAGAAGTGTCATTCTTTTGTTATCGATACATTAAAGAATCCATACGAGATTGAATATCTTAAGCATCAGTATAGTAAATTTTATCTTATCGGAATTCTAAGAGATGTTGAAAAAAGGAAAGATAAATTACTTGAGAGACTTGATTATGAATCTTCAATAAAAATCGATGAAAGAGAAAAAGCAAAAATTTACAAAAAGAATCCTATTGAATTTGAGTTGAGGATTACTTCTCAAGATATTGACGAATGTATCAGAAAAGCTGATATGTTTATCTATAATCAAGAATCAAAATCACTAAGTTACGAACAGTTAAGATTTGGGGTAATTAAATTAATAACGCTATCCAAGAGACCAGGCTGCGTAACACCAACTCAGGATGAAAGGTGTATGCAGTTGGCAATGACCATTAGCTTAGTATCAGGTTGTATTTCAAGGAAAGTTGGAGCGGTTGTTATAGATAAAGACAGAAGAGTTATCGGAGTAGGTTGGAATGATCCACCCAGAGGACAGATACCTTGTGCTTTTAGAACTTGCGATGATTTGGTAAAGAATGCTACTCCAGATGTGTTTAGTGAATTTGAAAGAAGCCCTAAATTTGTCAATCATATTAAAAGTCTTAATAAAGGCCCCGAACCATTTTGTTTCCGAACAGAAAAACCTTTTCTTGATATAAAAGAGGGAAAGGAAAATCAAAAGGAAGCCGAATACACCCGTGCGTTACATGCAGAGGAAAACGCACTATTTCAAGCGACAAGTAATTCGTCAACATCTTTGATTGATTCAACATTATACACAACGGCAAGTACTTGTACTTTGTGTGCAAAAAAAGCTTACCAACTAGGTGTAAAAAGGATTGTATTTATTGATGAGTATTATGATATAGCTATTGAACAAACTATTAAAGCAGGAAATCGTCGAATTGACATTGAACGCTTTTCCGGCATTATTGGTCAAGCGTATCACAAATTATATTCTGCACCTATGCCTGAAAAAAGTATTATTGAATTACAATGCAAAATTACTTAACTAATTTTACAATGCAATATTCAAACAGATTTAATAAAATTGATGTTAAAATTTCTACCTACAAATTGTTACAACAATAAAGGTGAAAACATTGTTCACGGTTCAGATTCCGCTGAGAATGGAAAAATTGAAGTTGCATTTTTCTTTGCCGAAAGCGAATTAGTGTAACAAAGATGATTAGATTTATAGACAATTAGAAATTAGACGGTCGGTGTTGAGCTGACCGTTTTTGTTTTTTGGGAAAATAATTTCTCGCTACGTCGCAAAGCCGCTAAAAACAGGATTTAAGGGTGGTTCCAAAAACTATGTTTTTATCAAGATGTCTGACATCTTATTAATCGAGACAATAAATTTCGTCAACGTTTACAGGTTCTGTAAGCAAGATGTCTGACATCTCCATAATTTTAGAGGAGATATTTTTGAGTTTTTGGAACTACTCTTAATAGTCTTAGCGACTCCGCGTCTTTGCGAGAGAAAAACATTATTATGCTTAAGCGCTGGAAAAAACTTTCTTCAAAAATTCTCTTTCAAAATCCTTATTGGATCTATCGGCAAGATGAATTTCAAATTCCCGATGGCATCAAAGGAGAATACAATTACGTCCATACTGAAGGTTCCGGCATGGTCATTCCCGTGACCGACGATGGAATGATTATTCTTGTCAATCAGTACCGTTTTTTGTGCGACAGGGAGAGCATCGAATTGCCCTGCGGGGGAGTGAAACAGGGAAAGTCGTATGAAGAGACGGCACTTCTTGAATTAGAAGAAGAGACTGGATACATTTCACGTGATCTCACAGCCGTTGCTGAATTCAACCCCTTTAACGGCGTCACGGACGAGATCTGTAAAATTTTTCTGGCTCGCCAATTAGTGAAAACATCTCAAAAACCCGATGTGACTGAAGAATTCGAAATTCTTTACAAAACTCTATCTGAAGTTGACGAATTGATTCGTAAAAACATCATTTGGGACGGGATGACAATTGCGGCGTGGGGATTAGTTCGTCATCATTTGTCCTAAATTTTATTTTTATTTGGGATACTAAACAACCTTGTCAAGGTTATGTAATTAGATTTGGAAAATTTGGACGTTGTATCGTTGTTGATCAAGAAACCTTGACAAGGTTTCTTACTTTTTAAGGGACGACTACACAGGGGTAATCATATGAAAAAAATATTCTTTCTTTTTCTCTGCACGGCGGTACTCTTTGCAAATCCAACCAAGAAAGTAAAAATCGGTGCGGATGTGTTGTTCGAGAGCCGATTCGAGTTGATCGACGGCAAGCGGGTCGGGTTGGTAACAAATCATTCTGCAATCCTTTCCAATGGAAAACATCTTGTTGACGCGCTGCACGAAAACCCCAAAGTAAAACTTGTGGCTCTTTTCGGTCCGGAGCACGGTGTCCGGGGTGACGCTCCAGATGGAAGGACCATCCGTGACACAGTCGATGAAAAAACCGGGGTACCGGTTTATTCTCTGTATGGCAAGATCAACAAACCGACTCCTGAGATGTTGAAGGGTGTTGACGTCCTGATCTTTGACATTCAGGATGTCGGCTCGCGATTTTATACGTATATCAGCACGATGTTCCTTTGTATGGAAGCCGCGGCGGAGAACAATATCCACTTTGTCGTTCTCGACAGACCGAATCCAATCACGGGAATAAATATTGAAGGACCGATCCGGCTTGATTCACTGAAAACATTTGTGGGATGGGTGCCGATTCCGATCGCGCATGGAATGACGGTCGGCGAACTTGCCGTTCTTGCGAACATGTCCGGCTGGCTGAAGGACAGGAAGAATCCCAAACTGACGGTGGTAAAGATGGAGAATTGGAAGCGCGCGATGTGGTTCGATGAGACAAAACTTCAATGGATCAAACCGTCTCCCAATATGGCGACCCTTCGTACCGCGATCGTTTATCCCGGTTCATGCCTTATTGAGGGAGTGAATGTTTCCGAGGGGCGGGGAACGGAAAAACCGTTTGAGTTTATCGGTGCACCCTGGATCGACGGAAAACAATTATCGAAATTATTGAATGATCAAAAACTTCCCGGTGTGAAGTTTGAACCGGTCGATTTTACTCCGCAGGAAATTCCGAATACCACATCGAATCCAAAGTATAAAGAACGGCAATGCGGCGGGGTGTATGTGAATGTGACCGACAGGACAAAGTTCGAAGCCGTGAAGACGGGAATAGCCCTCGTGTGGGGAATTCATAAGCTGTTTCCTGATTCGCTGACGTTTCGTGACCGGGGATTTGATCGGTTAATGGGAACGCCGATTCCCAGGCAGATGGTCCTCGAAGGGAAGGGCATCGATGAAATTGTGAAATCGTGGGAGACGGAACTTGATGAGTTCAGGAAGATCCGGAAAAAAGGTTTGCTGTACATTGATTAACGAAAAGATTTTCCAAGTCTTTAAGACTTGGAAAATCTCAATACATTCATTGGCAAATTATAACCGTAGGACGAATATGCTTCTCGTTCAACGGCTTAATTCTTCGAGAGACTTTTTACTGCTTTGGCAATTAATTTTGGTGTACCGTTCTGTTCACCCACTTGCTGTCTCCACATTGCGTAATATAATCCTTTTTTCTTCAACAGTTCGTTATGCTTTCCCGATTCGACAATGCTTCCTTTTTCGAGGACGTTGATTTTGTCAGCATGCATCACCGTTGAGAGTCGGTGCGCGATAAGAATCGTGAGCAGATCCTGCCGCTGTGAGATCTCACGGATCGTTTCGCTGATCTCCTCTTCGGTCAACGAATCCAGCGCGGAGGTTGCCTCGTCGAATACCAGCAAATGAGGATTGCGGAGCAGTGCGCGTGCGATGGAAAGCCGTTGTTTTTCCCCGCCGGAAACTTTTACTCCTCCTTCGCCGATCATTGTATCCAATCCCTTATCTGCACGGGCGAGCAGGGATTGACAGGCAGCTTTATTTAAGACATCAAGACATTCGGCATCCGTTGCACTTGGATTGACAAATAAAAGATTTTCGCGGATTGTTCCGGAGAACAACTGCGTATCTTGTGTAACAAATCCGATTCGCTCACGAAGCGAATCAAAATCAATTGTATCAAAATTTTCTCCATTGTAAAGAATTTTTCCTGATTGCGGACGATATAATCCGACAAGCAATTTCACAAGCGTAGTTTTTCCCGAACCTGATGGACCAACAAACGCAACAGTTTCTCCTCTTTTTACTTTAAACGAAATTTCATTCAACGCCGCTTTATTTGCGGATTGATGTTGAAATGCGACTTTATCAAATGTCAGCGTTTGGATATTAGAAACGGAAATCGGCGAAACAGGTTTTAGTTCTTTTGGAGTATTGAGGATCTCTTCGAAATTAGCGAGCGATACTTCCGCTTCGCGGTAAATGTTGATAACATCTCCAAGTTGCTGCAACGGTCCGAAAATAAAGAACGAGTAAATCCATAAAGAAAAAAATTGCCCGAAAGAAATTTGCTGCGTAAATATAAGATAGAGCATCGTAAAGAGAATTGCCGTACGAAGAAAATTCACCGACGTTCCTTGAATGAAACTCAAGCCGCGGATGTATTTCACTTTCTTCAATTCCAGTTTGAGGATTTTTTGCGTTGTCCCGTTCAACCGGTCAATTTCTTGATTTGCAAGACCGAGACTCTTCACCAATTCAATATTTCTCAGCGATTCTGTCGTTGATCCGGCAAGCGCAGTGGTTTCGGCAACAATTGTTTTTTGGATGACTTTAATTTTTTTGCTGAGTGTTGAACTTAAAAATCCCAAAAGAGGAACAGTGAGAAAGAATAGAGGAGCAATAAGCCAATGCACGCTGAACGCATAGATTATCACAAAAATAACACCGACAAGAGAGGTAAACAAAATGTTTATTGAAGTGGAAATGAGACGTTCGACATCCGTTCGTACTTTTTGTAATTTTCCGAGGGTCTCTCCACTGCGTCGATCTTCAAACACAGAGTAGGGAATATCCAGCGAGTGTTTAATGCCATCGGAATAGATCTGCGCGCCCAAACGCTGCACGATAACATTGGTGTAATAGTCTTGAAAATTTTTAGCAACACGGGAAACGAATGCAACGCCCATTGCAAGCAGCAACAAGCCGATCACGCCTTGCAGAAATTGCTCAGTCGTGTAAGTGCTGAACTTCATCGCGTAATTGTCTATTACATAACGAAAAACGAGCGGGTCGAGAAGAGAAAAGGTTTGATTCATGGTGGCAAGGGAAAGTGCCAGCAGAACCAATGGCCAGTAGTTTTTAAGATAGGAATATAAAAGTTTCATGATTTCCCGTATGTTGTTTTTGAATGCCCTTAATATAACTATTTCTCAAACTATTCCCACTGTTCACGTACGCGAGAGAATTGGTGAGGATTATCGCGATGAAACCAAACGATCATTCGCACGTCTAACATCAGGCGTAAAATATTTCTTCGAAATCTTGAGACGTAGACGAAAAGTCGATCTACCCCGTGAGATAGAATGCCTTCATCATTCGTTTCTCTGCCAAACATATACTATCTCACGGGGTGAAGTTTTAGTTTCTAAAAGAAAAATATCGATTCTGCCCCTGTGAGATAAACTTATGCACAGAGTAAAGCTTGTCTGACAGCGTGAACTATCTTACGGGGCTAACGCAGAATGGGGGTTCTCGTCCATGTCTCTTGTTCTTGATATCATTCCTGCGTATTCTTTAACGGACGATGTGATAATAATAAGTGACGATTATCTATGCGATGTATTGTAATGATCTGTGTTATTCCTTCTCTTGTTTTGGCTCAGGATACAATCCGGAGTTCAGCGTATAAATCGCAAGATCGGCGTCCCGCGGTCATTAAGATCGTCCGACCATCCGATGTTACGTACCAGCTATGGGAAGGTTTTACATTGATGCGTAATGCAAATTCCGGAGATCCCGCGGCACAACATGAATTAGGATTACGATATCTCACAGGACAGGGATTCACTCCCGATACGGTAAAGGCATTTCAGCTTATTCAACGCGCGTCCGAACAGCATCATCTACTCGCTCATTTTAATCTTGGAGTCTTTTATCATAATGGATGGGGGACAGAGTGGAATCCGTTCGAAGCGTATAAACATTTTCGATATGCGGCGCAGCATGATATGAGAGAGGGGGCGTATGCATTCGGATTGTATTTTACGGACAACCTTACAGTCCGCCGAAATTGGAATGAAGCGTACAAATGGATCAAACGATCTGCTGAAAACGGATTTGCTCTGGCAAAAGAAGTGTTACCCGACATTGAACGCTACGCGTCGGCAGAACATTCCGACTCTTCCACTACAGTTTCCGCCGCACCAAGTCAACCGGTCGCTGCATCATTTGAACCGGTTATGCTGGATTTCTCCGATGCAATTGAAGAAGTTGTCGATGAGCATGTTGTGTTGGTCGACATCCTTCGTGCGCTCGGTACGAAATGGCAGAATAGGATAAAGGAACTTCCGATACAAAGTATGCTTCGCATCGTTACCGATTCTATTCTCTTCACATTACTGGTGAAACATGCCGAATGGGGAGTACCGGAAGAATATACCGTGCTGGGAAGATGTTACGAAAAAGGACTCGGCGTAACGCCCGATTCAATTTCTGCTGTGCTGTCATATCTTCGTGCGGTGCGGCTGGAATCCCGCCGCGCCCCCAATCTGCTGATACGGCTGATTGAAAATGGCACGCTCATCACAAAACTTCAACACCGTGCATCCCGCGGGGATGCTGATGCACAGTATGCTATTTCATGTTTTGCATTAACGGAGATCTTTCCCATGCAGAAGAAAGAAGATATTGTGTTGTATTTGCAAAAAGCGGCACAACAACTGCATGTTCCTTCAATGGTGGAATTAGGCACGGCATATTTTAACGGGCAGCTTGTGCCGCAACAGAAAGAAAAGGGAATGGAATTATGGACAAAAGCATCTGCATTGGGAAATAGGGAAGCATTGGTACGGTTGGCATCCGCAAAAATCCTTACCGGCAGCGGACCGATGAGCGCCGATTCGGCAATGCGTGTGTTACGGCAAGCGGTGGATGAAGAATCGCTTCTCGCACAAGTAACGCTTGGATTTTGTTATGAGAAGGGAATTCTTGTTCAGAAAAAAAATGCTGAGGCAGTACGTTACTATCGGTCAGCTTCTCAGCGGGGAAGTCGGACGGCGTATTTGGCATTGCAGCGAATGTACGACTCTATCAGACCTCGGGAGAAAGAATTTCAAATAGATATTCAGTGATGTAATCAGGGCAGGTATTCTTGTTCCCAAACTCTCAGACTGTGTAAAAAGTCATTTTTCTTTGGTAGGCGCAACCTTCAGGTTGCGTTTTCAATTCAATTTCGCAATCTAAAGATTGCGGTTACCGACCAATCAAGAGTTTTGACACAGTCTCTCTGTTTGGGAACGTAATGCAATATAGTTATTCCGTTGCGTTCCCAATACGAAGTATGCTTCGCACGGGACGTTGGGAACGAGATGAAATTGTTCGTGCTTTACACTCAATCATATTAAAAAAGCAGAAGCCGACACGAAGCCGGCTTTGCTGATTACTGATTACTCAATACTTCTTCACCCTTATCTCAAAAGCACTCCCGCAAAGAACGCGGGATTACTTTTGAAATAACTAACGTTATCTCAAAAGCAACATCTTCCTCGTCTCCACAAATCTGTTATTCGGATTGTTCATATCCGTCGCTTCAATCCGGTAGAAATAAATACCAGAAGAAATGTTTGCGTTCCATCTCACTCGATACCAACCTGCATTTTGTTGTTGATTGACGAGTTCTACAATTAGTTGACTGAGCGTATTAAAAATTGAGAGATGCACATTGCTGTTTGCAGGAAGAGCATACTGCGCAGAGTTGAACTACCTCACAAGAAGGGGTTGATAATTTGTAGTTTGCCTTCAACCAATTGTCTATGCTGAAGGTCTTCCGAATAGAGAATTGAACATTCAGTTTCTAACGCGGATGCTGCAATCAAACTATCCCAGATAGAGAATTTGTATCTATTCTTTACATCCCAAGCCAAACGGATTGTAGATTCTGTAATAAGAGCTAAATTTGTTGAAAAAAGAAATTCGGAAATGATTTTTTGGATCAAATCATCGCTTAAACCATTTCTCTGAAAAACGTAATAACTTTCATTAATCACTTGTGTGCTTACAACAAGTTCATAATCACGAGAACTGAGCAATAATTTGCTTTGCTCTTTTTTTATTGAATCGCCCGAATGCTCAAGTGAAACATAAATAAGAATGTTCGTATCAATAAAAACTTTACCGGGCATTACGCTCTTCTCTGGAAGGAATAATGATTTTCTCTACTTTTACAGGGTGTGTAAGTATGTATTCGAATCTTTTTCTGGGCTGCTCTTTCTTTTCCAGCAACAGATTATAGATTTCCATTATCGCTGATTGTGCATTTTGAGGCAGTTTAGATATATCAAGACTTTTTGCCGTTTCCATAATGTTTCTCCTTTTTATAAATGAGTCTGCTCTAAAAAGGTATTTTTAAGAAAATAATTGATAAATTTAAAATGAATTCGATACCTAAAAATTGAAATTAGACCTTTTTAGATTCGACTCATAAATCTAACAAATCCCTTTACAAAAAGCAAAAACCGACACGTCCAAAGGACCCCTTTGGGGAAGCCGGCTTTGCTGATTACTCACTACTTCATACTCAACTACTCATATACTCCCCGCCTGCCAACCCAAACCTGCCCGCCATCTAATTTTAGTATTGGTGGCAGGCGGGAATAATATGGCGGGCAGGAACTACTCATATACTCAATTACCTTAACGCAACATCTTCCTTGTCTCCACAAATCGGTTGTTCGGGTTATTCACATCTGTTGCTTCAATGCGGTGCGTAGCATGCTTCTCTACTCTACAAGCCGTAGGCGAGACCGTAGGTCGCATTGAAATAAATCTTTGCGAGGGATAGACAATTTGGAAGTTTGATTAATTTTGCATGCGGCGACCCATTTTATTCAATCGCTGGGGTTGAATTCGCTGTTTGATGTTTTTTTTGTAGGAATATTAATACACATCATCATGTGTGCCTATATCAACAAATACAGCATGCTCTTCATCTTGTAAGAAAAAAATTACACGCACATCGTAATCAACACTAAAACTCAATAACCCTTCAAGGTTACCCATAAGTTTATGTGTTTTCAATCTTGGATTAAACGGATCAATTCTAAACATTTCCAATCGCTCGTAAAACTTCTTTTTTCGATTTGGAACAGATCCGATCCGTCTTTTGAATGCTCTAATGAACGCTGGATCGAATGCTACGTTCATTCTTCCTCAAGCATCTTTTGTAACTCATTCGGGTCATTTGAAAACGTTAATTCACCTTTTTGCGCTCGCGATTTTGCATCAAGAAAGTTTTGGTAAATTTCTTCCCGTCTTGCCTCAACAAGGTACTTGTCCAATAACTGACGCAACTCTTCTTTCTCTTCTAAAGAAAGGTTTTGAACTTCTTCCACTACGGTTGCAAATGTTGTTTGCATAATATTCTCCTCTTTGTGTTAAATCTAACAAAGCGATTAATAAAAAGCAAAAGCCGACACGAAGCCGACTTTGCTGATTACTCACTACTTCATACTCAATACTCACATACTCCCCGCCTGCCAACCCAAAAATAATATGGCGGGCAGG
>Ga0209516_1000252_pt1 | contig 13043 bp, 8 predicted proteins | sample Napbiome12C3dose_FD_187716 | JGI IMG/M metagenome (GOLD analysis project Ga0209516, IMG submission 187716) | Groundwater microbial communities from S. Glens Falls, New York, USA - Naphthalene biodegradation metagenome 12C3dose (SPAdes) (version 2) ... | reverse complement strand
CATGTCGGTCGCTCCGAACTTCCTGTCGTCGTGGACTTCTGGGCGCCCTGGTGCGGCCCCTGCCGCTCGATGGCGCCGGCGTACGAAGCGGCGGCGCGCCAGATCGAGCCGATGGCGCGCCTTGCCAAGGTCGATACCGAAGCGCATCAGGCGCTCGCCATGCGCTTCGGCATTCGCAGCATCCCGACCCTGGCGATGTTCCGCGACGGCCGGGAAATTGCGCGTCAGGCGGGAGCGATGGATGCCGGAGCGCTGGTGCGATGGATTAGAAGTTACTTGAAGTAGCTTCCATAGCACGATGATTCCAATAGGCTGCGTTTTTTATTTTGGAACAATGACTTAAGCCACCCCAAGACCCGCCGATATGTATTTTGACGGCGCACCGCGCGCCGGGCAACCGGGGGCGAGCCATGAAGATAGCCAGTGCGGCGGTGGCGCTGCAAAGTCAGCATTTTTCGGCGGTCTACCAGTACCGGCAGGAAAGCTTGCGCGCCTGGGTGGGGCAGGTCAGACCCGATTTCGAGGGTAACGTAGCGCACAGACAAGCCGCACCTGTGCCGCCGCCCGCCGTTCAAATCTCCGCGGCCGGCAAGTCGGCCCAATCGGCGGAAGCGAACGCAATCGGCAACGCGACGGACGCCGCAGAAAATGACCCGTTCATACAACTGCTCAAGGCGGTGCTGGAATGGATGATGGGGAAACCGGTCAGCTTGTTCCACGCTTCGAGCCTGCAGTCCGGCACCTCGCCGCCGCCGGCACAGGAGAATCAGGCAAGGCAGGATCCCGACCCGTCGGCCCCAACACCCCAGAGGGCCGGATTCGGGATCGAATACGACTACCACGCCACGCGCGAGGAAGTTGAGCGGACCTCGTTTTCCGCACAAGGGGTCGTCACGACGGTCGATGGCCGGGAAGTCGCTTTCAAGCTCGATCTTTCGATGTCCCGCAGCTATGTGGAGCAGACCGATATCAGCGCGCGCGCGGGAGACGCACTGCGTAGCGACCCGCTGGTGATCAACTTCGGCGGCACCGCGGCACAGCTCGCCAACCAGCGCTTCCGTTTCGACATCAACGGCGACGGCGAGGCCGTCGATGTGCCGCTGCTGACGGGGAACAGCGGTTATCTGGCGCTGGACGTAAACGGCAACGGCAAGATTGACTCCGGCACCGAACTGTTCGGCCCGGCTAGCGGCTCCGGTTTTGCCGAACTCGCGCGCTACGACGAGGACGGCAACGGCTGGATCGACGAGAGCGATCCCGTGTTCGGGCGATTGCAAACATGGACACCCGACGCCGAGGGCGCGGGAACCCTATCGACGCTGGCGGAACACGATGTCGGCGCGCTCTATCTCGGCAATGTCGACACCGCCTTCGAATTGCGCGGCGGCAACAACCAGGACCTCGGCGCAGTGCGCGACAGCGGCATCTATCTCACCGAAGCCGGACAAGCCGGCAGCATCCAGGAAATAGACCTAACGATATAACTCTATTGCGCCCGCATCCGCCGACGGGATGAGATAAAATCGAAGTACTAATCAAAGGCGGAGTTTTTTTTATGTCATTCTTTTCCGACATGAAGATCTGGGTACGGCTGACGGCCGCGATCTGGGTCATGCTGATCATTGCCTGGGTCAGCATGATTTTTTGGGAAAGCTCCGTAAACCGCCAGACCGCCATCGACCAGGCGCGCGCATTCTCGCTGTCCATGCACGAGGCCACCCTGGCCGGCCTGACCGGAATGATGCTCACGGGCACCGTCGGCCAGCGCGAAATATTCCTCGACCAGATCAAGCAGCTTTCCATCATTCGCGACCTCAAGGTCATACGCGGTGAAGCGGTAATCAAGGTGTTCGGCGCGGGCAACGCGAAGGACGACACCCAGCCCGACGAAATTGAGCGCCAGGTTCTGGCCTCCGGCAAGGAATACAGCGACGTGCAGTCGGACGCCAAGGGCGAATTCCTGCGCGTGGTGCGCCCCGCCCTGGCCCAGAAAAGCTACCTCGGCAAAGATTGCATCATGTGCCACCAGGTACCGGAACAAACGGTGCTGGGCATCGTCAGCATGAAAATCTCGCTCGATCACGTCAACCAGACGGTCTCGGCGCAACGCATCAAGTCCCTGCTCGCCGCCTTCGTCGTCAGCACGCTCCTGATGGCCTTCATCTGGCTCTTTGTGCGCAATGTCGTCACCATTCCTCTCGATCACATGGTGGCCGGCCTGCGCAGCATCGCCAGCGGCGAAGGCGATCTGACGCGCCGCCTTGAGGTAAAGGGCAAGGACGAGATCGGCGAGGCGTCCTCGGTCTTCAACGACATGATGTCCAAGTTCGGCGATCTGGTCCGCCATGTCGGCGAATCGGCGGGGCAGGTGTCGTTCTCGGCACACAACCTGACGATGAGCGCGAACCAGGTCACGGAAGGCTCGCACCGGCAGGACGAGAGGTCCAACGCCGCCGCCGATGCCATCGAGGCGGTCGTATCGAGCATTTCCGACATCGCCCACAGCACGGAACGGGTCCACGAGCAGTCGCGCGAAAGCGAACGGCGGTCCGCACAGGGCAATGAGAGCTTGTCCGAACTGATCGGCGAAGTCAGCATCGTCGAGGAGACCGTAAAGGAGATTGCCGACGCCGTCACGCAGTTCGTCTCCAGCACCGCCGCAATCACCAAAATGACGCGCGAAGTCAAGGACATCGCCGACCAGACCAACCTGCTGGCGCTGAACGCCGCCATCGAGGCAGCACGCGCCGGCGAACAGGGCCGGGGCTTCGCCGTAGTTGCCGACGAGGTTCGCAAGCTGGCCGAGAAGTCGTCGGCGTCGGCCAGCGAAATCGACACCATCACGCGCAGCCTGGCCCAACAGTCGGAAGCGGTCAGGCAGTCCATCCAGAACGGCCTCACCCATATCGAATCGAGCCAGACCTTCGTTGAAACGGTCGCCGAGGTACTGGCAGCCGCGAGCACTTCGGTCACGGAAGTAGGCCACGGCCTGGATGCAATCGCCGCGGCCACCGAGGAACAGCGCCGCACCTTTACCGACGTCGCCACCAACATCGAGGCAATTGCCGCCATGGCCCGCGAGAACAGCGCGTCGGTGGAGCAGACGTCGGCCTCTGCCCTCCAGCTCGAATCGCTCGCCAACGAGTTGCAAAGCGCCGTCGGGCGCTTCAAGACCTGATCCGGCGAACGAAACCGGGTTTCGAGCGGCATCCCTCTTGAAACCCGGTTTATCGTCCCCATAATCGCCAGGGTTTATCGACGAGGGACGCATCCATGCAGGACCAAACACCACAATCCCTGCCCCAGTCTGAGCCGGGGGAGGATACCGCCGCCGCGACGGAGCAGGCCGAAACCATGCCCAGCCTGGAAGACTTGCTCAAGACGGCAGAGCTCAAGGCAGCTGAGAATCACGACGCCTGGCTGCGTGCCAAGGCCGAGACCGAGAACATCCGCCGACGCGCTCAGGACGATATTGCCAAGGCAAGCAAATTCGCTGCCGAACGCTTCGCCGCCGAGTTGCTGGCCGTCAAGGACAGCCTCGAGGCCGCGCTCGCCAACGAAAACCAGGGCGCCGAAGCGCTGAAGGCGGGCGTCGAACTGACGCTCAAGCAGCTCATCGCCGCCTTCGACAAATCGAATCTCGCCGAGATCAATCCTCAGGACGAAAAGTTCGACCCTCACAAACACCAAGCTATCAGCCAGATCGAGGCCGACGGCGAACCCAACCGCGTCGTCAATGTGCTCCAGAAGGGCTATGCCCTGCACGAGCGCGTCATACGGCCGGCGCTGGTCGTCGTCTCGAAGGCCAAGACTTGAACTGACGGCAAATACCCCCATTTCCAGATCAGCTTAGTTTTCGTTACGGCATAACGCCCGCTCAAACGGGCGAGCCCCCACTGAGACTCCGTTTCCCGGAATTCACGCAAAGGACACCAACATGGGCAAGATCATCGGCATCGACCTGGGCACCACCAATAGCTGCGTCGCCATCATGGAGGGCGGCAAGCCCAAGGTCATCGAAAACTCCGAAGGCGCGCGTACGACGCCCTCCGTCGTCGCCTACGCCGACGACGGCGAGGTGCTGTGCGGCGCGTCGGCCAAGCGCCAGGCCGTCACCAACGCCAAGAACACGCTCTACGCGGTGAAGCGCCTGATCGGCCGCCGCTTCGAGGAAAAGGAAGTGCAGAAGGACATCGACCTGATGCCCTTCAAGATCGTCAAGGCCGACAACGGCGACGCCTGGGTCGCCGTGCGCGACAAGAAGATGGCGCCGCCGCAGGTGTCCGCCGAAGTGCTGCGCAAGATGAAGAAGACCGCCGAGGACTACCTCGGCGAGGAAGTCACCGAAGCCGTCATCACCGTGCCCGCCTACTTCAACGACAGCCAGCGCCAAGCCACCAAAGATGCCGGCCGCATCGCCGGCCTCGAAGTCAAGCGCATCATCAACGAACCGACCGCGGCCGCGATCTCCTTCGGCCTCGACAAGCAGGAAGGCGACCGCAAGATCGCGGTGTTCGACCTGGGCGGTGGCACTTTCGACATCTCCATCATCGACATCGCCGAAATCGATGGCGAGCACCAGTTCGAAGTGCTGTCCACCAACGGCGATACCTTCCTCGGCGGCGAAGACTTCGACCAGCGCATCATCGATTACATCGTCACCGAGTTCAAGAAGGAACAGGGTGTCGATCTCAAGAACGATGTGCTGGCGCTGCAACGCCTGAAGGAAGCGGCCGAGAAGGCCAAGATCGAGTTGTCCTCGAACCAGCAGACTGAAATCAACCTGCCCTACATCACCGCCGATGCCACGGGACCTAAGCACCTGGCGCTGAAGATCACGCGCGCCAAGTTCGAGTCGCTCGTCGACGAACTGATCGAGCGTTGCGTCGCGCCCTGCCGCATGGCCATCAAGGACGCCGGCGTCAAGATCGAGGAAATCGGCGACGTCATCCTGGTCGGCGGCATGACACGCATGCCCAAGGTGCAGGACAAGGTCAAGGAGCTGTTCGGCAAGGAACCGCGCCGCGACGTGAACCCCGACGAAGCGGTCGCCATCGGCGCATCGATCCAGGGCGGCGTGCTGCAGGGCGAAGTCAAGGACGTGCTGCTGCTCGACGTCACCCCGCTCAGCCTCGGCATCGAGACCCTGGGCGGCGTCATGACCAAGCTGATCCAGAAGAACACCACCATCCCGACCAAGACCAGCCAGGTGTTCTCCACCGCCGACGACAACCAGTCGGCCGTGACCATCCACGTCTTGCAGGGCGAGCGCGAAGTGTCCGCCGGCAACAAGAGCCTCGGCCAGTTCAACCTCACCGACATCCCGCCCTCGCCGCGCGGCATGCCGCAGATCGAAGTCACCTTCGACATCGACGCCAACGGCATCCTGCACGTCTCGGCGCGCGACAAGGGTACCGGCAAGGAAAACAAGATCACCATCAAGGCCAATTCCGGCTTGAACGAGGACGAAATCCAGCGCATGGTGCGCGATGCCGAGGTGCACGCCGAGGAAGACCGCAAAGTGCACGAACTCGTCGATGTCCGCAACCAGTGCGATGGACTCATCCATGCGACCAAGAAGGCGCTGACCGAGCACGGCGACAAGATCGACGCCGAAGAAAAAGCGGCGATCGAGGCCGCAATCAAGGAAGCCGAGGAAGCCATCAAGGGCAGCGACAAGGCTGCCATCGAGGCGAAGTCGCAGGCGCTGGCGACCGTTTCCCAGAAGCTGGGCGAAAAGATTTACGCCCAGAGCCAGCAGGAAGCGGGGGCCGCAGCCGGGGCCGATCCGGCGCATGGCGGCGGCGAGGCGAAGAAGGACGAGGCCGACGTGGTGGACGCCGAGTTCACGGAAGTCAAAGACAAGAAATAACTTTCAATCGAAACGCTTAAGGCGCCGAGACGCGGGGATAATTCGTCCCCTTTCCTCTCGGCGCTTCGGCGTCTTGGCATTTCATTCAGACCATGGCCAAACGCGACTACTACGAAGTTCTCGGCATCAACCGCGATGCCTCTGCCGAAGAGATCAAGAAGGCCTACCGCAAGCTGGCCATGAAGCACCATCCGGACCGCAATCCGGACAACCCCAAGGCCGAGGAGCACTTCAAGGAAGCGAAGGAAGCCTACGAAATTCTCTCCGACCCGAAGAAGCGCCCGGCCTACGACCAGTTCGGCCACGCTGGCGTAGACCCGTCGGCGGGCGGTCAGGGCTTCAACGGCGCCAACATGGGCGGCTTCGCCGACGCCTTCTCCGACATTTTCGGCGACATCTTCGGCAACCAGCGCGGCGGACGCACGAATGTCTATCGCGGCGCCGACCTGCGCTACAACCTCGAAGTCTCGCTTGAGGAAGGCGCGCGCGGCACCGAAACGCGCATCCGCATTCCCACCATGGCCGAATGCGAGCCCTGCAAGGGCAGCGGCGCCAAGAAGGGCACCGCGCCGACGGTCTGCCCGACCTGCGGCGGCCACGGCCAGGTACGCATGCAGCAGGGCTTCTTCTCGATCCAGCAGACCTGCCCGAAATGCCACGGCACCGGCCGCTTCGTCGCCGAACCCTGCCCTTCCTGCCAGGGCGCGGGCCGCATCAAGCAGCACAAGACGCTGTCGGTAAAAATTCCCGCCGGCATCGACGAGGGCGATCGCATCCGTCTTTCCGGCGAGGGCGAACCGGGCGTCAATGGCGGTCCTCCCGGCGACCTTTACGTGCAGATCCACCTCAAGCCGCACGCCGTGTTCCAGCGCGACCACGACGACCTGCACTGCGAAATGCCGGTGAGCTTCACCGTGGCGGCGCTGGGCGGCGAAATCGAAATCCCGACGCTGGATGGCGTCGCCAAGCTCAAGGTGCCCGCCGAAACCCAGACCGGCAAGGTGTTCCGCCTGCGCGGCAAGGGCATCAAGGGCGTGCGCTCCATCGGCCACGGCGACCTGCTCTGCCATGTCGTCATCGAAACCCCGGTCAGCCTGACGGATCGCCAGAGGGAACTGCTGCGCGAATTCGAGGAAATCAGCCAGGGCAACGCCGAACGCCACAACCCGCGCGCCAAGGGCTGGATGGACCGGGTGAAGGATTTCTTCGCCGGATAAGCGCCGGGATTACTTTCCGGCTTCGCGTCTGCTGCGCCAGACGGCGTCGATGTTGGCCATCAGTTCGCGCAGATCGACCGGCTTGACCATGTAGCGCTCCGCCCCGGCGGCCAACCCCGCCGTCCTGGCCGCCAGTCCGGCATTGCCGCTGAGCAGAATCACGCTCGCCACGCCCGACAAGCTGATCTGTCTGGCAATGGCAATGCCGTCATCGCCCGGCAGGCCGACATCGAGCAGCAACACGTCCGCGCCATCCTGCGCCAGCCGTTGGTAGAGCGCTTCACCGCTGCCGACCCCCCACACCGGATAACCGAAGGCCGCGAGGAACTCGACCATACTGTCGCACAGATCCTTCTCGTCTTCGACCACCACCACCCGCGGCTTCACCGTTGCCAAGCCCGTCATTGCGCCTCCCTCCCGATGGGCAGGCGCACGCTCATGGTCGTGCCCCGGCCCGGTTCGCTCTCGACGACGATGTTTCCGCCGTGCAGGACAACGATACGCTGCACCAGATTAAGGCCCAGCCCGGCACCGAAAATACTGCCGACCTGACGCCCGCGGAAATACCGGGTGAATATCCTGTCCCGCTCTTCGGGCAGGATGCCAATGCCGCGATCTGCCACCGAAAGCAGCAGCCACCCGCCGTCATCGACGCCGACATGCAGCCTGATCGCACCGCCTTGCGGAGAATACTTGATGGCGTTCTCGATAAGGTTGCGCAGCAGGATGCGCAGCAGGTTCGTGTCGCCGAAGAAGTGCGGCGGCAGTTCTCCCATTTCCAGCACCACCACGTGGGCGGAGGACATCTGCCGCGCCTGATCGACGACAGCCTCGACGAGCGTTACCAAATCGACGTCCTCGGCATGCAGTTGCCAGGAACGGGTGTCCAGACGATTATCGGTCAGGCAATTGTCCAGAAAAAGCGACAGGCGCCGTACCGCGCGCCGCACGCGGCCGACCAGGGGCGCACCTTCGCAATAGGCGCAGCGCAATTCCAGCAAATGGGAAGTCGAATCGATGGTGGCCAGCGGCGACCTGAATTCGTGGGAAACCATGCCCAGAAACAGCCGATGCTCGTCCAGCGCCTGTTCCGCGATTTCCTTGGCCTGACGCAGGCCGTCCTCCATCCGCTGATGCTCGGTGACATCCATGGCCAGCGACAGCACGCCGACGCCGTGGCCCAGGTCGTCCCGATACAGTTCGTTGTGCCACTCGCACAGAATGCGTTCGCCGGTTTTGGTCAGGTACGGGCCCGTGGAATAGGTCGCCCCCCGGTCGCCCAGTGTGGTGGCAAACAGTTGCTCGACTTTGGCGCGCTCCGACTCCGGCACCAGCAAGTGGAAAAGATTCCGGCCGATCGATTCCTCGCGCGTCCAGCCGAAAATCTTCGCCGCCGCCTGATTCCAGTCCGTGATGGCAAAATTGCGGTCGGAAACGACAAAGGCGAGCGGCGCGGTTTCATACACCAGGCGATAGCGCTCCTCGCTCGCCCGCAGACGGCGGTTGGTACGATGGATATGCAGTACCACCGCCCCGACCCCGGCCGCCAGTGTGAAGAAGCCGGCCAGCGCCAGGGCCAGCCACCGCAGGTCCGGCGGCGGCGGTTGCGGATCGTAGAGAAAACCGGCGAGGTCGAAGTCTCGCCTCATCATGCCCATTTCCGCATAAACCTCGGCAATATGGCGCCAGCGCCCGGCGTACATGTGCCCGGTTTCGACCAGGTCGATCTGTAGCAGCGGCACCATCTGTCCGGCCTCGAAGAGCAGGTGAGCCAGGCTATGCCGCGCGCTGTACCGATCATGGATCAGGCGCGCGATTTCCTCCGGGTGCGCCATGGCGTATTGCCATCCGCGCAGGCTTGCTGCGCGAAATGCCTTGACCCTCTCCGGATGGCTACGCAGTTCGCTCTCGGTCGTAAACAGGTTATCGCCGTAAAAATCGATGCCGCCGGATCGCGGCGAGAACGCGACCACGGCGATGCCCTTGCTCTGAAAATCGAATGGCTCGTCGGTGACATAGACCGACATGGCGGCCACACGGCCGGCAATCAGGTCTGCGGTGCCGGCGCTATGGGTCAGGAGCTTGAAATGATCGGGCATCACGCCTTCGCGGCGCAGATAGGCATGCAACTCGGCGGAACCGGGCTCGATCATGACCGACTGCCCCACCAGATCGTGCAAGGACTGCATGCCCGCGCGTCTTTTCAGCATCAACGCCAGGGGCGAGTGCTGAAATATCACGGCCAGCGCGACCACGGGCTCCCCGGCCTGGCGCAGCAGCAGCAGATCGGTGGTACCAACGCCATATTCGGCCCGACCGGCCAACACCTGCCGCGCCGCATCCTCGCCGGGGCCGGCCGGAAGGATTTCCACATCGAGGCCGGACTCGCGGTAATAGCCCTTTTCCAGTGCCGCGTAATAGCCTGCAAACTGGAACTGGTGCTGCCACTTGAGTTGCAGGCGAACGTGCGGCAAGGTCGCAGCGCCCGGTCCGGCTACCGCGCACGATGCCAAACACCACGCCGCCACCGGCAGGAGCGCACGACCGGCGTCCCGCACGAAGCGGGCGATCAGGGATACTTTGTCCACGGATTCGAGTTCCGGACCAGCCAGGAATAATGACGCCGGATTCTAAACCACTATCCGTCCGGGCCTCCTCCGGCAGCCGCACCGGAATGTCGCATCCGGTGCGCAAACTCACACGCCCGGTGGCGCCCACCCACAGCTGGTGGAGAACGCAAAGCCAGGCCAGGCGGCTGCCGCAAAAATTCGGTCAAGGCGAAAATCCTGTTCAACTTATGGCGTTCCGGTTATGATCGCCGCGGCTTTCCGCCGCCGCCATGAAAAATACCCTTCGTCAAATCTGGCATCACGCCTTGGGCACCGTTCTGGTCGAAATGAGCGACCAGGAGATCGGCTGGCTGCTGCGCGCGCGCAACCATATTTCGCTGCTGGAAAAGCGCCGGACGACGATGATCGTTTCGCGCGTACGCCTGATCGCCGGGCTGTTTGCGCTGCTGACGCCGCTGTGGATCGTGGTCGACGTTGCCGCCTTTCCGCGCGAAGTGTGGCTGCCTCTCGTCATCGCACGCGTCGCCGCCACCATTGCGTTCGTCATGGTGCTGCTCATCGCCCGCAAGATGGGCGACATGCGCGACGCCTACCGGACGCTCGGCATGTTGATGGCTATTCCTACCGCGTTCTTCCTGTTCAGCTACGGGCACATGGCGCAGTTCGAGTTGCATGGCATACAGGCCGCGTTCTCAACCGGCTATGCCTTCCTGCCCTTTGTCATGCTGGCCGGCTTGTCGATTTTTCCGCTGACCCTGCTCGAAGCGGCGGCTTTCGTTTCGCCGCTGTTGCTGATGCAGCTCGTCGCCGGCGCAACGCAACTGGTCGCGCTCGACTGGCCGACTTTCGCCGCCTCTTTCTGGCTGATGCTGCTGATTGCCGGCGTATCGACGCTGGCCGGACTCTCCCAACTGGCGTTCATCATCGTTCTGGTACGCGAGGCCATACGCGACAATATGACCGGCTGCTTTTCGCGCCAAAGCGGCGAGGAGTTGATGGAACTACAGTTCCTTCTGTCCAATCGCAGCGGCAATCCGCTGACCGCGGTCTTCATCGACCTTGATCGCTTCAAGCAGGTCAACGACCAGTTCGGCCACGACGCCGGCGACAAGGTGCTGATTGCAGCGGCGGACGCCATCACGGCCCATCTGCGCCTGGGCGACATGCTGACGCGCTGGGGCGGCGAGGAATTCGTGCTCATCATGCCGAATACGACGGCGCCCATGGCCTGCAAGGCGCTGGCGCGGGTACGCGAAACCGGATTCGGAACGCGCCCCGACGGCACGCCAATGACGGCCAGCGTCGGCGTCGCCGAGCGCATACGCGATAACGCCGAGGACTGGCGTTTGCTGGTGGAAATTGCCGATCAACGCATGTACGCCGCCAAACAAAACGGACGCGACCGTATCGTCGGCTGCGACGACTAAGACCGTATTTGAACCACGGCGAACACGGCGACACGGCGAAATTCAAGGATTCGTGAAGACGTTCCGATTCGCCGCTCGGGTCGGAAGCCCATCTCGCTATAAGCCTTGTCTGTCCGCCTTGTCGCCGTACTCGCCGTGGTGAACTGCCTTTCCCAGACGCTCAAGCCGCCCGCGCGCTCCCGCCGAAGAACTGGAAGCGGTTGCTCCCGAGTTCCTTGGCCTGATACATGGCGGCATCGGCATTCCTGATCAGGCTGTCCGGGTCGTCGCCATGGTCGGGATAAAGACTGATGCCGATGCTGGTGGAGACCCGCATTTCGTGGCCCTCAAACAAGATGGGCAGCGCCAGCGACTCGACGATCTTGCCGACGATACCGGGAATATCCTGATCGTTCGCCAGTTCCTCCAGCACCAGGATGAATTCGTCTCCCCCCAGGCGCGCCACCATATCTTCGGCGCGAACGCTGTCGGTCAGACGCTGTGCCACCGCCCGCAACATCTCGTCGCCGGCATTGTGGCCGAGGCTGTCGTTGACCGCCTTGAAATCGTCCAGATCGAGAAAAATCACCGCCACTTTCTTGCCGTTGCGCTGAGCATGCGCAATGGCCCGCAACATGCGCTCCCGCAGCAGCAGCCGGTTGGGGAGCCGCGTCAGCGCATCATGCTGAGCCAGGAAGCGCACCTGTTCCTCGGCCGCCTTGCGCGTCGTGAAATCGGTGAATACGGCGACATAGTTGGTGACCTTGTCGGTCTTGTCCGTGACGACGTTGATGGTCAACCACTCGACATAGATCTCGCCGTTCTTGCGCCGGTTGCAGATTTCGCCCTGCCAATGGCCGGTCGCCGCCAGCGCATCGTTCATCGACCGATAAAACGCCTGGTCGTGCCGGCCGGAAGCAAGCAAGGCCGGGGTTTTACCAACGACTTCCTGCGCCTGGTAGCCCGTAATTTGGGTGAATGCCGGATTGACCGACTGGATGACCCGGTCGGCATTGGTGACCACAATGCCCTCGAAGGTGCTTTCGAAGGCCTTGGCGGCCAGCCGCAGGTGCTGGTTCGAGGCAGCGAGACTGGCCTCGCTCTCCCGCAACGCCACACGCAAATGGTGCACATACTCGTGCTCGATATTGGCCAGGATGTCGGCAAAGGTGATCAGGCCGAGCAATTCGCCGGCGCCGTCGATCACGCCGAGATGGCGAATGCGTTTATCGACGAACAATCTGCGCGCATGGTAGAGGCTGGAACTGAGCGGCAAGGTGATCAGCGGGTAGCTCGCCACCTCGGCCACCGTCGCCGACAAGCGCCTGGCTCCGATCAGACGGACGACGTCGCGCTCGGTCAGAATGCCGTAGTCGTGCTCCGGACCCGTCACGACAATGGCATCGACACCGCCCTGCCGCATTTCCCGGACCGCCTCAGCCATCGGCAGCGTAGCGGGGACGATCTTGTGCCTGCGACTGAACACAGACTTGATCTCGCGCAGCGCGATGAAATACTCGATGCCCTGATTGATGACGATATCGGACTGCGAGATAACGCCGCAAGATGCCCCGGCGGCGTCGATCACCAGAAAATGGCGTACCCCCGATTCCCGAAAGCGCAACGCCGCCTCGCCGATTTCCGTATCGATCGAAAGGGTCTTGACCGGCGAAGACATGAACTGGGCGATGGCCGTGTGGAACAGCGCCGTATCGAAGAGATCCAATGCCAGCGCATCCTGCTCCGTCCAGATGCCGACGATGCAACCCTGCTCCTCTATCATGATCGAACTGCATTGCGCCTCGATCATGCGCCGCGCGGCATCGAATACCGGCGTGTCCGGCGTACAGGCGAGGATGCCCTGATGAAGGATTTCCCTGATCGTAATTTCGTTTTGCATCGATTCGATGTGGCCGCAAGACGCTTGGGTATCGAACATTATCGTGCTTTGCGGGCGCAATTGAAAATCTTTCCGCCT
>Ga0209516_1000248_pt1 | contig 13174 bp, 10 predicted proteins | sample Napbiome12C3dose_FD_187716 | JGI IMG/M metagenome (GOLD analysis project Ga0209516, IMG submission 187716) | Groundwater microbial communities from S. Glens Falls, New York, USA - Naphthalene biodegradation metagenome 12C3dose (SPAdes) (version 2) ... | reverse complement strand
TCCCGAGTTTGCGCGCCTGGCCCTCGAAGCGATCCTGGCCGCCGGCTTCGAGGTGCCGCTGGTGCTCACTCAGCCCGATCGCCCCGCCGGCCGGGGCATGCAGTTGCATGCGAGTCCGGTCAAGCAACTGGCGCAAACACACGGTATTCCTGTGCATCAGCCCGAGCGCCTAAAGGATCCGGCGACCCACATTGCGCTGATCGAGGCGGATTGCGACGTGATGGTGGTCGCAGCTTACGGCCTGATCCTGCCCCAGGCGGTGCTCGACATTCCGCGCTGGGGCTGCATCAACATCCACGCTTCGCTGTTGCCGCGCTGGCGCGGTGCGGCACCTATCCAGCGCGCCATCGAGGCGGGCGATTTTGAAACCGGCGTCACCATCATGGGCGTCGAAGCCGGGCTGGATACCGGGCCGATGTTCCTGGTCGGGCGGACGCCCATCGCGGCCGACGACACCGCGGCGACCTTGCACGACAAGCTCGCGGCTCAGGGTGCCGAGCTGGTCGTTCGCGCCCTGCGTCAACTGCCCCAGTTGGCGCCCACTCCGCAACCCGCGGCCGGGGTGACCTACGCGCACAAGATCGGCAAGGCGGAAGCCGTGCTCGACTGGCGGCGACCGGCCGCCGAACTCGAACGCAGGCTGCGCGCTTTCAATCCCTTTCCCGGCGCGCTTGCCACCTTGCACGGGACGGTAATCAAGCTCTGGACGGCACGGGCCGAAGCGGCCCAAGGCGCCCCGGGTATGGTGCTGGAGGCGGGTAGCGCGGGCATCGTCGTGGCCTGCGGCGAAGGCGCGCTACGACTGACGGAACTGCAAAAACCCGGCGGCAAGCGCTTGTCGGCGAGAGAGTTTTTGCACGGCTTTGCGGTCGCTGCGGGGGCGGTTTTCGAGCTACCCGGCAATTGAGCGTAACGGCTTGACAGGGGCGGCTCGCAGAGTAAAGTCCCCGGCCACCTTTAGTGGATAGGAATCATGAGTACGCAGGAAATCCCAGTGCCGACGCAGATCGCCCCCGTGTCCGACCCCAACCCCATCGTCGGCGGGCGGGTCGAGTTGCAACTTCTTACCACCCTCAAGTGCAACCTGAAATGCACGTATTGTTCGCTCGGCGTCGGCGAGGTGCTCGGCTCGCAGACGGAACTCAAGTACGACATCGACCAACTTGCGGCCTTCGTCGACCGCCACCTCTCCGGCAAGGAAATCTACGTCACTTTCTACGGCGGCGAGCCGACGCTGAACCAGGGCATGATGGCGGCGGTGATGCGCCGCTTTCCCGAGTTCCGTTACCAGTTGCAGACCAACGGTACCCTGCTCGACAACCTGCCGGACTGGATGCTGGCGCAATTCTCGAACGTCCTGGTTTCCATCGACGGCGGCGAGCAGATCACCGACGGCTACCGCGGCCGCGGCATCTGGCGCCAGGTCATCAAGAACCTCAATCACGTCCATGAGCGCGTCGGCGGCACTATCTCCGCCCGCGTCACCTGGGGCAACCCGGACACGACGTTCGAGGAACTGGACGAACTCGCCACTGCGGTCGAGGCCATCGACTACCTCTACTGGCAGTTCGTCGCCGACGAAATGTACGGCGGCGATTCCGTCGACCGCCGCAAGGAAGTTCTGGTCAAGCTGATTGCCAGGTTCTTTTCCCGTACCGACGCGCTCTACCCGCTGGTGCCGCTGATGGGCATCGTGCGCAACAAGCTGCTGCCGACGCGCGCGCAGGAACTGTACGCCGGGCAAACGCAGTGCCGTGTTTCCACCCACCTCATCAACGTCATGCCCAACGGCCAGATCTATCCCTGTCCCGACATGATGTATGCCCCCCACATGCAGATGGGGGAAATCCAGGGCAACTGGCTGAAGAAAAGCCCCTTGCAGCCGACCCCGGACATGCCCTGCGAAGCGTGCGAGGCTTTCTCCTGGTGCCGTCGCAACTGCATGAAGAACCTCTATCTCGGCTATGTGAAGAAGGACGAGCGTTACCGCAGCAACGTCGTCGAGCCGATCTGCGAACTGGTCAAATTCATCGGTCGCGAAATCGACAGGCACGATCCGCACGCCTGGTTTGCGCAACTGCCGCTGCCGCTGCGCAAACGCCTCATAGATGCCGAGATTTACGAATACGTGGAGATCATGCCGTAGCCGGTGCGGCGGGCTGGTATTCTTCGGGCATGTCCGCCGCTCCTCTCGCCACCGCGCTGTCTGCCGCTGCCCAAATCATTGCCGAGGTAATCGACGGGCGCAACCTCGACCAGGCCCTCGCTGCCGCCGGCCTTGAAGGCACGACGCGCGCGGCGGCGCAGAACCTGGCCTACGGTGCCCTGCGCCGCTATGGGCGCGGCGACTTTTTTCTGGCGCAACTGATAGAGCGGCCTCTGGGCGATCCGGTGCTGCGCGGGCTGTTGCTGGCGGCGCTGCACCGCATCGCCGAGCGTCCCGCAGATGCCCATACGACGGTCGATCAGGCCGTGCGGGCGGCCGCGGGCCTCGCCCGCGGCAAGTTCAAGGGCCTAGCGAACGGCGTGTTGCGCAACTTCCTGCGGCGCCAGGCGGAACTCGAAACCGCAGCCGATGTTGATGACGTGGCGCGTTTCATGCACCCGCGCTGGTGGCTCGATCAGTTGGTGACCGCCTATCCGCAGGATTGGCAGGCCATTGCCGCCGCCGGCAACGGCCATCCGCCCATGTGCCTGCGCGTGAACCGGCGCCAGGGCGATGCCGCCCGCTATGTCGAAGCACTGCACGCGCAGGGCATCGCGGCGCGCGTCCTCGACGACACCGCCGTACTGCTCGCCAAGCCGGTGGCCGTGGAGCGCCTGCCCGGCTTTGGGCAAGGTCGCGTATCGGTGCAGGACTGGGGCGCGCAGCAGGCGGCGCGCCTGCTCGATGCCCGTTCGGGTATGCGCGTGCTCGATGCCTGCGCGGCGCCCGGCGGCAAGACCTGCCACTTGCTGGAGTGCGCCGATCTCGATCTGCTGGCGGTCGAAGCCGAAGCTGCGCGTGCCGCGCGCATCGCCGAGAACCTGGCGCGACTGAATCTCGCCGCCGCGGTGAAGGTGGCTGACTGCCGCAAGCTTGCCGACTGGTGGGATGGCCGGCCCTTTGACCGCATCCTTGCCGATGTCCCCTGTTCCGCCAGCGGCGTTGTGCGGCGGCATCCGGACATCAAGTGGTTGCGGCGCCGACGCGATGTGGATAATTTCGTACGCCTCCAGACCGAAATCGTCGATGCCTTGTGGCAGACGCTGGCACCCGGTGGCAGAATGCTCTACTGCACCTGTTCCGTTTTCCCGGCGGAGAATGCGCGGCAACTGGTTGGCTTTGCCGCCCGCCATGCGGATGCGAGGCGCGTGCCGACGCAGGCGATAGGCGGCGACCACGATAACGAATGGCAGTTGCTGCCTGACGCAGAACATGACGGTTTCTTCTATGCCCTGCTGGAAAAGTCTGCTTAGCGTCTGCCTTGCGGCCTGGCTGCTGCTGGCTGTCGGCACGGCAAGTGCCGGCAGCATCGAGCCGCTGCGCGCGACCCTGGTGCCGACCGACGATGGCTACGCGCTTTCCGCCGAGTTCACCGTCGATCTCGGCCCGCGTCTCGAAGACGCGGTTGCGCGCGGCGTGCCGCTGCATTTCAATCTTGAGTTCGACCTGACGCGCGTGCGCTGGTACTGGGCCGCCGAACATGTAACGGGCACCCGAGTCGAATACAGCCTTTCCTACAATGCACTGACGCGCCAGTACCGGCTTTCTGCCGGCGGCCTGTACCAGAGCTTCAGCACCTTGTCCGAGGTGCTGCGCGTCATTGCGCGGGTCGCCGCCCTGCCCGTCGTCGACAAGTCTCTGCTCAAGGGTGGCGAAACCTACAGTGCCGCGTTGCGACTGTCGCTCGACCGCAGCCAGCTGCCCAAGCCGCTTCAGGTCGATGCGCTCGCCAACCGCGACTGGCAGGTCGATGCCAGGATACTGCGCTGGCAGTTTGTGCCGGCGGACAGCAAATGAAAATCGCTTTGGCCGTCATTGCGGCACTCGGCGCCGTGCTTCTGTTTCTGCTCGCCACCGCCAGTGCCAACACGGCGTTGTTCGCGCGCAACTATCCGCTGCTGCTCGGCGTCAACGGCATTGCCGCGGTTGCCCTGCTGGGGCTGGTCGTTCTGCAATTGCGAACCTTATGGCGCGACTACCGCGGCGGCGTGTTCGGCTCCAAGCTGAAGCTGCGCCTGCTGGTGATGCTGGCGCTGATGGCGGTGCTGCCAGGTGCGCTGGTCTATGCGGTGTCGATGCAGTTTGCGGTCAAGAGCATCGACTCGTGGTTCGACGTGCGCGTCGACAATGCCCTTGAGGACGGCCTCAACCTGGGCCGCACCGTGCTCGATACCTTGCAGAACGAACTTCTCGAAAAAGGGCGCAGCATGGCGCTCGATCTCGGCGACGCGACGGCATCGCAGCCGATGCTGCTCAATCGCCTGCGCGAACAGGCCGGCGTGCAGTCGGCGGCGCTGATTGCAACTTCGGGCCGTGTGCTTTCCAGCAGTTCGGATAGTGTCGACAGTCTGATACCCGCAGTGCCCGCGCAGGCCGAACTGCGGCAGGCACGCCAGAGCCATGGCATGGCTCTGGTCGATGGCGATGTTGCGACGGGTATCGTGCTGCGCGTGCTGGTGCCCGTGCGCGGCACCGAACTCGGCGACGAGCCGCGCGTGCTGCAACTGACGCAGATGGTGCCCGCCGCGATTACCCGCAGCGCCGGGTCGGTGGCCGCGACCTATCGCGATTACCAGGAACTTCAGCTCGGCAAGGAAGGCCTGAAGCGCATCTATACGCTGACGCTGACATTCACGCTGCTGCTGGCACTGTTCGCCGCCGTGGCGCTGGCCTTCTTTCTCGCCGAGCGCCTGGCGCGGCCGCTGCTGATTCTCGCCGAAGGTACACAGGCTGTGGCCGCCGGCGACTTTACGCCCCGCGCCAGCCTGGAAACCCGCGACGAGCTGGGCGTCCTGACCCAGTCCTTCAGCCGGATGACGAGCCAGCTCGATGAAGCGCGCCGCGAAGCCGAACGTCATCGGCGCAATCTCGAAGCCACCAGCGCCTATCTGGAGAGTGTGCTGGCCAACCTGTCGGCAGGGGTGCTGGCTTTCGACGCCGACTTCAAGCTGCGGGCGGCCAACCGTGGCGCGGTGGCCATTCTGGGCGATGACCTCGCCGACGCCGAAAACACGTCGCTGGCGCAGTGGTCGCGCCACGGTGCTTTCGCCGCCGCCGTCGATGCGAATTTCCGCGAGCGCGGCACGCAATGGCAACAGCAACTGGAACTCGAAGACGCCGCCGGCACGCCGCAAACGCTGCTGCTGCGAGGTTCGACGCTGCCGGTGGCCGGCGGCGGCGGCTATGTCGTGGTGTTCGACGACATCACTTATCTGATTTCCGCACAGCGCACCGCCGCCTGGGGCGAAGTTGCGCGCCGGCTGGCGCACGAGATCAAGAATCCGCTGACGCCGATCCGGCTTTCCGCGGAACGTCTTCAGATCAAGTTGGCCGACAAGCTTGGCGATACCGACCGCGCCATGCTCGATCGCTCGATCAAGACCATCGTTAGCCAGGTCGAGGCGATGAAAAACATGGTCAACGACTTCCGCGATTACGCGAAGGCGCCGCCGCCGGAACTGCGCCCTATCGATCTCAACGGCCTGGTGCGAGAAGTGCTCGATCTTTACGAGTCGGCGGGGACGCATGTCGCCGTCGAACTGGCTGCCGATTTGCCGTTGGTTTTGGCCGACGCCAACCAGTTGCGCCAGTTGTTGCACAACCTGCTCAAGAACGCCAAGGAAGCAATGACGGAGGCGGTGGCAGCGCCCGCGATTGCAGTAGCGACCCGGTTTGAGGACCGGCGCGTCGCGCTGTCGATCAGCGACAACGGTGCCGGATTTCCGCCGCAGATACTGTCTTGCGCCTTTGAACCCTACGTGACCACCAAGGCCAAAGGCACAGGCCTCGGACTGGCCATCGTCAAGAAGATCGTCGACGAACATCGCGGCGAAATTCAACTCGGCAATCGCAGCGGTGGCGGTGCCGAAATCATCATCAAGCTGCCGTTGGCGGCATAAAGGTAGGATAGCCACATGCCCCAGATACTCGTAGTCGACGACGAAATCGGCATCCGCGAACTGCTCTCCGATATTCTCAGCGACGAGGGCTACGACGTGAAGGTTGCCGAGAACGCTGCTGCCGCACGCGCCGCGCGCGATGCGGGCCGTCCGGATCTCGTCCTGCTCGATATCTGGATGCCGGATACCGACGGCATTACGCTGCTCAAGGAATGGGGCGCTTCCGGCCAACTCAACATGCCGGTGATCATGATGTCGGGTCATGGCACCATCGACACGGCGGTCGAGGCGACCAAGATCGGCGCTCTCGACTTTCTCGAAAAGCCCATCGGCATGCAGAAGCTGCTGGCGGCAATCAAGCGCGGCCTCGAACTTGGTCGCAAACCGGGTTCCGGCGGCCTGTCGCTTGCGGCTTTTCCGCGCTCCGCCCCGCTCAAGGATCTGAAGAAGCGTCTGGAGCAGGTGGCATCGAAGAACCCGGCCGTGCTGTTGCGGTCGGCGCCGGGCGGGATAGTCGAACTTGCCGCACGCACCCTGCATGCACCCGGCAAGGCCTGGATAGATCTGGCCCACGATTCCAATCCGCTGACGCTGGAGAGCCTGCAAGCGGCCAGCGGCGGCGTGCTCTACTGTGAGGAACTGGGGCGGCTGACGCGCTTGCAGCAGAAAAATCTGCTGTTCGCCTTCGACCGTATCGAGAAGTTCGGGGTCCACCTCGTCGCCGGCACCGCCCACGAAGCGTCCGAACTGGCGGCTCACGGCTGGGAGGAGGCGGCGCTGCGGCGCCTTTTCGACGTCTGGCTCGGCCTGCCGACGCTGGTCCAGATCCGGGACGAGATTCCCGAGATCGCGACGCACCTGCTCTTGCACCTGACCGAAGCCGGCGAAGTGCCGCTGCGCCGTCTGTCGACATCGGCCCTGAACGCTTTGCGCCAGCATGCGTGGCCCGGCGGTTATGCGGAACTCAAGAGTGCCGTGAAATCGCTTGCCCTGGCGGCGCTCGAAGAGGAAGTCGCCGCGGAAGACGTTGCCCGGCATCTGTTTCCCGGTGCCGCCCCTGATCCGAATCTGCCGCCGGGCCTGCCGCCCGAGGTGATGGAAATGCCGCTACGCGAGGCGCGCGAGTTTTTCGAGCGAATGTATTTTGCCTACCATCTGGCGCGGGAAGGCGGTGCCATGACGCGACTGGCCGAGAAGAGCGGGTTGGAGCGCACCCATCTTTACCGCAAGCTCAAGGACCTTGGCTTGCGCGCCGGCCGTAAGGGCGAAGAAGAAGCGTAGGGCGCAGCGGCGGAACGCCGACGACTTTGGTCGTGCCCATTTCCAGGCAGTGGCGTTCAGGGTAGATCGAACAACAAAACTTCCGCATCGGCAACGGCAACGAGTGTGAGTTCGGACTCGTTCTGGATTTTCGCGCCGTCGCCGGTGACGAGGGCAAGGCCGTTCAGCGCTACGGCCCCGCTGGCGACATGCACGTAGGCGCGACGACCGGGTGCCAACGCATGCGCAACGGTTTCGCCCGGCGCCAGCAGCGTGGCGTAGATGCCGGCGTCTTGGCGTATGCCGAAGCTGCCGTCGCGGCCGTCGGGCGTGACAATCGGCAACAGCCTGCCGCGCTTGGCCTCGTCGGGAAAGGCTTTCTGCTCATATGCGGGCGTTTTGCCAGGTTCGTCGGGCTCGATCCAGATTTGCAGCAGATGCAGGGTTTCGGCGGCAGAGGGATTGAACTCGCTGTGCATGACACCGCGGCCAGCGCTCATGCGCTGGATTTCCGGGCGACGCATGCGTGCGCCATTACCCATGCTGTCCTTGTGCTCAAGGATGCCGGACAGCAGGTAGGTGACGATTTCCATGTCGCGGTGACCATGCATGCCGAACCCGGTGTCGGGCGCCACGTAGTCGTCGTTGATGACGCGCAAACACCCCCATCCCATCTCGGCGGGATCGTGGTATTCGCCGAAGGAAAAGCTGTGCCACGTACTCAGCCAGCCGTGGTCGGCGTGGCCGCGGGCGGCGGCGGGTCGTATGCGTATCATGGCGAATCCTGTCTTGTCGATTTCATTCGACTACGGCTGCGCGACTTATATGGGGGCGAGTTCCTGCTTCGACAAGCCAGCCGCGCCTGGAGCATGCGCTTCTGCGCACAGAATTTGCGAAATCGGTTAGAGTCAATCAACGGGAGTGTGGTCGCCAGGCTGTCTTGGCCGCGCTGATGAGATTTGTTGCCATTATTCGTGGGCTCCGCCAATGCAGACCAAGCCACCCTTGCCTTTATCCAGTGATTCCGCCGCCGTCACGGACGGCGGCGATTTGCAGATTCTGCTGATCAGGCTCGGCGCCCGCAGCTTCGGCGTGCCGCTCGCCGATGTGCGCTATGTGGCGACGATGCCGTCCGACTTCGCCAGTAGCGGCGCCGAGGCAGAGGATCATTTCGTCTTCGAGGGCAGCCCGCTCTCCTACGTATCCTTGTGGGACACGCTGGGGCTGAAGTCCGAATACGCCGAATACGGGGACATGCAGGCCATGCTGCCGTTGCGCCGGCAAGACCATCTCGACTGGATGAACGCCCTGGAAAACTCGATCCGCACCGGTACTCCTTTTACCAAGGCCCGCAGTCCTCACGAATGCGCTTTCGGCAAGTGGTTCTATGGCTACCATTCAAAAGACCGGCGGCTGTCGCTGCTGCTCGGGCAGTTTGAAACGCCGCATGCCACGATACATTCGCTGGCGGACAAGCTGATGGGACTAACGGAAACCGGACAGAGCAGCGATGCACTGCGGGCTTTCGACGATGCGAAGCACGGCACGCTGGCCACGCTGATGAAACTGTTCGATTCGGCCGAGGAACTGGTGGTCGAATTGCAGCGGCGGATTGCCGTGATCGTCGCCGCCGGCGACAACACCTGCGCTCTCGGTGCGGACGGCATACGCGATATCGTCAGCGTTCCTGCCGCACAGGTCAAACACCATTCCGGCACGGCCGGCGGCGCAACCTCGGCGCTGCTCATTCTCGACGAGCGTACCGTCGTGCCCTTGCTGAATTGGCGCGGATTCTCCACCGACGCGCCGCCGACCGAGGGCTAGCCGGACCTTGTCCGTTTGTCGGCTGGCGGAAGCACCGAACCGCCGGTTTTCCATGCCTGAATGAATTGTCGCCCGGTGTCCGTCAGGCGACAGCGGATTGTCGTCCGTACGACTACGATGCCTACCGCAGTTTCTTCTGCGTATTCGTTGGGAGGCGATCATGGAAGCGGTGCATGAGAAAGAGGGTTCCGTCCGTCGGCAAGGTTTCGGCGGAATTTCCAGCTATTTCCTGAACAACCTCAGCGCACAGGGCATGACGCCGCGGAAGGCCATCATTGGCTACGTCGGCGCCTGGGTGGCGTTCGCGGCGATCCTGTGGGGGGCGAATCTGGAGCCGGTTATTACCGGCTACCCCGCCAAGGCCGTGCTGGCGGTGATCGCCTGGGCCTGTATCGTGTGGGTGACCGAGGCGGTACCGGTCGGCGTCGCCGGCCTGACGATCCCGATGCTCCTGGTGGTGACCAAGGCGGTGCCGAAGATTCCCGAGGCCTTCGGCGGCTTCGTCCTCGACGTCAGTTTCATGACGCTCGGCGCCTTCATCTTCGCCGCCATCCTGTGCTCGGCGAAACTCGACACCCGCATCGCGCTCGCCGTGCTGAACAAGATGAAGGCGGTGCGCGTCGGCAAGATCATCGTCGCCCTGTTCACCACCAACATGGTGCTGTCCCTGGCGGTGCCGGCGGCCAACGCTCGTTCGGCGACGGTGTTGCCGATCATCAACGGCGTGAACAGCCTGTTCGGCGACAGTCCCGGCGAGAACGCCGCGAAGAAGGCCATCGCCATTTCCTGCATCGTCTATGCGACGATGGTGGGCGGCATCGTCTTCCTCACCGCCCACTTGCCCAACGTGCTGATGGTCGGGCTGTTCGACAAGCAGCTCGGCGTGCATATTTCCTGGATGCAATGGCTGTGGCTGCACCTGCCTATCGTCGGCCTGTTTCCGCTGATGTACTGGATCATCAGCTTCACGTTCCGCAGCAACAAGGTCGAAGTTCCCGGCGGTCTGGAGCGGATACGCAAGGAGCAGGAGGAACTCGGCCCGACGCGCAGCCACGAGTGGGTAATCCTCGCCATTTTCGCTTTCGCGGCGACGATGTGGGCGCTCGAGGACATCCACAAGATCAAGACCGGGATGATGACGCTGGTCGCGCTGGTGGTGTTCTTCATTCCCGGCATCTTCCCGTTGAAGTGGGCGACGATCCAGAACAAGACCATTTGGGGCACCTGGCTGCTGCTGGGTGGGGCGCTGTCTCTCTCCGCCGCCATGGGATCGAGCGGACTGGCCAAGCAGATGGCGGCACTCATCCATCCGTGGGTGGAGGGACAGGGCTGGATCGCGGTGCTGCTGATCATGATGGCCGCCACCCAGGTGATACGCCTCGGCATGCTCTCCAACATCGCCGCCGTCGCCATGCTGGCGCCGATACTGCTGGAAATGGCGCCGCTGCTTAACATGAACCCGGTGGCTTTCACGCTGCTGATAGCAAACGTGGATACCTTCGCGTTCCTGATTCCGACCCAGGTGGTGGCGGGCGTCGTCGCCTACAGCACCGGCACCTTCAGCATGTGGGACTACTTCAAGGTCGGCCTGCCGACCGTCGTCGTCGCCATCCTGTGGAGCGTGTTCGTCATGGCGCCGTGGTATGCGCTGAACGGCTTCGCGGTTTGGGAGCCGCTGGTCCGATGAGTGCTCCTGCGGGGCTGGTGCGCAGTGATAACATGGATCGCATCCGTATCCATGACCGCTCCGCGCGAGGCTCCCGCTTGGAAGAACGCTGGTATCTGAACGAAATCGATCTCGTGCGACAGCTTCCCGAAAGCGAGCGCGAGTTGCTGGATCGCAATTCCACGGTCAGGAAATATCCACGTGGCACCATCATCCACGCGCCCGGCGACAAGGGTGCCGACGTCAGTTTCGTCATCGGTGGTCGCGTGAAGATTTACAACCTGTCCGCTTGCGGCAAGGAAATCATCTACCGCTTCTGCGGCCCCAACAGCTTCTTCGGCGTCGCCGAGATTTTCGGCGGTGGCGAGCGCGAGGTGTTTGCCGAGGCGGTGGAAGACAGCGAGGTGATGAGCACTGACCGCCAGTATTTCGTCGACCTGATCCTGCGCAACCCGGCGCTTGCCCTGACCGTGATGCGCATCCTGAGCAGCCGCATCCGCCAGGCACACCAGGCGATCCAGGGCTTCGTCTTCTGCGACGTGCGCGCCCGCCTGGCGCAGTTGCTCGTTAAGTTGGCGCAAATCAACGGCGTCAAGAGCATGGATGGATCGATCACCCTGCGCAACCGCTTCACACACCAGGAATTGGCCAACATGATTGGCGCCAACCGTCAGGCCGTGACGGAGCGGCTCAACCACTTCAAGCATGACGGCTACATTCGCGTCGTCGGCGAGCACATCATGCTGACCGATCCGGCCGGCCTCAGGGCACTGGTCAGCGATTGAATACTTGCGTGCAGCTTGTCGCGCAGCGGACAGAAATGAAACGCGCGCGACGCTAGCATCCAGGCGTCGTATCAATCGAGGAGAATTCAAGTGGCGATCACACTCAAGGAGCGGCCGATATTCGTCATCGGCTACGAGCGTTCGGGCACCACCATGCTGATGGCGATGCTCGGCTGTCATCCGCGCCTGTCCATGCCCGAAGTCGGCTGGCTGTTCCCGCGCATCTACCCCTGGTGCCATACCTACGGCGACTTGTCGGTGGATAGCAACCTGCGCACGCTCGCGAGTGAGATGCTGTTCGGACTCAACCAGCCGCTCTGGGGCATGAGCCTGAACCCGGCCACCGCCGTCGACGAGATTCTCGCCCTGGCGCCGGAGCGCAGCTTCGCCGGCATCTACGCGGCGCTGCACGCGCGTTATGCGCGCGAGTTCGGCAACAAGCCGCGCTGGGGACAAAAGACGCCCAACAATCTCTATTTCGTGCCGCAGATTCTTGAGAACTTCCCGAACGCGCAATTCGTCTTCATCACCCGCGACGGCCGCGACGCCTGCGCCACCAGCATCGAGTCGGCCTTCGGCGCCGGCAACATCTATGGCGCCGCTTACACGTGGAACGCGGCCAATGCATTCGTGAAACCGTTTCGGCAGCGCTACGATGCCGACACGTGGCACGACGTCAAGTACGAGGAACTGGTGCGCGAGCCGGTACGGATCCTGAAGCAGGTCTGCGATTTCCTCGGGGAAGACTACTCGCCGCAGATGCTGGAATTCCACGAAACGGCGACCGGCAAGGCGCGCGGCAAGCAGCGCGACCATGCGCCGCTCGGCCACGCGGTTTCCGATCGCTACGTCGGCATCTACAAGGAGCAACTCAGCCTGCGCGACCAGCGCATCTACGCCGCCCTGGCCGGAGAGACCCACCGTGAGGCCGGGTACGACCTAGACGTCGAGCCGATGGTCATCTCGGCGCAGGACATGGCCTTGTGGCTGGAGTGGGACGCCCGCTACCGCGCCGCGCGCCTGGACGGACCGGGCGGCCATCTGATGTTCGAGAGTTATCGCGACTGGCTGGTGGATCAGCGTCAGGTGCGCAAGCAGAAGGGTCTCTGGTCGGACAAGGATGCCGTCAACGTCTTCCCGATCGGCCACCCGGACGAGGAAATCATCGTCGGCTTCCGCGCCGGGAAAAAGTGGAAGGACCACTTCAGCATCAAGCGCCAGTACGAGCGGAAATAGGGACGTCGCCGGGGAACCGGCGGTGTAGCGCGGTGCTGAGTGCACCAGGATGTGTTGATGCCTGTGCGCGCTCGGGCCGGCGGGGTGAACCATCTCGGGATTGAGGTGGGTGCGCGCTCGGGCCGCCGGGGTGCCCTGCTGCGCTCCATGTCCCCCGGGCCGAAAAAGCGCCGGACCTCCTCCTTGTATGTTTGTTTTGACATTGTCAGAGTCCTATACATAGGTTGTTTTGTGTAAACGCGGTCTGACTCGGTCGATGACCTTTTCGACCGAGTCAGAAGGCAAGCGAGAGCGCGAC
>Ga0209516_1000246_pt1 | contig 13223 bp, 6 predicted proteins | sample Napbiome12C3dose_FD_187716 | JGI IMG/M metagenome (GOLD analysis project Ga0209516, IMG submission 187716) | Groundwater microbial communities from S. Glens Falls, New York, USA - Naphthalene biodegradation metagenome 12C3dose (SPAdes) (version 2) ... | reverse complement strand
CAACCGGATTATCATTATCAACAGCAGGGCAATTGACGTGGACACCGGACTTTACACAGTCTGGAGTGTACACAATTGTTGTGAGTGTGAATGATAAACAATTCTCTGTTTTGGATACGGCAAAAATAACGGTGTTGAATGTCAATCGTCCGCCGCAATTTATCGTTGTGCTCCCGGATGTTACTGTTCCTGTTGATACAGCGGTGAACTTCAAATACGCTGCCGTTGATCCGGATAATGATACTCTCACATTCTCGTTCGTAAAATTTCCGACAGGAGCAACGATCCAAAATGACGGAACATTTTTCTGGAAACCTGCTGCTATTCATCTCGGCAAAGATACAATTATCGTTGCGGTAAGCGATGGAAGCATTTCGGTTCGTGATACGGCGATTCTCACCGTGATCGGTTTTCCGTCTGCGCAAGTTTCGCAAACAGTTTTTGATTTCGGTTCAATCACATTCGGTGGAACAAAGACGCTGACCACAACTGTGAAGAACAACGGAGTTGTTCCGTTATTTTTCCAAGCGTTGCCGCAATTCAATCTTGTGCCGAATCCAAACTTTGTTCTCGACACCGTCGGCGCATCAATTATTCTACCCGATCAGCAAAAAACAATTTCGATCATCTATTCGCCTAAAACAGTCGGCGGACATTTTACCGGATATTTGTTCACTACGAATGATCTGAAGAATCCGACATTTGTTCTTACGGCAAACGGTTCTGCCATTGCAAAAATCGCAGTCAGCAAAAAAGTGTTGGTGGATATTCACCATAATTCCACCGTACCGCTCACGGATTCTGTGAAAGGAATGGGGCAACTGTTCACGTTTTTGGCAAAGAGCGAAATTCAAGTTTCGTTCACCGATTTATTGTTCAGTAATCTGCAAGGCAGCGATGTTTTGCTTCTTGTAACACCGCAGAAAAATTATTCTTCATCCGAAGTATCGGCGATACGGCAATTTGTGAACGACGGCGGATTGATGATTGCGCTCGGCAATTCAGCGCAGGAGGGAAGCAACGTTTCGTTGAATTTATTGCTTACCGACACTGCATGGACGACAAATCTTTTGCTCAACACTGATCTTGTTGTAGATTCATCCAGTAATTATTTCAACGCTGCAGCGCCGCTGCTCACAACATTTGCCGATGCGAAGCATCCGTACTTTGCCAATGTTGATACGCTTGTCTTTTTTGCGAGCGCGAGTGTTGGCGTTAATGGAACAGCAATTCCGTTCATTACTGCAACGGCTAAAGGAAATGTGTTTGGCGTGCCAAATTCTGCTCAACCGGCTGTCGTTGGTTTAAGCAAAGTTGGTAAAGGGAAAATTATTGTGCTTGGCGATGCGGATGCGTGGAGAGTTGATTCGAAAAATGATTCGATCCAGCCGAATCTAGCGATCAAAGACAATCTTGCGTTTGCATTGAACGTGTTCAGCATTACAGAAGATTATCCGGTAAAACTGCCGGAAAAAACACTGAACGAACGATACCAAATGGTCAGCATTCCGTTCGATCTGGAAAATTCCGATATCGCATCTGTGTTGAAAGATCTCGGTGACCGGAATCCGTTAGTGTGGAGATTGTTCGGACGCTATGATCCTGTTGCAGGAAGATATGCGGAATTTCCAAGTGAAAAATTCAAATCCTTCCGCCGCGGAGAAGCGTATTGGCTCATCACGCGCGGAGAATTCGGACTTAGTCTTGGTAATACAACAGTTGTTCCGGTGCAGAATTTTTATCCGATCAAGATCGGTCCCGGATATTCGATGATCGGCAATCCGTTCTCGTATAAGGTTAGTTGGAAAAATTCGATCCGCGATTCCGTTCAGAATTTGATCTGGAGATTTGACGGCACAACATTCAAAGCGGAATCGCTTGCGCTTCAACCATTTGCCGGTTACTTCGTGAAAAATCTGACGAAAGACAGCATTACAATTTATATCAATCCGCAGGATATTACGTCGCTCGGCAAAACTTCGATTGCTGTTGCTTCGCTTGGCGAAGGTGAATGGAAGATCGGCATCAGCGCTTCATCCGGCAAATCCAGTGATGAAGAAAATTTTGCGGGCGTTGCAAAAGGGGCGAAGGAAGAATTTGATGCATACGATGTCGCCGAACCGCCGCCGACTCCGACCGATTATGTGATCGTGCGATTCCCGAACAATACATGGAAACAGCAGCCGGGTTCGTACGCGATGGATATTCGTCCGATCAATGAAGAAGGATTGTTCTGGGACTTTGATGTGATCACGGCAAAAGCGCAATCGCGTGTTGAATTGTCGCTCTCGCAATTGGGAAATCTTCCGAACGACTTTGCGGCATATCTTGTGGATAAAACATCCGAACGCGTGATGCGGTTGGACAATGCATATCATTATGAATTTACGCTGGCGAAGAATGAAACGCGCCGCAACTTCCGGTTGATTGCGGGCAAGACGGAATACGTAGAAAAGAACACGCAGGGAATTCCTCTTGTGGCTGTTGATTATGCGCTGATGCAAAATTACCCGAACCCGTTCAATCCGGCAACGACCATCAGTTATACACTTGCCTATAGCGGTATAGTGAACCTTGAGATATTCAATGTGTTAGGTCAGAGAATCAAAATGGTTGTGCAAAGTTTTCAACCAATTGGGTTTTATTCCGTGCAGTGGGATGGCGCGGATAATGCAAACAAACCTGTTGCAAGTGGTATTTATTACTATAGATTACAGTCAAACGAATTCTCAAGCGTTAAAAAGATGGTGCTTATCAAATAACAGCAATACAAACACAATAGGAGGTTTTATGAAACACTTCGTGAAAATCATTCTATGTGTGCTTTTGGTTACAGGGATACTTTCTTCACAAGCACATCCAAGATTGTTTTATGGTCCTTCTGATGTTACCACTTTGCAAAGTAGAGCGACAACCAACGTCCGGTACTCCTGCATACGAACTATGGCAGTTAATAAAGACGAGATAATTTGGGAAGTTGTGAAAGAGGAAAATAATACACAGTGAGGTTTTTATGTTTACGAAGAAAATTTTTATGACAGTTTTTACATTATGCTTTTTATTGCTTACCGCAAACGCGCAAAGCGGTGGCTGGAGCACTCCCGTGCCAATAGACAGCACGAGAGATATTGGCAGACCAATCATGGCTGTAAGTCCAAAAGGACAAATTGCAGTAATTGGCGGCGGCAGCAGACTGGCTCCGTGTCCATTGTATATTTCTGATGATAACGGAAAATCATTTCAACTTCGTTATCAGTTCAAACCGCCAACGCCATTTTATGAGATATGGTATCCCAATGGAATAGCGTACGATTCAAACAATGTGTTGTGGGTCTATTGGGCATGGGATGAATGCAGTGATAATGATTGCACGTTTTCACGTGGACGTTGGTTATATCTTTCTCGATCTACCGATGGCGGAAAAACATTTGATCATGTATTGAAGATGAAAAGGGGTTTTCAAATGGGAGTTCGGTACGAACATGAGCAATGGATGGCGATAGGAAAAGATAATACGATTCATTTTCTGCGGGATACAGCATGGTATAACTCCAATAAGATGTTTACTGAGTTCAATTTGATTTATACAAAGCTGCCCCAAGGAGATTGGACGAAAAGGCAAGATGTGTATTTACCGTTGATACCAGATTCGGTTGAATTAGATGGTTTTAGTTTTTCCTTGCCAACTGATGAGCATCCTGCAATAGCTATACGTACACATCTGAGAAATAATACTCTTTACAAAATTTTGCAATACTCTAAATTTAGTGAAAGCCAATTTACACCTTACATGTTTGTTGATTCAATACAAGTGCTTGGCAGTTTAGGATTTCGGCTTGTCGCTGGAAAAAAGAATGATATTTACTTGAACTATGGTATGACACGTTATGAAGGAGAAGTAGGTACAACTATCTTTACAAAATATTCTTTCAATAATGGCGACACATTAAGTGTGCCTTACAAAACGGGAACAACAACAACTTTATTAACTGTTTCAGATTCAAGCTCCTTTTATGGATTTGCCTTTTCTCTTTCTGTTAATGGAATTATACTTTATAAAGTAAATGATTTTTTTTCTACACCGATTGATTCTGCTTTTTGGCCAGCCTACCAGTACGGGTTTTTAACATTTGATAATAGTGGGGGGGGGTATATAATTCTTTACATAGGTAAATCATATTTTATTGGAAAAGATATTATTACTAGTGTAAAGCAAGACTTGGGAAGTGAAAAAGTAAAGAATGAAGTACAACTTTCCTTGTCGCCCAATCCGTTTAACAATTCAACAATTCTTTCGTTCATCTTACCACAACCAGGGAAAGTGAACATAACAATCTACGATATCAATGGCAGGGTTGTACAGGAAACACAAAATTATGCTGCCTCATCAGGAGAAAATAAAATTGCTTTTGAAGCAAACAAACTTGCAAGTGGTGTGTATGTAGTATCGTTGCGTTATAAAGAGACAACGTACACTGCAAAAGCAATGCTTGTAAAATAAAACACATACATTCATTAACATCATTAACGGAGGTTTTATGCGGAACCAACTAAAAATGATGCTTGCCTTACTTATATTTACAGGGGCATTATTTTCTCAAACACATCCACGATTGTTTTATGGACCTGCGGATGTATCTACATTGCAAAGCAGAGCTACAACTCAGGGAACGCCAGCGTATGAATTATGGCAGCTAATAAAGACCAAACAAGCTGATTGGTATAAGGATTCCACAAGATGGAGTGAACTTAATGATGGTTATGTAATGGAAAACGCGTTAGCTGTTGCTTTAGCTTATACAATAACAGAAAATAGTGAATACTTGTATAAAGCAAAAGCAATAATTTTTGGTAATGTTTCTGGTTGGGGAGGATTAGTTAATGATACCACGAGTGATGTATACTTCCGCATCACTCGAATCGGAACACTTGCAACCGTTGCCGATGTTATTTGGAATCAATTGACACAAGCGGAAAGAATTCAGATAGGTCAACAAATAAACAGCGATGTGGTTACCTATTTGCGACCAACGATATTCCAAAGCTGGTATCATATCAACAACAATCACCTGGCGAGGGAAGGCTCAGCATTGGCATTTGCTGCAATAACATTCCACGATCTACTTAACGAGGGAGGGCAGCCGGTTTATCCGCAAGCATTAAACGATCTTGATAGTATGAGAAAACTCATTGTAACAAATCTCAACGGAAACAAAAATATTATTGAACGATTGTATGATACCGAAGGAGGACAGGTAGAAGGGGTTGAATATAGTATGGTAGGTTTGAGTCGCATTTTACCAATATTAGAAGCGTTAAAAAGGTTTGACGGGGTTGATTATTTTGCTTCAACTGAAATTCAAAAACGGCTCTCCAAAATGCCGAATTGGTACTCATACGAAATTCAACCTGCGCCAAGAGATAATAAAATGTTCTTCAATAATATTAATGATAGTGATCTTGGCTCAAATCCTTGGTGGGATAATGCAAATGGTATAATAACAACAATGCTTGGGCTTGGCGGTTATTATCAAACACCAACAACTCGTTGGGCATTTGAAAACTCGGTGCAAACAATTCCAAATCTTCAAACAAGTACAGCTCCAGGTTGGCATCGTTACAGCAAAACACAAGCGCATTTAATTTCGTTATTGAAATACAATCAACAGACATTAGTTTCGCCAAGCACGGTTCTTCCAAAATCAAAATTCTTTCCTGAACGGGGGCTTGTTTATGTTCGCTCATCAAATACTTGGGCAGATAACAACGACATCCAATTTGCTTTGGAAGGTGCGCCGTGTATAAATCCGGCGAACAATACTTTTTCTGTAAAACACGATCAAGCGGATAAAAATCATTTTACGCTTTTTGCTTTTGGTGTCAGATTTATTCGTGATTATGGCAGAGGCGCAGCTTTTGGCGGTAAGCGTCCTGAGACACATAATTACATTATGATTGACAACAAAGGTCAGGCGATTAAAACGTATATTGATCCTGATGATAGCTTAGAAAAAGATGATTGGAATCCACGGCCAGGGAAAATAGTATCTCACGTATTTAACGGCACCTACACTTTTGTTCACGGTGATGCAAAAGATGCTTTTGGCATGGTGTACGGACATGATACAAATGGGAATCCACAGCAAATAACTCAATTAAGCGGAAGCCCCAATTCGTACGTTAATCCTGTTCAAAAGGCAGATCGGTTTGTTATGTTTAATCAAGCAGAAGGAACTGTGCCGGCATACGTTGTTATTACCGATGATATAAACAAAAATGATCAGACTCACAACTACGAATTGTTATTACATAGTGATTTCAGCGCAAGTGGAACTAACCCGGTAATATTAGGTGATTCTACCGGAACACATTTAAGAGTATGGCAAACATCGTCTTCAGTTGCATCACTTGTATCAGAAACTTTTTCTATGCCAACAGAAGGTGATGGTGTGCTTGATAATCTTGGCACTAATGCCCCCGCAACAGCATCATATAAGCATAGTATGACTATCAATTCAGTTGTAAATCCGTATTATCACACCGTGTTATATCCTTCAAAAACCGGAATGGCGCAACCAACAGTATCCTATCCATCAACAAGTGGGGGAAGCGCTGTAAAATTAGTATGGTCGGGTTATGAAGATTATTCTCTGTTTAGATACAGTAGTGGAAATGTTTCTGCTTCAGGTTTTACCACCGATGCAAAACTTCTGCAAATTAGAAAAACAAGTGCGGGTGTTGTAACTTCGTTTGCTTTTGGTTATGGCACCAGTCTTACAAATAACGGAACATTGCTTGCAGAGACATTTGGAGTTAATTCTAAAGTGATGTTGACGGGAACAGAAGTGACTATCGAGGGAACAAATGTAAGTGATTTTCGAGTGTATGCACCTAATGCAACCAGTGTTAAGGTAAATGGTATTGCGGTAAATTTTGTGCAGGCAGGAAATTATGTAGAGCCGACAATACTGTCGCACAGCCGAACATGGTCTGGATTTGTGAAAATTAACTCCAATGTCACATTAGTCTCTGGAAATACGCTCACAATTTCACCTGGTGTCGTAGTGCAATTTGCTTCCGGAACAAATCTTACATTAAATGGAATCCTCAATGCACAAGGCACATCCTCCCAACGCATCACTTTCACTTCGCAATCAGGAAACACACCCGGCAGTTGGGGCTCAATCATTTTGAACGGTTCAGGTGCTTCTGGTTCAACATTAAATTATGTTGTCGCCCGCTATGGCACAGAGATAAGAGCGAATAGTGTACCAATTTTCGTCGTCAATTACTCGACCATTGAAAATATGGTCAATGGTGTGAACGCGTATAGTTCTAACGGTTGGGTAATGAATAGCACGATTACAACGCCTCGCGATCACAGCATTATCTCAAATGGTTCTACCATCGCATGCTATCATAATACCATCAGCAAAACAAATCTTTCCGGAGCAGGAATTTTATACAGTGCTGGTGGTGGTGATTATATTTGGAACAACGATATTTCAGGTTTTAATTGGGGTGTTGGAGCAATATGGGGAGCAAGAGCGGATTGCGGACATCCTTCAAATACAGGGAATAACAATTCTATAACAAACTGCTTGATTGGTGCAAAGGTTTATCAAAGTGGATTTGCAATGTTTGGACAATTAGTTGATTATCCCAACATCTATGATTCATATTATACAGGGAATACGATAAACGATAATCTATCTTTAGATGTAGAAGTGTATACAAACAGCACCGTGTATGCAGAAGGAACGAATTGGGGTGGTGGTAGTCCTGCATATTCAGTGTATAATAATTCATATTTTTATTATGATCTTGGAGGTAACAATAGTGTTTTGGCGCAGAATCTATTGCAAAATAGTAAACAAGATATAGTTGCAGAAGCAGCTTTGATCGGAAATAAAAAATTACAACAAAATACAATATCTCCAAATACACAGTCTTCATCTTCTGGCGTAACGAAAGATGCCCTTGGGATACTTCATTATATCAAATTAATGAAAACCTATAATGACACAACTGCTGAAGCCATATTGAATACATTTTTATCATTACCTGAAACAGCCCCTCAAGCTGCGAAGTTATTTCTTACGAACATATATTTGAAGCGTGGAGAGTCAGAAAAGGCAAAACAAGTCAATAAAGCCTTATCCAAGGCAAACCCCAACAGTGCACTTGGCAGCAGAGCACAGTTGAATAATTTTTACATTGCTCTTTATAATGAAAAGAATTACAGCCTTGCAAGTGTGTTGTTAGATAAAATTGCCGCCAACGCAAAGTACATCGAACCTATTGAACTTGCTTTGGCTCAGCACGATTTGGAAACAAGCCAAGCAGTAAACCAAAGCGTTGAAAACAGTTTCGTCAAAAAGCAATCACAACAAATTATTGCAATACATCCACAGAAATTTGAATTATCGCAAAACTACCCCAACCCATTTAATCCTTCAACAACAATTGCATATTCGCTTCCACAAGCAGGCAATGTGACGTTGAAGATATATGATGCGCTCGGAAGAGAAGTTGCAACGTTGGTGAATGACTTTAAATCTGAAGGGGAGTATAGAGTACAGTTCAATGGTTCTTCATTGTCAAGCGGAATGTATTTTTATCGCTTACAAGCAGGTTCGTTTGTCGAAACGAAAAAACTTGTGCTGATGAAATAATACCAACGTGTGATGATTATTACATCTTTCTATCTTCGCTTTTTTAATATTCTGGCAATAGTTTTCTCAGTTTTTGCCGCCGGTGCCGGTTTTCAATCTGCCAACGCACAGATGTCGAAACCGGGGTACGATGACAAACTATTGTTCAGAGGAATAACGGGAGTAACGATCGGCGGTGTTCAACAGCAATGGATGCTGAAGGGTTACGGGACAATAAGTCAACAATCGGTTCCTATGTCGTTTGTGATACCATTATCGAATAGGATGTTGTTTACCGCATCAAATTCCGGCATGTTAACATCATCTGATACGACAAAAGTACGTGGGATAGTTGATACGAGACTTTCACTCTCTTATGTGCTGCCGGGAGATAAATTGTGGTTAACAGGGGGAGTAAGCATTCCAACGGGGAAAACCAAATTGACGGTTGAAGAAGTAAAAATCACGTCGATCATTTCTCAGACCGCTTTCGGTTATCGGGTTCCGGTTTTTGGTCAGGGATTCAGCGGTAATGCCGGCATTGCGTACGCAACGTCGATCACACGACGAATAGTGTTTGGCATAGGAACGTCATTCTTTTATAAAGGCAAATACAATCCGATCTCTATATCTGGAAGTTCAACACAGATAGAATATGATCCGGGTGATGAGGTGTCGACGAATATCGGAGTGGATTACATTACATTTTCTAAAGTTGCTCGGTTCTCTACTGATCTTACCGTCACCTATTTTCTGGAAGACAAGCTGAACAGTGAAAAGATATTTCAATCCGGTCCGCGCTTCATCGCTTTGCTGGTATATTCGTTGAGAACAGGGGATGTGAATCACATGGTGAACGCGCGTGTTCGATATCGGCTGCACAATACATTTTACAGCGGAACAACAACAACGAAATATGATGCAGCGACACAAATAGAAGGGCAATACAGCATTGCTGTACCGTTGTACGAATGGGTGACAGGAACTGCCGTGGGAGAATTCAAATATTATACCGCCGATCAAATTCCGGTCGGCGGACAAATTGTGGAGACCGGCAAAGCGGAAATCGGTTCGTTCGGTGCGGATTTCCTCTTTCACCTGAATGGTATCGTTACACCGACATTGAATGTGAGATATTCTGCCGGAAAAGTGACGATCGACGATGTATCGCGTGCAGTGAACGGAATCGAAGCAGGGATCGGTGTGAAAGTATCATTCTGAAAAAATTTATTCACTTATTTATCATAATACTGGAAGGATAACGGTATGAAACATTCTTTTACATCAGTTGGTGTTGTTCTGCTCTGTGCTGTTGTGTTCAGCCTCACCGCTGTACCGACGACGGCGTTTGCAAGCAATCCGAAAACGATTGCCGTGTTGTACTTTGAGAACAACAGCGTTGTTGACAAAGACAAGCTTGACCCGCTAAGGAAAGGGTTGGCGGATATGATGATCACGGAAATGACGAAGATCAAAGGAATCAAAGTCGTTGAACGCCAGCGTATTCAAACGATCATCGAGGAATTGAATTTAAGCGAGACCGATATAGTGGATAAATCATCCACCCAAAAGATGGGGAAATTGCTCGGTGCACAAGTAATGCTCTTTGGCGGGTTTTCCAATCTTTTCAACGACAAGCTTCGAATCGATATTCGCATCGTGCGCACGGAGACCGGTGAAACAATGAAAGCCGAAGAAGTCACCGGTGAACTCGACGAATTTCTTACGATGCTGCAATCGCTGGTGAAAAAGATCGCTTCCGACCTTGATGTGAAACTCAGTGCTGATGACATGGACAGGTTGGAAGCTACCAAGGACGGTAATTTTGATGGATATGTTATCTATGCACAAGCCCTTAATTATGAGGACGAAGGGAAAAAATTAGAGAAACAGGGGAAGAAGAATGAAGCGAAAACAGCCTTTGAAAATGCAAAAACGATGTTTCAAAAAGCATGGGATGAATCTGACGGTTACGAGCCTGCCAAGCAGAAGGTCGAAGAAATGACGCTGTTGATCACGAAATTGAAATAATTATTCATTCATTGAGGAGTAGACATATGAAACGCATATTTTCGTTACTGTGTGTTTGTTCATTGCTGGTTGGAATTTTCCAACCGGCAATGGTGCTCGCGCAAGATATGCCGCGCGTAATGGTCGTGGTCGATGAAAAGATCGACGATAAAGATGCCGCGGCACGCAAAGTGGCGGGCAAGATCGAAAAAGCTTTGCTGGAAAAGGGCTACCGCATCATCGATTCAAAACAATTTGAATCGGTGAAAGGACGAGATTTATCCGCAGTCGATCCGGTAAAAGCGAAAGAACTGGGCCGTCGTTACGGCGCAGAATTGATTATTGCCGGCGGCGCGCAGACGCAATTTGGCGGTGAAAAAGATGTGTACGGAATTAAAATTTCCGAATATACTGCCGACGGTGAGGTGAAGATTATCATCACCGACACCGGAGAAATACTTGCTCTGGCAAGCGCCACATCAAAAAAATCATCACAGGGAAAGTCGCAAGCATCTTCAAAATCCCTAGAAGAGATCGGCGATGCCCTTGCCGCTGAGCTGATGATGAAACTCGACGCAAAGATGAAAGAAATGAAGGAGAAGCCGATCATTGTGGAGCTTATTCTGCAAGGTATTAATGATGCCACACTTGCAAAGATCGAACAGGAGTTGCCCGGGAAGATCTCGATGATCCAGAGAATGAAATTACGGTACATGGAAGGAAGTTCTGCATCGTACGATGTGACCATCAAAGGATCGCTTGAAGACCTTCGCAAAATTTTCGCCGGCATGATGGAATATCAGGTCATCGGTGTTTCCGGGAATCGACTCGATGTGTCGACCAAAGCATCGGGAGTGAAAAAAGCGAGCATGGCGATCTCGAGCGCGTTGGATATTACGGAATTTAAAGCCGAAAATATTTTTCCGGCGCAGTTCCAATATTATTCCAAAAATCCGATCGGAACAGTAACGCTGGAAAATACGGGCAAGACCGATATTAAAAATATCAAAGCGAAGATCTTCATTCCGACCTATATGCAGCTGGCGTCCGAGCAGGTGATTTCCGAACTCAAAGCCGGAGCAAAAAAGACGTTCGATGTTTCGGCAACGTTGGATAAAGATAAATTATTGACAGTGAGTGAAAACACCGTTTCCCAGGTCAAAGCCGAGATTACTTACACCCAGGGGGGTGAAGAAAAAACACGGAGCCTCACGAAGCCGGTCACTATTTATAGTAAAAATTCGGTGAGCTGGAACAGACCGAATCACATCGGTGCGTTTGTTACATACAAAGATGCCGCTGTGGAGAATTTTTCCCGCAATGTCATCGGTAATGTAAAATTCGATGGATCGTTGTATCCGAATGCGTCACGCAATACGGTGAATGCCATGAAGATCTGGGATGCCGTTCGCGCGTTTCAGATCAATTATGTCTCCGATCCGTGGGTGGTGGCAGAAGGGGACGTGCTTGATGAGATTCAATTCCCCCGTCAAACATTGGCGAAGAAAGCCGGGGATTGTGACGACAGTTCGGTACTGCTTGCCGCATGTTTGGAAAATCTCGGTATCCGCACTGCATTCATTGGAACGGCAGATCACGTCTTCATTATGTTCGATACCGGCGTGAACAAAAAGAATGCATCGCGTGTCAGTTTAAATGAACGTGACTATGTTGTTCGTGACAACACCGTCTGGATCCCGCTGGAAACAACGATCATCGGAAAATCGTTTGCCGAAGCATGGCGCATGGGTGCGGATGGTTATTACAAAACGGTCGATGCCAACGGCAAGTTAGATATTATCGATGTGCGGAAAGCGTGGGAAGTTTCTCCCCCGACCAATCTTGCCAGCGATGAAAAGATCGCGGAAACTCCGGCTCCGGCAGAGATTGAAAAATTCTTAGTGGAAGATGCGAAAACCCTTGCAGCGGAGAACAACCGGATGCTCAGTGAAAAAGTCAATTACCTGCGCAGCAAGAACGATGAAAAATCTGCGAACGAAGCGGCGATGCTGCTGGCGAACGCCGGAAAATATGATGATGCGGTCAATGCCATCAAAGCATACAAATCAGCCGCCGCCCAAAACAATCTTGGGAATATCTATCTGTTGAAGGGCGATTCGCTGAATGCCTACAAAAGTTACACCGCTGCGGTAAAAACAGACAGCAAGGATGGCGGCATTGATCTGAACATGGGTTTGTTGAAATATCTCGGCGGTGATCACTCCGGAACGGTGGAATCATTTGCGACCGCCGTGTCGAAATTCCCATCGCAGGAACAGGCATATTCCGAGCTTGGCATTGATAATATCGTTGCGGAAATGGGGCAGACACGCGCTGCAGAGCGCAATGTGGTTGTTGATAAAGGAGAACTGCAAAGCTTGTTGTTCAGTGCACTCCAGGATCTCCAGGCACGAAAAGAAGCGCGCACGGTGAGCCGGCAGGTTCGCCGCGGTGAAAACCGGTTCGTCTTTGGAGGCCGTCGCGGTATCGATCCGACTGCGCTGTCGAATATCAAAGACTTCCTCTACTGGAAAATATAGTAGGATAAATTCGATATTT
>Ga0209516_1000244_pt1 | contig 13393 bp, 5 predicted proteins | sample Napbiome12C3dose_FD_187716 | JGI IMG/M metagenome (GOLD analysis project Ga0209516, IMG submission 187716) | Groundwater microbial communities from S. Glens Falls, New York, USA - Naphthalene biodegradation metagenome 12C3dose (SPAdes) (version 2) ... | reverse complement strand
CGTGGGGTTCGTCGTGAGCACCAACTTCAAGATCGAGTTCCAGGAGGTCCTGGTCAACAGCGTCTTCTTCGTCTCCGCCATGCCCTTTGCCGCTGTTTGGTTGGGTCTGGGCGTCTACGAACTCATCGCTGTCGTTTCGGCACTTCCCGTTGTCAACACACGCCTTTCCCTTGGTCAGGTGCGGTGGGCCGCCGCTGTAGTGATTCCGCTCATCCCCTTCCTGGCGTACTACGAGTCGAACGACAAAAGTCGCTACTTCTACGCACAGGACTACGGCATGAACATCCTGGAGACGCTCGACCGCAACGCGATCCTCTTTCCATCCGGCGACCATAGTTCCTTCACGGTCATGTACCTCCAAGCAGTCGAGAGACGCCGGCCCGACGTGATGGTTGCCGATAAGTATGGTTACATTGAGAAAGACCTTTATGCCCCTGTCGCCGCGAAATATCCGCGCTTCCCGGAGAAGAACGAACGCGCCGAGATTGAGCGATGGATTATCGAGAATACCGGCAGGCCCATCTATTTCACCACCAAGCGCGACATGGGGGACCTGCCAGGATATCGCATCGCCCCGGTCGGCATCCTCTACCGCGTCTTTCGTCCGAAGGAAGAGGTCGCCCTGCATCCGGAAATCTGGGCGGCCTACCGCTGGCGCAACCTCGAAGGAATCCCTTCCAGCAAGGACTACACTGCCAACGTCATCCTCTCCGACCTCCATTACTTCAAGGGCCTTCTGGCCCTCGAACAGGATCGGCCCGATGCGGCGATAGAGGAGTTTCGGCAGGTCGTGGCCTCCGCCCAGGACATGAAGGAGGTCTACAACAATGTGGGGAGCGCCTGCGCCGAGAAGGGACTCCTGAGCGTCGCGGCCTATTTCTATGAACGCGCCATCGAGTTCAACCCGCGGTATCTGACTGCGCGGCGCAACCTCGCCTTCATCTGCAAGGACCTGGGGCGCACGGAAGATGCCATAAAGCATTTCCGCGCCGCCTCTGAACTTGCCCCCAACAACCTGACCTACCCGATGGAGTTGGCCGTTCTCCTGAAACAGACCGGGCAGCCGGAGGAGGCGCTCCAGATATTCACGCGTCTGAGCAGTGCCGACCCAAAGAACTACTTCTTCTTCCGCCACTTGGGATTCCTCTATCGCGACCTGCGGAAGGACAAGGTTGCCGCTCTCATGAATTTTCGGAAATCGCTTGATCTGAATCCTGACCAACCGGACGTGAAAGCGGCAATAAACCAATTGGAGAAGTAAGGTCTGTCAGGGCAAAAAGCGCGGGGTTTTTCTGTAGCTCAAATTTTCCTAATTCTGGTCTTGACAAGAGTATAGGCGTGTGCATATCATGTGTCCGCTGACCTTTGATTGGAGGCGTCATGGTCAAAACAACGAGTTGGACACCCGGTATGATCCGAAACAATATCCCACGGGCGCGATGGGCGTCCGTGGGCTTATCGTTTTAATAAAGGGGGCACGATCTTGCTGCACAACCATCAGGTGGAGGCAACACTCATGAGGCGCTCAAGGTTTCCGTTTCACGCCGCATTGCTTTGCGCGACGCTCTGCGCGCTGGCGTTGTTCATTGCTCCGGCCAAGGCCGAGGACAAGAGCTCTGCAATGGTTCAGTACGAGGCGCTTTCTAAGGACTTTGTTAAGTTGCGCGACATGGACGCAAAGCGACTTGGACCGCAGCAGCTCATGGAAGCGGCGGAGTCGCTGGAAGGTAAAGTCCAGAAGCTGGTGGACTCGGCCGCTGGCGATCCGTCAGCGAAGTCCAAAGCCCAGGAACTGCTCTCGATGACGTTAGAGTTCGACGGAAAAATGCCTGAGGCGAAAGCTGCGTATGGCGCATATCTGGATACCTTGGAAGCATGGCAGGGACGCGATTACGCTGTGATGGTCGCGCGGCGTGCAGGCGACCGGTTGCTCCAGCAGGGGAAGAAGGCAGCGAGCGCTTTGTCGTACTATGACCAGTTGTTGGAGAAGTACCCGGACCATCCGTCCAGGGCATATGCGTTTTATCAATCGGGACTTGCGTGCATGCAAGCGCGAAACTATGCGGAAGCGGCTCGGCGATTCGACCAGACTGCGACCGTTGCGCCTGAATCAGGTCTCGCTCCGTGGGCATTGCGAAGGAAGGCATTTGCTTTGTCAGAAATGGTGCCGGCGGGCGGGGACTTCGCTGAGGCTCTGGCAACTCTTGAAACCTTGGCACAGCGTTATCCGACGCCACACTGGAAGGCATATGCATACTTCCGCCGCGGGTATTTGTATGCCTGGCAGACGAAGTATCTCGAAGCCATCGTCGAGTACTCCAAAGGGATAGCGGCGGAGCCGAGTGACGAGTATTCAGAGATGGGACGTAAACATATCGCTCAAATCCAAAAGATCATGGAGCGGGAAGTGCTAGACAAACTGGCCCGTGAAAACGAGCCTTTAGACGGCAAAGAAACGCCTACTGCAGCCTCATCGCTGGGGCACGGTCCTATGAGCATGTTGTCTCCGATCGGCGACGAACGCCTTGGGGAGGGACAACAATGAGGACCATCACCGGACGTGGAATCGCATACATGGCGGCGGGCATCGGCGCCATTGTGCTCTGGGTTGCGGCTGGCAACTTGACCGCCGTTGCGGCAGGTGGAAGCTGCCTGTCGGGCGGGTGCGGAGGTAGCGGAGGTGGCAGTGGGGGTGAGAGATGTAGAACAGTATGCACGAGTACAAATGGCGGGGCTCAACAGTGTCAACAAGTGTGTGATGGGGGCGGTAAAGGCGGCGGTGGAAGCGGCGGCGAAGGGGGTGGAGGGGGGAACGATGGCGGGAATGGCGAACAGTGTGGTCCTGCTGTGCCTGTTGGGCCGCGCCAGCGAAGTTCTTCCATAGAGCTTGGTAGATCGTCCACGTCGGTCACGAAAGTCATCTTCTATACGCAAGCAGTTAATCAGGTTTGTACAAACGATTGTGGAGATCCATTCGACAAACCCGGAACGCAGATGACTAGCGAGCTGGTCACGGTTCCGATCACGAAGGACTGTCCGAACGGCAAGGGCGATCCGGTCCTGATGCCGAGCGGGGAATTTACTGACTCCGTGGTGGACCTGATCGTGCCGGTGGGGAAAGATGGAATCGGGTTTTCACGCGCATACCGTTCGTTTTCCGAAGTCAATGGAGTCCTCGGACACGGATGGGACTTCGCGCAATTGAAAACCTTGACCGTGGGTGATGACAGCAGCGTCAGCATCAATTACGTTGACGGCTACGTGATGCGATTCACGTATGGCAACGGGACCTACGCTCCTGCCGGGGGCTTCTATGGACAGTTGGACAAAGTGGGCGCGGATTATATTTTCACGGACGCTGCAGGCGGAAAGTGGTACTTCGACGGAACTCACAGCATTCGCACCAAGACCACGGATCCTGTTGGCAACGCCACGCTGTATTACTACGATGCCAACTGCAATCTCACAGGCATCACCGATGCGGTCTCCCGCCAATACTCGCTGCAATATGACGCCGGTGGACGGCTGACGAGAACCAGCGACTTCGGCGGTCGCAGCGTGGTCTATCAGTATGACACGAACAACGACTTGCTCACGAAGGTGACCTTGCCTTGGGGGCCTGGAGGCGGGGTAAGCTATACTTACACCTACGACTCGGTTCAGGTGGGTACCAAGTTGTACACCATGCTCAAGACTCGGCGACTTGGCGCCGACCCCAGCGATAACTTGACGCTGTACTACGACTCCGGCGGCCGGGTGACCCGGCAGACGCTTGGCGCGGGCGATTATGTCTGGACGTATGCGGCCGGTAACGTCATTACGCAAGTCGACCGGCAGGGCAACCGACAAGTCTATTATTACGACAACGCTGGTGGCAACCAGACGAAGGAGGTCGTGCAGATGAACCGGGGTGTACGGCCCGGGGATAGCGATTATGTAACAACATGGAACTTCGATGGGAAGAACAACCCTTCCACGCGGCTGTTGCCCGGTGGTACTGAGGAAACGAAACTCTACGACGCCAACGGCAACTTATGCACGCGCAAGTACACGCGTGGCGCAACGAGCGTGACGGAGTTGGCTTGGTACGACGCGAACAACAAGCGAACGAAATTCGAAGACGGGCGTGGGCAGGCTACCCGCTACGAGTATGACGCCAACCGGAACCTGAAGACCAAGACGATGCCCGCGGTCAACTTGGGACAATCGGAAGCCCAAATAGTGCGCACGACGTATGAGTACAACGCCGCTGGCTTGACCACGCGCGAAGTGAACCCCAACGGCGTCGTCACGGCAATGCTTTACGATGGGAACGGCTATCTGACCAAGCGCATCGTGGATGTGGGAGGCCTGGCGCTGACGACCGAGACGAAGTATGACGCATTTGGCAATGTCACGGAACGGGTCAGCCCAGAGTCCGCAAAGCAAACATACTATTATGACGGTGGGCGGCTCTTGACTAAAGAGGTGCGGATACTCGACAACGACGATCCGTCCAAACAATATGCCATCAGCTATTGGTACGATGCATCCGAGAGGGTCGTCTCGAAGAAGACCGAGCACAAGGATCAAGGCGGCAATTCCCTAAGCCCGTCGGAATGGCTGGAGAACTGCCAGTATGACTTGGAAGGCCGGGTGACCAAACAGGTGTACCAGGTGGACGGGATGAACAGCGTCACGCATTCCTATGTCTACAATGGCGAAGGGGCAATTTCGAAGAAAGTCCTTCCCAACGGCACGGAAGAAGGCTACGTTTACGATGAGCGCAACCAGTTGTATCAGAAAATTAACTGCGGCGGATGCGGCTCGACAAGCATCAGCTTGTACACGAACGAGACGGGCCAGCTTACCAAGCGGGTCGAGGCTTTGGGCAACAGCACCGTGATGGCCTACGACGGGCTTGATCGGGTGACCAGGATTAGTTATTACGACAACCAGGCAACGCCTCAGTTACTCAGTTACGATGAGCAGGAATACGATGCGAACAACAACGTCACGCGCCGCACGATACGCGACGCGGCCAACACTGTCGTTGGCCGCACAACAAACTGCTATGACGAAATTAGCCGGCTCTATGAGACGCGCGAATGGGCGAACCCTGGCAGCGCCGAAGGAGACAACGACGCGCGGACAGTGATGCTCTACGATGCTGCATCGCGTCTGACCAAGCAGAGGCATGCACTCGCCGGCGCGGACGCGACCCCGGTTTGGGCGGAAACAAGCTATTACTACGACAATGCCGGTCGGCAGACCCGTGTTGTGGATGCCGAAGGTGGGGCTGTTAGCTATTACTACGATAAGGATGGTCGCATTACGCGTCAGACCGACGCGGAGGGACATTCCGGTGATTACGCTTATGACCTGATCGGTCGGGTCACGCGCCAGACGAATGCCGTCGGGCATTATACCGTCGTGAGCTACGACTCGTTTGGTCGAGCGCTTACCACGATTAGCTACGCCTCCAACGGCACTGCGCAGGCGAGATCGGCCCAGGACTACGACGGTCTCGGTCGCGTCACGCTGAGTAGGACATTCGCCGACCCGGCTGGCGCAGCCGACGACGCGAAGGACTACAAGACACTCACATATTATGATGCCATCGGCCTAGTCACCAAGACCACCGATGCGCTGGGGAACAACTCCACCGCATACTACGACACCAGCAACCGCCTCCAGTGGTCACGCGACCCTCTGGGCAACAAGGAGGAATACGTCTATGACAATAACAACAATCGTATTACCACGATCAACTATGAAATAGACCAGGTCAACGGCGCGACGAAGACCTTCACTGCTGCCGCCCTCTACGATGGCCGCAATCGCGCCACGAAGATTGTTGGCCATGGCGCTGATGGCGATATCACACAGACAAGCGACAACCCGGTTGAGGCTGTCTATTACGATGCCCTGAATCGTCAGACGTGCATGATAGATGCGGTGGGTACGGTCTCAGCGGCGTACTACGACGGCCTTGGCCGAACGACGCGTCAAGTTGTCGACGTTGGCGGTGTCGCAACCACTTCGGGTGCTCAGTACGATCGCGCCAGCCGCCAGACTAAGAGCCTCGACCCTCTAGACAACGCCTCCCAGTATGAGTACGACAAGCTTGGACGAGCGACGAAGACAACCGACCCCATCGGTAACTACGTTATAGTGCTCTACGACGCTGGCGGCGAAGCGACGCGGCGGACTAACTATGAAGTGGACCAAGCTGGTGGAGGAGGCAAGACATTCGTTTTTGACAGCGTGTATGACAACCTAGGCCGCGTCACGAAGATCATCAGCCAGGGGAAAGATGGCGACATTTCGCAAATAGCGGACAATGCCGAGACCGTCACCTACTTTGACGCTCTGGGCCGGCAGACGAAGGTGACTGCCCCGGAGGGTGTAGCGACAGTCTGGTATTACGACGGCCTGAGTCGGCTTACGCGGCAGACTGAGGACTTTGGAGGCTTGAACCGCAACGCTGATCGAGCTTACGACAAAGCCGGGAAGATGACTCGGATTACGGACGATCTCGGCCAGAATACAGATTACGTGTATGATGCGCGCGGGCGGCTGACCAAAACGATCTACTCCGATCACGATGCGGCTGGCGACGAGGTGGTAACGCTCTACGCCTTCGGCTCTCAGCCTATGAAGCGAATAGACCAACGCGGGATCGAGACAAAATTCATTTATGACGGTATGGGGCGTCTTATCACCAAGCAGGACGCTTGGAGCACCCCGACAATCGTTGAGACGTTCGCATATGATAAGGCTGGCCGTAAGACAATGGCCGTCCTGGCGAATGGCGGCACGACCGTTTCTGACGTGCGGCAGTACTACGACAGCGCAGGACGCTTGACGCGCGAGAGCCAGCAGATTCGCGGAGGGGATATCCGCAATGTGGATTACGCCTATAACTGTGTAGGCAACCGCACGAAATTGGCTTATCCGGGCGCATCACGCGTGGTAAACTACGCATACGACGCTGGCAACAGGGTCAGCCTGATCAAGGACTCGGCGAACGCGGTGGCGCAGTACCTGTATGTCGGCCAAGCGCGTGTTTCGGAGCGGAAGTACATGAAGGCATCCGATGGCAGCACGGAAGTCACTACACTGCACGCGTTGTACGATGGCGCGGCGAACATCACGCGGTTCTACCACGACAAGAGCGACAACAGCGTCGTTGTGGGATTCCAATACGACTACGATAAGATGGGCAACCCGCAGTACAAGTTGCGCGAACACCAGGGCAACTACGGCGATGAGTATATGTATGACAAACTCTATCGCCTGACGCGGACAGTGTACGACGATTCCACTCCGGCGACGACGACGGTCAGTCCGGCCGCAGCCGTCACCGATGCTTTTGGATACGACAGCATTGGGAACCGAACGTCGTGCTATCTTAAATCGGCCACAGTCACGAGCTACTTGCATAATCCCGTCAACGAATACACCAAGGAGAGCACGGGCGGGACGGATAAGTACTATGGAAGCGATGCGGCTGGCAACCTGACGCGCGTCGCCGCCGCCTCCGTCACCGACACCGACGGAGATTGGCGGTACTACTACGACTATGAGAACCAGATGACCAAGGCCGAAAAGCGCGAAGGCGGGGCTTGGGTCACGAAGGGGGAATACACCCGCGACGCGCTCATGCGACGGGTGGAGAAGGTCACCGCCGGGGCCACCATTCGCTATTACCACGACGGCTGGCGTGCCATCGAGGAGACGGAAGGTACCGACACTCCGAGCGTCGAGAGGCAATATGTTTTTGGGAATGAGATAGACGAAGCCCTTGTTCTCTTCAAGAGCAATGGGGGCAATTACGATACGTACTACTACCTAGCCGACGGACAGTGGACTGTCGAAGCCTTGGTAAACGATAGCGGTGTCATCGTCGAAACTTACGCCTATCGCGTTTACGGGGAGCCAGCCATCAAAACGGGGGTAGGAAACGATGACACTTGGTTCACTGCGGATGATGCCACCTCAGGCAATAGCATTTACGGCAATACTATCCTCTTCACCGGTCGGAACTATGACAGTGAGAGTGGCCTGTACTACTATCGGATGAGAATGTACGATGCAGAAAGTGGGAGATTCCTCGGACACGATGCGATGCGCTACCGCGAAGGGATGAATCTTTTCGAGTATCTTGCCAGTCGTCCGGTAGCCGGTACGGATCCCCTTGGATTGGCGAAGAAACCCAAGATGATTCCCTGTACGCAAGTAAAGCGCGAAGCGCCACTAGGTACCAGGTGGACGCTACTCGGAGACTATCCGAGTGGGTGCGTGTTTAGTGGGATTGGCGTGGGAACATGCGACGTCAGCTGTGTATGCACACTCAATGTTACGATCACGTACCAATGTTGTGACGGGTCGAGCCCGCAGCTTGCAGACGTTGATTACATGCTTGTTGGTTCAGGCCTCGAAGCCCAGGACGCTGTCCAGCTCAGTGCGCCAATCCCGATTCCAATAGGCTATGGTCAGTTCGCGACTTTGCCGGGACTGTCAGCTGCGCGCTTTACTGGCGCTGGGGCGCGAGATGCCGGGATACGTATAACGGCATGTCGGGATAAGTGTGCGGCGTTGACTGCGCGAAGCGGGACCGACGGAACGAAGAATTTCCCGAAGGTGCCTGAAGTAACGGAATGCGACTGTAAGAAATAGGGAGAAAGGAAGATGATACATGGATCAATTCAGAAGTAGATATGGTATGCGCGGGGCAGCAATTCTGATTCTTCTGATGATCGCCTTTGCCACCGGGTGTGCTGGCCCTGTTTCGAGACAAGAGGTAAGTGAGGCCAATTCCCATGCAGCACAGGGCGGACTCGATCCTGTGATGGAGGAAATCCTCCAGCATGGTCTCAGTGTGGTACCAGCTATTCGTTTTCGTCAAGTGCAAGACTTGAAAGAGTCGGCACTGGCAATGGAGATGTGCGACTGTGGCAAGAAGACCGAGGACCATGCCATCCGGCTGCTGGGTTCCGATGATCCGGATCTCAGGGCAATCGCCATTGTGATTTTGAAGAAATGCGCTGGCGCTAATGGTGCGCGTCTTTTGGCGAGAATGGCACTCGGAGGCACGGAGGAGGAGCGTTACGCCGCTATCCAAGCTCTGGGAAGCGTTGGTGGGCATGAGGACGTGCTTATTCAAGTGATCGAAGACGCGGCGAATGCCGACCTGCGCGATGCGGCGGCTCGTTCGCTGGGTGACTTGCGTTCTTGGAAGTCGGTTCCCGCGTTGCGTCGCCTGTGTCGTAAAACGATGGATGCGAAAGTCAAGTGCGGTATTTTATACGGACTTGGTCGTATTGGTGATCGCAGTGTCGTTCCACTCTTGGTTGAAGAGCTTGGTTCACATGAAGCTTCCATCGCTACTGCAGCAGCCGAGGCGCTTCGGTCGTGTGGTGATGGCAGGGCCGTAGACCCCTTGCTGTCGGTCGTTCAGAAGTCGCAAGTGGGCGCGACGTTGAATTTGTGGGCGTCTTCTGCACTATTAGATTCATTGATTGACACTGATTCGTCCGCAACTCCAGAACAAATTGCTGTGGTATGGAATCAACTGAAGCCCATGTATGATCTCGAAAGTTGCCTACGTGATGCATTGCGAGGTGCTCGGTCAGAGGGCGAGATTAGGAGGGTCTTGCTGCGAATAAGCCGTGCAAATGTGATGGGGCTTGCGCCTGATTTGGAGATTCTTATCAAGACGCCTGTCATGCAGCGGTCCTACGTTGAGCGGAAGCTTTGCATGCAGATGCTTGGTGAATGGCACAATGCTACAGGTCTCTATGGAGTTACCGGGTTTCTCGATGAAAGCGGCATTCTCCGAAATGTGCCAAAGGAGCAGTGGAACGCATATCGTAATAGTGCATTAGACGTTCTTCGAAGAGCAACTGGCCAAAATTTCTGGTTGGACGCGGTAAGATGGCGAGAATACTTAGATCAGCAATTTCATGGGCTTGCTACTAACTGACGTTATTGCGCAATATGATCTTTTGTCCAATATTACATCAAGCCTTCGTAGGAGTGGAAGTGGGCCAGCCATACGAGGATGGATTCGTGGAACGCATTACGCGACTGACTTCACGATTATTGACCCTCTTAGAGTGCAACTGCAATCTCGCCATTGTGATGAATTCGCTGCCTAAACGGGTATATTTGCTGACTCGCCGTCAACGGGGATCCCTGTATGGGGGTGGATTACGGAGCCGTCGGAATCATTTCTTCGAAGAACGCATCATCGAAGGCCGTGGGGTAGATGGTCCGTTCGGTCGGCTGCCAAGCGATGTCCGATGATGCGCACGCGCCCAGTTCTTCCGCTGCCACGCGAACACGGGCGACAAGGATGCCGTTGTTGCGTGTCCACAGCGCCCAGTACTGCCCACCGAGCGGTTCCGTATCCTCCCTGGCGACTACCAACTTCCCGTCGATGTACAGATTCAGAGTTCGGCCCTCGCGTGTAACCATGACGTGGTGCCAGAGGTGGTGGTGCGCCTGCTGATTGATCAGCACCTTTGCTTCGTCCGTGGGCACGGCCCATGGCTCCCCCTTGCGGTAGATGCCGGTGAACTTGTTCCCGAACCCCCCGAAGATGACGCTGTAGCCGGTCGTCAGGTCATTGCCGTCGGTGCAGACGGTGATATCGAAGTCGTGTGCATAATGATAGGCTGTTCCGGGCTGGTCGCGCGAGCGGTCCATCATGTTCCCCACGTAGTATTCGATGGAAAAATCACCGCGTAGCGGCCGTTTGTTCCAGAGAGCGGCTAGGAGATTGGATCGTCCGGAGAAAAACGCCCATCGCGGGTCGCACTGCCAGCGGTTGGTGACCTCCCAGATGCCTGAACCTATGCGCCAGTCGGTGGGCGCCTGCATGAAGGTGTAGTTCACGACGTTCTCGGAAAAGACGTGAATCTCCTGGGCGGGCAGTGCTGCACCCTGAGCAGACCAACCGATCCGGTGGTGGTTTGGAATGGCAGGTTGGCGAGCACGAAGCGCTAGTTGACCGTCCACATAGAAACCGACACATTCGCCGACGCGCCTCAGGCTCAGTATTGTCGGGAGGCTCTTCGGCGTAAGCGACGTAGCGCCGATCTGTTTGCCACCGGCCAGCAATTCGAGCTTAAGGGTGGCATTTGACAAGAAAGTCGTCTGAGCGCAGATGCCGCTGGACGGGTCAATCGTGTCAGCGGAAGCCGACGATTGCGAAGGCTGAGAGGCGCTCTCTTCTCCGACTTGTGCAACGGGCCTTGGAATAGCAGACCGCAGGGCAGTTTCGGCGGAATCAGAACCTCCCCCGTTGAGGGTGAGTGTAACAGTTGCACCTGGCCGGGGAAGTTCCTTGAGATGCGCGTCCATCCGAACGTCGCCGTAAAAGTTCGAACGATGCCAGAACACCTTCAGTGGCTGCGGTCCTTCGCAATCGGAGGGCTGTTCGATCCAGTCGCTGAGTGCGCCGGACCAACTGTTCATGCTCTCCTCTTCGCTGAAGACCGCATGCATCTGTTCGAGGGGCTGTGGCGGAGCGGCTTCGCAGCATCGGATCTGGGAAAACGTCGCCTCTTCAACCCCCTCCGCCAGGACACCAAAGCTTCTGCCCGGCGGTTCAGGCGCAAGGAAGCTGAGTGCCGTGTGCCCATCCAGTTGCGCGAACAGGACTTGGTTCTGGCCCATGAGGGAGAGTTCATGTGGCTTGTCGTCCAGAACGACGGGCCGTTCGGCCAGGACTTCGGTCTTCCCGGAGGCCGTGCGGGTCAAGCGCAAAAGAGGCGAAGAATTCCGGCAGAGCCGCACGGCGTAGATGTCCTCCTTCTCATCCCCCATCCACACCCCGACTGTGCCGGCACTCCAGGGTTCCATGCGCGCCGTGACAATCGCATTGTCCCAGTTGTGGGAGCCGAGCGACAATCGCTTCTCGCCGCGCGAGTGCAGCTTGATGGACGTTGGATCGGCACCATCGGCCTTTCCAAGGGCCGAGCCTTGACCGGCGTTTTCCGCATTCGCCAAAATGGATGGACAGGATTGGACACATACATCGTCGAATACGGCGCGTCCCGGCCCTTCCACGTGAAGGCCAACCATTCCTTGGGTCAGAGCGCCGTCCACGGCAAACAACGCCGGCGTGTCGTCGATGCGGAAGCTCACCCATCCCATGCCAAGTTGTGCCTCGATTCCGTACCACTGATCGGGCGCGTACCCTCCTGGGGACTCGGCCAGGACAATATCTTTGCCCTGGAGATGGCGGAGCAATTGCTTCACCGGCGTGGGTGAAGCGGCGTCCGTCCAGCGGAACAAGACATAATCTTCGGGGTTGCGATAGCAAAGGTAGAGACCGACTGCGCCGCCTGCGGCTGGGCGCACCGCGACGTCGGCCTGCAACTCATCCCAGAACCATTCTCCCACCAGCGCGGCGGCTTTGGGTTCGCCGGTGCTGGAGAAGAACGACGCGTTGGCGGAGCGCAGGGGGCTGTTCTGGATCTCCAGTTCCCAAGAACCGCTCAGGAGCGTCCAGGCGCTCGGATCGCTTGCCAGACGCATAAAGGAATCGGCGAAATAAATCGGCTCCAGACGTTGGAAGCGCAGGTGCGCCAATTGCGCCTCGCCCGATTTTGCGCCTGTCAGAATCTCCGCGCTGACGGGCAAAGGACCTTGTTCTCGAATGATCGCCCTGCCGTCCACAACCATCGTCCATCGGTGCGGTTGCCCCTCAAGACACACCACCGTATCCTGCCACTTCGCCAACGGTGTCGCATCCGCCTGAGTCCACTGGGGTTCTTTGCCGCGGGCAGCCGCGCCGTAGCGGGTCCCGTGGGGCCCCAGTTCGATCAGCGTGTCCTCTTCGGCACGAAAAACCAGCCGAACAATTGCATCGGGATCGGTCTGCGGCCTGAACGTCAGGAGGAAGCGTTCCGTGGCGCGCTCGGGGAGGGTTTGGAACTTCCATCCGCCGGTATCCTCGATCTTGGCGGTGGGCGGCGCGGGACGGCGACAGGAACCGCCGAAGGTTAAGGCCGACACGACCAGGAAGAACAGCACGATCCGGTACGGTGATATGTGTGGTGACTTGATGGCGAACCTCCCGTTGACCCTCTGTGACCCTCTTGAGCGTTCGATTATGTCAGCACCATAACATCCCTCGATTACTCCGGTCAAGACCGCGCCGACAACGGTTCTCGGCAAAATGTGGATCGTGGCGACCGCCCATGCCGAGAGTCAAATTGCCGCCCTCAACACAGCGCTTTTTGCAGTGCGTTCATCCTTGACATCTGCTGCCTTAATACCCTAAAGTAACGCCCGTCGGCAACTTGTGAAGGGCGAGCAGATCAGAGAGGGCCTGAATCATGGAAAGCCGTGGGGAATGAAAACTGTCCGGCTCGGGTGGTTCCTCGTCATCTTCTCTTGC
>Ga0209516_1000243_pt1 | contig 13592 bp, 14 predicted proteins | sample Napbiome12C3dose_FD_187716 | JGI IMG/M metagenome (GOLD analysis project Ga0209516, IMG submission 187716) | Groundwater microbial communities from S. Glens Falls, New York, USA - Naphthalene biodegradation metagenome 12C3dose (SPAdes) (version 2) ... | reverse complement strand
CGGCCACCCGCCTCCCTTGGCTGGACATGCCCGCGCATTGGAGCCGTAAACCACCACGGTGTATCCCGCTCGGGAGGGTGGGGTGCCCTGCGTAGCGAAGTAAAGAAGGAGGAGTCGGCCGCAGGCCGGCGACGGGTGACATGAGCGTAGCAGGGCACCTCGCCGTCCCGAGCGCGCTCCAACCTCAATACCCGAAGGTTTCGTCTCGGACCGACACGGATGCAACGCCTACACTTTGATGTTCTATCGCGGGCAATACCGTTCATGCGATTGCCCTGGTCAATGAGCATGGCTCCGGTCAAGTTCGGGCCGACCGCGACATCGGAACGCCGGCCGCGGCAGAGTTGCGACGGTGGGGGCAATCGAAACGGTTGGGCGGGATGGCGACTGCACTGCGCTGGCATATTGCGGCCGGTGGCGGGGGCAGGTTGGGCGCAAACCCGGGCGGGTGGTGATGGCGCAGACCAACGCTCCAACTTTCAGTGGCACCCGACGACTGTCGTCCCCCCCGCGGACACCGGGAAGTAAGCTGGCGAGCGATTCTACGGCTACCGATTCATCGAGCTGCCATAATCCGGGATGATGGATTTTCCCGTTCGCTACGTTGATCCGGTATTTCGCCCGCCGAGCGAGGCCGACTCGCTGATCCTGCCCGTCACCGACGGCTGCTCGTGGAACCGCTGCACTTTCTGCGAAATGTACACCGCGCCGCAGAAGGCGTTTCGTGCGCGCAAGGAAGACGAGGTCATGGCAACCCTGCGCCGTTGCGGCGAACGGTTCGGCGCGGACGTGAAGCGAGTTTTTCTTGCCGACGGCGATGCCCTGGCCTTGCCCACGCGCCGCCTGCTGGCCGTGCTGGAGGCCATCCGCGTCCATCTGCCGGGCGTGCACCGCGTATCCGCCTACTGTCTGCCGCGAAATTTGCGCAAGAAGCCGCAGGCCGAAGTAACGGCCCTGGCCGACGCCGGGCTGAAGATGGTCTATGTCGGCGCCGAATCGGGCGACGACGAAGTGCTGACACGGGTGAACAAGGGCGAGACCTTCGACACCACGCGCGCAGCCTTGGACAAACTGGGAGTAGCGGGCATCAGACGTTCGGTGATGATACTGAACGGACTGGGCGGCGAGGCGCTGTCGCCGCAGCACAGCGACAACTCGGCGCGGCTCATGAACCTGACGCAACCCGAATACCTATCGACTCTGGTGGTCAGTTTCCCGAAAGGCGAGGCGCGTTTTCGCGATGCCTTTGCGGGCTGGAAGCCGCTGGACCCGCACGGCCTGTTCATCGAACTGGAGCACTTCCTCAGCGCACTGGACTTGCGCCGCACGGTCTTCCGCAGCGACCACGCCTCGAACTGGCTGGCGCTCAAAGGCACGCTGGGCGCCGACAAGGCGCGCCTGCTCGGCGAACTGCGCCAGGCCATCGATCACCCGGAGGCGGCGCCGCTGCGGCCGACGTGGGCGCGCGGCCTGTGAGCCCGCGACAGCAGGCTTCAGCGTAGCTCCCCCGCGGCAAGTTCTACTGCTTCCTTGCCTATTGCATGCGCCGTTATGTGCGCCGGCCAACAGATCACCTCGCCATAACCGGAAATAATCGCAGAACTGATTGAAGATGACGTAATGGCAAATCCGTCCGCCTTGGGCATTGCCAGTCATTTCTCATCAACCAGAGTGGATCATCTGCGCCGCCAGAATTGGCGTCGAGAAGATTCGTGGCATGAGTTGACGACCGGGAGGCGAGGCATGAATGTCCTGATCTACGATCATTCGGTAGTGCCGGATATCGGCTATCAGCAACGCATCCGGCAGCTCTTCGCTTGCATCGCCGATATCACTATCAGGTTCGTAAACGGCATCCTTGACGCAACCTGGCACGCTCGACACTTCAGACCTGACGTTATCGTGTTCGACTGGATTTGCGATTGCAAACAGCTGAGGAAGCTGGCCAGGATGCTGCATGGAATCAAGCCGGACGTGGCGATGTTCCATCTGGATGGCGAGCGCTTTGTTGTGACCGCAAACCTTTGCGGTATTACCCCGGCGCCTGCTGTGCCGCACTGGTTGCACAACATGGCATCACATTGGATTCTCGCGCAGCACGATCCCGTGCCGGTCTTGTCGTCTTAGACCGGCTCATGACGTCCTGCCCATTTTCAGGAAATCAATCAAATGAAACTAAAAATCTTTTTCATATCGCTGCTGGCGGGATGTGCTGCGCTGGTTCAAGCCCAGACGACGGGCATGGCGCCCGATGCCCTGGTCAAGAGCGTCACCAACGAGGTTCTACAGGTTATTCGTAGTGACAAAGACATCCAGGCCGGCAGCAACAAAAAGGCGATCGATCTAATCGAAACCAAGGTATTGCCGCATTTCAATTTCACCCACATGACCCGGCTTGCCGTTGGCCACAACTGGAAAACCACCAGCGTCGCGCAACAGAAGCAGCTCGCCAACGAGTTCCACACGCTGTTGGTGCGAACCTATGCCAAGGCCCTGACCGAGTACAAGAACAAGTCGATTGACTTCAAGCCATTCAAGATGAGTGCCGGCGATGCCGACGTCAAAGTACGCACTCAGGTCATGCAGGCGGGCGGCAAGCCCATTCCGCTAGACTATTACCTGGAGAAGATGACGGCGGGATGGAAGGTCTACGATATCGAGGTCGATGGCATCAGCCTTGTGACCAACTATCGCAATTCTTTCGCCACCGAAGTGCGCAACGGCGGCATCGACGGGCTGATCAAGTCCCTGCAGGGCAAGAACCAGACCGGCGCGGGCGGAGACAAGAAGTAACCGGGAATGATCTCGACGGTAGCAACGTCGCGACAGCAGCAACCGGACGTCCTGCCAAACGATTGGTACGGCTACAGGGGCAGGACACTTCGGGTTGCCTGATTAGCCACAATGTTCAGCCGACAAACCAAGGCGCGAACCAGCCACGCTCTCCCCCCTTCAAGGGGGAGTTGGAGGGGGGATGGGGGGCGCTGAGGAGGTAAATCCGCCCATGAATTCCCCATCCCCACCCCGGCCCTCCCCTTGAAGGGGAGGGAGATTCTGTATGGCTGAACATTGTGGCTAATCAGGTCGGGTTGAGACCTGGAGATGCTCGTCGGTCAGCGCCTGCCAACTGCCGAATCGAGGGACTCGTCTACGCCATTGACGAGAGGGCAGCCATCAGGTCGGCGTTGTCGTTCTTGGGTGCGGGAGCAATGATAGGAGAGCGACCCACACCGGTCTGCCTTCCCATGGCGATCTCCTGCTTTTTTTGCGCTGCCCATGCGCAAAATGGCTGAGCGGCAAGAAAGGCACTGAACTGATCCCAGTCTTCTATCACTGCGGTGGGCATTTTCTGCTCCTTGAGTTTCCGCAATCCAGTTCGAATTGGCGCACACGTCACAAAGATTCCTGCCAGCACTCTGCCATAAGTTCATTGGTATATCAATCTCGGCCGACATCTCGGCCGACATCTCGGCCGACATCTCCGACGGCAGCGGGCGGCGAAGTCAGTTCTTGCGCTTGGCGCTCTTGGCCTTCGGTATCGGCCTGAGCATTTTCGCCAGGTAGCGCCCCGTGTAGCTGGTCTCGACGGCAGCAACGTCCTCCGGCGAACCGGCGGCGAGTATGCGACCGCCGCCGTCGCCGCCTTCGGGGCCGAGGTCGACGACCCAGTCGGCCGTCTTGATGACGTCGAGGTTGTGCTCGATGACGACGATGGTATTGCCGTGGTCGCGCAGACGGTGCAGCACGGTCAGCAGCATCTCGATGTCCTGGAAGTGCAGACCCGTGGTCGGTTCGTCGAGGATGTAGAGCGTGCGCCCGGTGTCGCGCTTGGAAAGTTCCAGCGCCAGCTTGACGCGCTGGGCTTCGCCGCCGGAGAGCGTGGTCGCGCTCTGGCCGAGCGTGATGTAGGAGAGCCCGACGTCCACCAGGGTTTGCAGTTTGCGCGCCACCACCGGCACGGCGTCGAAGAACTCGCGCGCCTGCTCGACGGTCATTTGCAGGATTTCGTAAATCGTCTTGCCCTTGTAGCGCACTTCCAGGGTTTCGCGGTTGTAGCGCTTGCCGTGACAGACGTCGCAGGGCACGTAGATGTCGGGCAAAAAGTGCATCTCGACCTTGATCATGCCGTCGCCCTGGCAGGCCTCGCAGCGTCCGCCCTTGACGTTGAAGGAGAAGCGCCCCGGCCCGTAGCCGCGTTCGCGCGCTTGCGGCACGCCGGCGAAGAGCTCGCGAATCGGCGTCAACAGCCCCGTATAAGTGGCAGGGTTGGAGCGCGGCGTGCGGCCGATGGGCGACTGGTCGACGTTGATGACCTTGTCGAAGAATTCGAGGCCGCGAATTTCGCCGTGCGCCGCCGGCTCAACGGCGGAGCCATACAGATGGCGCGCCGCCGCCGCGTAGAGCGTGTCGTTGATCAGCGTGCTCTTGCCCGAGCCGGAAACGCCGGTAACGCAGGTGAACAGGCCAACCGGAATGTCGAGGTCGACATGCTTCAGGTTGTTGCCGGTGGCACCGACGATGCCCAACTGGCGCAGCGGATTGTTTGCCGTGCGCGTAGCCGGCGTGGCGATGCAGCGCCTGCCCGAGAGATAGGCGCCGGTGAGCGACTCCGCGTTCGCTTCCACCTGCTTGGGCGTGCCCTGGGCGACGATGCGCCCGCCGTGTTCGCCGGCGCCCGGCCCCATGTCGACGACGTAATCGGCGGCTTCGATGGCCTCCTGGTCGTGTTCGACGACGATGACGGTGTTGCCCAGATCGCGCAGATTGGCCAGCGTTTGCAGCAGGCGCGCGTTGTCGCGCTGGTGCAGACCGATGGAGGGCTCGTCGAGCACGTACATCACGCCGGTGAGCCCCGAGCCGATCTGGCTGGCCAAGCGGATGCGCTGCGCCTCGCCGCCGGAAAGCGTTTCGGCCGAACGGTCGAGCGAGAGGTAGTCGAGGCCGACGTTGATGAGGAAGGTGAGCCGCGCGGTGATTTCCTTGACGATCTTTTCCGCCACCTGTGCCTTCTGGCCGGTGAGCACCAGCAGGTTGAAGAAGTCGCGGCAGGCGATCAGCGACAGGCCGCTCACTTCCGGTAACGGTTTGTCGCCGATCAATACAAAGCGCGCTTCCTTGCGCAGGCGCGTGCCGGCGCACTCGGGGCAAGGCTTGGCGTTCAGGTATTTCGACAGCTCTTCGCGCACCATCAGCGAGTCGGTCTCGCGATAGCGGCGTTCGAGGTTGGGGATGATGCCCTCGAAGCTGTGGCTGCGGTCGAAGCGCGTGCCCTTCTCGTTCAGGTAGCGGAAGCGGATCTGATCGCGGCCGGAGCCATGGAGGACGATCTGGCGAACGTCTTCGGACAAGTCCTCGAAGGGCACACCGGTGTCGAAGCCGTAGTGCGAAGCCAGCGACTCGATCATCTGAAAGTAGAACTGGTTGCGCTTGTCCCAGCCCTTGATGGCGCCCGCGGCAAGCGAAAGATGCGGATAGGCGACGATGCGCGCCGGGTCGAAGAACTGGATGTTGCCCAGCCCGTCGCACTTCTGGCAGGCGCCCATCGGGTTATTGAACGAGAACAGGCGCGGCTCCAGTTCTTGCAGCGCATAGCCGCAATGCGGGCAGGCGAACTTGGCGGAGAACATGTGCTCGACGCCCGAGTCCATCTCGACCGCGACGGCGCGGCCTTCGGCGTGGGTCAGTGCCGTCTCGAAAGATTCGGCGAGACGGCTGCGCATGTCGGGACGCACCTTGAGGCGGTCGACGACGACATCGATGGTGTGCTTGGTGGTCTTGGCCAGCTTGGGCAGGTTGTCGATGTCGTAGACCTTGCCGTCCACGCGCAGGCGCACGAAACCCTGGGCACGCAGTTCGGCAAACAGGTCCACCTGCTCGCCCTTGCGGTTGGCAACCACCGGCGCCAGGATCATCAGCTTGGTGTCTTCAGGCAATGCCAGCACGTGGTCGACCATTTGGGAAACGCTCATGGCTTCGAGCGGGTCGCCGTGCTCCGGGCAATGCGGCGTGCCGGCGCGGGCGTAAAGCAGACGCAGATAGTCGTGAATCTCGGTGACGGTGCCGACGGTGGAACGCGGGTTGTGGCTGGTGGCCTTCTGCTCGATGGAAATGGCGGGAGACAAGCCCTCGATCAGGTCGACGTCGGGCTTTTCCATCAATTGCAGGAACTGGCGCGCGTAGGCGGAAAGCGACTCGACATAGCGGCGCTGCCCCTCGGCGTAGAGCGTATCGAAGGCCAGCGAACTCTTGCCGGAACCAGACAGGCCGGTGATCACCGAGAGCTTGTTGCGCGGCAGGTCGAGGTTGATGTTCTTGAGGTTATGCGTCCGCGCGCCGCGGATTTTGATGGTTTCCATGTGCCGTGAGGTCCCGATTGGCAACCTGCTAATATACGCGGCCCCGCTTTCCGGCGCTACCCTAACGCTCATGGCTCCGCTGGACCACCCCGTTTAATGAAACACACGCCCTTCGTAACGCCTCAAGCTGGCAAATGGCCCCGCCCCTCCCATCCTCCCCTCGCGGGGAGGCTATTGGTCAGCTCGCTGCGCTCGATATCACCCTCGGCCTATCCTGTGGTTTCACGCTAAGCATGCGTTCCCCCAGTATCGATCCGATGACCCGCGAGGAGAAGCGTGCCGGTATCAGCCTCGCGGCCATCTTCGGCTTGCGCATGCTGGGGCTGTTCATGATCCTGCCCGTCTTCGCCGTGTTTGCGCACACGCTGCCCGGCGGTTCCGATCCGGCGCTGGTCGGCATCGCGCTCGGCGCGTATGGCGCCACCCAGGCCCTGTTCCAGATTCCCTTCGGCCGCGCTTCAGACCGGATCGGACGCAAGCCCGCGATCGTGGCCGGCCTGCTGATCTTTGCCGCCGGCAGTTTTCTGGCCGCCGCCGCACCGGACATCTACTGGGTTATCGCCGGGCGCGTGATTCAGGGCGCGGGCGCAATCTCCGCGGCCATCACGGCCCTGGCGGCCGACCTGACGCGCGAACAGCATCGCACCAAGGTCATGGCCCTGATCGGATCGTCGATCGGCCTGATGTTCGCGTTTTCGCTGGTGGGCGCCCCGCTGCTCTATGCCTGGATCGGCATGTCCGGCATTTTCACGCTGACCGGCGTGCTCGCCCTGGCGGCGATCCTCTTGCTGGCCAAGGCCGTGCCGACGCCACCGGCGCCACCGGCCGCAAAGCCGTTGCCGTTTTCCCGCGTACTGCTCGACGGCCAGCTCACGCGGCTCAATTTCGGCGTACTCGCCCTGCATGTCATGCAGACCGCACTCTGGGTCGTTGTCCCTCCCGTTCTCGTCGCCGGCGGCCTGCCGCTGGCCGAGCACTGGAAAATCTATCTGCCGGCCCTGCTGGCCTCCTTCGCCGTTATGGTGCCGGCCATCATCGCCGCGGAAAGACATAACCAATTGAAGCCGGTGTTCGTCGCCGCCATCCTGCTCTTGATACTGGTTCAGGTTGGACTGACGCAAGCCGAAGGCACATATGCCATTGGTGTGTTATTGATGTTATTCTTCGTCGGCTTCAACATCATGGAGGCGATGCAACCCTCCCTGATTTCGCGGGTCGCTCCGGCGGCGGCGAAGGGCGCGGCGATGGGGATTTACAACACGACCCAGTCCATCGGTCTCGCTCTCGGCGGCGTTCTGGGCGGTTGGCTGCTCAAGCATTTCGGCGCCGCGGCGGTGCATGGTTTCTGCGTCGCACTCGGCACGGTCTGGCTGGTGTTGGCGGCATCGATGGTGCCGCCGGTCCGGCCGGGAAAGTCATCAACTTAGTGGAGGAAACATGGCTTCGGTCAACAAGGTGATTCTGGTGGGCAATCTGGGTGCGGATCCGGAAATGCGGTACTTGCCGAGCGGCGAGGCCGTGGTGAATCTGCGCCTGGCAACGACGGACACGTGGAAGGACAAAGACGGCAACAAGCAGGAAGCGACCGAGTGGCACCGCGTCTCCTACTTCGGCCGTCAGGCCGAGGTCTGCGGCCAGTACCTGAAGAAGGGCAGCCAGATCTACGTCGAAGGCTCGATCCGGACGCGCAAGTACCAGGACAAGGATGGCGTGGAAAAGTACGCGACGGAAATCCGCGGCGATCGCATGCAGATGCTCGGCTCGCGCCAGGGCATGGGCAGCGATGGCCCGCGCGAAGGCGGCGGTGGCCGCAGCGAACGTTCCCCGCAAGGTCAGGACCAGAAGAGGCCGGCAGCAGCGCAACCCGCCGGCGGCAACTTCAACGACTTCGACGACGACATTCCGTTCTAACGCTCATGGCTCCGATGAACCACCCCGCATCATGAAACACGCCGCCTTTGCTGTGCCTCAAGCTGGCAAATGTGCCCGCCCCTCCCATCCTCCCCTCACGGGGAGGCTATTGTCTGGCTCGCTGCGCTCGATATCACCAGCGGCCAATCCTGTTGTTTCACGCTAACGCGTTGTGGGCAAAACCATCGCCAATAGGCTCTCCAGCCTGTCGCTGCGCGACCTGGCGGTGGTGGTGGTACCGCTGCTGGCCCTGCTGGCGGGGGGGTTCTGGTTCGCGTCGCGCTTCATTCAGCCGGCGCCGCCCGACACCCTGATCCTCGCGTCCGGCGGCGAAGGCGGCGCCTACCAGCGCTTCGCCGCGGCATACAAGGACGTCCTCGCCCGATACGACGTTCGCGTCGTCGAGAGGCCTTCGGCGGGGGCCCTGGAGAATCTGGGCCTGCTGCGCGACAAAGACGCCGAAATCGACGCCGGCCTCTACCAGGCCGGGGTTTCCCGCCCGACCGAAGACGACGAACTGGTCTCGCTCGGCAGCCTCTATAACGAACCGCTCTGGATCTTCTATCGCAAAAGCCTGGCGCAAACCGCGCCGCTCGACCGCATCGCCCAACTCAAGGGTAGACGCATCGCGGTCGGCGGCGCCGGCAGCGGCACGAACACGTTGGCGATGCATATCTTGCACGCCAACGGCATCGGCCGCGACGACGCGACCGTGATCGAAACCGGCGGTCTCGGACTGGTGGCGGCGTTTGCGGAAAAGCGCATCGACGCCGCCTTCGTCGTCGGCCCGACCCAGTCGGCGACGGTATGGACGCTGCTGTTTACACCGGGCATCAAGCTCATGAGCCTGACCCACGCCGACGCCTATACGCGGCGCTTCCCCTTCCTTTCCAAACTGGTGCTGCCTCAGGGCGCGATCGACCTGGAACGGAACATTCCCAGGCACGACATCACCCTGGTGGCGACGACGGCGACCCTGCTGGTGCGCGAGGGAACCCACCCTGCCCTGGTCGATCTCCTGTTGCAGGCGGCGAGCGAAGTACATGGCGCACCGGGGGTTTTCCAGAAACCCGGCGAGTTCCCCAAGGCCGTGGCCGTCGATTTCCCGCTGGCGGACGAGGCCGCGCGTTTCTACAAATCCGGCAAGCCCTTCCTCCAGCGCTACCTGCCCTTCTGGGCGGCGACGCTGGTGGATCGCATGGTGGTACTGCTGATTCCCATCTTCGGCTTGCTGATTCCGGTATTCAAGGTGGCGCCGGGCTTGTACCGCTGGCGCGTGCGCTCGCGCATCTACCGCCGCTACGGCGAACTGAAGTTCCTCGAAGCCGAAGTGGATACAAGCCCGGACCAGCATACGCAAGCCGAATGGCAGGCACGGGTCGACGCCATCGAAGCCGACGTCAATCGCATTCCGACGCCGCTGGCCTACGCCGACATGTTCTACACGCTGCGCAGCCATATCGACCTGGTGCGCGCGAAGGTCCAGCGCGCCGTACCCGGACCTACAGCTTCCTGATTTTCTCCACCAGCGCGGTCGTCGAACTCAGGTGGATGAAGGGGATGGAATGGACGTGCCCGCCCCAGGCGAGCACTTCCCTGGCGCCGACGATGTTCTCCGGCGCCCAATCGCCGCCCTTGACCAGAATGTCGGGGCGAACGTCGAGAATGCGCTGCAAAGGCGTGTCCTCGTCGAACCAGGTGACGAGCGTCACGCACTCCAACGCTGCCAGCAACGCCATGCGATCTTCGAGGCGGTTGATGGGACGCTCGTCCCCCTTGCCCAGGCGCCTGACCGAGGCATCGGAATTCGCCGCCACGACCAGGCCCGCGCCCAGCGCGCGCGCCTGGGCCAGATAGGTAACGTGACCGCGATGGAGGATGTCGAAGCAGCCGTTGGTAAACACCAGCGGCCGCGGCAACCGCGCCATGCGGCCAGCCAGATCAGCCGGCGCGCAGAGCTTGGCCTCGAAAGCGGGCGGTGCGTACGTCATTCCGGCCAGGAAAAGCAGTTCACCACGGCGAACACAGCGGGCACGGCGAGAAGTCTTGGTCGCATCGACATCTTCACCCGATAGGGGAGTTCGCTTCTCATGGTTTGCAGTTCCGCCGTGTCGCCGTGCTCGCCGTGGTTCAGATGAGGTTTCAACCTAGGGCTTGGACGAAGCCGCCGGCGCGTTCTGCGCGGTCGTCCGGTTGTCGAGTTTCCTGGCCGCATCTTCCGAAACGATCTCGAAAATGCGCACCACCTTTTGCACGCCGCCCGTGGTACGAGCGATCTCGACCGCCGAGTCGGCCTCGCGCTGGGTCACGATGCCCAACAGATAGGCGCTACCGGCCTCGGTCACCACCTTGACGTGATTGGTCGAGAACTTGCCGGCATCGATGAAGCGCGCCTTCACTTTCGAGGTGATGTAGGCGTCGTTGCTGCGGGCACCGAAGGAACTCTGCCCGGCGACCAGCAGCTCGTTGGTGATGGCGCGAACATTGGGAACGCCGCCGACGATTTTCTCGATCTCCGCCTTGGCCGCTTCGCTCGGCACCTCGCCGGTCAGCAGTACGGCACGGCCGAAGCTGGTGATGTTGACGTGGGCCCTGTCGCCGTACTTTTCGTTGACGCGATTGGCGGCACGGGTTTCTACGGCCTCGTCGGCGATCAGGGTTTCAGTCGGTCGCCGGTCGGAGAACACCAGCGCGCCGGCGCCAACGCCGACCGCAGCGGCCGGCACGCAGCCGGTAAGCGCCGGCGCTAGCGCGGCAAGGGAAACCATCGTCAGGCTTGCGCCTATCGCGGAACGGATGTCGTGTTTCATAAGTCGTCTCCCAGCAAAAGAGCATCGATGCCGTCGCAAAGACAGTGGAGGACCAGCAGATGCACCTCCTGAATGCGCGCGGTGCGGCTGGCCGGCACGCAAAGATGAAAATCGTGGGGGCCGACACAGGTGGCGATCTTGCCGCCACCCTTGCCGGTCAGCGCCACCACGCGCACACCACGCGCCCTGGCGGCGGCAATCGCCTCAATCACGTTGGCCGAATTGCCCGAGGTCGAAATCGCCAGCAGCATATCGCCGGAGCGGCCGAGGGCTTTGATCTGTTTGGCAAAAATATCCTCGAAGCGATAGTCGTTGCCAATGGAGGTCAGTGTCGAGGTATCCGTCGTCAGCGCGATGGCGGCGAGAGGCTCGCGCTCCTTCTCGAAGCGGTTGACCAGTTCGGCGGCGAAATGCTGCGAGTCGGCGGCGGAACCGCCGTTGCCGCAGGCCATGATCTTGCTGCCGGCCTTGAGGCAGGCAGCCATCGCCTGCGCCGCGGCGGCGATAGCGCCGGCCATGGCGGCGCCGGCAACTTCCTTGGTCTGTATGCTTTCCGCAAACTGGCTGCGGACGCGTGCTTCTATGCTCATAACGATAACAACTCCTTCTGGGGCGAGCTTAGCCGCTGCGCGGCACAAGCAATGGCCGGAACTGGCCGGCTAAAGGACGACAAATACTTCGATCAGCAAACGCTGCCAGGGGTTCCGGTGCGCCGTCAGCTTCGCGATGCGCGCTTCGACCCGGCCGCCGCGGTCCATCTCGGCAGCCACGCTACGGTTTTCGGCACGCGGCAGGTAGCCGAGCTTGATGCCGCGCCATTCGACCCGTACCGCGTTCGCGTCGTGGGCGTTATCGGGTTCGCGGATCAGGCTCAGGCGGTCGCCCTCGCGCATCTCGTGCCAGAGCCCGGCGCCCGCGTAGTACTGGAACCCCGCCAGCGGCGAGCTTTGCACCAGCACCTTGATCGTGTCGGCCGCGGCAGCGACGTCAAGGACGGGCAAGCAGGCCGCCAGCACCAGCGCAGAAAAGGCGCCAGCGAACTTGCGGCGGGCCTCAATCGGCGCGGAACGCATCTTTGAGCCATTCGAGTTGGCCTTCCTGGATCAGCACGCAATCGAAGCGGCAGGGTGTTTCGCCATGGCGGACGAGCCAGTGACGGGCGGCGAGAATCAGGCGCGCCTGCTTGGCGGCGCCGATGCTGGCCGCCGCACCGCCGTAGTCGCCGCGCGAGCGCGAACGCACCTCGACGAAGACCACGCTGCCGCCGTCGCGGCAGATCAGGTCGATTTCGCCGCCGCGCACGCGGAAGTTGCGTTCGAGCAATTTCAAGCCGCGCGCCGCCAGAAATTCGGCGGCGCGGTTCTCGGCGGCAATGCCTGCTGCTTGCTTCGCGGTCATGGGACTGGAACAATGCGGAACTATGGAAAACCATGATACGACATCGGCATTGTATGTGGTGGCGACGCCTTTGGGCAACCTCGACGACATCACCTTGCGTGCGCTGGCGCTGCTGCGCGGCGCCGACCTGATCGCCTGCGAGGACACGCGCCACTCGCGCCACCTGCTCGACCACCACGGCATCCGCGCGCCGCTCTTGGCCCTGCACGAACACAACGAGAACGCCGCCGCGGAGAAGCTCGTCGGCCACCTGGCCGCGGGCAAGCGCGTGGCCCTGATCTCCGACGCCGGCACGCCGGGCGTCTCCGATCCCGGCGCCCGGGCGGTAGCCGCGGTGCGCGCCGCCGGTTTTTCCGTGGTGCCGCTGCCGGGCGCAAACGCCGCCATCACGGCACTGTCGGCGGCCGGACTGCCCGACGCGCGCTTTCTTTTCGCCGGCTTCCTGCCCACCAAGGCAACGGCCCGCCGCACCGAAATTGAACGTCTTGCCGCCATTCCGGCCGCCCTGGTGTTCTACGAAGCGCCGCATCGCGTTGAGGAAACCGTCGCCGATCTTGCCGCCGTGCTGGAGCCGCAGCGCACGCTGGTGGTGGCGCGCGAACTGACCAAGCTGTTCGAGCAGATCGCCGCCATGCCGCTGAGGGAAGGCCCGGCCTGGTTGGCCGCCGATTCCAACCGCCAGCGGGGAGAATTCGTGTTGATCGTTTCCGGCCCACCTCCGCGCGAAGGGCTGGATGCCGAAACCGAGCGCGTGCTCTCTGCGCTGCTGGCCGAGCTGCCGGTCAAGCAGGCCGCCAAGCTCGCGGCCACCATCACCGGCGCCGCCAAGAACGATCTCTATCGGCGGGCGCTGGAACTCAAGGCCGTATAATTCTGAAAGACACACCTCACCACGGCGACACGGCGGAAATGCAAATCAAACGGCGACCTGATTAGCCACAATGTTCAGCCATACAGAATCTCCCTCCCCTTCAAGGGGAGGGCCGGGGTGGGGATGGGGAATTCATGGGCGTATTTTCCTCCTCAGCGCCCCCCATCCCCCCTCCAACTCCCCCCTTGAAGGGGGGAGAGCGTGGCTGGTTCGCGCCTTGGTTTGTCGGCTGAACATTGTGGCTAA
>Ga0209516_1000240_pt1 | contig 13769 bp, 17 predicted proteins | sample Napbiome12C3dose_FD_187716 | JGI IMG/M metagenome (GOLD analysis project Ga0209516, IMG submission 187716) | Groundwater microbial communities from S. Glens Falls, New York, USA - Naphthalene biodegradation metagenome 12C3dose (SPAdes) (version 2) ... | reverse complement strand
GCGCGCGCCCAGGGAGGCGGGTGGCCGACGCCGCTCGTGTCCCCCTGGCTGGCTGCGCCAGCCATTCCTCCTTTACCTCGCCGCATCGGCCACCCACCTCCCTGGGCTGGACATGCCCGCGCATTGGAGCCGCAAACCAGCACGGCGTATCCCGAGCGCCCACCCACCTCAAAGCACGCGAAGGTTTTCGCGCAGGTCCGGTGGAATGATGGGCCACTGTAGTTACGAAAAGCTTGACACCAATAGCTTTTTGTAACGACAATTGGCGCATGATTACCTGGGACGAACCCAAGCGGAAAAAGAACCTCAAGGATCACGGCATTGATTTGGCTAAGGTCGCTTGCGTTTTCGATGCCCCGATGGTCACGGTGGAAGATGAGCGCGAACATTACGGCGAACAGCGCCTGCAAAGTTTGGGCTGGTTTCGCAATCGTGTGGTCTTCCTGGTATGGACGGAGCGCAATGACAGCGCCCGAGTAATTTCTTGTCGTTACGGTGACAAACATGAAACGCGCGCCTACTTCGAAGCCCTCGACGTTTAGCAAGGAACAGATGGTGGCAGCCATTGCGGCCGCACCTGACAAGGTAAATGACTCCGAGTGCCCGTATGACCCCAACGACGCGGCAGCGGTAACGGCGTTCTGGGCGAAGGGCAAAGTTCGCCTGCCCGGCCAGCGTGGCCCACAAAAGCGGCCCACCAAGGTGGCAGTAACGGTGCGATATAGCCCGGAGGTGGTGGAGTTCTTCCGAGCGACCGGCGAAGGCTGGCAAACCCGCATGAACGATGCATTGCGTGCGTATGTAAAGCGGCACCGCGCGGCGTAAGCACTCGGCATCTCAGTGGCCCAACGAATGCCGGCCAGCGAGCGCTCGAAAGCCCCGTCCATGCGGCGAAAACGGTCGTGCGCATCCGCCATGCCGTCGAGGCTGACGCCGACGTAGTCGAAGCCGGCGGCGGCGATGCGTGCGGTCATGGCCGCATCGATCAGCGTGCCGTTGGACGACAGCGCGGTGTAGAAGCCCAGCGCCTTGGCCTGCCGCGCGATGTCGAAGATGTCGGCACGCAAGAGCGGTTCAGTCCAGCGCCAACGTGTGGCCCACTGCGACGCGGCCCCGCGCACCCAGCGCAACGAATTTCGGCAAACGGATCATGGCGTCGATTGTACTGACCAACCGGGCGTCGACCTTGATTCAGGCTGACCAGCCAACACATCGAAGCTGGCTGCGGTGTTCGTCAGGAACCGCTCGGCGAGGTCCAGCCCTGCGTTTTCCGCCAGATATACGAAGTGCTCCACCAAGTCACGCTTGGCTGCCGCGCGCTGGAAAACCTTCGACATCAGCGCTGCTTCTTCCGTTCTTCCAGTCTGGCCGAAGCCTCTTTGCGAAGGGCGCTCCAGTCCGCCGGCGTTAGTTCGCTCTCGTTGCTGTTTAGCCCTTCCAAAAGCTTCACTTCAAGCTGGTCTTCCGCTTTGCGTTTTTCGTCGGCGCGGATCAACTCGCGCATGTATTCGCTGACGCTGCTGTAGCGGCCTTGGGCGACCTGCCCATCGACGAACTGTTTCAAGGGGTCAGGCAGAGAAATGTTCATGCTTTGCATTCGGCACCTCCTTTCCGGCCCACGCTACCATGGATGGCATGAAATGGCAATACTTGTCATTTATGGTGTTGCGAGTTAATGATCTGTCCGGTTTTGTAGCACGACATCTGTCCGGTCGTCGGGCAAATAGCGCCGGCCACCCCGTTTTGCCGTTGCGTTTGAGGTCGCAAAATGCGACCTCATCCTCGGTCAGTTGAAACATGAAATCGCCGGGGAAGCGCGCCAGGTTGCGCTTGACTGCCGGCACCCGCACTTTGGGTTTGTACGTCGTAAGGTTGAGGTTTCCTGAGGTTTCAGCCGCTCACAGGGCAAATAATAGGGGACCACGGTTTTCATGGCCAACGAGAAGACCACCCCCACCTTCAAGAAGGAATATTTGTGCGCTCCGCGCGACGGACGCACCCATGCGGAAGCCGGCGAGAGACTGCGCGCCTTGCATTCGCTACGAGGCATAAAGAAATAGCGTGATTGAGGTCGGCGCGCGCCAAGGGAGGCGGATGGCCGACGCCGCGCATCAGCCCGTAGCCGCGAGCCGCAGCCCGGTTTTCTTGAGGATGCGGCTGCTGTAAAGCACGTCGTGGCTGCGGCAGGCGGCGCCGAGCAGCGCGGCGATCTGCGCCACGCCGGCGGCGACTTCGTCGCGGCTCTTGCCGTGCACCATGGCGAAGAGGTTGTACGGCCATTCGGGCAGACGCCGCGGGCGACGGTAGCAGTGGCTGACGAAATCCAGCGCGCCGATGCGCGCACCGAGTTCGTCGATGCCGGAGGCGTCCACATCCCAGACGCTCATGCCGTTGGCGACATAGCCGAGCGCGTAGTGATTGGGCACGGCGCCGATGCGGCGGATCTCGCCGGTTTCCAGCATGCGCCTGAGCCGCGCCTGCACGTCGTCCGGCGCCAGGCCGAGGCGCTCGGCCAGCGCGTGATAGGGACGCGCCACCAGCGGCAGACCGTCCTGGGTCGCGAGGACGATGCGGCGGTCGATGTCATCAAGAACGCGCCGGGCCGCCCCAAGCGTTTCTTGGCCCCCTGGGGGGAGAACGCCGCAAAGCGGCGTTGTCGGGGGAGGGCTATTACGCATTCAGGCGCATCCCGACGAAATACTCTCGTTCCTTGGGGAAGGCGAAGACCGGCAGCCCCGTACGCGCCTCGATGTCGGCAATGGCGCCACTGATGCGCTCCGGCTTCTCGGTGGCCAGCACGAACCACATGTTGAATTCATGTTCGCGGCGGTAGTTGTGGGCGACTTCGGGCAGTTCGCCGACGGTGGCGGCGACCGCGTCGAAATCGTCTTCCGGCACTTTCATCGCCGCCAGGACGAAGCTGCCGCCCATGCGCTCGATCTGGAACAGCGGGCCGAAGCGCGTCAGCACGCCGGCGGCGAGCAGGCGCTGCAAGCGCACCAGGGTTTCCTCCGCGGTGAGCCCCAGCGACTCGGCCACGGCGCGATAGGGCTCGTCGCAGACGGGGAAGCCCGCTTGCAGCGCATTGACCAGGCCACGGTCGGTGTCGTCGAGGCTGACGGGGCTATGGCGCATGGAAATAGTGCGCTCCCTGCTGTTTGAAGCGGCGGGTGCTGAACAGCACTTCGCAGCCGTAGCCGGCCACCCGGCACAGCCTCGCCACCACCGGCTCGACATCCTCGCGCGAGCGGCCGTGCACCATGCAGAACAGATTGTAGGGCCAGTCGGGCAGGCTGCGGTTGCGGCGATAGCACAGCGTCACGCCCTCCTCGTGCGCCAGGCGCCGTCCCACTTCGCCGACCTTGTCGTCCGGCACGTTGAAGACGACCATGGCATTGGCCCGATACCCGAGTTCGTGGTGCCTGACGACGATGCCGAAGCGCTTGACGATACCGCCGGCCAGCCAGGCGTCTATCCGCGCCAGAACGAAGGCCTCGTCCACGCCGGCCTGACGCGCCAATTGCGCGAAGGGCTGCGGCACCAGTTCCAGGCCGGGCTGTAGCGCGGTCAACAAGCGCAATTCGTCGGGCGCCAGCTCGCGGCGCACACCGCTGCCGATGTTGCAGCCATGCCGCGCCGGCCGGCCCGTCCCGCCGGCCAGATCGAAGCCGAGATCGATGTGAAATTCCTCCGCCATGGGCAAGGCGATCAGCGGGCAGCCGCTCTCGGCGCGAATGCCGTCGAGCACGTCGGCCAGCATGGCTTCGTCGGCGGCGGTGGCGACGAACCAGAGATTGAAGCGGTGTTCGCGCTGGTAGTTGTGGTTCACCTGCGGACGGCCACTGACTTGCGCCGCTACGTCCTCCAGCCGCGCCGCGGGCACGGCCAGCGCGGCCAGCGTGCTGGCGCCGACGCTGCGCGGCGCAAACACCGCGCCGACGCGGCTGACTGCCCCCTTGGCCTGCAAGCGCCGCAAGCTGGCGAGTATGTCCAGCTCGCCGACCTCCAGCGTTTGCGCCAGGGCGGCGAAGGGCCGGCTTTGCAGCGGAAAGCCGCGCTGAAAGTCGTTAAGCAGGCGGAACTCTATCGGCGAGTAGGGGGCGTCCATCAGAAACCTGTCCTGAAGGCGCGGGCCGCGAAAAAGATTCCCGACGGGCTTTCGGCGGCCAGCGTGGCCAGCGGCGCAAAACTTTGCGTGTCGTAGACCGTCACGCGGTTGTCGTCGCGGGCGGAAATCCACACCTGTTCGCCGCGCGGCGTGAATTCCATGTGCAGCACGGCCTTGCCGGGTTGCAGGGTCTGGACGATCTTTCCGGTCAGGGTGTCGATCACCTGTACCCAGCCGTTGTCGGGAAAGGCGAAATTGACCCAGACCTGCCGCCCGTCGGGACGCGCCATGACGAACACCGGCTGGCCCTTGACCGCGATGCGGCCGGCCTCTTTCCATGTCGCCGTATCGACCAGCAGCACCTCGTGGCGTCCGACCGCGGGCAGGTAGGCCTTGCCGCCGGCGACCGACCAGCCGCGCAAATGCGGCATCTTGAAGACGGGCAACTTCTCTTCGCCGCGGCCGTAGTTTTCCAGAATCTTGCGCGTTCCCGCTTCGGTACGCCAGGTGTCCAGCAGGGCGATGCCGTCCTCGCCGAACAGCCCCGCCAGGTAGTGCCGGCCATCGGGCGAGACCAGACCGTCGTAAGGCTGCCGCCCGGCCGGGAAGCGCTGCGTGCGCGGCTGGCGCGGGTCGGAAAGATCGGTCACCCAGATTTCGCCGGCATCGAACAGCGCGTAGGCGAAACGATTGCCGGGAAGATCGGCCAGCCCCACCACCTTGGAACGCTGACCCGCGGTGCCATAGCTTGCCGGCACTTCGGACAGCAGTTCCAGCGTCGCGGCGTCGAATACCTTGATGCCGCCGGGATCGTAGTTCTGCGCCACCACCAGCCGGCCGTCCTGCGAGATGGAGCCGCCGATGCTGTTGCCGGCCTGGACGATGCGTTTGTCGATACGGGCCAGCAGCAGGTCGACCTTGGTCAGGCCGCCGTCGCGGCCGAACACGTAGGCATAGCGGCCGTCGCGGGAGAATACCGCATGAGCGTGCGACAGATCGCCCAGCCCGTCGACGCGCGCCAGCACCTGCTTCGCCGTGGTATCGACAATGGCCACCCGTCCGGCGGCGCGCTCGACGACGATGCCGAGGTCGCCGGTGCCGCGCACCGCCGGCGTTTGCGCGCACGCGGCCAGCAGGGCAATTGCCGCCAGGGCCAGTGCGCGCATCAAGGTTCCTCCTGCGGAAAACCCGCCAGCAGATGTTCGACTATCCATTCGGCATCCCGTGTGCTGAGTATCGTTTTCCAGGACGGCATCGGCGTGCCCTGCCGGCCGCCGATCACCGTCGCCACCAGCGACTCCGCCGGCTTGTCGCGCAAGGCTTGCGGCGTCAGCGGCAGGCCGAGGCCACCGGTGAGCTGCATGCCGTGGCAGGCGCCGCAGTCCTGGCGCACCAGACGGATCAAGTCGCGCTCGCGCTCGCCGGCATGTGCGGCCAGCGCCAGTACCCCCAGAATCGATGCGACCATGAACTTCATGGGGCACAGCATCGCCTGTCGGGCAGCACGCTGCATTGACTTCCGTCAAAGCCGTTCACAAGTTCGCACATTCCAGCCCACAAAATACATCCGGGGGCGCGAAGCCCCCGGATGAACCTTACACAGGCTTCATGTCAAACCCGGATCAATAGATGTCGTACCGGGTGTTGAACACGTTGAACTTGCCCGTTGGCGTCACCAGTGCCGGGTCGCTGATGCGCGACTTCTCCGTCAGGGTCTTGTCGTCGTAGATCACGATCTCGCCCTTCTTGTCCCAGATGGAAACCCAGACCTCGTTGCCGGCCTTGTTGTATTCCATGTGAACGACGCGGCCGCGATCGCCGACCTTGATGACCTTGGGCGGCGCATCGAGGTTCTTGATGTCGAAGACCGAGACGCTGCGATAGATCTCCTCGTTCTTGGCCAGTGCATGGTCCACCCAAAGATGGCTGCTCTTCGGATGGGTCTTGAGGAACAAGCCGCCTTCACCGGCCGGCTTGAGCTTGCGCACCACCTTCCAGGCATTGTCCTTGTGCTTGGCCGGATCGGTGCCGATCAGGGCCACCAGCGGCTCGCCCAGGTGAGTCGAACCATAGACGGGACCGAACTTCGGATCGACAAAGTTGGCGCCGCGGCCCGGGTGCGGCTTGCTGCCGGTTTCAACGATGGCGGCAAGCTTCTTGGTCTTGGTATCGACCACCACCATCTTGTCGCGCATGTTGGCCGCGACGAGGAAGTAGCGCTTGGTCGAATCCCAGCCGCCGTCGTGCAGGAAGCGCTCGGCTTCGATGGCGGTGACCTTGAGGTTCTTGAGGTCGGAGTAATCGACCAGCAGCACCTGGCCGGTTTCCTTCACCGTCAGCACCCACTCGGGATCATGGTGCGAGGCGACGATGGAGGCGACGCGCGGTTCCTGGTGATACTCGTTGGTGTCGTAGGTGTAGCCGCGCGTGCCGACAACCTTCTTCGGCTCGAGCGTCTGACCGTCGAGAATCACGTATGAGGGCGGCCAGTAGTTGCCGACGACGGCCAGCTTGTCGAGGAAGTCGCCCTTCGGGCCCTTGTACTTGCTGCTGTCAATGGAACGCGCCTCGATGCCGGTTTTGACCTCGGCGACGGTCTGCGGCGGATCCATCCACAGGTCGACCATGGTGGCCTTGGCGTCGCGGCCGATGGTGTAGAGGTAACGACCGGAATGCGAGTAGCGCAGCGTATGCACGGCGAAGCCGGAATTGACCGTGGTCCACAGTTCCTTGGTGTCGCCGTCGATGATGCCGATCTTGCCGGCGTCGCGCAGAATGACCGCGAACAGGTTTTCGATGTTGCGCTTGTGCATCGGCTTCGTCGGCCGCTGCTCGGGCGGTACATGCAGCTTCCAGGTGGCCTGGATGTCCTTCATGTTGAATTCGGGCGGCGCCACCGGCTCGTTCTGGATGAACTTCGCCAGCAAGGTGGAGTCGTCCTTGGACAGCACCCCGGTGGTGCCCCAGCCCGGCATGCCGGCGTCGGTGCCGTTGTAGATGATGTCGGCAAGATTGGCAACCGTCTTGGTGCGCGTCTTGTCCGGTGTCAGGGGCTTGCCGGTGGCGCCCTTCCTGAGCGTGCCGTGGCAGCCGCCGCAACGGTTGAAATAGATGCCCTTGGCCTGGTCGGTCTCTTCCTTGGTCAACGACGGCACCGGCTGTAGCTGAGCCGCGGCCGGCGGATCGGCTGCCAGCGCGACGTTCATCATGACCGACGATGCAAGAACCGGAAACAACATATGCAGATTTTTCATCTCGTTACCCTTTCCCCCTCAAAATGGACAACCGACATTCGACTCACTGACGACCTGCTGACATTGCGCAAGCGTCTGCTTTTCGGAACGCGGATTCCTTGATATCCATCAACCGGCCGGACCTAACTTCTGTTTCCGCAGGTAAAGCCGATCGAACTGCACACGCCCTTGAAGCCGATATGACAGGCGGCGCAGACTTCCGGGTTCAGCGGGTGGCCCTTATCCTTCGATGCCACCGACTTGCCGTCCTTCAGCGAAACCACGTCATAGACCGGCTTGCCGCCCAGGTGGTCGGTGGTGAAGGCGACGCCGATTTCCTTGAACTCCAGCACGGCCGTCTTGCCGTCCGGGTACTTGTTGCCGCGTGCGCTATAGACCTTCATGACAGCCGGATTGACGTAGGAAATGTATTTTCCCGGCTTCACGGCGCAATAGGTGTCGACGGTGGCCTGAAGAATGTCGTCGCCCCCCAAAGGCAGCACGTTCGTACCGCAGGGCGGCACAAAGCCCTTGGCCTTGCCTTTTGCCCACTTGTCCCAGTACATCGCCATTGCGGCATCGGCCTTCTTTTCCGCCGCGGGCGCTGCCTTGGCGGTTTTGTCCGCCGCCACAGCAACGTTCGCAACGCCGAAAATCGCAAGCCAGGCCAGCATTCCAATCAACAATTTCTTCATGCCCTTTTCCCCCTTGAGTGTGTAACGAAAGGCAATCGCCGACCGGCGTCCGCCCCATAAAAAACCCGCCGCTTACTTCGTGAACGCCTTGCGCAGATAGGCAATCACGCTCCACATGTCGTCCTTGGACAGATTGGTCTCGCTGCCGAGGCCGAAAGCTTCCATATCCGTGTTGGGACTGCCTTTTTCGGTGATGAAGAAGAGCTGGCCATCGGACCGCCCCTTCAGGTATCCCGGCGCGGCAAACGACGCCGGCTTGGTCTCCAGCTTGTCCGATGCCTCGCCTTTGCCGTCGCCTTTGACGCCATGGCATTTCTTGCATTTGCGCTCATAGACCTGCTGGCCTCTTTCGAGGACGGCCTTGCTTTCCTTCACCGGATTCTTCATGCCGAGATAGTCCTTCGGCGCATCCGGAACCTTGTGCTCGGCGGCCAGAACCGAAACCGATGTCATGAGGCCGATGCCAGCGACGATTGCAATCAATCCCTTCATGTTTCTCTCCTTTGGATGTAAGACACCGCAACGACGAATCTACTTCTTGTCCTTGTCCGGCCAGGGAACCTCGGCATGGACCAGATTGAAATGGCATTTGATGCAGGTTTCCTTGCTCTCCACGGCCTTCTTGTGCGCCTTGATGTCCGGGCGCCAGGTCTTGGCCGCGACGCTGTGGCAACCGCGGCAGGCACTGCTGTCGGACTGCACGAACTTCACCCTTGCCTGGCCGGCCAGATCAGGCCTGACCTGCTGTTCCCAAAGCCGCTCGTCCTGGATCGACAACTGCACTTTCTTCCAGGCTTCCGGCTGCCAATACATGTAGTCGTACCAGCGGAACACGCTGTGCGGATCGGTATGGCAGTTGGTGCAACCAGGGCGCCGTTCCGTCTTGCCGGTCTGGAAGTGAACGGACTTCTTGAATTCGGCATACGGTTGCGGATGGCATTCGGCGCAACCGGTGAGTACGCCGGAAGGCTTCTTCATGCCGACCTTGTCGTTAAAGGCGTATTCCCCGGCATCGTAGTAGGCCGTGTGGCAGGTGTTGCAGAAGCCCTTGGCCTCGATCGTGCCATGGCTGACGAACAGTCCGCCGCTGAGCACGCAGACGGCGGCGACCAGGGCCGCGATCCCCCACCGCGACATCAATGCGCTCATGACTGCTCCTCCGCGGCTTTCCTGAAGAAGGCTTCATGCAGCGCCGCTTCGGTTTTGACGTCGCCATAGTTATCGCCGGCCCAGGCTTTCTCCACGCTCACCGCAAACGACGTCGCCGCGCTGCCACTGACCGGATCGGCGAAGAACGGCGCGATCTCGTTGGCATTGACGCCCTTGTCTTCCCACCAGAGGTTGTAGCGGATGTCGGCATCCTCGCCGGCGGCACCCCATTCCGGCTGCTTGCGCGGCTCCATCCGCGCCACCCGGCCGACGGCGCTGTGGCCGCGCCCACCGGCCATGGCGACCACCTGCGGATGAATGCTCTGCGTGGCGCGCGCGCGGGTGACGAGATAGCCGACCGGCGTAACCACGCGGATCAGGTCGCCGTCCTTGATTCCCAGTTGGGCGGCTGCCTTCTTGTTGATGAGGCAGTGGTTGTGGTGATCCTTCTCCGCCAGATACTTGTTGTTCTCCGTACTCGGTCCGGCCTGATAGGCGGTCTTGAAGGTGATGAAAAGGAAAGACGCCTTTTCCTTGCCCGGCGCCAGCGCCAGGTTTGCGGCCTTCTGCCAGGTGGGCAGAAGATCGCCGCCGCGTTTTTTCAACGCCGCGCTGTGAATCTCGATCTTCTTCGACGCGGTCGCAAAACCGGCTTTCCGGTACTTGCCGTACTCGGCGCGCAAGGGCTTGCCGTCCGGGTCGAGCACCTTGCCGGTCTTGGCATCGAGCGTGCCGTAGTTCGGCCACAGGCCGTTGTCCTTGACGGACTCCAGCCCGCCGTCGGCCTTGAGTCCGGGAACGCTGTCGACGCACTTGGCGAGCCACTCTTCCGGATTATCGAAGTCCCAATATTTCCTGAGCCCCCGCTTCCCGTCCGGGTCGAGTGCTTGCACCATATCCCTGAGAATGACCTTCAGTTCCCTGACCTCGCCGGGCGCCGTGGACACCGCGGTACGCACGCCCAGCCACGGAAACAGCGAAGACGGACTGCTGACGGGCTCAAAGCATTCGAGGTAGGAAGCGTCCGGCAGGACGATATCCGCCAGGGCCGCGGTTTCGCTCATGTGGGTGCCGATGCTGACCATGAAAGGCACCGCCTTCTCGTCCTTGAGCACCTCGCGCCAGTAGGCGGCGGCCGTCGCGCTGTGCGCCGGGTTGGCGTTGTAGTTGAACAGCACGCCGACCTTTGCGCGGCCGCTTTTCGCGTCATACGGGAACGCGGCGCCCTTGAATTCGGACACCTGCTTCGCCGGCGTCGGCGGCACGGGCCTGACTTCATCCCACCGAATCCGGCGCGGCAGGCAATAGCCGCCCTTGACCTCGATGTTGCCGGTAATGATGGGCAGCAGCATGCAGGCGCGCTCGGTGGCGGTACCGTTGGCGTGAGCGGAAACACCGCCGTAGGCGAACAGTGTCGCCGGCTTCTCGCTGGCAAACTCAATGGCGATGCGCTTGATGACGTCCGCCTTGACGCCGCTTTCCTTCTCGGCCATCTCAAGCGTGAACTGGCTCAGGTGCTTGGCCAGTTTGTCGGCCGGGAAGTTGGTCCAGGCATTGATGAAGGCAGTGTCGGCGAGCCCTTCCTGCATGATGACGTTGGCCATGGCCAGCGCCACCAGCCCGTCGCTTCCCGGCAGCACCGGCACCCACTCGTCGGAGAGGCCGGCGGTCATGGACATGCGCGGATCGAAGGTCACCAGCCTGGCGTGCTTCTCGGCGCGCCCATCGGCCACCGCCGCGGCATGGGAGGGAAAGGTCTCGAAGATGTTGGCGCCGAAGTTGAGGATGTAGCGGGCATTGGCGAAGTCCGGAACTTCCATCTCCTCACCCCAGGTCAGCGACTGCGCGGTGCGCTTGCTGCCGTCGCCGGACAGGCTCACCACCGAGGGCGAGCCGAGCGTGTGCATGAAGCGCTTCCAGGCCCCGTCGGCGGAGTCTTCCTCCCGCAGCAGCCAGACCGATGCGGCGCCCTTCGACGCCGTCGAGGCGGCAACCGTCTTGGCAATCTCATCCAGGGCCTGCTGCCAGGAAATCCTCCTCCAGCGGTTCTCGCCGCGCTTGCCCTCGCGCTTGAGCGGATAGAGCAAACGGTCGGGGTCGGAGGCGGTCAGATGCGCGACCATGTCGACCGCCGCCGTTCTGCCGCGCGTCGCCGGGTGGTTCATGAAGCCGGTGGCGCTGACGACCTGGCCGTTTTCCAGAAACACCTGCTGGGGATTCTTCAGCTTGCCGAAGGGGCTGACCGTGTAGGCCGTCTTCTTGCGGTCCACTGCCACGCGGGCATAGTTGTAAGCCTTGCCGCCGGCCTCCAATTCCATGGCTTCGGCCACCCCTTTGGGAACCGCCCCGGCCGCCAGGGCCGCGCCGCCGATTTGCAAAAACTGTCTTCGGGTTACCCGTGACATACCGTGCATCCTAGAAAATGGTTTGCGAGAACTGGCTGATCAGCACCCAGCCCAGCCTCATGCCGAAAATCCCTATGGCGATCAGGCCGGAGGCCCACAGGACGCCGCTGGTCTTCTTGCCCCACGGGCTCACCAATATCGCCAGAGGCACGGCAAGGCCCAGGCCGAGGTACAGCTCCAGCACCGGCGCCCGGAAAACCGTAGTCACGAGTTCGAGAACCTGGAACTCCTCCTCGGTGCCGTAGGTCATGGTGATGAATTCGGAGAAGACCAGGAAGATGTCGAGGACCAGGCCCACCAGCATCAGGCGGCCCAGGCCGATGATCATGGTGGGATCGAGCTTGTCCGCTTCCTTGACGAAGTAGTCCCGGATCTTGAGAATGATGTTCAGGAGCCCGATGCCCGAAATGAAGGCGCCGATCAGGAACAGCAGCGCCGCCAGCGCGGTATGGTTCGGATGCCGCGACGGATTCAGCGCCATGGTGATGCCGGTGTACCAGTGGGTCGAGATGGCCTGGATCACGGCGATGAGGCCGAAAATTCGCGCCCACTTTTCGTTGTGCTTGTAGATCAGGTAGCTGTAGATCGCCATGCCCACCGGGTATGACGCCACCAGCGCAGTGCCCCAGGCCAGCGGGGCCGTGGCGTGCCAGAAGCCGGTGATGACCGGGAATAGATGCGAGGCGCGCATCACCTGGCCGAGGTCGAATACCAGCAGCACCGGCACCACCAGGAGTTGCAGAATCGCCAGATTGGAGGCGAAGAACGAGATCGGCTTGTACTTCTTGATGCCGAACACCCATCCCAGGCTGCTGATGACGAAGGAGCCGGCACTGGAGCCCACCAGCCAGAAATACTGGGCGATGGGAACCCCCCAGTTAACGTGGTGATAGGCGTTTGAAACTATTTCGCGTTCCAAGAAAAACCTCCTGAGTCCGATAGCGCCGATTTAGAGTGTGCTGGACGAGTGGACCTTGCCGCTCAGTGGCGACCGATCATTCCGAGCTTCTCCAAAATATCCACGAGAAAATCCTTCATGTGTCCGACCACCTGCCGCGAGAAGCCAAGCGCCGACGTTTCCTTTTCTCCTTCGACGATGTCGCCGAACGAAAGGCCGTTGTGGTTGCGCTTGAAGGCGTTGAAGTCGTCCTTGAGCGCCACGCTTCTGTCCTTGTAGCAGTCCACCGGGTCGGTGATGCCGCCCTGGTCGAGGCCGATGTAATAAACCTGCGGCGCGGTGCCCATGTCCGGTCGCAGCACCGAGACGTTCTCTTTCTTCAGGAGCAAGGCCACTTCGCTTTCCGGATCGTTGACGTCGCCGAAAATCATCGCCCGCGCAGTGCAGGAGGCGACGCAGGCAGGCGCGAGCCCGCGCGAGACGCGGTGGATGCAGAAGGTGCACTTGTCGGTAACGGTGGTCGGCTTGGCCATGTCCGTCCTGGCCGCCGGCAGCAGATGGCGCGCGTTGTAGGGGCAGGACATGATGCAGGCGCGGCAGCCGATGCAGCGGTTCGGCCGTTGCAGGACGAAGCCGTCGGCATGCTTGAAAGTCGCTTCGGTCGGACAGTTGCGAACGCAGATCGGATAGTCGCAGTGGTTGCAGAGGGTCGGCATCACGACCTTCCTGACGTTCGGGTACTCGCCGCGATTCTCTTCCTTGAGCCAGATTCTCCAGACGCCGAGAGGCAGGTCAAACTCGACCTTGCACGCCATCATGCAGGCGCCGCAACCGGTGCACCTTCTCAGGTCGATCACCATCGCGAACCTTTTCCTGCCTTCGACGCCCAGGCTGGGCGGTTCTTGAAGGCCGTAGCTTCTACTCGACATAAGGCATCCTGATCATCGCTGTCGTGAATCGGAAAACTTGCCGGCCGAAATGCGCTACCCCGGCTGTAAAAAGTCGGTGCGATACTCGTCCTGGAATCGATCCGATTCCTTGACAGCAATCAACTGGGTGAAAAGATGCCCATATTGATTAGTCCGTATTCCTTTCGTCAGTCGCGGTGAATTCGCCCGGTCGTGACTGACGGATCACGGGCAAGCGCATGAACAAGCAGCGTCTATTTCAGTGGGTATCGCATTGTGCGCCTTGCATTCGCTACGAGGCATGAAAACCAAAGCCTGGTTGCGGTCGGCGCGCGCCAAGGGAGGCGGGTGGCCGACGCCGCTCGTGTCCCCC
>Ga0209516_1000235_pt1 | contig 13914 bp, 18 predicted proteins | sample Napbiome12C3dose_FD_187716 | JGI IMG/M metagenome (GOLD analysis project Ga0209516, IMG submission 187716) | Groundwater microbial communities from S. Glens Falls, New York, USA - Naphthalene biodegradation metagenome 12C3dose (SPAdes) (version 2) ... | reverse complement strand
ATCTTTTGCCGCGTGCTTGGTTATATTAGCACCGCTCGAAAAAACGGTGTCTCGGCGTTCGATGCTATACGACGCGCTTTCGCCGGAAATCCATTCATTCCTAATCTAAATTACGCTGAATAGTTACGTAATATGTTCAAATGCAATTAGTCATCCAATAACTTTTACTATCGGATCGCTTTTCTATGTATTTCATACAGCATCACCGCACTTGCACTGGCAACATTCAGCGAATCAACTCCCTCTTTCATCGGAATTGTGACAAACTCATCGCACAGCTCTAAGACTTCATTAGAAATTCCATGACCCTCTGCGCCGAAAACGATACAACTTTGTTGTGCAAAGGTTGCATTTCGAATATCAATACTTTTTGGATGCGGGTGCGCGGCGTAAAATTTAATTCCGCTTTGTTTGAGTTTTTTTATTTCTTCAAGATGACCGTCACCTTTAAGGTGACGGTCATCTGTAAATTTATTAAGATAAACAATCGGTAATTGAAAGATATTTCCCATCGAATTTCTCACCGACCGCCGCAAATACGGATCGCAGGATGACGGCGCAACGATCAGTGCGTCGACTCCAAAGCAGGCACAGTTCCGGACGATCACGCCCATGTTTTCCGCATTGGTAATTCCATCGACCATTACCGTCAGCGTTTTGTCTGATGATGTAACTTTTGCAATCAGTTCATCAACCGAGATTGGTGCAGGCAATTTCCCCAATGCCATGATGGATTGGTGAAGTTGATGTCCGACGATGGTTTCCGTAATTTTTTTTTCGGCAATAAAAACGTCGATCGTGTCGCGATGTTCTTCCAGTTGCCGTTTGAACTGTTCAAACCATTCGGGAGAGAGAAGGATGGATAGGACGTGAACGTTGCTGTTCAAAAGCCGCGATGTTACTTTTTCCCCTTCGGCAATAAAAATTCCCTGCCGCAAATGGTCGAGCGGGCGTTTGAGCGTTGTGTATGGTGCAAGTTGCGGAAGATCGAGTGATTGAATATGAGTGATGGATTGAATCATTGAGTCGATGTTCTTTGGAAGTCAGGCAAAAGTTTGGTATTTTTTGTAAGGATGATAAAAGACCTGACAGGTTTTTAAAACCTGTCAGGTCTCTTCATATTCAAAATAGCTTTTATTATGAGTTCAGTTCGCACACGTTTTGCTCCAAGTCCTACCGGATATTTACATGTCGGCGGTTTGCGCACCTCATTATACAATTATCTCTTTGCAAAGCATAACAACGGCTCCTTCATCCTGCGGATAGAAGATACTGACCAATCTCGTAAAGTGGAAGGAGCAACGGAAAATTTAATTGAATCGTTGCATTGGGCAGGCATCGATTTCGATGAAGGTCCCGGAAAAGGCGGAGAATTTGGTCCGTATATTCAGTCGCAACGATTAAAAATTTATCGTGACCATGTCCATCAATTATTGGATAACGGTCGTGCCTATTATTGTTTTTGTAATTCTGAACGTTTGGATCAGTTGCGGAAGAAACAATCCGAAGCGAACGAGGCGACGATCTACGACCGTCATTGCAGGAATATTCCGTATGAAGAATCCAAAAAAAGAGCGGAGTCAGGTGAATACGTTGTGCGGATGAAAGTGCCTCTTGACGGTGAATTGACGTTTACCGATCAGATCCGCGGTGAAGTGACGTTCGCGTATAAAATCATTGACGATCAGGTCATCCTAAAATCCGACGGTTATCCGACGTATCATCTTGCTGTTGTCGTCGATGACCACACGATGGCAATCAGTCATGTGATCCGCGGTGAAGAATGGCTGCCAAGCACTCCGAAACATATTTTATTGTACAAAGCATTTGGTTGGGAAGTGCCGCAGTTCGCACATCTGCCGCTGCTTCTAAATCCCGATAAGAGCAAATTAAGCAAACGTCAGGGGGATATTGCAGTCGAAGATTATCGGGCTAAAGGATATTTAAAAGAAGCATTGGTGAATTTTGTGGCGTTCTTAGGGTGGAATCCGGGGGATAATCGAGAAATTTTCCACATGGATGAATTGGTCAGAGAATTTTCGATCGAGCGGGCTGGAAAAACCGGTGCGATCTTCAACATCGACAAACTGAATTGGTTCAATCAACAGCATATCAAAATAAAAGGCGATGACGAATTGCTTTCGCTGGTGAAACCCATTATTGTTCAGCGGGGTTGGACGAATTTTTCCGATGACTACATCAAACAGGTCATCGGCCAAATGAAAGAGCGTGTGATTGTATTGCATGATTTTGTGAACGGGTGTATTTATTTCTATGAGGATCCCGCCACGTACGACGAAAAAGCCAAAGCGAAAAACTGGACAGCCGATTCGCCGACGCAGTTGACGAAACTGACAGAGAAATTCACCGCACTTTCGACATTCGATTTATCCAACATTGAAACAGCGCTGCGTTCTACTGCGGAAGAATTGAATGTTGGTGCCGGAAAACTCATTCATCCGCTGCGGCTTGCGATTTCGGGTGTTTCACAAGGACCGTCGTTATTCCATTTGGTCGAGATCTTGGGCAAAGAAACGACGCTTCGGCGAATTTCACTGGCAATTGAACGGTTACAATGAAAACAGGAAAACCTACATTCATCCGTGTGATTCTTTTTGCGCTGACATTATCGGTCTCCATTGCGCAACAAAAATTCTCTGTGAATGATCTGCTATAGAAGAGTCAAACAGAATTGATCACATTGTTGCTTCTCGATGAACGCTTAAATATATTCCACCATGAAAAAACTCGACATTATTAAACTTCACAATGCGGTCTTTTATGCCTACCACGGCGCTTTATCCGATGAGCAGACACTCGGGGGCAAATTCGAGATCGATGTCGAGTTACATTGCGATCTTTCGAAAGCGAAAGAGAGTGACAACCTGAACGAAACGGTGAACTACGAGAAAGTGTACGCATTGATGAAGAAGATCGTCACCGAACGGAAATATTATCTGATCGAGGCACTGGCGCACTCGATCGGATCGGGGATCATCAAGAATTTTGATGCAGTGCACCGATCGATCGTGCGTGTCCGTAAACCCGGTGCGCCGATTCACGGCGTCGTGGATACGATCGAAGTAGAAATCGAAACAGAGCGATGAAACATACAGTCTATCTTGGTCTCGGTTCCAATGTCGGCGACAGTATCATCTTTCTTGCGGAAGCAATCCGCGGAATTGCACGGTTTGAAACGACCGCTGTTGACGCCGTATCATCGGTGTACGAGACGGAGCCGGTAGGCGAAGTGGCGCAGAATAATTTTTTGAATCTGGCGATCGGAGTACGGACCGATTTGGATTATCGAGATTTCCATAAAAAAATAAAAAGTCTGGAACAGAAGGTCGGCAGAAAAGAGACTGTCCGGTGGGGTCCTCGGGAAATTGACATCGACCTGCTGATATTCGACGACCTTGTGGTGAACTCAGAGACGTTAACAATACCACATCACGAATTTCACAACAGAAAATTTGTTTTGCAATCCCTGGCGGATATCGCACCCGATGCGATCCATCCCGTGTTACAGCGAACGGTCAACCAACTGAACAACGACAGTACGGATCATCACGGCGTTCAATATTCCGAATTCTTCACATCCCAACTTTTGGCACTTGTCAATGATTCAATTACAAACCCGACCCACTGATATACGCTATATTGCCATCGAAGGGGTGATTGGCGCCGGCAAAACCACGCTGGCACAAATGCTCGCTGAACGGCTCAATGCGAAGTTTGTCATGGAAAAATTCGAAGAAAATCCGTTCCTGCCTAAATTCTACGAAGATTCTGACCATTACGCGTTTCAAACGCAGATATTTTTCTTGTTGAACAGGTACAAACAACAGCAGGAATTGTTTCAAGGCGATCTGTTCCACAACTTTTTGGTGTCGGATTATATTTTCGACAAGGACAAAATCTTTGCGTATCTAACACTGCAGGATGATGAACTCAAACTGTACGAAACGCTGGTCACGACGATCGAAAAAAATATTCCCACTCCCGATCTTGTTGTCTATTTGCAATCCAGCGCCGAACGCCTGATGGTAAACATCAAAAAGCGGGGAAGAAGTTTTGAAGAGAGCATGTCCGAAGAGTATATCAAAGACCTGAACGAGGCGTATAACTATTTCTTCTTCCGGTACAAGACCGCTCCGCTTCTTATTATTAATTCGACAGAAATTGATTTCGTGAGCAATCCCGAAGATTTTGAAGACCTCATGCAGCAGATCCTTCGCAAGGATAAAGCGCCGGTCGAATATTACAATCCGCGATCGAAGGGGAAAGGATAAACGATGGTACGGTTTATCATATGGATGATCATTGCATTTATTGTTGTGAAGCTCCTCAGTATCGCATTTCGCGCTGTGCGAAAATTTCTGCAACCGGGAAAATTCGTTCACCCTTCTTCTCAGCAGAAACCGCAGAGTTATTCGGATGTTCAGGATGTTGAGTATAAAGAAATTAACGACAAACAAAAATAACTCTCCGCACGATGGCGAACGTCGAAAAATTTTTGAAGCGAATCATCCTTCTCTTCATCGGCGCGTTTCGGCCCGGCAAGAAGATTCCGCTGAATCAACTTCCCGTCAACTTATTCAAACGCATTCTTATCATTCGTCAGCACGATCAGCTTGGCGACCTGCTCATCACCACGCCGGCTATTCGCGCGGTACGAAAACGATTCCCGAATGCACATCTTGCCGTTGTGGTCCGCGAATATACCGCATCGATGATGTGGGAAAATCCGAACGTCAACGAAGTGATCGTGTTTTATGAACAATTGAGCCGATGGAATTGGCAAAAGCTGAAAATATTCTGGACAAATTTGCGGAAAGACGGCGGCTATGATTGTGCAATTGTTCTCAATACGATTTCACGTTCACTCTCGTCGGATATCATCGCCGTACTGAGCAAGGCAAAATATATTGTTGGTCCGAACCATCTCTCTCTCGATCCGGATATCCCCGAAAAAATTTACAATGTGCTCACGCCGCGTTCACGAAAATATCAAACCGAAATTGAGCATAACCTCGATATTGTCCGGGCGATCGGTGTTCTGCCTGACGGAACGGAATATGATCTGGAATTGGATGACAATGAAAAATTGGAGGGTGAGCGGACGCTGTACGCACTCGGCATTCAAAGACGAGGACAAATGCTTATCGGCGTTCATTTCGGAACGCTGGATCTCACGCGGCGTTTCCCGCTGCCGAAACTCGGCATAGTGATCGATTGGATGAAGAAGCAGTATAATTGTGACGTGATTGTTTTGGTCGGACCGAATGAAGTTGAACTTCGTGAAGAATTATTCAATAATGTGAATGAAGAAATTTATTCAGCGCCGGTGATGCCTCTTCGTGTCGTCGCAGCATTCATAAAAAATCTGGATTTGTTTTTATGCAACGATACCGGCACGCTGCACATCGCATCGGCAATGCGTGTTCCGACTGTATCCTTTCACGGACCCAATGATCCCGAAATATGGAAACCGCCGCATCCGCGGCATATTGCAGTCCGCGCAGAAGATAAAAAAATTACTTCAATCACTGTCGAACAAGTGAAGGAGGCGGTTTCTCAGTCTATACAAAATTATGTTCGAGCAAAGACACAAAGCCGCTAAAATGGGATTCCTCGTCTAAACAGCAGAACTCGGAATGACAATTACCCAAAATTTTCTTTGCACCTTCGCAGCTTTGCGAGAGCTACATCTATATCCTTTTTCTCTGCTCCAGTCTATTTGAAAGAAATCATAAGCATATCGTTGACCAAGTTGGTCTGTTCCATGGCTCGGCACTTTGAAACCTGGTGTATTTACAGCGCACCATTCCCCAGAAAGAGGAAATCTCACAGCTACTGGCTCAATTTCCGCTGACATCGTTCATCCTTTCATGCCTAACGACACGCGGTTCAGCCGCCGCCGTCTCTGGCAAGACTCGCTTCAACAACCAGAGCGATGGCTGGCAAAAACGCGCCGCGCATACCCGCGCCGCAGGCGGTCGGCTGCAACCGCTTGTTAGGCCGCTCACCCTTGTCAAAGACGCGCCTGACTTCAAGCGTTGATTGTTACGCAGGCTCTGTCTCTCGGTGCGCGTGGGCAAACGCTGGCGAATGGGCTTCAATCCTTCGCATGGCGTCTGGGTCATAGACCTTCTCACCACACACCGGACATTCAAAAAACTCTACTGAGGGAACCGTGTAGGTCTGCCCTTGGTATTCGCCCGTCCAGTTTCGCTGCACCTTCCTGATTTTGTTGCTGCCACACGTTGGGCAGATAGTAATGCGTAGTGTCATACTCATCTTTCATCACATTGCTTTCTTGGACGAAACGAGAAAGTAGTAGGTCTCTGTCCCCGCTTCGTGTACAAGTTTGCCTTTTGTGTAAATGGCCAATCCCTCCAGATTAGTACTTTGGATAACGTAGAGATATTCTTTAGCCTGTTGGCGATACGGACTCCGTGAGCGAATTCTCTTGTATATCGCTACGGCGTTGAGAATGGATTCAGCGACATCAAGTTCTGTGAGGACATCTGCCTCCATTTCCATACGTGCTTTTTCGCTGAAGGCGTAGTGTCCTGCCAGAACTGCCCGCTTGATTCGTATGAGGATGTCGCTCATTGCTTATGCCTTGTTGCCTCAACTTCGATTGTTGTCTCAACATGCAGCCTAACGGACCGGAGCTAAGCTGACGGCGACGTGCAGCTGGATTGTCGTAGTTAGCTCGCGCGTGTGGTGATGTGTTGTCATTTAGTGAACTCAAATCGCGCGGCCAAATCGTCGACCGTAATTTCCGTCAGCTTGAGTAACGACTGGTTAGAACACACGCGGTAGAATGTTTAATTAACAAATAAAAATAAGAGGAGCACTATATGGGTCATCTAATTAGGCGATCAAGAAATCAGCGAACTGCAGCTAACGTTCGCCGCCGCCCAGGGAATGCTACTTCGATTGTATCCAACGAGCCAGTTCGGTTGTAAGTTCTTCGCGGACATTCCGAAATGAGTGGTCCGTCTGAAACGCAACAAACTTGACATGAGCAGCACCTGCCTTTTTCAGCGCGCGGTAGAGAGGTAGATGATGATGCTCGGTCACTGTCACAAAATCATCCCAAGCAGTTACCAACAGGATATCTCGGTCGGCTATCTTCGGGGCGTTCAATACCATGTCATAAGGTGTGGGATTCTGCGCAAGTTTTTTGAGTTCTTCCTTACCCTGGAAATCAACGGGACCATTGGGTCGTTTGAGCGCTTGAAAGAAAGAGTCCAGTTTCATGGCCGTTTGTTCGTTGCGCAGATATTCCCGCGCAAATTCACCGTGTTCAGTGCAGACGAGGGAAATCACACGCCTAATTTCCGGATGTCTTACTGCATAGTTCAATGCCATCGACCCACCATAACAATATCCGATGAGGACGATACTGGTGGTGTCAATCTGGTATTTCATCATCATATCGGGTTGACGCAAGAAGTCGAATGCTGACTTGATGTCCTTGAGCGGAGTCTCAAAATTCTGTACACCCTCGCTCTGAAATGTTCCGCTGTAATTGAAGGTGAGAGCATTCAACCCGGCCTTCGATAACGATTGCCCCTGACCAAGGACATCTCCCTCACTGCCGGGAAAGCCATGCAAGAGGATTACCGTGAAACTGCTGCCTTTTGTGGAACTCGGGTAGAATAACCCTTTGATGGAATGGCCCTCACTCTGAAAACTGATAGGAAGGGGCGCTCTCTCATTTGTCTGAGACAAAGAGAGTGAAGCAGCCAGAAGTGACAGAAGAAGCAACAAAGTTAGAGTCGTTGTTCTTCGTCTAATTTGTTTTTGTAAGGTTATCATGCTGATACTCCTTTCAAATGGCTGGTGGCTAATTCGCGTAACTACGCCAAAAGCAATTCGTGTGTTCTAACTATTGATTATATGGTTTCTGGATAAACCCGTTTTTGGGTCTTGCTTCTGCATAACACTCAAAACATAATTCTGCATAAGTTCCTTTTTTACAAATCCTTATGACCATTCTCATCTTCTTTCTGCGTGTTATATGGTTTCTGTCTAACATGCGCAGCGTCGTTTCTTACAACGTATCCATCGGACTTTTGACGCCTCGACCACCGCGATTCAAGACGTGGATATAAACCATCGTTGTCCGCACGTCTTTGTGCCCGAGAAGTTCTTGCACGGTGCGAATGTCGTAACCATCTTCGAGTTCACCCCGTGAGATAAAATACCTTTCTCATTATACTCAGTAAAACGTATACATAATATCTCACGGGGTAAATGCGTAGCGAAGGAATGGCGGAAAGTGTGACAGGTCGCTCGCTTCGTCAGTCCCACGTCTCTCACCGCTTGAGTTACGGCCTTCTGCACAATGGACTCATGAACGTGATGCCGCCCTTGCTCTCCTGTCTTGTCATTCTTCCACCGGTTCTCTTGTGGAAACACCCACTGCCACCGCCAGTCGGTGGGAGCGTTCGGATACTTGCGGTCGAGTGCATCGGGCATCTGGACGCGGCCCCAGCCATCGCGCAAATCCTTTTCATGGATCGCTCTGACTTTTTGCTGATGGTTCTGCAGCGGCTTCCTGAGAGTTGCGGGCAGCATCGTCACGCGGTCTTTGGAGCCTTTGCCGTCCCGAACCGTGATTTCATTTCGGGCAAAGTCAACGTCCTGAACGCGCAAGCGCAGGCACTCCATCAGACGCACACCTGCTCCATACAAGAGCGAAGCAATCAGTCCGTACGGATCGCCACCGAGTTGGGCGAGAACGCTCTTAACTTCCTCGCGCGTCATGACAACCGGAATCCGTTGCGACTTCTTCGCACGGATGACCTTGCCAAGATCACCAACTTCACGATTCAGCACATGCCGGTAAAGAAACAGCAGAGCAGCAAGCGCCTGGTTCTGCGTCGATGCCGAGACGTGTTCTTTCACGGCGAGGTTCGTAAGAAACGAGTTAATCTCTGGCTCACCCATTTCCGCTGGATGCCGCTTGTTATGAAAGAGAATAAAACGCTTTAGGGGGTGAAATACACTTGGCATATAACTCCAATTTCTTAGCAAAGAAAAAGACATGATGCTTATCTTCATTGACCATTTGATGTTATTTCACCCCCTGAATCCAACTGATGTACGCTTGCTCTGTGTTGCGACTGAGGTGTCGCGTGCGGATTGCATGGCGCACCCGGTCGAGCAACTTTGGTGACGCGGGAGGTTGCGATGAGATCTGTTTAAGAGGCAGAGAAACCGTCGTCATAAGACTTTTCCATAAGAAGGTGACGCCGAAATATAGCCGAATCCGAAGCAAGTGTCAAGGAAAGCTTGTGGTATGAGAGAGAGCTACAGCAGTTGTTTGTTCAGAAAAACCTCAGTACCTTTCGTCATGATTGACACACTTGTACAGCCGAAAACTTTCAGCAAAACAATTCCCGCGAATCTTGAAGAAGAAATTCTTCGCTTAAAAAAAGAACTGAACGCGGTCATTCTCGCACATTATTATCAGGAATCCGAAATCCAGGATCTTGCCGATTTTGTGGGGGACAGTCTTGAACTGTCGCGCAAAGCCGCTTCAACCACTGCCGATGTCATTGTTTTTTGCGGTGTGCATTTTATGGCGGAAACGGCAAAAATTTTAAATCCGCACAAGCCGGTATTACTTCCCGATCTGTTGGCGGGATGTTCCTTATCGGATGGATGTCCGCCGCACTTGTTCAAGAAATTCCGTGAAGGGCACCCGGATCATCTTGCGATCACGTATATTAATTGCAGTGCTGAAGTAAAAGCGCTGAGCGATATTATTTGCACTTCCAGCAACGCGGAAAAAATTGTCAATCAAATTCCCAAAGACCAGCCCATACTGTTTTCACCCGACAAAAATCTTGGTGCGTATATCCGCAAAAAAACCGGACGCAATATGCTGCTATGGAACGGCAGTTGCATTGTGCACGAAACATTCAGCGAACGGAAATTGATCGGACTGCAACTGGAACATCCCGATGCGGAATTGATCGCTCATCCTGAATGTGAAGAGCATATTTTGACGAAAGCGAAATTCATCGGTTCGACAAGTGCGTTGTTGAAGTATGTTCAGAATACAACACACAATAAATTTATTGTGGGAACGGAATTTGGTATTGTTCATCAGATGGAAAAAAGCGCGACCGGAAAAACATTTCTGCCGCTTCCGCCGGAAGCGAATTGCGCCTGCAACGAATGTCCACACATGAAACGCAACACGATGGAGAAATTATATTTATGTATGAAGAATATGAATCCGCAAATTGAAATGAGTGCAGATTTGTTGGAACGAGCGAGAAAACCGATTGAGAGGATGCTGGCGATGAGTTAATACAATCACGCTTCGTGCAGGATTTTTTGTTTTTGAGGAGAAATTATTGTTTTGTATATTACATCCGTAAAATTGAACCATCAGTTGGATAGAAGGATGCATGCAGATAATTCCTAAAAAATATATTGTTGATGAAAATAATAAAAAAATAGCAGTTCAACTCGACATTGAGACATTCGATAAAATGGAAGAATTGCTTGAAAATTACGGTTTGGCAACGTTAATGATGGAAAACCAGACCGAAGAAAAACTTTCTGTTGCAGAAGCAAAGACATTCTACAATTCTCTCGAAAAGAATAGTGAAGGTTGAGTTTAGGAAAAAATTCTTAAAGGATCTCTCGCAACTTCCAGCATCGTATAGAAGAGAAATTGAAAAATTTGTTTTTGAAGATGTGCAGTCGGTTCAAAGTTTCTTTGATTTGAAAAAATTTGAACAACTCAAAGGTTATCTTTCGTTTTATAAAGCAAGATTTGGACACTATAGGGTTGGCGTTAAATATGAAGATAATATTCTAATTTTTGAAAGAGTTTTGCATCGAAAAGAGATTTATCGCTTCTTCCCCTGATCTAATCCCGTCCAGCGCGGGATTTTTTGTTTTTGTAGAACGAGCAACGTTTTCGTATATTTTCACTGAATTTGATATACAAAAAAGGCAGATTGAAAAGACAAGAAGATGTATTTTGCTTCATAATATGTTGGAGATAGTTAAAATTTAACGTGGTGTTTTTGATTGCTTAAATTTGCAAGTAAATTATCAAATGATTAACATTGCAGTGAGGTGAATTATGATGATTGAAGAAAAACTCAATGTTCGTTACATAACCGATGAACAAGGCAACAAAAAGGAAGTAGTTCTTTCATTGCAGGCATTTGAAGAACTTCTTGAAGATTTACACGATCTCGCCGTCATTGCTTCCCGTAAAAATGAATCGAGTGTTTCCTTTGATGAAGTGAAGAAGAAACTTGCTGCCGATGGAATCATTTAAGATAGTTTGGAAACGTTCGGCTGAAAAAGAACTGCGTAAACTCGACAAACAATCTATTCCTAAAATTATTTCTGCGGTAGAAGAACTTTTCATAAATCCTTATCCGTTTGGCGTAAAAAAACTTTTTGATACAGAAAATAATTATCGAATTCGTGTCGGTGATTATCGAATTGTATATTCTGTCTTTCAATCGCAATTGATTATTGGGCATCTCTAAAAACTGAACGTGATTTTTTTTTATCTGCGGTAATCAGCGAAATCAGCTGGAAATATTCTCCCGCAGATTACGCAGATGTTCGCAGAATAGGTTTTTAGAGGTACCCTATTGAAATAATCCGGGTTGGACATCGGAAAGAGATTTACAGATAACTTCCAACTTGTTATCCCGTTCCGCGGGATTTTTTGTTTTTGTAGAACGAGCAAGGTTTTCGTATATTTTTGCAGAAAAAGAAAGGGCAAACCAATGGAAGAACAATTGTTAAAAGAAATTCTCGTTGAACTCAAAGGAATGAGGAGTGAAGCGGTTGAAACAAAAAATGAAATTCGTGGACTCCGTGGTGACGTTGGACTGCTAAAGCAAGAAAGCATTACTACAAACAAGCGTCTTGATTCGTTGATGCAAGAAAGCATCACCACCAACAAGCGTCTTGATTCATTAAAACAAGAAAGCGTAGAGACCAAAAAAGAGATTCAAGGTTTACGAAAAGATGTAGATTTGGTAAAACAAGAAAGCATCACCACCAACAAGCGACTTGATTCATTGATGCAAGAAAGCGTAGAGACCAAAAAAGAGATTCAAGGTTTACGAAAAGATGTAGATTTGGTAAAGCAAGAAAGCATCACCACCAACAAGCGACTTGATTCATTGATGCAGGAAAGCATCACTACAAACAAGCGTCTTGATGGTTTACACCAATCCTTTGTTGTTCTGCAACAAGGATTTGCTGACATGAGGTTTTCTCTTCAAAGTATTAAAGAATATCTTGTAGCACGTGTTGTTTGGAATAACGATTCAATTGAAATTGAAACGAAAGAAGGAAGTTCAATTCACGGAATTATTCATAGCAGCCACAGGAATACAAAGTAATGGCAACAAAAGTCTATATCGAAGATCTTTCAAAACACGTCGGTGAAAATGTAACGCTGCAAGGATGGCTCTATCACAAACGCTCCAGCGGTAAGATCAAATTTCTTTTATTGCGGGATGGTACCGGAATCTGCCAGGGTGTTGTTGTCAAAGCGAATGTAAATGAAGAAATTTTTAATCGGTGCGATGAATTGACACAAGAATCGGCATTTGCCATGAGCGGAACGATCCGCAAAGAAGATCGCGCTCCCAGCGGATATGAAATGGATGTGACCGACATAAAGATCATTTCCGTCGCCAAAGAATATCCGATCACTCCCAAGGAACACGGAACAGATTTTTTGATGGATCGCCGTCATTTATGGCTGCGCTCCGCCCGTCAGCATGCTATTATGCGTGTTCGACATGAGATCATCCGGTCGATCCGTGAATTCTTCGACAACCGGGGATTCACATTGATGGATGCACCGATCTTTACTCCCGCAGCGTGTGAAGGGACAAGTACGTTGTTTGAGACGGAATATTTCGATCTGGGGAAAGCATTCCTTACACAGTCCGGACAGCTCTACGGAGAAGCGGGCGCGATGGCGCTGGGAAAGATTTATGTGTTCGGACCAACGTTCCGTGCGGAGAAATCCAAAACGCGCCGTCATCTTACCGAATTCTGGATGGTGGAGCCGGAAGTGGCGTTCAACGATCTGAATGACAATATGGACCTGGCGGAGGAATTTTTGGAATACATCGTTGCGAGTGTTCTTAAGAATCGTATGCCTGAACTTAAAGTGTTGGAACGCAATACGAAGTTCTTGGAAAATGTTAAACGTCCGCTGCCGAGAATTACCTACGACGAAGCAGTTGAGATGCTTCACCAGAAAGGAATCCAGTTCGAATGGGGGAATGATCTTGGCGCAACGGATGAAACCGTGATCTCCGAACAATTCGACCGTCCCGTGATGGTGCACCGGTATCCGTCGGCGATAAAAGCCTTTTACATGAAACGAGATCCGCAAAATGACAAACTTGCGCTTGCTGTTGATGTGTTGGCGCCGGAAGGGTACGGAGAAATTATCGGCGGCAGCCAGCGCGAAGATGATTACGATGTGCTGCTTGCACGGTTGAAGGAACACAATCTTCCGCAGGAAGCATTTGATTGGTATTTGGATCTGCGCCGGTACGGATCGGTTCCGCATGCGGGATTCGGTTTGGGTGTTGAGCGAACAGTATCGTGGATTTGCGGACTCGATCACGTGAGAGAGACAATTGCATTCCCGAGAATGATCTATCGGCTTACGCCGTAGTCGTTGAGTAGATGAGTCGTGGAGTAGTTGAGATTATATTTCACGATTTCAGTTTTTTACGGAATGATACTTACTTACTGAAGTTACGCAACGGATAAAAACACAAGCGAAATAAGGTGTTATATTAGTATGTTATGAAAAGACTACTATATCAAACCGCCTTATTCGCTTATGTCAATGCGATTTGTTTCAGAAATTTCCGA
>Ga0209516_1000229_pt1 | contig 14351 bp, 10 predicted proteins | sample Napbiome12C3dose_FD_187716 | JGI IMG/M metagenome (GOLD analysis project Ga0209516, IMG submission 187716) | Groundwater microbial communities from S. Glens Falls, New York, USA - Naphthalene biodegradation metagenome 12C3dose (SPAdes) (version 2) ... | reverse complement strand
CCGCCTCGATCGCCCTTGCCGCTGCCGTGGCTGCATAGTCAGTCCCACTGACCTGCCACAGTGCCAGCATGAATTCGTCACCCCCCAAGCGCGCCACGGTATCCTCTTCGCGCACCGTTGCCACCAGACGCTCGGCCACCATTTTCAGCAGTATGTCCCCGACGCCATGCCCCAAGGTGTCGTTGATCTGCTTGAAGCCGTCCAGATCCAGATAGACCACTGCCATGGCGCTCTTGTTCCGGCGCGCATGGACCAGGGCCATCGCTATCCTGTCGGCGAGAAGTCGTCTGTTGGCCAGTCCGGTCAGCGGATCGTTCAGCGCCAGGGCTTCCAGCATCTTGCTATAGTTGCGGGCCGCCTCGTGTAACAGGCGGACTTCCAAAAGATTATGCACCCGCATCAACACCTCGGCCAGATCGAGCGGTTTGCTGACGAAATCTTTCGCGCCGCTCCGCAGGGCGCGTAACTTATGGGCCGGCTCGGCGGTCACGGCCAGCACCGATAGGTAGCCATCCGTTTCGATCTCCTTCAGCCCTTCCATCACCTGGAAACCATCCATGCCGGGCATCCGCAGATCGAGCAGGATCAGATCGTAGTGGTTGGCACGATGCAGGTCGCAGACCGTATGCGGATTTCTGGTCGAGGTAACACACCCATAGCCGGCATTTTTCAGCATCCGCTCAAGCAGCTGCACATTGGCTTCCAGATCGTCGACGATCAGAATTGAGGCATTGAGAATATCGGCATCACTTACTGTCATTGGGGGCACCTATCTTTTCGGCTCTGTTTTCCGCAAGTTCCAGGGCCTCGTCCAGCGCCGTCATGAACTCGTCGACCTTGATCGGTTTGGTGAGATACCTGAGAAAGCCGGCCTCCAGGCCTTTCCTGATATCGTGCGGCATGGCATTGGCACTGATGGCAATCACAGGAATATGCGCCGTCAGCGGATCTTCGCGCAAGATTTTCAACGCCTGGATACCCGTCATGCCGGGCAGATTGATGTCCATCAGGATCACCTCGGGCAGATTGGCATGCGCCATCTCGACGCCGAGCCTGCCATCAGCCGCAGTCAGCAAGCGCACATCCGGGCGGCGAGCGATAATTTGCTCGACCAGCTGCATGTTTGCCTGGTTGTCTTCTATATACAGCAGGGTATGCACCCCTGCGTCATGCTGTATATGCGCTTTAGGTGGCACATGCGCCACAGCAGCGCCAAGTGGTTGCGGTTCAGCGGCAAGATTAAGTTCGAACCAGAAAACAGCGCCTGCTCCGACAGTGCTTTCCACGCCGATTTTGCCCCCCATCAATTCAACCAGCCGTTTGCTCACCACCAGGCCGATGCCGGTCCCTTCCTCGGCGCTGCCCTCATGGCCTAGACGATTAAACGGCTGGAAAAGGAGTGCGATATTTTCGGCAGACAATCCTTCCCCGGTATCATGCACGCTGATGCGGATCCGTTTTTCGCTGCTGGCGCGACAGGTCACTTCGACCGTTCCCTGGGGCCGGTTGTACTTGATCGCATTGGAAAGCAGGTTGAGCAACACCTGCTTCACCCTGGTTCGATCAGCACGAATAAAGCAGGAACAATCGATCAGGGGAAAACTCATGGTGATGCCGTTTTTTTGCGCCTGGGGTTCGATCATGGCCTGGCATTCGAGCATGACGTCGACCAGGGACATGGGCTCTAGCGACAGCGACAGCCGGCCCGACTCGATCAGCGCGAGATCGAGTATTTCATTAATCAGCTCCAGCAGATACCAGCCTGCCTTGAGAATCTGATCGATGCTGGCCTTTTGGTCGGCGGACGGCAACGGCGAGCCGGACTCCATTAATTGGGCGAAGCCGAGGATCGCATTGAGCGGGGAGCGCAGCTCATGGCTCATGCTGGAGAGGAACTCGGATTTGGAGCGGTTGGCTCTTTCCGCTACCGACTTGGCGCTTTCCAGCTCGATATTCTTCTCCTGGAGCACCTGATCCAGGCGTTTGCGTTCGGTGATGTCGCGCGCCGCGGCAAACACCCCCTGCAGCTTCCTGTCCCGGTCGTAAAAGGTGGTGGCGTTGAAGGAGACCACCGTTTCCTTGCCGTCCCTGGCGCGGGCGGTGAGTTCGTAGTCGGTGACCTTCTTCTCTCGCAGCACGTGTCGGGTGCTCTTTTCCGCCCGCTCCGGATCGGTGAAGTGGTTCTTGAACGGCGCGCCGATCAGTTCATCGCGGGTGCAGCCGGTGAGCACCTCCATCTGTTTATTGACATCGGTGATGATGCCGGCCGGATCGGTGGTCATGATCGCGTCGATGTTGGATTCGAACAGGGAGCGGGTGTAGAACTGATGGTCACGCAACCGCTGACTGAGTTGCTTCTGCTCGGCCTCGATCTGCTTGCGGGCGGTGTTGTCGGTGCCGATCAGCAGGTAGCCGATGATGGCATCCTGCTCGTCGCGCAGGGCCGTGACCGAGACCACCGCCGGGAAGCGGCTGCCGTCCTTGCGGATATAGGTCAGTTCGTAGATGTCCTCGATGCCGCGTGAGGCCTTGAACACCAGGGCCTCGAAACCCGGGGTGATCGGGGTGCCGAGTTCGAGACTCAGCTCTTCGGCCCGGGCGATTACCTCCTGGGGATCGGAGATGTCGGCCGGGGTGATCTTGTTCATCACCTCGGCGGCCGTGTAGCCCAGCATGCGCTCGGCGCCGACATTGAAGATCTGAATGACCCCCTTGGCGTCGGTGGCGATACTGGAGAAGTTGGCGCTATTGAAAATCGCGCTCTGCAGCGCCCCCGCCTTGAGCAAGGCCTCTTCCGCCAGTTTGCGGGCGGTGTTGTCGGTGCCGATCAGCAGATAGCCGATGATGGCATCCTGCTCGTCGCGCAGGGCCGTGACCGAGACCACCGCCGGGAAGCGGCTGCCATCCTTGCGGATGTAGGTCAACTCATAGATGTCCTCAATGCCGCGCGAGGCCTTGAACACCAGTGCTTCGAAACCCGGGGTGATCGGGGTGCCGAGTTCGAGACTCAAGACTTCGGCCCGGGCGATTACCTCCTGGGGATCGGAGATATCGGCCGGGGTGATCTTGTTCATCACCTCGGCGGCCGTGTAGCCCAGCATGCGCTCGGCGCCGACGTTGAAGATCTGGATGACCCCCTTGGCGTCGGTGGCGATACTGGAGAAGTTGGCGCTGTTAAAAATCGCGCTCTGTAGCGCCCCCGCCTTGAGCAAGGCCTCTTCCGCCTGCTTGCGGGCGGTGTTGTCGGTGCCGATCAGCAGATAGCCGATGATGGCATCCTGCTCGTCGCGCAGGGCCGTGACCGAGACCACCGCCGGGAAGCGGCTGCCATCCTTTCTGATATAGGTCAGTTCGTAGATGTCCTCAATGCCGCGCGAGGCCTTGAACACCAGTGCTTCGAAACCCGGAGTAATCGGGGTGCCGAGTTCGAGACTCAATTTTTCGGCCCGGGCGATCACCTCCTGGGGATCGGAAATGTCGGCAGGGGTGATCTTGTTCATCACCTCGGCGGCCGTGTAGCCCAGCATCCGCTCGGCGCCGACGTTGAAGATCTGAATGACCCCCTTGGCGTCGGTGGCGATACTGGAGAAGTTGGCGCTGTTGAAAATCGCGTTCTGTAGCGCCCCTGCCTTGAGCAGGGTTGCTTCACTGCGGACCTCGGAGATGATTCCCCCCGTATCGGCGGCGCTGTCATGGACACCTGGTGCTCTCGTCTTTTGTGCATTTTTCATGTCGATTCCGTTCCGCTTGATTCCTGCGTTACTCAATATCCAGCCGCGGCTTCTGCGTCAGCCTCGGTCGCGCCGCACAAAACATCACACCGACTAGGACCATGCCGACCATACCGGCGATACCCATCGGGTCGCCAAGAACATGATGCCATGCATTCAGCGGCGGATCAAGCGTCATCATTGCGCCGTTGATTACGAGCCCAAGTAGTTATGATAGAGAAGGTGCAAAATAGTAAAGGGTTACAGACCGAAATCCGTAACCCTTTACTATTTGCGATGGGAGTGGGCGTCAAACACACCGAAGAGGCATGCGTCCTTAGGAGCCGTCAGGAAAATTACATGGCCATTGTTGAGCCTTCCTATACGGCTCCTTATGCCGTCTTGGCTGCCCTTAATGGCCATGTAATTTTTTGACAACGGCTTACTCGGCGGGCTCGGTAATCGCATTCATCTGCAGAGTGACCGCGGTCTGGGCCAACAGCCGGCCGTTGACCGAGGCTCCCGTGTTGACGGCGATCATGGTTTTACCCAAGACGACGCCTTCAAAGTGGGCATTGGTTCCAAGAGTCACCGCTTCAGCGACCTGCCAGAAGATGTTCTTGGCCAGGGCGCCGCCGGCCAGCGTTACCCGGGTGGAGTTGGCCTGGGTCAGTGTTCCCGCCACCTGGAAGATCCAGACATCGTCCGGGCCGCCCGAGAGCGTGACATCCGTGGTAATCATAACCCCCGTGGCCCACTTGTAGAGGCCGGGAGTGAGGGTACGGCCACCAATCTCGCCGCCGCCCAGTTCAATGAAATCGGGTGTTGGTCGTCCCGCGGCGTCAACGTACGCGTATCCCATGTCGCCCACGGCCGAGGTCAGGAAGGGGGCATCAGTCACCGCGCAGGGGAGAGGACCTGCTGCGTCGACGGTGTATATATTCCCCGACACTTCCTTGCAGGTGAGCAGGAGAGCCGCACCGGTGATGGGACTCGTGCCCACATCCCCAACAATAGAGGATCGGTACACGTCGGTGATTCCGCTTTGGCTCAGAATGGCGAATCCATCCGCCTGGCCCAGATCCACCGGCATCGGTCCGCTGCCGGTGTCAGCGTTTGCGCCCCCCGCCACAAAACCGCCGAGTAGTACTACCAGAAGCAACATTTTCGAATAACTTTTACATTTGTTCATACGTGTCCCCTCCTTGGGGACTTGCAAACCTGAAAAACAATTAGTGGCAGGCCCATTTGCCTACCACTTTCAAGGAGAGTATAGAGCAACTGACGTGCCAGGGGAGAAATGCGGCCACAGTAAAAGTAAGGGTTTGATTGTGCGGGATAAAATGGAGAGCATACAACTGAGTTGCAGGGTAAACCGGTTAGAGGCAGGCGTGACATTTAACGGTTCTGTGAAATGTCGCTGAACCGTTAAATGTCAAGACCTTGCGAGCATTTTTTTATCCAACAGCTCCCTTATCTTTCTCAAAAGCTCATCAGGTGAAACAGGTTTCTGGATAAATATGGAATTTTCATCAAGCGCCTGGTCCTCCGCAAAGATGCCCCTCGTGTACCCGCTCACAAAGACCGTTTTCAAGCCGGGGCGCACCCTTTTCATCTCCAGGTAGGCCTCTTTGCCGTTTTTTTTAGGCATGATCGCGTCAAGGATAACGAGATCGATGCTGTCTACGTATTCCACAAATTTATCCACCGCGTCCTGGCCGTCCACCGCCTCGATAACACGATAACCGTAGCGACTGAGCACCCTTGTTGACAGCCTGCGTAAGACGGCATCATCCTCGCTCACCAGAATAGTCTCGGCTCCGCCATGCAGGGTTGCCACCTCCCGTATCCCTATTGTAGCAACCAGCGCCGTGGCCTTGGCACAAGGCAGATAGATGTTGAAGATTGTCCCTGCTCCGGGCTCACTGGAGACCTTGATGAATCCGTTATGTTTTTTGACTATCCCGTAAGCCATCGCAAGGCCGAGCCCGGTCCCCTTTCCTTGCTCCTTGGTGGTAAAGAACGGCTCAAAGATGCGTGCTTGCGTCTCTTGGTCCATGCCGGTGCCGTTGTCAAAAACCGAGATTAGGGCGTATGGGCCTACTTTGCCATATCCGTGGGTATCGACAAATTCCTGGTCCATGGCTACAGGCAGTGTCTCCACGAACAGTTTTCCGCCGTTCGGCATGGCGTCCCGGGCGTTGACGACGAGGTTCATGATCACCTGCTCTATCTGCCCGCGATCCGCCAAGACGGCAAGGGGCTCTCCGCCGCACTCTATCTTGAGCTCGATATCTTCCCTGATCAACTTGCAAAGAAATGCCTCGAAACTCTTCAGTACCTCTCTAAGATCAATCATGGTCAAGGTTACTACCTGCTTTCTACTGAAGGAGAGCAGACTCTGGGTAAGGACCGCGGCTCTCTTGGAGGCCCTCATTATCTCTTCGACATAACCTTTAACGGGTTCTTCTTCCTTCATCTCATCCATAATGAGATGAGAGTAACCGAAGATTGCCGAAAGGATATTGTTGAAGTCATGGGCCACACCCCCGGCAAGTTGGCCGACTGCTTCCATCTTCTGGGCCTGGCGGTAGAGCTCTTCAAGTTTATTGTGTTGAGTCATGTCTCGAATAATCATGCTCTCTTTCCGGATGCCACCACAGTCGGTAAAAAACGCGGATGATATCTCCGCCGGGAAACAGCTGCCATCCCCTCGCTTCATGGTGATCTCCCCACGGCAGCGTCCGGTACCCTTGCGCTCTTCCTGAAGGGCGGACAATCGCGGATCCTCCCTGTCCAAGAGACCGGCGTGCCCGACACGACGGATCTCCGGCTCGCTCATGCCGAAAACACGGCAGGCCTCGGGGTTTGCCGTAAGAATGGAGTCGTCGGCACTGGATAACAGAATAGCGTCGATGCTATGTTCGAAGATCATGCGAAAGCGTTCGTTACTCTCGCGCAACTCCTCGTCGGCCGCGCGTTTGGCCCGGCGTTCCTCCGCATCCTTCAGGCTGCGCAAAATGGTCGGCACCAGGCGGGTCAGATTGCCCTTAAGCACGAAGTCCCGGACCCCCAGCTTGAGGAGCTCCACCGCCTTTTCTTCGCCCAAGGTACCCGTGACCAAAATCACCACCAGGTCGGGGAATGCCGTTAGTATCAGTGTAAGGCTGTCGTAGAAATTGAGCTGGGGGACGTTGTAATCGGACAGCACCAGATCCCAACTCTCCGTGGCAATGGCCTTTTTCACTCCCTCAAGACTGTCCACGCGCCTACAGCGGGCTGACAGGCCGTTCTGTTGAAGATGGCGTTCGACTATCAGGAAATCGGCATTGCAGTCCTCGACAATCAGGATGTTCAGTGGCTCGGTCATTTTTCCCTCACGCCAGCGGCGGTTTGTTGACCGCCAGCCAGTAGATGCCGAGTCGCGCCACCGTTTCGGCGAATTCGCTAAAGTCGAGGGGTTTACAGACGAAGCTGTTGGCGCCGTCCTCATAGCTTGCCAGCCGGTCTCGCTCCTCGTCGGAGGAGGTCAGGATTACCACGGGCTGCAGGCGGGTCCGCGGGTCGTTGCGCAACCTTTTCAGGACATCCAGGCCGCTGACCCGTGGCAGCCCGATGTCGAGCAGGATCACGGTGGGCAGGTCATCTCCCTCGCGACCGGCAAACTCTCCCTCCCGAAACAGGTAATCGAGGGCCTGCTGCCCGTCGCGTACCACATCCACATGATTAGCCAGATTGACCTTGCGCAGAGCGCGCAGGATCAACTTTTCGTCCTGGGGGTTATCTTCCACGAGCAGTATGCTCTTGTTGATGTTCATTGTTCCTCCTTTGGCTGTTTTTCTCCGTATGGTAGTGAAAAACGGAATGTTGCCCCTGCTTGGGGAGCACCTGTCGCATGGATCGTGCCGCCATGGCGGTGGACGATGCGCTGGGCCGTGGCCAGGCCGATGCCTATGCCGGGAAATTCGTCCTGTCGGTGCAGGCGTTGGAACGGCTGGAAGAGTTTCTCGGCGTGGGCCATGTCAAAGCCGGCGCCGTTGTCCGCGACCCAAAAAAAACGTTCCATCCCCTCAACCGCGGCATAGACGCGAATGACCGGCTCGGCGATGCCCGCGGTGTACTTCCAGTCGTTGCCGAGCAGGTTTCTCATGATCACCTCGATCATGCGACCATCCCCTCCCGTGCTCAATCCGGGTTCAATCCGCCACTCCACTCGGCGCCGCGGTTCCAACTGCTCCAGTTCATGGCGGAGGTGATCCGCCATTGCGGAGAGGTCCACCCGGTCATGGCGCAATTCTCCACGGGTGCTGCGCGACAGGGTGAGCAGGCCGTCTATCAACTGGCCCATATGCCGACTGCCGATGACGATTTCTTCGAGATAGCCACGCGCCTCCTTCTCCAGTTTATCGCCATAATCTTCCACCAGGGCTTCGCTGAAGCCGCTCATCGCCCGTAGCGGCGCCCGCAGGTCGTGGGAGACCGAGTAGGCAAAGGCCTCCAGCTCCTGGTTGGCGCCTTGGAGCTGCGAGACCGTGTGGCTTAGTTCCTGGTTCAGTTGCTCAATCTCGTCAGCGGTCCGCTTTCGGGCAACGATATCCCGTTCCAGTGCGGCATGGGACTCGGCGAGTTTCCCTGACATCGTGTTGAAGGCCACGGCCACAAGAGCGAACTCGTCCTCGCTTTCGATGGGGATCATATGGTGGAGATTCCCCTCGCCGATAGCCACAGCTCCCTGCTGAAGGCACTCGATCCCTTTATTGATGAGGCGGCCAAGGGACCAGGCAACGAGGATCACGAAGAGCGAAACGGTGACGATGATGAAGAGAGAGACCCACGTGGCAGTCCGTTGGGTGGACGCAATCAACTCATTGCTGGCCTTTTGCAGCTTGTGAGCATTGGCGAGGGTGTCCAGGAATTGCAGCAGCAGTTGTGCCACCAACTTATTTTCGTTGATGTTTGCCTCGGCCTGATGGCGCACACCATTCACGACGTCCTCCCGGTTGTTCAATATCTGCTGAAAGATGGCAGAACCGCCCGCCAGACATTTTTGGATGTCGTCGAAGATCTTCCTATCGCTAATCGAGACTAAGTTGGCCGGCGCCGTCAGCAAAAGGTCGCTGAGCTGATGCTGCTTTGAAAACCATTGATCCTTGGCCCGCTGGTTGTCGTTATTGAGATAGTCGTTTCTCAGCGTATTTCGTTCGAAGACGCTGCTGACAATCTCATCCGCCAGGTTCTTAGCCTTGTTTGCTGTAGCCAGCCTATGCTGCGACCAGGAAAACAGCAGCGCTATCATGACGACCAAGACTGCGGAGGCCGCGGTTACAACTTGAAGGCGTGTCCTGATTCTCATCTCTCTTATCCCTTTACCGGAGGTTCCGGACCGCATCCGGGTTCATCGACTTCAACCCGTATTGGACTCTTTCACCAACTGGCGCCACCTCCCTGATTTTCATTAATCCCAGGAAGGGATCCCATTGACTATCAGGAGATGGTGGTAGCGGAGCAGCCAAAGACAAAAAGGCAGGAGGTTAGTCCCCACCAAAAAAAAACCGCACTTCCTCCATGAGGCCTGTGCGGTTGGTTAAATTTTCATTTTGCCTGCCACTTCCTGAAAGGGTATTTAGCAACGAACGTGCCAGAGGGCAACAACAGATACTTAGAGAGTAATATCTTGATTATACTAGGTAAAATAAAGAGGGGGGAACTGAGGTGCGGGGTAAACCTGTAAGGGGCAGGCGCGACATGTAACAGAACCGTTACATGTCGCGGAACCGTGACATATGGAGACTCCACGGTGAGAGATCCGGTTGCAACCCGGGTCTCCGCCGATCATGTACTATACTACCGGCGAATGCCATGTTTCCGTATTCGGCTGCGCAGAGTGCTGGGATTGAGCCCAAGGATTACCGCTGCCCCGGCTTCCCCCTCGATTCGCCAACCGGTTTCCTGGAGCACCTGGAGGATATAATCGCGTTCCCGCTCGCCAAGGGCTTTGCCGTCGTGCGGCGCCTCCTGTTCCGGGGCCTGCCGGGAAGTATCAAACCGGTCCAACACCTGTAACGCTCTCCCTTGGCTGGTGATCACCGCCCGCTCGATGATACTCTCCAACTCGCGCACGTTGCCGGGCCAGGAGTAGTCCTGGAGGGTGTTCAGGGTCTCTTTCGACACGGACTCAATCTTCTTTCCTGTTTTCTTGTTGAATTTGGCGACAAAATAATTGACCAGCAAGGGGATGTCCTCCTGGCGCTGCCGGAGGGGCGGGATGGTGATGGGGAAGACATTGAGCCGGTAGAACAGGTCCTCCCGGAACCTGCCCTTCCGGATCTCTTCCTCCAGATTGCGGTTGGTGGAGGCGATGATCCGCACATTGACCTTGATGGTCCTTGGACCGCCCAGCCGCTCAAACTCTCCGTCCTGGATGACCCGGAGCAGTTTGGCCTGAAGCTCCATCGGCATCTCGCCGATCTCGTCGAGAAACAGGGTGCTGTGGTCGGCCAGCTCGAAACGACCGATCTGCCGGTCATGGGAGCCGGTGAAGGCCCCCTTTTCCCGCCCGAAGAGCTCGCTTTCGATGAGGTTCGCCGGGAGCGCCGAGCAGTTGACCGTGATCATGGGAAGGTCCTTGCGGCGGCTTCTGCCGTGGATGGAGCGCGCTACCACCCCCTTCCCCGTGCCGGTCTCGCCCAGGAGGAGAACGGTCGCGTCCTGGGGCGCCACCTGTTCGACCTTGAAGAACACAGATTCAAGGGCATGGCTGCGCCCGATGATCTCGCCGAAGTTGAACTCCCGGTCGATATCCTTGTGCAGGTAGATGCTCTCGGCATGGAACCGGTCCTTTAACTCCTTGTTTTCCGCATACGCGGTCTGAAGGGAGTGTTCCGCCCCCTTGCGTTCCTCTATCTCTTGCAAGAGCTGCTCGTTGGCGCGGAGCAACTCACCGGTGCGCTCCTTTACCGTCTGTTCCAGGACCTTGTTGTGATTCTCGATCTCCTTGTACAACAGCCGAACTTCCAGGATGTTGTGGATGCGGGTCTTTACTTCGACCAGATCAAACGGTTTGCTGATAAAATCCTTGGCGCCGGCTTCCAGCGCCCGCAGCTTGTGCCCGGGATGGGCGGTGATCACCAGGACCGGAACGTAGCTGTCCGTTTTGGTTGCCTTCAGGGCCTCCATCACCTGGAATCCATCCAACGTGGGCATCTGCAGGTCGAGCAGGATCAAGTCGTAACGGTTCTTGAGGTGAAGCTCGCAGACCGCGCCAGGATCCATCGTGGACTGGATGGAAACATAACCGGCGCCGCGCAGCATGCGCTCAAGCAACTGCACATTGACCTCCTGATCGTCGACGATCAGGATGCTGGCGTTGAGAATATCGGCGGTACTAATCATAATAATACGTGCCCTGTTTCGTTTGGATTAACGGCCTTCTTTGCCGGTTTCGCAAAAACCGCTCAACCGCCGCTGGCACGCCCCGTAACACATTGAATTTACATTGGCAGATGGTCAGCTTCACGACTTTTCGCGATTCCCTCAAGATTTACGAGAGTGCCCTACTCCGGTCCTTCAGGCGCTTCTAGGGTTGCCGCCTTGGCCAGACCCTTGTAGGCCATGGGGTTGGGACGGCTCACGCCGTTGGGCAGTTCCACCGGGATTTCGCCGATCTTGTTGGTCTTGAACAGGTCCTTGTTGGGCCTGCCAAAGAGGCAAGGAGTAGTTAACCTTATCCATGCAGCCGTTTCCTGCGCTGGAAGCTCTCCAACAGCTTCCACAGCACCACCGGGATCTCCTTAAAGATGGCGGCCGGTACCTCATAGAGGCTTGCCGGCTCCGTGACCACCATCTCGTAGCGCCGCTCCTCCCCGAAAAAGGCACACTCCTCGCCAAAGAAATCACCGGCCCGCAACACCTCCCGGGTCTCGCCGTTGACTGTCCGGGCCAGGGTGCCGCTCTTCACCAGATAGAGAAGCGCGTTGTCGATCCGTTCCAGAGGGACCCCGCCGTGGTAGTAGTTGCTGAGTTCCATGCGTTCGGCAATCCGCCCTTGCACGGTGGGCGAGATCGACTCCCCGAACAACCAGGTGTGCTGCAGAAACTCCCGGTTCTCATGGAGGCGCTCGATCTGCCGGTACATCCGGTTCTCCTTGACAAAGCGGGCGTAGGAGACGGAGGGCAGGACCAGGGCCTGGATGTAACTGATGGAGCGATAGGTGGCGTTGGTGGTCAGGCCGTGCAGCCCGGAGTATTCGCCGATCATGCCTCCGGCGGAGAGGAGGTTGTAGACCCCTGCCTCCTGGTTGATCATCTCGACGTTGCCGGTGAGCAGGAGCAGGATCTCCTTGTTCACCTCGCCCTTGCGCATGAGGATGGTGCCGGGGTTAAACTCGGCGATGGGGTTGTTCAGCAACTTGATCAGGGTGTGGGCCGGGACCTTGTCGAAATAGGCGGAGAGGAAGTTATTGGCAATGGAGCGGATGATGCTGGCATAGTCGGGGATCAGCACATCCACCGTGCCAAAGGGGGCGGAAGAGCCGATCTCCTTCTGCTTGGCGGTCAGGGGCAGGGCCGTGTGGGCCAGGATGATCCGGCCCGAGTGGTCATCGCTAAAGTCATCGGCCAGGCCATGGATCATGCCGGCGCCGATATCGATCTTCTTTAAGGCCACCTCCTGGAAATAGATCTCCTTGACCTCGGTGAAGAACTCGGCGGAGATCCCGGCGCCCTGCGGGGTGTCAGCGATCATCCCCTGCAAGACCTTAATGGAGATGATGTCGGCGAGATGGGCATAGGTGAGATAGTCGCCGTCCCAGAAGGTGCGGAAGAACATCACCGTGGTCTCCACCGGGTGGGGAGAGAGCAGCGGCCGCACCTCCAGGCCGTCGATGTCGTTCCACTCCCCCATCTCCAAGTCATGGACCTCGAAATAGGTGTGGAAGTCCTGTTCATCGATATCGAGCAGGGCGGCGAGCTTCTTGAACACCGAGGCCCGCACCAGGGGGGTGGAGTAGTACTTGATCTTGTGGTCGCTGCGCACCAGGGTGGTGAGGCCGGCGAAGTGGTCATCGTGGCAGTGGGTATGGAAGATCCCCTTGATCTCGTTGATGCCGATGCCCAGGGCCATGAGGGCATAGCCCATGTTGGGACCGGCATCGACCAGATAGATATCCCCCTGGTACATGATGATGCTGGACATGCTGCCGCGGTTGCAGTCCCAGCCGTCCCCCTGACCGGAGTGGATGACGGCGAAGTACTCGCGCTGGATCTTCTGGAAGCCCAAGGGGTAAGAGGAGCGGTAGGTCTGCATGGGTTTGAGGTTCAGATCCACCACCGCTCTCTCCCCTTGGTAGTCGATGGCAAAGACATTGACCCCGAGCCGTTGGATGAACACCCCGTTCCTGATCTCCACCCGTTCATCAGCCACCACCAGGCTGTCCAGCAACTGCTCGGACCGGCGAAAGACCCCGAAGGCGAAGCGTAACTTCATGCGCATCAGCATCTCGGCCCGGGCGTCGTCGGCACCTGCGGCCAGCATCTCGTCGGTGGAGATCAGGCCGTAGTTGCCGCGATAGATGTACTCCAGCTGGGAGTTGATCTGCCGCTCCTCGCCGATCAACAAGGGCTTGGTCCCCTTGTTGTTGGGGTGATTGGGGATGATCATCCCCTGGCGGTAGAGCATCTGCAAGACCGGGAACTCGGCCAGGTTCGAGAAACAGCCGTTCTGCAACAGGAGGTCGGAGAGCAGGATGGCATTGGGCCCGGTCTCGAACTGACAACCGTCGCGCTCCACCGGCATAATCAGACCGCGCTGCAGCAGGTGCTTGACCGAATCCTCCGGGCAGCCGCACTGGATGAAGAGGTCGGCCTCGGGGATGGCCACCCAGTAGATCCCCGGGGTGACTTCCAATTTGGTGATGTGTCCCATGGGTGGCACCTTGGTTAAGAGTACTCTTGCAAGCGAAAATCCAGGCTCGCCAACTCCTCGGCAAACTCCTCGCCGTACTCCAAAATCATGTCGTTCTCTTTGTGGTACCTCCAGTTGACCACCACCTGGTGGCCCTGGCCCGCCGCCTGCGCAAGGCGGTTAAAGAGATCGAGCAGCACCTTGGAGGAGCTGCTGTTGAAATAGGCCAAATCGATGGTCACCTCGGTGGCGCGATTGGCCCCGGTGGCCAAGTACTCCTCCAGCCAGTTGAAAAAGGGGGCGTAGAACTGGGCCGCATTTTCGGGATAGGCCTCACCCTTGATGGTCAACTGCTGCCGGGCGATATCGGAGAAGATCTCCGGGGTGTTCTTGGTCGCGGGAATCTGGATGTCATTCATGGGTGTTGGTCTCCACTCTGCGGTGTCCGCCTGCTCGTCTCCAGGCCGGGCGGCCATGGGACGCGGCCATCAGATGATTGTTTTCAAGAAAAAGTAGGATGCCTCCTCCGTGGCCGGCACAAAATCGAAGATCAGCGGGGCACTCGCCTTTTTGGCAATCTCGATGATCCCCAGGCCCGCCCCCCGGCTGTCGGAGGCCGGCTCCCTGCGGCGCTGCTCCAGGCCATAACGCTTCAACTCCTCGCGGTTCATGCGCTGCAAGGCGAGCAGCCGTTCGCGAAGGGGGGCGATCTTGTCGTTTTTGATCAGGTTGCTGCCAAT
>Ga0209516_1000225_pt1 | contig 14609 bp, 21 predicted proteins | sample Napbiome12C3dose_FD_187716 | JGI IMG/M metagenome (GOLD analysis project Ga0209516, IMG submission 187716) | Groundwater microbial communities from S. Glens Falls, New York, USA - Naphthalene biodegradation metagenome 12C3dose (SPAdes) (version 2) ... | reverse complement strand
CGCTGATTTTTGCGTTTTTTGCATCCCGCTGATTTTTGCGTTTTTTGCATCCCGCTGATTTTTAGCGGGACTAGCGGGACTAGCGGGATTAGCGGGAATCCATTCATAGATTCCGTGTAAAAACATCACGGAATGACGTATACTTTTCCCCTTTGCGACCTGCCTACTTTAAACCGTATTCAGTGCGTGTTCCGGTAATCAAGCAAACGTTAATCACTTTTTTTCTTTTTCACCAAGTGCTTAAACTTTACTGCGGCGAAATTGATTTCTATTGATGTTTCAGTATCCGAAACTTTCATGTTATCATCAAGTATTTCAGCTATTATCTCGCCACTCTTCTTCAGAATGTGGTTTTTTTTATTCTCATCTCTTATACCTGCTAAATCCTTAATATTCCTTGATAATTCCCTAATCTTCGCAAACGTTTCAATAATAGATATTGTTGTTTGTGTCGCTGTTTTACTTTTTAATATTGTTGCAAGTTAGCGAAGCAATCCCCTCGGGACATGTATAAGCCTTTTTCCGTAAAGGCTTTAGGATTGACCGTGGAGTGCTTTAGATTCTCGAACCGGTGGAAATTTTCCACCAGTTCGATTTTCTCTTGCTTTGTCACTTCAAATAAATAGTCTGCCGGAAACTTATCCGGATTATTTCTTACAGCTTTATTTATGTCCCGGGTTTTTACACCATACAGATTGGCTATATCGCTGTCAAGAATTACTTTTTCAGATCTTATATCGAAGATAAGATTCTTGATTTTGTCTATGGTAACTATTTCCACTGTATTTTCTCAATCATTGTATGTATTACAAAATTCCAACAACTGCTTATAACCATTAATGCAATTTTTCGCTTTTAAACTTCCCGGTTTATAATAAATTCCGGAGTGAATGACACCGCTATTGTGATCTGTCTGGTGTTGACCTAGTGATGATTCTTTTTCCAAAATCATCACCTTCAAATTTGGTTTTTGTTCTAATACACGTAAGGCTGTAGCTAACCCAACAATACCCACGCCAATAATAATTAAATCATATTGCATAACATTCCTACAAAAACCTTTTTCAACAAAACACAAATTCAACGCCAATCAAACATACCCCAAGCCGATAACACCAACGACTGCTTTTTTATCTTCAATTTTTTTAGGAATGATTTTTTCATCTAATTGCTATATTTAATTTTGCTTTTATTTTAAAGATCGCCACGTCGGTACCCTCGTGATGACTTTTCATACAGTCTGTGCTCAATAGAACAAACCACCGGCGGCACGGCGCCTAAGGCGCCACACCGTCGGCTATTTTATCTTTCGTTACGCGTCGTTAGTGCGTTCTTTGTGTGCTCTTTACATCCCGCGCTCCTTGGCGGGACGTCCCGCGCACTTTGCAGGATTACTTAGTTCTCGCTGAAAAAGTTTTTGTTAATGTAGGTCGAATCTCCAGATTCGACCGTTTTAGGGACGGAACTGGAGTTCCGTCCTACATTTTCAGTGAGAACTATTTCGGCGGTTCTGCGTTCTTTGTGTGCTCTTTGTGTGTTCTTTACATCCCGCGTTATTAGGCGGGACATCCCGCGTTCTCACGCCTTTTGTGTCCCGCTGTTCCGCGTTCTTTGCGTCCCGCTGTTCCGCGTTCTTTGCGTCCCGCTGTTCCGCGTTCTTTGCGTCCCGCTGTTCTTTAGCGGGATTGGCGGTCAAGCTACAGGGAATGAAACCCAATAGAGATTAAAGTGAAGCTAATTCTACATTCTCTAATCTTGATAAGATTTTAGGGCGTATATTTTTTATTTCTAAATATACTACCTTCTCCCCTTTGGCTTCTATCTCTTTACCCAGTTTCAGGTTATATTCTTTTAACTCCCTGTCAAATTCCGGTACAAGAATAATTTCAGCGCCTGATGGAATTATTTCTTCAATATCCGGATGCTCAAATATATACCGGCTAAATTCAGCGCTCAGTTCTATATTTCTCTCAATCATTTTTTTCTCTTTATTCATTCCCTTCCTCCAAAAATTTATTTTTGTACTGTTCCCAGTTACTTCTCAAATCGCTCTCGGCAAATAGTAATGCGTCGTTATAATCTTGATTAAAGAGAGGAGTTTTTCTTATCTCGCCTCTTACATTTAACAGATCTCTATGAGCAAAACCATGTGCTGTATCATATCGTACTACCGGATACCAGATATCATTAATTTTCGTCTCATACTGCACTCTGAAATATAATATTTTCCCTTTGTCTTTACTATGTAAATGTCTATACCTGTCAAATGGTCCAATTCGTATGATATATTCAACTTGATTTTTCGCCATTTACATCTCGTTGCCGAACTCTGTTCGTTTACAACTCGTAGAGTAATGCTAACTATAAAAATGGATAATGTCTGACATTTATCCGCCGCGATTTTTGGCGGGACATCCCGCTGTTTCGCGTTCTCACGCCTTTTGTGTCCCGCTGTTCTTTAGCGGGATTAGCGGGATTAGCGGGACTAGCGGGATAGCGGTCCCGCAGGCGGCGGTGTGCTTCCACCGTATCGTATGTTCTATGTGTTCATCTCTTTTAAATATCCCTGCACAGTGTTCTTAGTATATGAAAATACTTTTTCAGAAGAAGTTTCATACCCCTTCATATACAGTATTGGAGAAAGATCGGCATCTCTACGAGCCGTAGGCATCAAACGATAAAAGTCTCCAATGAATAATAAAGTCCGTGTATCTTTTTGTCGCGCCCTATCCTTCCATTGCATCTCTCAATGCTCCCCTGCCTCTTTTAATATCCCGTTCACAATCTCCGCCTTTATCCAAATACCACCTTCAATCATTGTATGGATAAGCGGTTTTAAGCTTTTAATCAATGAGTCGAATCTTCACTACACGAAACGTTTCGTGAAGTGTAGCTAAAAAGTTCATCCCGCTCAAGCGGGATCATTTGAATGGCGCCGAGGCGCCACCAAACACAAAACTCACCTTTTAGGCTTTTTAGAGTAGACTCATCAATCCCAACTTTTTGGCTTTTAATAAAATTCCCAATGTGCCAATTACTTCAAGTCCCAAAATCCTGGCTTGCCATCGAGCAACTCTTTCATCAATCATGACATACTGTATGCCTTTTTCTTTTGCGAGGACAATCACTTCCGCCTCTCCCTGTTCAAGTTCGTACAACAATTCAATCTTTTCAGCATCTTTTACTTTTTCGATCTTTATCCAGGAAGAAGCATCCAGTTCTTTAACGCCAATCATTTTTCGACCGCCTGTTACGATTTCATCTTTCACTGCTGTCGGCATATAAGCTTCGTCATAAAGCATGCTGAGCAATGAAGTTTGACCGCACAGTGAAAGAGCAATCCACGGAGAGGTGTTGATCACAATTCGTTTTGAAGAATTACTCACCCTTGGATTCGCCGAGTATTTCATCCATATCCATTTGAAATGGAGTGACTTTGTATCTTCCCAGCCTCAATAAGAACTCCACCCTTCCCATCCCCGCCAATTTTGCCGCTTTACCCGAAGATATCTTTCCCAATTCATAAAATTTTAAGGCTAAAAGATATCTGGCTTCTTCCTCAAACTCGTCTTTGCTTTCTTTCAGGGAAAGAAGCATATCATTTGAATAGGGTATTCTTAATATATTCCCGTTCATAGTATTTACCTCCGCACGTTTTTGTACAAACAACCTAAAACTGACATTCCTTCATTGACAATTTGTAACTCGCTACTCAGCCAAACATACAAAATGATTCTGTCTATCGTAAGAACCCCTATCCGAAGGATGCTTCGCACGGGGTTCATATTCTTTTTCCAACACTTGAGCTATAAACATTGCACCCCGTGAGATAGCGATATGAAAACATGAGATCATGACATTTCAAGAATTATCTCACGGAGTGTTTCTCGAACACGATTCATCATTGTCAAAAGATGCTGAGGAGTTACGACAATTTGAAAATTTCATCTCGTTACCTCCGAAGCTCCGGGGTGGGAGTCCATTCGGGAGAGTCCGTTGGACAAACTTCCAGCCGAGGGCGGACACGCGTTTGGTCTGCGACTCGCAGGGTAAAGTAACGCTCTAATGTCCGAAACTCTGTTTTACACCTCAATCGCCCCCCGCCTAAGAAATTCCACGCAGCCATGTGGTTCATCACGATATCGAAATCAAGTTTCTTTTTCCCAAAAATTGATTGAAGCCAATTCTTTAATATACCGAACAATCGTATCGATAAATTTCTTTGCCTCAAGAATATAATGCTCAACCATTTCTTTTTCCGGTACAGCCAAATCCACATAATCGAATTTCTGACGGTATTCAAAAACAGTATTAAAAAGGCGCCCAAATTCCTTTGGGAAAATACCGGATGTTATAAATTCTCTATTGAAATATCCCTTCACCTGTCCATGCTTTGCATACGATTTTTCATTAAGAACAACCAAAGCCTGAACAGCATAGAACATGGAATAGTATATTCTATTCATCGACGGTATGTAAAATCCATGATCATGCATTATTTTAGCAGCTTTAATGGATTCATAAGCTCTTTCTAACCGATATCGTAGTAAAGTCTCTTTTTCTTCTTTGGTCAAATCGTAATGCCTTCCTTTATAATGTTTTGGTACAAAGGAATAACGTGTTCCAGATCTTGTGGAAGAACAATAACATCAATAACGCAATCGTATTCTAGCTCTATATCATAGGCTATATTGAACAAATCTTCTTCGATTGTTCGGTTTACTTCGGGAAGTTTCACCATGATGTCAATATCGGAATTTTTTGAGTAATCGCCACGCGCAAAGGATCCGAACAGCGTTATTTCAACAGTACTGTATTTTTTTTCAACTATATTTTTAAATACCTTCGCTATGGAAAGTATATTTTCTTTATCGATCATGATGTAATCTCCTTTCTTTTACCTCGTTACCTCCGAAGGAGTCCGTTGGACAACCTCTTCTCCACTGGCGGACAAGCGTTTGGTCTGCGACTCGCAACGTAATGCAAGATACAGAAACTCTGTTTCACATTTCACTGCTATTACTTACTATACTCAAGTGGATTCCACTTTTGAGGACGGAGATGTCTGACACCGAAACCTGTCCGCCTCAGGTCGAAGACTCGACTCGTTGAGCGGAAGGTGTCTGACATCTGATCCGTTGCAAGTGAAGTCCACTTTCCTGCGCTTCTCCATATTTTCCTCTCAGCCGTGGCGGATGTGCCTCTGTGGCTTATCTTTTTCACTGCCGCCCTAGATTCCGTCTTATCCACCCAAAAGACGGCGGACACAAAAAACACGCAATCCGACGGAATGACATCTCCTTGGCGTCTCCGCGCCTTTGCGGTTCACTCTGTTCTTACCGTACTCTCAATGTTCCATACTCTCATATAGGGCGCGGGGGGCGTTTTCCTCTGTTTCCTGAACTCCAAATCGATCTTTTGCAAAGCAACGATCTCTTTCACTTTCTCTTCAAATCTCATTGATGCTTTTGTCCTATGAAAACGCTCTTTTGCATCGAACAATATTTTCACGTCGGGACTATTCACCATACTTTGCTCTCAACGCTGTATACTTCTCTGTTAACTTAAATTTTTGTAACACCGTCATAAAAAGTTCTTGAGAAAAAGAGCACTCGGCAAAAAACCTCAGCAGCCGTTCCCTGTCTTTCGGTCTATTGGTATCAAGCATAATTGCCATCAAATATTCAGGCTGTATGATAAATGTTTTTATACCGAATAATTCAACTTCCCGTGCTTGTTCAACTGCTTCGATTATTAAAGGATTGTAAGCCGGCAAGAATTGGACCGGAATCCCTTCTATAACGATATGTTCATCTAATATTTCATATCCGTTGGATCGAGCCCACTCATAGAAGGGGTTCATAGAAATCAATGACGTTTGCTGCAGCTTCATTACAACCATCACATCAAGATCGTACGTTGTGTCTGCTTCAATGTAATAAAAATGTGCAATCCCCCCTCCAATAGCATACTTTTCCATAATGCCTGCACGAGCCAGTTCATTTAATTTCTCTAATGTTGCTTTCATACCTCAGATGGTTATATCTCGTTTCTCAACTCCGTTTTTATCAGTGTTCAGCAGCGCGTGATTTTTTTCTCTCTCCCTTTGCGGTTAATCCATTCTCCTTGTCATTCCCGCGGATTTTGCGTTTTGTGCGCTCTTTGCATCCCGCTGTTTTTGCGTTTTTTGCATCCCGCTGATTTTTGCGTTTTTTGCATCCCGCTGATTTTTGCGTTTTTTGCATCCCGCTGATTTTTAGCGGGACTAGCGGGACTAGCGGGATTAGCGGGAATAGCGACACTACTTAGTCGTCCCTTATACGAAGTATGCTCCGCAAAAAGTAAGAAACTATTTAATCAAATTGATGTTCCGCTTTACAAGGAAAAGTTCATTCTTAAAATCCACCATCAAAAGATCAAAAATACTTTTGACCTGATCCGGTAAGTAATCATGCACGATACGATTCTTGATATCACGCATATCGATCCATATCTCAATCGAAGAAATTACATTTTGCTTTTCCATGTTCAAGAGCAAATCTCTAAAAGTATCCGAGGGTGTTGTGAACAGATAGTATTCATAGGTTCGAAAAAACTTTATGCAAATTTCAACAGCCCGAATAAACCTATCAGATAACGCATCGTACACTTCTAGTTCTTTGGGGTTATATGTTTTTTGGTCGTTGTACGGAGATAGATCCATCAACGAAGCCTCAACTAATGCAATCGCCGCCAGCGCTTTCTTTTTTGAAGATTCTAATAACAGTTGGTAATCTTGTTTCATTGAATTTTCACCAGATGCAGGGTATTAAGAAACGCTTTCTGTTCATTCGAAATGCTCTGTCGATCAAACACTACAACATCGATTTTTTCTTCACACTTCATAAAAAATTGGCTGGTAATTTTTCTTGAAAGTGCAAACGAGTCTTGTTGAGAGAAAACAACAATATCGATGTCACCTCCCCTTCCGGCAGGATTCGTTCGCGAACCGAAAAGATACACGTCATCTTTTACATCGCGCAGTGCATAGAGCAATGCATCTCTCTCTGCACAATCAAGCCGTATGTTCTTTAATGATATCATGGTTTCTTTATGCGTATGCCTGTCGTACGACAGGCTTCGCATTGGAACTACCCTTTATCCAATTCTTTATTGTAGACTTTACTTCTTTTGTAAATCAGTTTATTTACAAATGATTGAAACATAGTTTCTTATCTTTAATTAGAATGCCTGCCAAATTGGTTTCCAATTATAATGAATCCAAAAGCCTTAAAAAATTTTCACTCAATGTTTTTCCTGTTGCAAGTGATGATGTTGCCGCCGGCGATGGCGCATTACAAACATGAAGCACACGCTTCTCTTCTATAAAAAGAAAATCATCAACTAATCCACCATCACGTTCACACGCTTGTGCACGCACACCGGATCCTCCCTCTTCAATATCATTGATGTCAATTTCTGGAAGTAATTTTTGTAATGCTTTTACAAAGGCTGTCTTACTCAATGAACGATGAAATTCTCCTAGTCCGGTTCTCCAATATTTTTTTGCTATAGTATGAAATCCGGGCCAAGAAAATGTCTCATACGAATCACGCAAATTAAAATCGCTTTTCTTATATCCTTCACGTTTGAAAGCAAGCACCGCATTGGGTCCCGCTTCAACTCCACCTTTTACCATTCTCGTAAAATGAACACCGAGAAAAGGAAATGCAGAATCGGGAACAGGATAAATAAGATTCTTTACCAAATACTCTTTTTCTTTTTTTAGTTTGTAATACTCGCCGCGAAACGGAATAATACGCAGCGGTAATTTTTCCTGTGTCATTTTTGCCACACGGTCAGACATGAGTCCTGCACAACTCACAACGAATGATGCGGTGTAAGAATTCTTTGATGTTTCTACTGCAATTTCATCATGTGAAGTATGCAGCTTCAACACTTCTTCCCCGCAATGAATCTCTCCACCAGAAGAAAGCACTCGTTCTGAATATTTTTCAACAACATCCGCATAATCGATAATGCCGGTCTGCGGAACGTAAAGCGCTTTAATACCTTTGGCGTAAGGCTCATAATCGTGAATTTCTTCTTTTTCGAGAACTCGTATACCAGTTAGACCATTGGCTTCACCACGACGCCTCAATTCATCCAATTGAGGCAATTGATATTCATCGGTAGCAACAACAATTTTTCCGCAAATATCATATTTGATACCATGTGTATCACAAAACTCTATTAGTTGATGATACCCCGAGATACAGTTTTTTGCTTTTAAACTTCCCGGTTTATAATAAATTCCGGAATGAATCACTCCGCTATTATGACTTGTTTGATGTTGACCAATTGATGATTCTTTTTCTAAAATCATCACTTTCAAATTTGGTTTTTGCTCTAATACGCGCAATGCTGTGGCTAATCCAACAATACCACCACCAACAATAATTAAATCATATTTACTAGACATCATCTACTCTTACAAAAATAAAATATTCATAAAACATCCTAATTGTTGTCATGCTTATAAAGATCGCCACATCACTATAATAAACAATTGGCGGCATTGCAATAAAGAATCTTCCGAAGGTTTTTTATATGTACACCCTTCGGAAGGTTGATTTACGATGACTTCGCGCTTTCACGTTTTATGTGTCCCGCTGATATTTAGTACGGAATCATCTACTTCCTCGTATCAAACGGATTAAGGATGGTAAGACGGTTGTCAACAATCAACCCATGGTGCATATCTTCGGTATACAAAACTTCCGCATTGCTTTCTAATGCGCTGGCAACAATAAGGCTGTCATAATAAGAAAGACTGTATTTTTTTCGTAAACGGGATGCTGATAGCAACGTTGATAAAGTAATTTCCTCCACAGCACATGTTTCATAAAACATTGTAACAGTAGAAACTAATTGTTCTTCTGTGGTTTCTTTCCATTTAAGCAAGTTACTACATACCTCATTAATCACCTGTACGCTTAATAGCGATACAACATTTTCAAGCAGCATCGTAGACCTTTGCTCTTTTTCCACATCACCTCCATGGACTAAAGCATAAAGCCATATATTTGAATCAATGAAACATCGTTTATTTTCTTGAGGCATAAATATCTTCGCGTTTCAGAGGTACAAAATTCTGGATTGAAAAAGGTTTACTCTTCAGAAACTCAATCAATTTTTCCTTTTGGGCAAGTTGAATCTCCTCCTTCATAATAATAACGCGCACCTCATCACGCACGGCCGAACGATACTCCTGAGGAATCTTGATCATACCATTATGAACTGTGGTCGTAAATTCTATTGCTTGCATATTGCCTCCGTTGTTCGTAATACATAAAAAAATACTAATCAAACCTTAAAAAAAGGAACTCTTCCCTGGTTGACGAAGTTTTAACGTAGTCAACCGTATTTTTTTTATACGTCAGTTGAAGATAAACTTCACGAAGTGACCCTTGGTCGGAAGACGATATAACACGCGTCGGGCATTAAGCACACAACAACTCAACACCCACCGCACTTCAACACACTTGCCCGCCTTTGAGCACCTTTGGCTTCAGCAATAGTTTGCTTTGATCGTTGAAGCCGGTACTGAATCATTTCATTACGGCTATGCTGCTGCATAAAATTTTCCAGTATTTACTACAACTTCCCGAAACGGTGTTGAAGGAAATTTCATTTCTTTTTCCGAATAGACTCTTGCATCAAGCACTACATCATTATCCACCATGATACTATAAATGCTGTCATATACTTCGTCCTTGAACTTCCACGAAATTTCTCTGCGAAAAATTAATGCAACATCAATATCGGAATCATCGTGGGTTTTGCCGGTAAGTTGCGAGCCATATAAGTAACTTCCGAGATAATCAGAATACTTCGTTCGTAACATATTATTAAGTTGTTCAATAATGTGTGCGTAGTTATTCATTATTTTTTTCCTTTTAAATATCTGACATTCATTTGAACATCGCAACTACTCGGCGTGATAAATGCTCTCACCAAACACGTCAGACATAAAAAATATCAGACGAGTTTGGAGATTTCCTAAAAACCTTGTCAAGTCCCGAAGGGACACCTTTGGTGGTTTAATGCATTCGCGGCTACATCTTTTTTTCTTCATCTGCGTAATCATCTGCGCTCTTATCTGCGATATCTGAGTAATCATTCTGCGTAATTATCTGCGTCACCTGCGTAATCATTTACGCGTCACACTAATCACTTGCACAACTGCCGCCGTCACGATCGCGGCAGTAGTCACAACACTAAAGACATCACGCAACGTTACCCACGAAGTGTGGTCGAGAAAGATGGTGTCCCCCGTGCGCAGACTGAGGTTCTCTGCATTCATCGTTTCGGGGTCAGTAAGGTCAACAAGAATGTCGCGCCTCCCCACTCCCGCGCTATCAGTCAGCCGTATAATTTTCACCTCATCTAACTTCGCATACTGCATTGGTCCGCCTGCAAACGAGAGCAATTGAACCAAGTCGGTAGAAATTGGAATTTCGTACCGTCCGGGATGTTGAACAAAACCCCACACATTAACCTGCATCGTGATCTCTCCGGGTTTTGCAATATAGTAAAATGACGCCGCCTGTGCAGTAGAAAGACCCGTCGTGAGATTGCTCTGCGCGTAAGAGATCATGGAGGTAAAAAATTGAATCGTTATTACAAGAAGAAGTTTGTTTTTCATTTCAGTCCTTTGTCGTTATCCTGTCATCATTGCAGAAGCAACACCATCCGTTTAAATTCACACACGTCGGTTATTATTTTTACCTTGGGCATTCACCGTTTGCCGTCACACCGTAAAGTAAGCCCTGCTTCTGCAGTCATAAATGTAGACGATATATAAAAGCGCGCGGGGTACGAAATCATGGAGGACTGAGCGAATTGGGAAAGCGATGAATGAAGCGCTTTTGATTTCTGTCCCGACTTGTCGGGGCAGAAATCAACGGGCTGTGCGACTCGGAATTCATCGCGCGGGTTTGATTTCGTCCGCCAAGGCGGGACTTCTTTTCTTTCTCGGAAAGAAAAGAAGAGGGTGTAAAAATGTGATTTCATGTTCAAAATTATTTTGGACAGATATGGTACCATCAGTTACAATGCCTTCTCTGTCTTTCTTTCTTGCGTGCCGTACTGATATCTGTAGTACCGGTATCCGTAATAGCCGTAGTAGCCGCCGTAGGCAGCACGGAGATCGAAGTTGTTCAGCACAACGCCGAGGATATTTGCGCGTATGCCTTCGAGCGATTCCATCGTCCGGAAGAACGAATTGGTGCGCGTATGCCCAGCCGAGGCAACGACGATCACCCCGTCAACCAGGGTAGAAAGAATGGAGGAATCCGTTATAGCAAGGACCGGAGGCGAATCAAAAAGTACGATATCGTACAATTCTTTCATTGTGTCCGACAACGCTTTCATCGCCGTCGATCCGAGAAGCTCTGATGGATTAGGTGGAATCGTACCGCAACAGAGGATGTCCAAATTCTGGATCACGGTATGCTGAATCGCGGCTTGCAATTCAGACTTATTGAAAAGCACGTCGGTGATACCGGGGTACCGCTCGATGTCAAATTCGACGTGCAAATTTGGTTTCCGGAAATCGGTATCCACGAGCAACACTTTCTTCTCCGCCTGAGCGAAGGCAATAGCCAGATTCGACACCGTGGTAGATTTTCCCTCGGAGGGATTCGCACTCGTGACGAGAAGTGTGCGCAGAGGAGAGTCTATGCGTGAATACTGCACATTGGTACGCAGTTGGCGGTACGCTTCAGCAATAGAAGAAAATGGATTGGTTTGGGTGATCAAGTGGGCATCGATCATCTTTCCACCAACCTCTATTTTCGTCTTCCCGCCCAACTTGAAAATTTCTTCGTTCATCAACATGATCACACCTAAAGAAGGCAAGCCAATCTTCTTCAGATCTTCCGGTTTTTGAATTCGAGTATCAATGTATTCAAGGAACAGTACTACCCCGATTCCCAATCCTAACCCAAAAACAAGCCCCATCAGAAGATTCATCATCACCCGCGGGCTTACCGGTGTATTTGAAGCAATTGCCATATCAATGATGTCAAGATATCCAAATTGTGATTGCTCCGCAATTGATGCTTCGTTGAACTTTTCTTCAATCATCAGGTAAGTTTTTTCATCGCTGAGGCGTGTGCGTTGTAACTGTGCGAATTGAATACTCTTTTTGGGAATGGATTCAAAATTTCGATCGTATTTTTTTATCACACTATCAAGAGTCGTCCGTTTTACCTGCAAAGCACCAAGCAGTAATTTTGCTTCGAAGTACTTCTGCTTCATTTGAGAAAGGAACTCAGACGGGAAGCCCGAACGAAGAAAATCGGTCGTCCGTTTATCTAAATTTGACCGAAGTAACCGAATTTGATTTTCGGTCTCCTGAAGTTTCGCATCAATTTGGTTTTTGTCGGCAGTCTGTTGCTTCTGCGAGAGTGTGAGATCTCGGGAAACTTCGAGCTTGGCAACCTGATCTTGAATCAAGCGAATGTAGGAATCGTCCGCGGATTGAATCAAACGTGCCACCTCGGGTTCTCGTCGGGCAAGTTCTTTCTGATACATATCGAGATTTTGCGTTGCGGCTTCGATATCCACCACCAACGCATCGCGCGAAGCCTCGGCGCTCGAAATCTGTTCGATGAGCTGCTGCGCCGCCTCATCGAGATACACGGCACCGGATTCTTCCATGTACTTCTGCAACGCTTGCTCAGAGTTGGTCAGTTGTTTCTGCCGCATATCGCGTTGCTCTTTAAGAAATGAACGCGCAGAAGAGAATTTTGAACGACTGGTACGGAGATTTCTTTCGTAGTATGATTCCGAATACAAGTTGGTCAATAACGCCGCTTCTTCGGGATGAGAGCTTTTTGTGGTGATCTTGATGACATCGGATCCCCTCATTGCCTCAAACTCGACTGCCGCCTGAAGACGCCCCCCCACCGCTTTCAATCTTGCGTCTTCCCCTTCAACCTGTTCTTCGAACCGGATCACCTGTATCGGCGTGTGAAGCGAGTCGTCTAAAAAACGCTTTTCAAGTAACTTTCTTGCAACGGTTTCAGACAAAGAACGGGACTTTAGAATCTCCAATTCATTTATTATATTCTTCTCGGAGCCAAACCCCATCATGTCGGTCATCAGTAGAGATCCCGATTGAGCCCGTTTGTCTATAAGTATGGTGGCTGATGACTGATACACGCGCTTGGCAAAGAACGTATAAAGAGAAACCATGGCAAACACGACAATCCAGATCAAGAGGACAATTTTTTTACCTCGTAGAATGATCGCAATGTAATCCTGAAAGCCCTTGTTTGAACCATCGTCATCGGAAAATCTCATGTCTGTTTCGTTACTGATATGCCTATTTTTCACTTCACAACCTCTTCAAAGTATTGTTGAATTGTAACTATTCAGCGTGTTATAGTATACGTCGTCATTCCCGCATGTCCCGCTGTACGGGATGCCGTACAGCGGCATTTTAGGCGGGAATCCACGATGAGTAAAGAAATGGATGCCCGATAAAAACATTCGGGCATGACGTTATTCGGGATTTATTCTTTAATTCAGTATGTATTAAAAACAACGCTGAGTAGTTACGTTGAATTATATTATTTGTTCACTGTCTGCATCACAAATGAGATCACTAATGCGTATTGCAATTCTCTCCGATATCCACTCAAATTTTCCGGCGTTGACGCGCGCAATGTCGATCATTGACACGCTCCGGATCGATCATCTCTATTGCTTGGGCGATATTGTGGGATACGGCGCCCAACCCAATCAGTGCGTCTCGTTCATTCGAGAACGTGCCACTTTTTCCGTCTTGGGCAACCACGATCTCGGCGCGCTTGATCCAAGGGAATCAAAATATTTTTCTATAGACGGACGCATCGCCGCTGAATGGACAAACCAAAACCTCACCGAAGAAAATGCCGCATATCTGTCTTCCCTGCCGTACAAACAGGAATTCCCTCTTTTTACCCTGGTCCATGCAAGTCCCAAGAATCCTCACGAGTGGAATTATGTAACGTCCATTGAGGAGGCCGGTCAGCAGTTTCCACACTTTAGCACGCAAGTTTGTTTCATTGGTCACTCGCACATCCCAACTGTTTGGGGGGAAGATCTCCAAACATTCTCTTTTGTCAAAGACAAGCGATTCCTCATCAATGTCGGCAGTGTTGGCCAACCCAGAGACGGAAACCCGATGCTCAGTTTTGGCATTCTCGATACCAACGTATGGTCTTTCGAGATCATCAGAGCGGAGTACGACATCGCGCTATCTGCACGCGCAATCTTGGATGCAAGACTTCCTTCATTTCTTGCCAACCGATTATTCAAGGGCATATAGTGTTCGCGCTTTCGTAATATCTGGCTGTCGTATTTTCGGATCATCCACCGGCAGTTCTTTTGAGCCAGTCCAAAGGACTCCTTTGGAGAGGCTCATAAGCCTATGGCTTAAAAAACAATCTTGCCTGCCCGTCGTCTGTCTGGCGGGCTTTTACTATTCGTCAACTCGATAATTTCTTTCGCCAATTGCAGCATCGAAAGCCTGCCCGCTCAACGAGTCGAGTCTTCGACCTTCTTTATGGCGGGCTCTT
>Ga0209516_1000223_pt1 | contig 14744 bp, 20 predicted proteins | sample Napbiome12C3dose_FD_187716 | JGI IMG/M metagenome (GOLD analysis project Ga0209516, IMG submission 187716) | Groundwater microbial communities from S. Glens Falls, New York, USA - Naphthalene biodegradation metagenome 12C3dose (SPAdes) (version 2) ... | reverse complement strand
TCCTCACGGCGCTGAGAAACGCGCAGATCGGCCGAAGGAAGTTCCCTCCCCGCCGCCGTCATCGCCCGCACCGGTTTGCGGCCAACCCGCACCGACGCTGCCCGGCGACGGCCCGGTATCCCGTTCTGGCGATCTGTGCGCTTTTTGCACCGTGAGCCGGGGCGGGATACCGGGTCGTCGCCCCGCGAGCGGCAGCAATCCGCCCCCGCGAGCGGCAGCAATATGCGAGCGCAGCGCCGTCGCCATTCCTTCGATCGCAGCATCGCAGCACCCCAACACGCGTGTCCGATATCGCCTCCAACGGGCGTTGCTGTTATCCTCGGCGCTCCGCTACGAAGGAGTGTCAAGACCATGAAAGTCCTGTTGGCGATCTGCTCGATTGTCGTTTCCACGTTTGTTATGGCGGGCGAGAACCCCGCCCCCCTGCCGCCTGCCGCCGCCGTCGTAAAGGGCGAGGTGCTGGAGGTCAAGGACGTCGAGAGTTACACCTACCTCCGTCTCAAGACCAAGGACGGCGAGACCTGGGCTGCCGTGAGCAAGGCGGTGGTCAAGAAAGGCGCCGAAGTCACGATAGGAAACGTGACGGTCATGAACAACTTCGAGAGCAAGTCGCTCAAGAAGACTTTTCAGACGATTGTTTTCGGTACTCTGGGCGGTGCGCCGGGCGCCGGCCATGGCATGCCGGGGGCGCACGCGCCTTCCGCGGCGCCCGCGGACCTCGGCGACATCCATGTTCCCAAGGCCAGCGGCGCCAACGCGCGCACGGTTGCGGAAATCGTCACCAAGAGCGCCGAACTGAAAGACAAGCCGGTGCTGCTGCGCGCCAAGGTCGTGAAGTTCAGCCCGGAGATCATGGGCAAGAACTGGATCCATCTGCGCGACGGCACGGGTTCTGCCGCGGACAACACCAACGATGTTCTCGCGACGAGCAAGAATGAGGCGAAGATCGGCGATGTCGTGACGGTGAAGGGTATCGTCCGCACCGACAAGGATTTCGGTTCCGGCTACGCGTACAAAGTGCTCATCGAAGAAGCGACGCTACAGAAGTGACGGCTTGCGCCCGGCGCCGCCGGCAACGGAGAACACGCGCATGGCAATCCTGACCAATATCGTCGCCGCCGAAGACGACGAAATCGAGGCGATAGGCGAATCGCCGCACCCGGTGGACGACTGGAGCGGCATCGAGATGCGCGATGTCGACACCGCCAAGATCGCGACCCTGCACAGCCTGCTGACCGGCGACCCGTTCGACGAGGCGGCCGCCCATTACGAGCCGGTCTATGTCTCCGCCATGGAAGGCGCGGTGGTGCTGCGCTTTGCCGACGAGGCGACGGCGCGGCTGGCCGAACTCGACGAGGAGCCGCTGGCCGCCGTTGCCGCCGAACTCGCGGCCACCGAGGAATTCGAGTCCGAAGGCTGGGAAGACGAGGCCATCGCCGCCATGCTGCTCGAACTGGCCGACCTCGCCCGCCTCGCCGACGCGCAGGGTCAGGCGCTATTCGTCTGGATGCACCCGCTGCGCACCTGAGTCCGGCGCTGCGGGCGCGGCACCCTCAAGCCGCCACGCCCGATACACCCGCAAGGCCACCTGCGCATCGTCGGCGGCGTAGAGCATCTGCTTTTCGGTCAGGCGCGGATTCGACCAGTTCGTCGTCGACGTCTTCTTCGACTTCTGCATGCGCCGGCCGAAGAACCGCGCCACCGCCGTCTTGGCGCCGACGTCGCCGCGCTTGTCCTGGCGCAGGGCGCGCGCCAGATCGACGACATTGGCGCAACGGATCCCCAGCTTGCCTTGCAGCCGCCGCAGATCGTCGCCGAGACCGAAGCCCGCTTTCAACACCTGCGGCGACTCCAGGATGGCGCGCAGCACCTCCAGCGCCGGCGCGCCGGTGACGGGAAACAGATATACCTTGGCGTCAGTCGCCAACTGGATCAGATGCGGCCCGGTCGACACCTCGCCCTTGGCGAAAGTCGGCTTCGATTCGGTATCGAAGCCGATGGCGTCGGCGGCCATCAGCGCCGCCAGCGCAGCGCTGGCCTCGTCGGCCGACTGGACGAGGATTACGTCTTCCAGAAGGATGCCTTCGTAGAGCGGCAGGTCGGGTTCGATGGGTGCAATCATGGCTAGAAATATCCCAGGTGCTGGCGGACAGGGTCAATCGGAGATTTTGCGTGGGAAGACAGGTTCAGCCATGAAAAAACACACCGAAACCCCTACAGCGCGTGCACCTTGACGCGCTTGCCCTTCACCGTGCCGGCCGTCAGTTTCTTCAGCGCTTCGCGGGCGATGCCGCGATCCACGGCGACGTAGGTGAGCGACTCGGTGACGGTGATCTTGCCGATCTGTTCCTTGCTGAACCCGGCGTCGCCGGTGAGTGCGCCGAGGATGTCGCCGGGGCGGATTTTCTCCTTGCGCCCGCCCAGGATCAGCAGCGTCGCCATCGGCGGCACCAGGGGCTCGTCGATGGCACCGGCGGCGGGTTGCAGTTCGCTCAGGCTATGCCATTCGACGTCGCGGCCCAGCGCCTGGACGATGTTGCCGACGCGGCCCTTCTGGTTGGCGCTGGCGAGGCTGAAGGCCCAGCCTTCCGCATCGACGCGGCCGGTGCGGCCGATGCGGTGGATATGCACCTCGGCGTCGGGCGTGATGTCGACGTTGATCACCGCTTCGAGCTGGGCGATGTCCAGACCGCGCGCGGCGACGTCGGTGGCAACCAGCACCGAGCAACTGCGGTTGGCGAACTGCACCAGCACCTGGTCGCGCTCGCGCTGCTCCAGGTCGCCGTGCAGGGCCAGCGCGACGAAGCCCTGTTGGCGCAGCACGTCAAGGAGGTCGCGGCATTGCTGGCGCGTGTTGCAGAAGGCGAGCGTGCTGACCGGACGGTAATGGTTGAGAAGCAGCGCCACGGCTTGCAGGCGCTCGTCGTTCTTTACCTCGTAGAAGCGCTGGCGGATCTTGTGTTCGGCGTGCTGCTCCGGCAGCTTCACTTCCTTCGGCTGGCGCAGGAACTGCCGGCTGAGGGCGGCGATGGCTTCGGGGTAGGTGGCGGAGAACAGCAGCGTCTGGCGCTGCTTGGGGCAGGCGCGCGCCACGGTGACCATGTCGTCGTGGAAGCCCATGTCGAGCATGCGGTCGGCCTCGTCGAGCACCAGGGTGTTGAGCGCTTCGAGGTTCAGGCTGCCGCGCTCGATGTGGGCCATGATGCGTCCCGGCGTGCCGACGGCGATGTGGGCGCCGTGTTCCAGGCTGCCGACTTGCGGACGCATGGTGGAACCGCCGCACAGCGTCAGCACCTTGATGTTGTCTTCGCCGCGCGCCAGGCGCCGGATTTCCTGCGCCACCTGGTCGGCCAGCTCGCGCGTCGGGCACAGCACCAGGGCCTGCACGGCGAAGCGGCGCGGGTTGAGTCGGGTCAGGAGCGGCAACGCAAAAGCGGCGGTCTTGCCGCTGCCGGTCTTGGCTTGCGCCAGCAGATCATGGCCGGCCAGGGCCAGCGGCAGGCTGGCCGCCTGGATGGGCGTCATGGCGAGATAGCCGAGCTGCTGCAAGTTGGCCAGCATGGCCGGCGCCAGCGGCAACTGGCTGAAAGAGGGGCCGGTGGCGGCGGCGGCGGACACGTCGGCAGACGGCGGCGCGGCGTCGGGTGCGGGCTGGGAGGTGGGCGGCGTTGAATGGGTCATGACGAATTATAGAGGGTGCGTCTTGTGCACACGCGCATTTGAGACGTACCATGCGTTTCCTGTCGAGCGAGGTGGTCATGATGCGGCTTAAATCGGTTCCTGCGTGTGGAAGGTGAGGCGATGAGCGACTACCCGGTGATCAGTTGGACCGAGGGCGACGAGGAGCGCTCTGCGCGCTGGCGTTCCGAGAGCGGGGTGGCGCCGCCCAGGCGCGTGGTCGTCGCCGACGACCGCATGACGGCGGATGCCGCCTATCGTCTGGCCTGCGAGGGCACGGCGATATTGTGGCGCGGCGATTTCCAGAATGCGCGCCAACTGCTGCAGGCGTTGGCGCGGCGCGCAGAATCCAAACCCGCCAGGAAGTCGCGCCAGGCCACTGCCGCAGATGCCGCGCCGGCCGCGGCTTTTCATCGGCATCGTCTGGCGCAGTCGCAGCGCGCCCGCACGCTGGGCATGCTGCTGCTGCCGTTCGCGGCCGACCACAGCATTCCGCTGCGCCGCGCGCCCGATGTCGGCGCGGCCTGCACCGAGGCTTACGGCCCGGCGGCCGAGCCCTATGTCGCTTCGCTGCGCGAACTGCTGGGCATGATAGGTGCGCACGAGTGGCGCAAGAAAGGCGTCGACATTCCGGCGCTGGGCGAGCGCATCCATCCGCATTACGGCGTCTTCGCGCCGGTGCGCAGCGAGTACCTGGGGCTGGTGGCCGCGGCGCCCTTGCCGGCAGCGCTGTCCGCACAGAATCTGGCCTTCGACATCGGCACCGGCACGGGCGTGCTGGCCGCGATTCTGGCCCGCCGCGGCATCGCGCGCATCGTCGCCACCGACAACGAACCGCGGGCGCTGGCCTGCGCTCGCGAGAACATTGATCGGCTCAAACTCGCCGCGTGCGTGGATGTCGTGGCGGCGGACCTGTTCCCGCCGGGGCAGGCGCCCCTGGTGCTCTGCAACCCGCCCTGGGTGCCGGCGCGACCGAGTTCGCCGCTGGAACAGGCGATCTTCGACCCCGAGAGCCGCATGCTGCGCGGCTTTGTCGCCGGGCTGGCCGCGCACCTGGCGCCGGGGGGCGAGGGCTGGCTGCTGCTTTCGGATTTCGCCGAGCACCTGGGCCTGCGCACGCGCGCCGAGCTGCTGGCGCTGTTCGACGCGGCAGGCCTGAAGGTCGTGGAGCGGACGGACGTCAAGCCGCAACATCCGCGCGTTGCCGACGTCGCCGATCCGCTGCACGGCGCGCGAGCGGCGGAGCTGACTTCGCTCTGGCGGCTCGCGGCGGCCTGATTCCGCCCTGCGGTCCGGTGGCGCCGGCAATCGCTTTTCGCCAACCGCATCGTCTTTGCGCCGTGCTCGCCGTGTCGCCGTGGTGAGCTGCGTTTTTCAGGTTCAATAACTGAGACTGTCGATGCCGCCCTGACGGCCCACCAGGGCGAGCGTAACGTGATTCGGCGCGCAAATCGCCACGGCATTGGCCTGAGTCAGCCATCCCTGTTTGACGCAGTACTGGTGGGGCCCCGGATCGGCGAAGACGCGGGCGCGGCCCGGAGCGATCTCGATCACCGTTTTGCCGAGCGCACCCTCGACCTCGATGCGCTTCGCGATATTCAGCGGCAGCTCCGCCACCACGATGCCATCGCGCTTGACGACGGCCTTGTCCGCCGGACCGCCGCGCCACAGCAGCGGAAAGGAAACGGTCACCGCCACCGCCGCCGTTGCGGCCACCAGCCAGTCGCCGGGACGCAGCAACGGAAGCCAGCGTTTCATCGGCGGCCTATGTCACTCGGCCAGCGACCGATGCCGCACCAGCACCCGGGTTTTGCCCTTGAAGCGCGCCGCCAGCCATTCGGCGAAATACACCGAGCGATGCTGGCCGCCGGTGCAGCCCAGCGCCACCGTCAGATAGGAGCGGTTGTCGCGAACATAGGCCGGCAACCAGTCGGCGACGAAGCGGTGAATATCTTCGGCCATGCGGACCACCTCGGGCTGCTTTTCGAGGAAGGCGATCACCTCGGCATCGCGGCCGGTCAGCGGCCGCAGCGCCGGGTCGTAATGCGGATTGGGCAGGCAGCGGACATCGAAGACGAGGTCGGCATCGAGCGGCAAGCCATGCTTGAAGCCGAAGGACTGGAACAGCAGCGTCAGCCCGTTGCGCTCTTCGAGGGCGATGAAGTCCTTGATGATGGCGCGCAGCGCGTTGGGCCGCAAATCGCTGGTATCGACGTGGTGGCCGAGCATGGCGAGCGCATCCAGGGCATCGCGCTCGCAGGCGATGGCCTCGGCCACGGTGGTGTCGCCCGAGCCCAGCGGATGGCGGCGCCGCGTTTCCGAAAAACGCTGGATCAGCACGTCGTCGCGCGCGTCGAGAAAAACGAAGCGCAGGTCGATGGCCTTGCTCGCCTGCAATTCGCGCAGTTCCCGCGGCAAGGCGGCGATGCCGGCGCCGCCGCGCATATCCATCGCCACCGCCGCATGCGCATAACCCTCGCGCTGCAACAGCGCCACCAGCTCCGGCAGCAGGCTCGCCGGCAGGTTGTCCACGCAGTAGTAGCCGGCGTCTTCGAGCACGTTGAGGGCAATACTCTTGCCGGAGCCGGAAAGGCCGCTGATAAGGACGAGTTGCAGGCTGGGAGCCGTCATGGCGCGGGGAATCGGAATGATTCGCTATGGTAGCATCGGCGGCCATTTCCGGACGATGCCCGCATGAACTCCCCCCGCCGCCCCTGGAAGCCGCAGCCGTTCCAAGTCGGCGCGCCGATGTCGCTATGGCCCTGGCTCACGGACGACGCTTCCCTGACCGCCCGCATCAAGTCGCGTTGCCGGACGTTTCAGGTGCGCGTGCTGCGCCAGTGCCTGGCGCGGCCCAACGAAGACGAGCGTTGCCTGATCGGCCTGGCACCCGGCCGCCTGGCCTGGCTGCGCGAGGTGCTGCTGCTGGCGGACGGCCAACCGGTGGTTTTCGCCCACACGGTGCTGGCGCCGCAACATCTGCGCGGCCCGTGGCGCATGGCGGCCGGCATGGGCGGAAAGCCGCTCGGGGCCGCCCTCTTCGCCGACCCGAAAATTGTGCGCGGCGCCTTGCACTGCGCCTGCCTGAAGTCCGCCCACCCGCTCCATCGCGGCGCGGCGGCGGCGCTGCATGAAGACCTGCCCACCCTGTGGGCACGCCGCTCGCGCTTTCTGCACAACGGCCAGCCGCTGCTGGTGACCGAGGTTTTTCTGCCGCCGGTTCGAGAACTGCGGCTAGCCTGACGCTTCCTGTTCGGTTTTTGCGGCCTCCGCCAACAGCCATGCCGCGAAGCGCTCCACTTCGGGCCGCGCCGTCTGCGGCGCCCTGACCAAAAAATAGGCGCGCGCCGCAATGCGCTGCCGGGCGTCGGAAAGCGGCTGCAAGCGTCCCTCGGCAACCGCCTGCGCCACCAGCGGGCCGCGCCCGAGCGCAATGCCGCGGCCGTCTTCGGCGGCACGGATCATCTGGTCGTACTGGTTGAAGCGCAGCACCGCCTGAGGCTCGGCATGCGCGAGACCGAGGCCGATCAGCCAGGGCTCCCACGACAGCCAGGGCGTGTTGTTGCCGCTCTCATACGCCAGCAGCGTCACCTTCGCCAGATCTTCCGCGCGCAGCAAAGCCGGCAGCGCGGCCGCGACGCCGGGGCTCGCCACCGGAAACACCACCTCGTCGAACAACAGCGTCGCCTCGGGCGGCGCCGCTTCGGGAGCGATGTAGCGCAGGGCGAGGTCGATATCCTCGCGCGCCAGATCCACCATGCGGTTGTCGGCGGAAATCAGCACGTCGAGATCGGGTTCGATTTCCTGGAAGGCGGCCAGCCGCGGCACCAGCCACAGCGAGGCAATGCCCACCGCCGCCGACACCGTCACGCGCGGGCGTCGCTGCGCCGCCTTGAGCCCGGCGCAGACCTCCGCCAGTCGCGCCAGCATCTCGGCCACCGCGCGATGCAGCACCTCGCCCTCGGGCGTTAGCGCCAGACGCCGCACCTCGCGCCGGAACAGTCTGACCCCGAGCTGCTCCTCCAGCGTCTGGATCTGGCGGCTGACCGCCGACTGGGTGAGAAAAAGTTCAGCCGCCGCCTTGGTGAAACTCAGGTGGCGCGCGGCCGCCTCGAAACCCTTGAGCGGATCGAGCGACGGCAGCTTGCGCAGGCTTTCATGCATGATGATTCCTCATGCGTTGGATACAAAAATGTCGTTTGTCGCCTGAAACAGCAGCGGCTATCGTGCAATCGTACTAAGAGTAAATTTCATCAATGCATTTTACGCATGAAAGATAAAACGATGGCCACCCTCACGCAAGAATCCCGTTTCGAGCTGGCAAGCCGCGAACTGGTCAGCATAGCCAATGCCCGTGGCCACACCCTGGCCTGCGACCAAGGCGAACTCTGGATCACCGTGGCCGGCGCGGCCGGCGACATCATCCTGAAGAGCGGCGAAACCTGGACCGTCGCCAGCAACGCCGAGGTGGTGATTTCCGCTCTCCAGGCGTCGCGCCTGAGCGTACGGCACAGCCAGGCGCTCGGCTCGCTGGCGCACAGCGCACGGCGCATGCTGTGCTCGTTGCGCACCTGGGAATTTCCGCCGCTGGCGGCCTTTCCCGTGCAATTGATCCGCTGACCGGAGCCGCGCCATGCCCTATCTCGACATCAATATCGGCGGCCCCTGCCTGCCGGAAACCATCGCCCGCTTCGGCACACGCATGACGGAACTCGCCGCCGACATCCTGCACAAGCAGCGCGAACTGACCGCCGTCGCCGTGCATTGCGTGCCGCCCGGCCACTGGTACGTCGGCGGCGCGGCGCTGGCGGAACAGGGGCGCACCAGCTTCTTCCTCGAAGCGAACGTCACCGCCGGCACCAACACCAAAGAAGAAAAGGCCGCCTTCGTCGCCGCCGCTTTCGCCGCAGCCGAAAGCATCCTCGGCCGCCTCGACGCCGCCAGCTACGTCATCGTCCGCGACGTCGCCGCCGACGCCTGGGGCTACCAGGGCCTGACGCAGGAATACCGTCGCCTCCACCGCCCGCCCGCCGGGGGAGAAACGCCATGAGCGCCGCACTCGTCATCATCGACATTCAGAACGACTACTTCTCCGGCGGCAACATGGCGCTCGAAGGCAGCGCGGCAGCCGGCGCCAACGCCGGCCGCCTGCTGGCAAGATTTCGCGAACGGGCGCTGCCCGTGATCCACGTCCAGCACCTGATGGCCCGGCCCAAGGCCGGCTACCTGATGCCTGGCACGCACGGCGCCGAGATACACGCCGGCGTCGCACCGCTGGCGGACGAGACGGTGATTGCAAAGCGCTACCCCAACAGCTTTCGCGACACCGCGCTGCTTGAAGCGCTGAAGGCCGCCGCTGTCGACCACCTTGTCGTCGCCGGCATGATGACCCACATGTGCGTCGACAGCACGGTGCGCGCCGCCTTCGACCTCGGTTTCAAATGCACCCTCGCGTACGACGCCTGCGCCACGCGGGCGCTGAAGTTCGGCGATTCGATGGTCACTGCCGCCCAGGTGCATATTGCCTACGTCGCGGCGTTGCACGGCCTGTTCGCCGATGTCCGTGCGACTGCGGAAATACTCACCGACGCCTAGCGACCGACGCAGCGTGGGCGGGTACCCGATTCGGCGTCTGGCTACGCGGCAAGCTTCATGACCTTGAGTGCTTTACGCCCTTGCTCCGCGTGCCACAGGTCATACTGCACTTGCTGACTCAGCCAACTCTCGGCGCTGGTGTTAAAGGCAATGGATAGGCGAACCGCCATTTCAGGACTGATGCCAGAGCGCCCATTAAGGATTGCCGAAAGGGTTTTACGGCTTACGCCCAGACCTTCCGCAGCCTCGGTAACCGTAAGGCCTACAGGCTCCAGGCAAAGCGCCTTGATGATTTCACCCGGATGAGGGGGATTGTGCATACGCATAGCAAATTACCTCAGTGATAGTCCTCGTAGTCCACCAGTTCGGCGTCCCTTCCCACGAACTGAAACGTGACCCGCCAGTTGCCGCTTACCCACACCGACCAGACGCCTCTGCGCTCACCCTTGAGTGCGTGAAGGCGCAAACCGGCCAAGTCCATATCACGGGCGGCAGTGGCGACATTTAGCCGACCGAGTATGAGTCGCAGCCGCTCCGCATGCTGAGCTTGGATGCCCGACTTGGATCCGTGTTCAAAGAAACGGCCCAAACCCTTGTGTTTGAAACTCCGGATCATGCGCCATCGTAACCCTAGACGTTACAGATTACAAGGCGCCGAACGTCTGAATTGAGGGGCCTGCGTGTCGCGGCCTTTTTCGCAGGTTCCGTCGGATGCATTCACCATATTCATATACAACCGCCACCCCGCTCCGATGCCGGGCCTCATGAACATCGGATTGAGACGACCCTGCGGGTCGTGTCAATCCTTAAGGGTTGGGCACCTCGTCAGCCGTGACCAGCTTCGGCATGCAGCTTCAGCCCAAGTGCGCCGATGACTTTAAGGATGGTGTCGAAGCCAGGGCTACGATCACCGGAGAGCGCTTTGTAAAGACTTTCGCGAGACAGTCCGGCATCGCGCGCGACCTGTGACATACCCTTGGCGCGAGCAATATCGCCAAGTGCTTTGGCAATGAATGCAGCATCCCCGTCGGCTTCTTCTAGGCAGGCTTCAAGATAAGCGGCCATTTCCTCTGGGGTTCTGAGGTGTTCGGCGACGTCATAGCGAGTGGTAACGGTCTTAGTCATGGTTGCTACTCCGAAAGATTACGTGCGAGGCGCAATGCAGCCTTGATGTCCTTGGCTTGGGTAGTCTTGTCTCCACCAGCCAGCAGAATAATCAGCTCTCGCCCTAGCTTCTTGAAATACACCCGGTAACCGGGACCGTAGTTGATTCGCAACTCCGAGACACCTTCGCCAACCGGTTCGACGTCTCCGGGGTTTCCAGCGGCGAGCCGTTCGATCCTTGCTTGCACGCGCGCTCTCGTCTGGAGGTCGCGCAAGTCGTCGAGCCACTGAGCGAAGAGGACGGTTTTGCGGATTTCAATCAGGGAGCAACTGTAGCCCCATGGCTACATATTGTCAATGCCATACGCGCCGTCCTCAGGTGCCCAAGGTGACCGGCGCTGCGCGGCTTTATCGCGCAGCGTCCCCTGGAACGATGGGTTCGGCGTCATGGAATCAGAGCGATGGGCCAGCTTCGCGGCTGGCGTGCCAGAAAGCGACAACCTCGAGAATATTTCCTCGCACCCGATAGTAGAGAAAGTATCGAACTCGGGTGAGGTATAACCGGCGAACTACGTCGGAGCGCGCTGTTTCAATCTTGGTGCCTATGCCTTGCGAATAGCTCCAACGGCAGCAGGCCGATTTTCGGCCCACCATTCTGCCGCCCGTTCGATTTCCCGCTGCGCGCGGGGTTTGACTCGGACGCCGAGAGCCAAGATCAGCCGAAACGGCGGAGCCGTACAAAAAGCTCCTCGGCAGAAATACCTTCCTCGCGGTCGGCTTCGTCAAGAGCGTCAAGAAGCTCGGCTTCCTGTTGGAGTGGAAGCTGCACATCAACCTCGTCGCCCCGCGCGAGGACGGTCACAGACGTGCCGTCGGGCAAGGAGAGGCCCTCTACGACGACTTTGCCACCAACAATTGTTCCAGAAGCGATTTGCATGTGGGAATGGTACTCCACTGAATGTAAGAAGTGCAATCTGCCCCGCGACATCTGACGCCGAACGTTCAAGGTCAGCCACAATGACAAGCAGCTTCGCGGCACGCCCGGCGCCATCGCGGTGTTGCATACGAATACGCGGCGGCTGGACTATTACCCGCATGTCCATTGGGTGATGCCGGCGGCGGCGGTCGACAGCGAGCGCAAGCAGTGGCGAACCAAGCGACCGAGCAAGTCCAAGGGCGGCTACCCGATTATGCCTAGTGACCCACTGGCCCAATTGGCTCTAATTTCGGACATGGATGATCAGCAGTTCTTGTGTCACAAACGGTCACGGTACGAAGGTGTGGCTTCCTGGGATTCACGTTCCGGGGCGTCAAGCTCAGATGGCAAGACCGGGCGCTGGAAGACTTCAAGCACCGCGTCGGGCAACTGACCGGCAGAAGCTGGGGCGTATCGATGGAGTGGCGGCTGTACAAGCTGCGGCAGTACGTGCGGGGATGGATGGGGTACTTCGGCATCAGCGAGTACTACCGGCCCATTCCGGAACTGGACGAATGGATTCGACGGCGCATCCGGATGTGTTACTGGAAACAGTGGCGCTGGCCGCGTACCAAGATTCGCCACCTGCTGGAACTCGGGGTGGATTTACGTTCGGCAATCCAGCACGGCGTCAGCAGCAAGAGCTACTGGGCCATGGCGAAGACGCCGGTAACCCAGCGGGCCATGTCGAACGACTGGCTGAAGGCACAGGGATTGGTCAATGTGCGTGAGTTGTGGCTGAAAGCCCAGGGCTACGCATGATCGTCGAGGTCGAGCGTGTCACTCCAATGAACCGCCCGGTGCGGACCCGCACGCCGGGTGGTGTGGGGGCCGGAGGTTAGAAGCCTCCGGCTACCCGATTAGGAGTTCATGTGCTTAGAAAGTGCGCCGAATAGTATTTTAAGCGGCATGGCATATTCTTCCTTCAGTTCCAATTTTTCGTTTAGCAATCCTTGAACCTCGTCCGTAGCTTTGCGCGGCGGTTTGGTGCGAATGTCCTTGGCAGGGATACATGCAAAGTGGAATTCTGGGAATTCGACTGCCGCCTTATCCCGCTCTTCGGTCTTGTCTCCATCAAATAGGCCCGCTACCTTCTTGTATCCGAGGTCCTTAAGAATCTTACACAGATGCCGGATATTGCTTGCGCCGCCAGCGCCCCAGCCAAAAAAACTTCCGGTGATCTCTGCTTTTACCTGTTCCGCTACACGTGGCAATAGCAGGACATCTTCCTGCCCTTCAGTCAGGATTATTTGATCTTCCTGAAAAAATAGCTCGCGCGCATCAAGACCAAACACGTGTGGGTTGTACAAATTCCCCTCTGATAGCCTGCTGATTGAGTCTTTCGCAGTATCTGAAACTTCGTAGACCATTGTGCCTTCAGTCCCTGTCGCTACACGAGCCAAGTGGCCACCATTTGAAAGTGCTTTGAGGTCAACGAAGTACGGAGAATGAGTTGAAACAATAATCTGCCTATCTTTCGCAAATCTACACAGCAAGTTGGCAACTCTCTTTTGCAGGGCGGGGTGAAGGGAAAGCTCTGGTTCATCGATTACGATTACGTCTCCAGGCTTCGAGTCATAAAGAGAGTCGACGATGGCAAAGATGCTTACGATTCCTTCACCCATTCCATCGCTTGAGTGTGAGTCATCCCCATTAAAGAACTTCAAAAAATACTGCCCTTGGTCGGACTGGTCTATCGACCACTCCGGCTTAAATGTCAGAACTTCATGGAGGATTTCATTGAACGCCGTTTGATTCTTGAGCACTGTGAAAAGTCGGTACTCGAAGTTGCTCAGCATCGAGGAGCGTTGAGGTGTGAGAGTTGCGTTGTTCAGATGTTGCTCTCTGGAGTGTTCAGATTTGCCAAAGTAAGGATTAAATGCCCGGCGTGATGGAAGAACAAAGACGTGGAAATTGCGATCGACTCCTTCTTTCTTGGTTTCACTCGCGCCTTTCTTTATGGACTTAATAGTTTCTTCTTTGCCGTTGATGACGTATTTGATTTCCACCTCTTCAACATTCGCGTTTCGCGCGCCAACCGTAAAACTTGGCGGTTGATTGCCTGCGCGAGCCTTTAGGCATTCTAAAATTAAAGATTTACCGGAATTGTTTGGCCCCGTGATGACTGTTAAGCCGCTTCCGATCTTTTCATTTGGAACGGCAAAATTTATCGTGCCGCGTGTCTTGAACCCACGAAAGCCCAAGACCTCCATTTTTGTAAGAGCCATGACTAGTGGTAACTCCTAACGTCTGAATTGAGCGGCCTGCGCGGCTTCTCGCGCAAGGTCCGTGTTGACCGCAGGGTTAGACCTGTACGAGCCGGCAGAACTGTCCCAAACGGAAATGTCCCACAAGCGTGGGTTCAATAACCTGACCATATTTGGGCTCCCAAATGGCTCGCAGTTCGTATTGAGGCAGAAAATGCCTCTCCTTAATTCGCGCTGGGTGATGCCCCCAGTCCTTTCCATTCCAGTCTTCCTCTCGATCCTGATACACAACGTCGAACAGTCCGCGAAATGTGACAGGCGTTATGAGGTTTAGGGCGTATGTCAGAAGCGAGTAGAAGCGTTCAATATCGAAGATCTCAACACAAGAATCTGCGCCGTCGAATTCGGCCATTGTCTTGGCCGAGCGGCGTTTAGATGTACAAAAGATAAAACAATTTGGATGATCGAAGGATTTGACCAAGCGGACATTTCTTAGCGTTACACCGGCCCCTGGCCCTAGCCGTATGGCCCCGAACATTTCTAACATTCCAGCATTTGGATCGTTTGGGCCGTCGACCTCTATGTGCTCAATATCCTTCTTAACCCGTTTCTTTCCTTCCTGGGGATCACCAATGCCCCTCGCATGTTCCGACTTCCGAAAGTCGTGAAGAGTGCCAACCCGAACTATGCCGAGGTTAAGCAGTTGCGCGTTGTATTGCGAGACGGAATAGCGATACATCTCCATACAGGTCTAACGAGGCTGTAGAAAAAGTCGGTGAGGGGTAGAGTCGCCCGCATTATGGGGGCCTCCTGACCATTCCCCGCCTGCCGATCGTCCCGTAGCGGGCGTTTTACGAGGTCGGTTTTCCTGGGTCGTCATCTCGAAATTTCCCAAAAGGGTTTTTCTACAGCCTCAACGTGAAGGTAACCGGCGCCCCGCCCCACGGCAGGCACCAAGGGAGACGAGGGTCGGAGTATGCCTGATGGGAACGAACATTGCCGGCGGGGCGTCCGCGTTGACCGCCCGGTTGGGCGAGAGACTACGCAGGGGTGAGGAAAAGCGAGACCGCGCGGAAGACAGCAGGGGCGCAACGACCTTTGGACAGCGCGCGATGGTTACGCCACCACCGAAAGAACGCTGTTGGATTGCCCGAGCGACACCGGCCACCCGACGATGCGTAACC
>Ga0209516_1000221_pt1 | contig 14770 bp, 10 predicted proteins | sample Napbiome12C3dose_FD_187716 | JGI IMG/M metagenome (GOLD analysis project Ga0209516, IMG submission 187716) | Groundwater microbial communities from S. Glens Falls, New York, USA - Naphthalene biodegradation metagenome 12C3dose (SPAdes) (version 2) ... | reverse complement strand
CAGTTCGCGCCACAGACTCGCGCCGCCCTGGCGGGCAAGCATCCACACCGCCGCAACGTTGGCCAGCGGCACCATGCCGCCGGTCAGGATGCCCATCGCCGCGATACCTGCCGCACCGTGCAGATTGCCGGCCACTGCCAGCCCGATATAGGAATTGAAGCGGAACGCGCACTGGAACTGCGAGGCAAACGAAACCGGCGAAAGCCGAAACAGCCAATGCGCAGCACCGCCGAGCAGCATGGCGACCACCATCGCCAAAGCACCGGTCGCCAGCAGCGGCAGCGCCGCATTCCAGTCAATGGCGGTACGCACCAGCGCATTGAACAGCAACGCCGGAAACAGGACGAAATAGACGAGCTTTTCGAGTCCGGCCCAGAAGTGATCGCCCAGGTGCATGACGCGGCGCAGGGCGAAGCCGAGCAGGATCAGCGCAAAGTCGGGCAGCAGGGCAAGGGCTGTCGTCACGCGGAATTGGTCCTGAAAAACCGGTTTACCACGGGGAACACGGGGGGAACATAGGCATATTGCGGGCAAATCCAATAATTGGTCGGTTGAGCGCCGCAGAATATCAAGTTACCGAATTTCCCCGTGCACCCCGTGTTCCCCGTGGTTAAGTCGCTTCCAAATCACTCGAACTTGCGCGCGTCCTCGATTACCTTGCCGTCGTTGGGCAGGCTGGCTGTGGCGACGAGTCTCACATCGCCGCGCAGCTTGGTGATGTCGCGGATGCTCTCGGCTATCGCTGCCGACAAAGCGTCGCCGGCCGGCCCCTCGCAATACATCGTCATGGCATCGACGGCATCGGGATTGGTGACGACCAGGCGGGCCTTCGATATTTCCGGATGACGCCTGACGACGGCGGCGACTTGCTCCGGATGAACGAACATGCCTTTGACCTTGGTGGTCTGGTCGGCGCGGCCGAGCCAGCCCTTGATGCGCATATTGGTGCGCCCGCACGGAGAGACGCCCGGCAGCACCGCCGAAAGATCGCCGGTGGCGAAACGGATCAGCGGGTAATCGGCGTTGAAAATGGTGACGACGACTTCGCCGACCTCGCCCACCGCCACCGGATCGCCCGTGCCGGGTCGAACGATTTCGAGAATCACGCCCTCGTCGACGATCAGCCCCGCGCGCGCCGGGCTTTCGTAGGCGATGACGCCCAGGTCGGCGGTGGCGTAGGCCTGGTAGCCCTCGATGCCGCGGGCGCGCAAGGCGTCGCGCACCGGCGGCAGAAAGGCTTCGCCCGACACCAGCGCCTTTTTCAGCGACGGCAATCGAATGCCGAGCTCGTCGGCTTTTTCGAGCAGGATGCGCAGGAAGGATGGCGTGCCGACATAGCCGGCCGGCTGAAGATCGGCCATCGCCTGCACCTGCTGTTCCGTCTGCCCAATGCCGGCAGGAAACACCGTGCAGCCCAACGCCTGCGCGCCCGCTTCGAGTATCCAGGCGCCCGGCGTCATGTGGTAGGAAAAGCTGTTGTGCACCAGGTCGCCGGCGCGAAAACCGGCGGCATACAGCGCCCGTGCCGTGCGCCAGTAGTCGGCACCGCGGCCTTCGGGTTCGTAGATCGGGCCGGGCGAGGAGAACACACGCCCCAGCTTGCCGTAAGGCGTCGCCACCAGACCGCCGAAGGGCCTTTGCGACTTCTGTAGTTCGATGAGTTCGTGCTTGCGCAGCACCGGCAGCGCAGCAAGCGCGACGCGGGAAGTCACCGCCGCGACATCGACCTGCGCCAGGGCAGTCGCGAAATAGGCGGTGTTGGCCTTGGCATGGGCGATCTGCTGCGGCAGGCGCGCCATAAGGTCGGCTTCGCGCTCCCCAGCCGAACGTGTTTCCAGCGCGTCGAAAAATTCAGGCATCGATAACTCCAGAAGAAGACGGGCGCATAGCGCCAAGCAATGCAAGGCGAGAGCGGGTGCCGCATAGCAGCGCTATGCAAACCCGCGAACAACGCCGCAGTGCGCCGTGCGATATGCGTCCGTCAGGCCAGCCAGCGCTTGCGGCGGCGATAGTGTTTGATGTCGCGGAAGCTCTTGCGGCCGTGGCTGGACAAGCCCAGGTAGAACTCCTTGACGTCCTCGTTGCTGCGCAGCTCTTCGGCCTTGCCTTCCATGACGACGCGGCCGTTTTCGAGGATGTAGCCGAAGTCGGCGAAACGCAGCGCCACCATGGTGTTCTGTTCGGCCAGCAGAAAGCTGACCTTCTCGCGCTGGTTCAAGTCGCGCACGATCTCGAATATCTCCTCGACGATCTGCGGCGCCAGGCCCATCGAAGGCTCGTCGAGCAGAATCATCTGCGGATTGGCCATCAGCGCGCGGCCGATGGCCGTCATCTGCTGCTCGCCGCCCGAGGTATAGCCGGCCTGGGAAGTCCTCCGCTGCTTGAGGCGCGGGAAGTAGGCATAAACCTTCTCCAGGTTCCGCTTCAACTGGGCGCGGGAAAGCGGCTGGGTATAAGCCCCCGTCAGTAAATTCTCCTCGACCGTCAGGTGGCCGAAACAGTGGCGGCCCTCCATGACCTGGATGACGCCGCCCTTGACCATCTCGTTCGGCGTCATACGGTCGATGCGCCGGCCCTGAAACTCGATGCTGCCTTTGGTCACCGCGCCGCGTTCGGCGGACAGCAGGTTGGAAACAGCCTTCAAGGTCGTTGTCTTGCCGGCGCCGTTGGCGCCGAGCAGCGCAACGATCTTGCCTTGAGGTACGTCGAGCGACACCCCCTTGAGCACAAGGATGACGTGGTCGTAGATGACCTCGATGTTATTGACGGAAAGATAGGCGGACATGGGCAACCCCAAACTAGCCACGGGGAGCACGGCGGGCACGGGGAAGAAGCGAAACCGCTATCGGCATTTCGCTTCCCCCGTACACCCCGTGTCGCCGTGGTGAAAGGTTTTACTTCTTCTTCGCCTCGGCGGCGCAATCACGCGGCGTGATGCCCTTTTCCTTGGCGTAGCGCTTGGCGTCGGCCTGGAACAGCGGGTGGATCAGTGCCTTGTTGCCCTCGATCCAGTCGGTCAGCGTCACCCACTTGGTGCCAGTCCATTGCTGGAGTTTGACCTTGCCCGAGCCTTCGTGGTTGTCGCAGGACGTCTTCACTTCGGGCAGCAGACCGGTCGCGCCCAATTGCTTGAGACGGGCATCGGTCACGTTCAGGTTTTCCAGGCCCCAGCGCACCTGCTCGCCGCTCATCGCCTTGCCCTTGCCGTATTTGGCCTGGGCGGTACGAATCGCTTCCAACGACAACACGGCGGCGGAAACGCCACGGTTGTAGAGGATGGTGCCAAGCTTCGACTTGTCGGAAAGGTTGCCCTTGCCGGCGCCATAAACCGTCTTCTCGATATCGGCGATCAGAGGCACATCCTTGCCCGAAACGTTCCAGGTGGCCGACATGTAGCCCTTGGCGGCATCGCCCGCCGGCACGACGTCTTCCTCGGAGCCGGACCACCACGAGCCGATCATTTTCTCGCGCGGGAAGCCCATCTTCTGCGCGGTCTTGATGGCGGTCATGTTCATCACGCCCCAGCCCCACATGATCACGTAATCAGGATTCTCCTGGCGGATGCGCTGCCACTGGGCACCCTGCTCGTTGCCCGGATGGGCGACGGGGATTTCGGTCAGCGTGAACTTGTTGAGGCGCGACTCGGCTTCGAGCGCGATGATCGGTTCCTTGCCGTAGGCGGAGTCGTGGTAGAGGAAGACGATCTTCTTGCCGGCCAGACTGCCGCCGTTCTTGTCCTTGAGGAACTTGATGATGGCGGAGGCCTGCATCTGGTAGGTCGTCACCAAGGGAAAGGCGTAGGGGAAGACGGAGCCGTCCACCGCCATCGTCAGACCGTAACCCATCATCGTCAGCGGCAACTTGTCGGCCAGGGTCTTATCGACGAGCGCGTAGGAAATACCCGTCGACATGACATGAACCGGGCCGGGGGATTTCTGCGCCTTGGACTTCATGCGCTCGTAGCACTCCACGCCTTTGGCGTTGTTGTACTCGGTCTCGCATTCTTCCCAGGTAACCTGGACGCCATCGATGCCGCCCTTCATGTTCACGTAGTTCAGGTAGTCGATGAAGCCGCCGTACCACGCGGCGCCGTTGGCGCCGTAAGGCCCGACACGGTAGGACGGAAGCATGAAGAACTGCTCCTCCGCCGCCTGCACGGGAGCGGAAAATGCCGCGGCGAGACACGCGGCGGCAAGGACAAACTGTTTGCTTTTCTTGAGCATCGTAAGTCTCCTCTTGGTTGAATTATTCAAACAGAATCCACTGTGACGTCAGTGCGGGAAGGGCCAAAGACGCAGCTTCTCCTTCGCAATCTGCCACAAACGCGCCAGGCCGTGAGGTTCCACGACCAGGAAGAACATGATGAGCGAGCCGAACACCATCAACTGGATATGCGACACCGTGGCGTTGTCGAACGGCAGGTGCAGCATCCCGGCGATGGCCGGCAGGGTGATGTCGAGGAAAATCGGCAGCAGCAGGATAAAGGCCGCGCCGAGAAAGCTGCCGAGGATGCTGCCAACGCCGCCGACGATAATCATGAAAAGTATCTTGAAGGACATGTCGAGCGAAAAGCCGTCGGGCTCGACCGCACCCAGGTAGCAGAATGCATACAGCGCGCCGGCGACGCCGCAGTAGAAGGAGCTGATGGCGAAGGCCAGCAGCTTGGTATGCATCAGCCGTATGCCGATGACCTCGGCGGCGACGTCCATGTCGCGCACCGCCATCCAGGCGCGGCCGGTGGTGGATCGTGCCAGATTCTTCGCCGCCAGCGCCAGCAGCACGACGATCGTCAGCACCAGCAAATACTTGCTGCGCGGCGTGTCGAAGGCATAGCCGAGGATGTGCACGCCGGGCACGGAAATCACGCCCGACGACGAGTTGTTGGAAAGGTAAGGAAACTTCGTCAAACACCAGACGATGAAGAACTGCGCCGCCAGGGTCGCCACGGCAAGGTAGAAGCCCTTGATGCGCAAGCTGGGCAGACCGAACAGAATGCCGACGCCGGCCGCCGTGAGGCCGGCAAGTGCGAAGGAGACGAGGATCGGCATGCCCTCGATGCGTACCTGAAAGTTGTAGGCCGCATAGGCACCGACAGCCATGAAGGCTGCGGAGCCGAGCGAGAGTTGCCCAGCGTAGCCGGTAAGGATATTGAGGCCGAGCGCCGCCAGCGAGAAAATCAGAAACGGCACCAGGATGGCAGAGAACCAGTATTCCGAACTGAACAGCGGCACGCCGACGAAGGCGACGGCAAGCACCAGCATGATGCCGATGCGGTCCTGGCGGATCGGGAAGATCTGCTGGTCGGCGCCGTAGCTGGTTTTGAATTGTCCGGTTTCTCTGTAGAACATCTCAGTGGCTCCAGTGCGCTTGGCGGGACATGAAACTCGTGCCTGCGACCGCCGAGGGCGACGGGTGGTCGCTGCGGCTCGTGTCCCCCTGGCTGGCTACGCCAGCCATTCCTCCTTTACCTCGCCGCAGCGACCACCCGCCACCCTCGGCTTGATGCCTTGCCGATTTTGACGCATCGCCCCGTGTCACGTGTCCCGCCGGGCCGGTGGGGTGGTCTGCTGCGCGTAGGTAAAGGAGGAGGAGGCCGCCGCAGGCGGCCGACGGAGGACACGGAGCGCAGCAGACCACCCCGGCGGCCCGAGCGCCGCGGAGTTTCGCTACAGCCCGCGCACTGCAGCGCACCCCGTCGGCCCGAGCGCGCAGAACCGGCAGCCCTCCCATCTCAAACCCGATCAATGTGCTTCTCCCCGAACAGGCCTTCCGGCCGCACCAGCAGGAACAGCAGCGCCATCACATACGGGAACCAACCCTCGATGCCGCCGAAATTGCCCTCGAACACGGATTGCATGACAGGCGGAATGTAGATTTCGGCCAGCTTCTCCGAAGCGCCGATGATGAGCCCGCCGACGATGGCGCCGGGCACGGACGTAAAGCCACCGAGGATCAGCACCGGCAGCGCCTTCAGCGCCGTGAAGGTCAGCGCGTACTGCACGCCGTTGCGCGAGCCCCAGAGCAGACCGGACACCAGCGCAACGAAACCGGCAACCGTCCACACCAGCGCCCAGATGTGCTGGAGCGGAATGCCTATCGACAGCGCCGCCTGGTGGTCGTCGGCCACCGCGCGCAACGCCCGCCCGACGCGCGTGTATTGGAAAAACAGCGCCAGCACCACGACCAGCACGGCCGCAAGACCGGCGGCAGTGAGATCGAAACGGCTGACGACGATGTTGAAGGATTCGAGAATCGCCGGTATCGGCTCGTCCACCAAACCGAGGTCGAGCGGACGCACCGAGTTGCCGAACAGCAGGGGCGCGAGGCCTTCGACGAAAAACGCCAGGCCGATCGTGGCCATGAACAGGGCAATCGGCGGCTGGTTCACCATCTTGCGCAGCACGAACTTTTCGGTGGCGATGCCGAACAGGGTCATGACGACGAAGGCGAGGATGATCGCCAGCCACAGCGGCGCACCCTTCTCCATGAAACCCACCACCGCCAGCGCGGCGAAATAGACCATGGCGCCCTGGGCGAAGTTGAGCACCCCCGAGGCCTTGTAGATCAGCACGAAACCCAGCGCCACCAGCGAATACATGATCCCCGAGAGCAGGCCGCCGATCAGAACTTCGAAAAAGAAACCCATAAAACGCTCCTTTACCGCCGCGGCGCCGCGGCGCCGGGAGAACCCGTTTGTTTTGTACTTCTCTGCGTCTCTGCGTCTCGGCGTTTCATGATCTTCAGTGCTGCGTGCCGAGGTAGGCGGAAATCACCTCGGGGTTGTTCTTGACCTCGTCCGGCACGCCGTCGCCTATCTTCCGGCCATAGTCGAGCACGACGACGCGGTCGGAGATGTCCATCACCACGCCCATGTCGTGTTCGATGAGAACGATGGTGGTACCGAACTGGTCGTTCACGTCGAGAATGAAGCGGCACATGTCCTGTTTTTCTTCGACGTTCATGCCGGCCATCGGTTCGTCGAGCAGCAGCATCTTCGGCTCGGCGGCCAGCGCACGCCCAAGCTCGACGCGCTTTTGCAGGCCGTAGGGCAGGCGACCCACCGGCGTCTTGCGGATATGCTCGATTTCGAGGAAGTCGATCACCTCTTCCACCTTCTTGCGGTTTTCGAGTTCCTCCCGTTTGGCCGGCCCCCACCACAGCGCATGCTGGATGAAGTGGCTCTTCATCTTCAGGTTGCGCCCGGCCATCAGATTGTCGAGCACGCTCATGCCCTTGAACAGCGCAATGTTCTGAAAGGTGCGGGCGATGCCGGCCGCGGCGGCGGCATGGGTGTTCATGTCGCGGCGATGTTCGCCGTGGAAGATGATCTCGCCTTCCTGCGGCCGGTAAACGCCGTTAATGACGTTGAGCATGGAACTCTTGCCGGCGCCGTTGGGGCCGATGATGGCTCGTATCTCATGTTCGCGCACGTCGAAGGAAATGTCGGAGAGCGCCTTGACGCCGCCGAAGCGCAACGAGATGTTGCGCAAGTCGAGAATGACTTCGCCGATTTGCCGCGCCATTACGCTGTCCCCATCGCTGCGGCCGTCGTGCGGGCGAGCGTCGCCGCCTCGACGATCCTGAGGTCGGCCGCCACCTTGCCGCGGCGGCCATCCTCGAACTTGACCTCGGTCTCAATAAACTGCGAGGTCTTGCCCTCGTAGAGCGCCGCGATCAGAACGGCGTATTTCTCGGCGACGAAGCCGCGCCGCACCTTGCGCGTGCGCGTCAGCTCGTCGTCGTCAGGATCGAGTTCCTTGTGCAGAATCAGGAAGCGGTGCACCTGCGTGTCGGCCACCATGTCGTCGGCCGCCAGTTCGACATTGACCTTCTCGACGCACTCGCGGATCAGTTCCTGCACCTCGGCCTTGCAGGCCAGATCGGTATAGCCGGCGTAGGCGATATGGCGCCGCTCGGCCCAGTTGCCGACCGCGCCCATATCGATGTTGATGAAGGCGCAGACCATGTCGCGGTCGTGGCCGAAGCAGACCGCCTCCTTGATGTACTGGAAGAACTTGAGCTTGTTCTCAATGTAGTTGGGCGCGAACACCGCACCGCCGGAGAGCTTGCCGACATCCTTGGCGCGGTCGATGATCTTGAGGTGCCCCTCGTGGTCGAGGAAGCCGGCATCGCCGGTCATGAAGTAGCCCTCGGCATTGATGGCCTCGGCGGTGGCTTCCGGCCGCTTGTAGTATTCGGTGAGCAGCATCGGCCCCTTGACCAGGATTTCGCCGTTGGCGGCAATCTTGATTTCGACGCCGGGCGCCGGCTTGCCGACCGAGTCGAACTTGATCTGGCGGTCGGGTTGCAGGCAGACATAGGCGCAGGTTTCGGTCTGGCCGTAGAGCTGCTTCAGGTTGATGCCGATGGAACGGTAGAAGCGGAACAGATCGGGGCCGATGGCGGCACCGGCCGTGTAGGCAACGCGGATGCGGCTCATGCCGAGCACATTGCGCAACGGACCATAGACCAGCAAAGTGCCCAGGGCGTAGAGCAGTCGATCGGCCGTGCTCACCGGCTTGCCGTCGAGAATTTCAGAACCGCAGCGCTTGGCCACGTCCATGAAATAGTGAAACATGCCGCGCTTGATGGCGCCTGCATCTTCCATGCGGATCATCACCTGGGTCAGCATGTTTTCAAACACGCGCGGCGGAGCGAAGTAATAGGTGGGGCCGATCTCGCGCAAGTCGGTCATCACCGTATCGCCGGATTCCGGGCAATTCACCGTGAAGCCGGCGTAAATGGCCTGGGCGATGGAGAACAGGTGGTCGCCGACCCAGGCCATCGGCAGGTAGGACAGAATCTCGTCGGTGTCGCGCAAGCCGTCGAACTCGCTGCCGCCGCGCGCGGCGGAGATGAAGGCATGATGGCTCTGGCACACGCCCTTGGGCTTGCCCGTGGTTCCCGAGGTGTAGAGCATGACCGAAACATCGGCGCTCTTGCCCTGAGCGATTTCCTGGGCGATGAAGTCCGGCTGGTTCCTGTTGTGGATGCGCCCGGCCGCCACGACCTCCTCGAAACCGTGGAGGAAGGTCTGCGTGTAATGGCGCATGCCGCGCGGCTCGTCGTAAATGATGTGCAGGAGTTCGGGACACTGATCCTTCACCTCCAGCAACTTATCGACCTGCTCCTGGTCCTCGACGATGGCGACATGGATGCCGGCATCCTGAAGCACGAAGACCATTTCGGCAGCCACCGCGTCCTGGTACATCGGCACCGGAATGCCGCCCAGCATCTGCGCGGCGAGCATGGCGCCGTAAAGGCGCGGACGGTTGTCGCCGACGATGGCCAGCCGGTCGCCGCGCTTGAAGCCCAGTTCGGCCAGACCGCAGGCCAGGGCCTGGGTCTCTTCCGCCACATCGGCCCAGGTCCAGGTTTGCCAGATGCCCAGATCCTTCTCGCGCATCGCCGGCCGGTCGCCGCGCACGCGGGCATGGTGCATCAGAAGACGCGGAAAGGTATCGAGCGCGCCGCTGTCGGGCGTTGCTGCCATCAAGCCATCTCCTCGTTGCGCTGCCGCGTTGCGATACCGCCTGTGGACGGCCCGTCACGGTCTGTCGCTGTGTCGGGATCCATTGTAACCGCCGGACACCCGCTATTCCTCGCCCCGATTTTGGGGATCGGGATTCAGTCTAAGGCGCGCCTGTGCCTATAATTGTCTCGTGGCTGACAATCCCAAGATAAATTCGCCGACCCTGCTCGAGACGATTCGCAGCTCGCACTGGGCTGCCGGTCTTTCCGCCGAAGAGATGGCGCGTGCCGAAAATGGCACGGTGGAACGCCGCATGCCGGCCGGCGGCTTCATCTGCCGCAAGGGCGAACCGGTCGACTGCTGGCTCGGCGTCATCGACGGCCTGGCCAAGATGTCCTCCGACTGGGTCACCGGCAAGACCGCCTCCTATACGGGCATCTCCGCCGGCGGCTGGTTCGGCGAAGGTTCGCTGCTCAAGACCGAAACGCGGCGCTACGACGTTATCGCCCTGCGCGACACCCGCGTCGCCTGCATGCGCCGCGAAACCTTTCTCTGGCTGCTCGATCACAGCATCGCCTTCAACCGCTTCGTCATGATGCAGATCAACGAGCGCCTCGGCCAGTTCATCGGCTTGCTGGAATCGGAGCGTCTGCTCGATACCGACGCCCGCGTCGCCCGCTGCCTCACCGCCATGTTCAACCCGGTGCTCTATCCAGGGCAAAGCGCTCATCTGACGATCTCGCAGGAGGAGATCGGCTATCTTGCCGGCGTCTCGCGCCAGCGCGTCAATCGTTCGCTGAAGATACTGGAAGACGCCGGTTTTCTCGCCACCGAGTACGGCGGCATCTCCATCCTCGACCTCGACGGCCTGCGGCGTTTCGGCGGCTGAGCGCCGCGGCCGCACCGGCGGCGTCGATCCAAACCACGCAATTCTTCCAACTTCGGAACGGCAGGAAGTTGCTCCTTCCTATTCCAGATAGTCTATATACAACAATAGTGGGTAATTAAATATCGGAGGAGACGACAATGGCCAGTTTCACGTCGCCAACAGGCGGAAATCAAAGTAAAGAAAGCGGCAATCAGGTCAAATCGGCAGTCGGCGGCGTATGCCTGTTCTGCTGGGGAATCGGCGGTTTGGTCGTGATCGTGGGCTTGGTGTCGAAGTTTTTCGGTCTGATTTAGACGCACCGACTTCCGCTATCGGCAATGTCCGACGTTCGTCCGTGCGGCGCGCGGAACCCGCCGATTGAATGTGGGCCTGTGCCGCTAACGGAGCAGTCACCTCCGGTTTGACGCACTACATGTTGCGCCGATACTGCCCGCCCACCTCGTACAGGGCTGAAGCGATCTGCCCGAGCGAGCAGTAGCGCACGGCGTCGAACAGCACCTCGAAGACGTTGCGATTCTCGATCACCGCCAGCTTGAGCTTGGCGATCCACTGCGGCGCTTCAGTACTGTTGCGCGCCTGGAACTCGCGCAGGCGCGCGAGCTGCGACAGCTTCTCTTCCTCGGTCGAGCGCGCCAGTTCGATCTCGGTGGCCACACCCGAGTGGTGCGGATTGAGGAAGGTGTTCACGCCGATCAGCGGATAGGAGCCGTCGTGCTTCTTGTGTTCGTAGGTCATCGACTCTTCCTGAATCTTGCCGCGCTGGTAGCCGGTTTCCATGGCGCCGAGTACGCCGCCACGGGAGGCCAAGGCTTCAAATTCCTTCAGCACCGCTTCTTCGACGAGGTCGGTCAGTTCGTCGATGATGAAGGCGCCCTGGTTCGGGTTCTCGTTCTTCGCCACGCCCCACTCGCGGTTGATGATGAGCTGGATGGCCATGGCGCGGCGCACACTCTCTTCCGTCGGCGTCGTGATGGCCTCGTCGTAGGCGTTGGTGTGGAGAGAGTTGCAGTTGTCGTAAATGGCGATCAGCGCCTGCAGTGTGGTACGGATGTCGTTGAAGTCCATCTCCTGCGCGTGCAGCGAGCGGCCGGAAGTCTGGATGTGGTACTTCAACTTCTGGCTGCGCTCGTTGGCGCCGTACTTGTTCTTCATCGCCACGGCCCAGATGCGGCGCGCGACGCGGCCGATCACCGAGTACTCGGGGTCCATGCCGTTGCTGAAGAAGAAGCTCAAGTTGGGCGCGAAGTCGTCGATGTGCATGCCGCGCGCCAGATAGCTCTCAACGTAGGTGAAGCCGTTGGCGAGCGTGAAGGCGAGCTGGGAGATGGGGTTGGCGCCAGCCTCGGCGATGTGATAACCGGAGATCGACACCGAGTAGAAGTTGCGCACGCCGTGGTGCACGAAGTACTCCTGGATGTCGCCCATGAGTTTCAACGCGAACTCGGTCGAGAAGATGCAGGTGTTCTGGCCCTGGTCTTCCTTGAGGATGTCGGCCTGCACCGTGCCGCGCACGTTGGCCAGCACCCAGCCCTTGATCTTTTCCCACTCGTCGTCGGTCGGGTCGCGGCCGTTGTCGGCCTTGAATTTTTCGACCTGCTGGTCGATGGCGGTGTTGAAGAACATTGCCAGGATCATCGGCGCCGGGCCGTTGATGGTCATCGACACCGAGGTGGTCGGGTCGCAAAGACCGAAGCCGTCGTAGAGCACCTTGAGGTCGTCGAGGGTGGCAATCGATACACCCGAGTTGCCGATCTTGCCGTAGATGTCGGGGCGCTCGTCGGGATCGCAGCCGTAGAGCGTGACCGAATCGAAGGCGGTGGACAGGCGCTTGGCCGGTAGTCCTTCGGAGACCTTCTTGAAGCGGCGGTTGGTGCGGAAGGCGTCGCCCTCGCCCGCGAACATGCGCGTCGGGTCTTCGTTCTCGCGCTTGAAGGCGAAGACGCCGGCGGTGAACGGGAAGGAGCCGGGCACGTTCTCGCGCATGAGGAACTTGAGCAGCTCGCCCTCGTCTTCGTAATGCGGCAGGACGACCTTTCTGATCTTGGTGCCCGACAGCGATTCGGAAACCAGCTGGGTGCGGATTTCCTTGTCGCGGATTTTGACGACGTATTCGTCGCCGGCGTAGGCCTTCTTCATGTCGGGCCACTGGGCGAGCAGCTTCTTCGCCGTCGGCGTCAGCAGACCGCCTTTCCAGGTGATCAGTTCGTCAAAGTCAGCCAACTGCGCAGCGGCCTTCTTGCCGCAGCCTTCGAAGATCGCCTTCGCCGTCTTCAGCGACTGGCGTTCGCGGGCCAGGGTGGCTTGCTCGGCGACCGACTTGTGATAGCCGCGCAAGGCATCGGCAATCTCGGCCAGATAGCGCACGCGCTCCGGCGGCACAACGGCGCGACCCGGCGAGGAGTGCTTGACGTTTACCGGGGGCAGCTTGCCGGGCTTCAGCTTCAGCCCTTTGGCGGCGAGCGCGGGCGCCAGCGCCTGATAGAGCGCGGTGACGCCGTCGTCGTTGAAGCGCGCGGCCTGGGTGCCGAAGACGGGCATGTCTTCCGGCTTTTCGCCGAAGCGCTCGCGGTTGCGCTGGTATTGCTTGGCGACGTCGCGCAGCGCGTCGGAAGCGCCGCGACGGTCGAACTTGTTGATGGCGACGAAGTCGGCGAAGTCGAGCATGTCGATCTTTTCCAACTGCGAAGCGGCGCCGAATTCCGGGGTCATCACGTAGGTCGAGACATCGACGTGCGGCACCACGGCAGCGTCGCCCTGGCCGATGCCGGAGGTCTCGACGACGACCAGGTCGAAGCCGGCCACCTTGCAGGCGGCGATGACTTCCGGCAGCGCGGCGGAGATTTCCGAACCGGTGTCGCGCGTCGCCAGCGAGCGCATGAAAATGTTCGGATGCTCGATGGCGTTCATGCGGATGCGGTCGCCGAGCAGTGCGCCGCCGGTGCGTTTGCGCGAGGGGTCGATGGAAATGATGGCGATCTTCAGGCTGTCTTCCTGATCGAGGCGGAAGCGGCGGATCAACTCGTCGGTGAGCGAGGACTTGCCGGCGCCGCCGGTGCCGGTGATACCCAGCGTCGGCACGGCAAGCCCGGCGGCCTTTTCCAGCAGGGCCTTCTTCGCCTTCTCCGGCCAGGCGCCGTTTTCCAGCGCGGTGATGATCTGCGCGAGGTTACGTAACTGAGCGCGGCGGTCGTCGACTTCCAGCGCCTTGCCATCCTGCGGCGCCAGCGTCGACAAGTCTCTGTCGGCCTTTGCCACCATGTCGTTGATCATGCCCTGCAGGCCCATCTTCTGGCCGTCTTCGACCGAGTAGAGGTGGGCGACGCCGTAGTCGTGCAGTTCCTTGGATTCGTGCGGCACGATGACGCCGCCGCCGCCGCCGAAGACCTGGATGTTCTCGCCGCCGCGTTGGCGCAGCAGATCGACCATGTACTTGAAGAACTCGACATGGCCGCCCTGATAGGACGATACCGCGATGCCCTGCACGTCTTCTTGTAGCGCGGCGTTGACGATTTCCTCGACCGAGCGGTTGTGGCCGAGATGGATCACCTCGGCGCCCGAGCCCTGGAGGATGCGGCGCATGATGTTGATCGAGGCGTCGTGGCCGTCGAAGAGCGAGGTAGCGGTGACGAAGCGAACCTTGTGCTTCGGCTTGTAGGGGCCCAGCTTGGCAGTAACGGCGAGATCGGTCATTGATGGATTCCTGGCAATCGATATTCGGGTTCTCGCAATCTTAGAACCGCAAGCGCCGCCCGACTTGCCGCAAGCTGACGCTAACTATGCAATATTTGCCATAATTCGGGCATGAAACAGTCGGCGCCCAACCCGCATTCCTCCGTTGCCATCGGCTTCGTCAGCGGCATTGTGGCTGGCTTGCCACGTGCCGGAATGGCTCCGGCGGCGCTGCTGGAACGTGCAGGAATTGCCACGTCGCTCTTAAGCGACGGCAACGCCCGCGTTCCCGTGGCGCGCTATGCCACGCTCTACCGGCTGATCAACGAACGGCTCGACGACGAAGGCTTCGGCCTCTTCTCGCGCCCCCTGCGGCGCGGCGCCTTCGAGTTCCTCTGCCGCGGCGCGCTCTCCGCGCCCACGCTCGACGCCGCGCTCGACCGCATCGCGCGCTTCCTGCGCGTGGTACTCGACGACATGGAAGTGGAAGTCGAACGCGCGCGCGACACTGCCGTGATCGTCATCAGCCAGGAGCAGCCGCTGCCCGTCGGCGAACCCGGGCGCGTGTTCGCCTTCGAATGGCTGCTGCGCATGATCCACGGCGTCGCTGCCTGGCTTACGGCCAAGCCGCTGGCGCTGAGCGAAGTCGCCTTCCCCTACCCGCCGCCGCCGCACGCCGCCGAATACGAATTCGTTTTCGCGCCGCGCTGCACCTTCGACGCGCAGCGGCTGGAAGCGCG
>Ga0209516_1000219_pt1 | contig 14828 bp, 13 predicted proteins | sample Napbiome12C3dose_FD_187716 | JGI IMG/M metagenome (GOLD analysis project Ga0209516, IMG submission 187716) | Groundwater microbial communities from S. Glens Falls, New York, USA - Naphthalene biodegradation metagenome 12C3dose (SPAdes) (version 2) ... | reverse complement strand
TGAAGAATTTATGCGTTTGTACAATTTTGAACGTCATGGCTAAAGCCATTATTTTTAGTATCAGTTCAAACTCCGCCATAAATGGCGGAGTTAAATAAAACGGTGAGTAGTTACAAAAAAAATATTTCTATCCGAAGGATACCTACGTATGTTTAATAAAGCAGTACATCGGTTTGCAACATTTACGGCAATCAGCACATTTGTATTGATTTTTATCGGAGGATTGGTCACCAGTACCGGTTCAGGACTTTCTGTTCCGGATTGGCCTACAACGTACGGCGAAAATATGTTCACATATCCAGTCGATAAATGGATCGGCGGAATAAAATATGAGCATGGACATCGCCTCTTTGCATCGTTCGTCGGATTTCTGACCGTCATTCTTGCGATATGGTTGACAGTAAAAGAAGATCGCAGATGGGTAAAATGGGCAGGCGTTGTTGCACTTGCCGCTGTGATCTTTCAGGGGATACTAGGCGGATTGACAGTGCTGTATCTTTTGCCGACTCCAATTAGTGTTGCTCACGGAATGCTGGCGCAGACATTTTTTTGTCTTGTTTCAGCAATTGCACTCGTCACCTCACAATGGTGGAGGGAAGAACGATCGCCTTTAAAACATACAACAGGATATTATCTTCAGATCTTTTCGATATCCGCCGCCGTAATGGTGTTCATCCAATTGGGGTTTGGTGCTTTGCTGCGGCATACGTATTCCGGTTTGGCTGTTCCTGATTTTCCTTTGTCTTACGGACAATTGTTACCTTCACTTTCGCAGGATGCTGTTGCGCAATACAATCAACAACTCGTGCAGGATGGAATTCGCTGGTCCGGTGACAAACCGATTGCCGCATATCAAATCGTCATTCATTTGATTCACCGGTATTGGGCATATCTTGCAGCCGGAATAGTCTCATTCGCGGGATATAAGATATGGAAAGCGGACATACTCCCGCCATCACTTCGCCGGAACGGAAAGTTAATGATGGCAGCAGTGCTGACGCAGTTTACGTTGGGTTTTCTCACTGTTCTCACGAGAAAAGAAGTGATCATCACGACAGCCCACGTTGCGATTGGTGCACTGACACTGGTGTTGTGTGTCTTAACGACTTTTCAATTGGCAAAGGTGTTCGGATTTCGTCTTTCAAAAGAATATTCACACAGTAAATGAATAAACAAACATCAGTAATGAGAGAAGAAGAATCACCTGAACGATCATTAGCGCAGGTGATCAAAGATTTTTGGCTGTTGATGAAGCCGGAATTGACGCTGCTTTCAGTCTTTACGTCGCTATGTTCAGCGTATCTTGCAATAGAAACTCCCGATGAATCGCAAATGCTCATTTTTCCATTACTTGCATTAGGAACATTACTTGTTGGCGGCGGCTCGGGAGCATTGAACCAATACCTCGAGCACGAATATGACGCAGTGATGAAACGGACCGAAAAACGGCCGGTGCCTGATCAACGATTAACTCCGTATGAAGCATTGATCTTTGGAACAATTGTGGTTCTGGTTGGAGTGGCGGTGCTGTTTTTCATCAACTGGTTGACGGCGTTTTTAGCATTGTCCACCTTCGTAACGTACATCTTTCTCTACACACCTCTCAAACGTATCTCAACTGTTTCGACAATCATCGGGGCGATTCCCGGTGCGTTGCCAACACTCATTGGCTGGGCTGCAATCCGAAATTCAGTTTCAATTGAGTCGGCAACCCTTTTTGCAATATTGTTTTACTGGCAGATGCCCCATTTTTATTCCATTGGCTGGTTGTACAAAAACGATTATGCAAATGCGGGTTTTCGATTGTTGACGAACGTGGATGAAAAGGGACAAAGGGTTTCAAAACAAGTCTTCATCAATCAATTGATCCTGGTGTTCATCGGGCTCAGTCCAGCGTTTGTCGGTTTAGTGCACACTGAATACATACCGGTCGCTCTTGCGGTAGGGTTGGGGTTTTTGTTCTTTGGAGTCAGATTCGTAAAACATATTCAGTCGGAGCATTCGGGAACGGCTGCGAGGAGTTTGTTCTTTGCATCGTTGTTTTATCTTCCAATCATATTTTCAGCCATGATCATCTTTAAAGTATCGCAATGACCTTCAACGACCTTTCTACCGTTAACGCGCTTCTCAACTTCACCAGTTTTGTCTTACTCATTCTCGGCTATCGTCACATTAAAGCAGGAAATCGGGAGAAACATAAAAAATTTATGATCTCTGCAGCTGTTTGTTCTGTTTTGTTTTTGGTGAGTTATCTTACCTATCATGCAGAAGTTGGTTCAGTGAAGTTTCAAGGGACAGGATGGAGCCGGCCGTTGTATTTCACCATTCTCATTTCTCATACAATACTTGCCGCCGCCGTGGCGCCGATGGCAATCATCACTCTTTTTCGGGGATTAAAAGGGAAGTATGATCTGCACAAAAAGATCGCGAAGAAGACGTTTCCGATTTGGGTGTATGTATCGGTTACGGGCGTGATGGTGTATTTGATGTTGTATCATATTTTTAAGGTGTAGGTGCGGATGAAAGATTGCTGCAAAGACGTCTGACATGCTTTTTATGTCTGACGTCTTTGGTTGGGAATTCGAGAGAGATGTCAGACGCTTCGCGTCAGACATCAGTGCGACGTCTCCTATACACCCATCTCAAAAATAATCTCACTCACCAATTTTGTAAAATTATTTTTCACCAAATTCGCGGTTTCTGTTACTTCATCGTGCGAGAGTTTTGTCAGCGAAATTCCGGTCGCCATGTTGGTGATGCATGAGATGCCGAGCACGCTCAGCCCCAGATGTTTTGCCACCATGATCTCGGGAACCGTTGACATTCCCACAGCATCCGCACCCATATTTGCCATCATCCGAATTTCGGCAGCAGTTTCGTACGTTGGTCCTTTCGTCCAGCAATACACACCTTCTTTTGTAGCAATGTTGTTTTTTAGTGCGATGGATTTTGCTTTGGTCAAGAGTTGTGCATCTAAATAACCCCACCCTCCGCCTACGGCGGTTTCCCTCCCCTTAAAGGGGAGGGATAAAAGGGTGGGGTCTCCAATCAACGGATTTTCGCCGGTGAGATTGATGTAATCACGAATGAACATTAGCGTACCCGAATCAAACTGACGGTTGATCCCGCCGGCGGCATTGGTGACGATTAATTTTTCAGCGCCAAGTTCTGCCGCAACACGGATCGGATAGACAACACGTTTCAAATCGCGACTTTCATAAAAATGCACACGGCCTTGAAACACGATCAACTGTGCAGATGCCTTTCCATTCTTTTCTATCGTACCAAAAATGATTTTCCCAGCATGCCCTTGTACAGTGGAAACAGGGTAGTTCGGAATCTCAGCGGTAGGAATAATAACAGGATTTTTGATCTGCTGACCAAAATCACCAAGTCCGGAGCCAAGCACGACGGCGATTGTTGGCTTGGTGTTTATTTTGAAACTGAGATATTGAACCGACTCTTGAATTTCAGTATTCATATACTTTCATAATTAGTCGCCCCTTAAAAAGTAAGAAACCTTGTCAAGGTTTCTTAATCAACAATGAAATAACTTCCGAATTTTACAAATCTAATTACATAACCTTGACAAGGTTGTGCTAATGAAGACTTTTTAAGGTTCAACTAATTATCAAGATTATCAAGATTACAAGATCAGAAAATTTTGGAATTCTGATAATCTTGCAATCTTGATAATGAAATTAACCGACAAGAATTCCCGCGATGGTTGCAGTCATCAAGGTTGCAAGAGAACCGCCGAGAACTGCTTTGAGTCCTAACGCCGCAATGTCTTTTTTCCGTTCGGGAGCCATCGGACTGATGCCGCCGATTTGAATCGCAATCGACGAAAAATTTGCAAATCCGCACAACGCGTAGGTGGACATTAAAATTCCTTTCTCACTCATCACGCCGCTTTTCAGCAACACAGAAAGATCGAGATAGGCTACGAATTCATTGAGGACGATCTTCGTTCCGAACAGACTTCCAAAGTGGAATGCGTCTTGCCACGGCACACCGATTGCAAATCCTAAAAATTGCAACACAATCCCGAACATCAATTGCATTGAAAGGGGATTGCCGAATTTCTCGATTAACATGCTGTTCACGCCGATCACATCACCAAGTCCGGAAAGAAGGTAATTCAGCATGGCGATTAGCGCGATAAAAGCAAGCAGCATACCGCCCACGTTCAATGCAAGCTGCAATCCATCGGCAGCACCGGTTGCGGCAGATTCAATGACGTTCGATGCGTTTTTCTCCACTTCAATTTTTACCGTTCCTTTTGTTATCGGTTCTTCAGTTTCCGGAAAAATAATTTTTGACAATGCAAGCGATGCGGGAGCCGCCATCACGCTGGCAGCAAGAAGTTGAACGGCGAACTTCAATTGTGCTTCGGCAAGAGGAAGTTGATGCGCTTCAGCAAATGATTGACCGAGCATTTGTATGTAACTTGCCATCACGCCTCCGGCAATGGTCGCCATACCACCGCACATCACAGTATAAAGCTCCGATTTCGTCATTGTTTTGATGTACGGACGGATAAGCAAGGGAGCTTCAGTTTGTCCCACAAAAATATTCGCAGTGGTCGAGAGCGATTCTGCTCCCGATGTTCCGAGCAGTTTCACCATCACACGCGCCATTCCCTTTACCACCAATTGCAGAATTCCCAAATAGTACAGAACCGACGTCAATGCAGAAACAAAAATGATCGTCGGCAATACCTGGAATGCAAAGAAAAATCCCAAACTATCCGTACCGGAATTGATCGCCAATTTGCCGAAGACAAATTTCGATCCTTCATTAGTAAACGCCAACAGACTTACCACGGCGCTCCCGAATCCGGCAATGATATCCTTCAACCATCCGAGCGGGAAGAACCAAGAGCGGAGGGTTTCGCTGTGAATGATCAGAATAGCGAAAAGAAGCTGGATGGAGAGTCCGGAGGCAACGAGACGCCAATTGACCCGCTTTTTATTGTTGGAGAAGAGAAAAGCGATTCCGATGATGAATCCGACACCGATGACACCGCGAATGACAGAGATAATATCCATATATTTTTTTGTTTAAGTTGATAAAATTCCAAATTACAAATGCCAAAATACAACACTATTGGAATTTGGAGTTCGATAATTGGATTTTATTATTCAGGTATATAATGACATTTTCTGCAGCGAGCTTCGTACGAATCCGCCGCGCCGACAACAACACGATCTGCATTGGCGATTTTCCGTTGTGTCCTATCAGCAGGATTTCCGCAAACGACACAAATCGCAAGAGTTTTGGTGATATATTCCGCGATGGAAAGAAGATGCGGCATCGGTTCGAACGGTTTCCCGCGGTAATCCTGATCGAGTCCGGCAACGATGACGCGCTTCCCATCGTTTGCTAATTTTTCACAGATGTCGACAATGGAGGGCGCAAAGAATTGTCCTTCATCAATGCCCACCACCTGTGCATCTTTTGCCAATTCCAGAATCTCTTCCGGTGTGTCGACGACGATGGATTCGAGAGTCTGAGTATTGTGGGAAACGATCTGATTGGAACTATAGCGACTATCGATGCGAGGTTTGAAGATGAGAACTTTTTGTCGTGCGATCTGTGCCCGGCGGAGACGGCGGATGAGTTCTTCCGTTTTTCCGCTGAACATACATCCGACGACCACTTCGATCCAGCCAATATTTTGAGGAGCTTGTTGTTGAGTGACTTCCATAGAACGTGCTGATAAATTTTTCTTCCAATGGACTGCGAAGAAATATAGAGAAAACACGTCCTAATATCAAAAGGAAAAAAATTCGCTGACACCATATCAAGGGATTACGCTTGACACGATTGTGACACGGTTTTGATTATGCAAGAGTGATCTTCGTTAATTCCGGAGGACAGTTGACGCGGAACGGAAGACCGACAGATCCGATTCCACGATTGACATACAATTGAGCGCTTCCTTGACGATACAATCCCCACACGTATTTTGAAAAAAGCGTTGCCGGAGTTATGTACATATCTCCGATTTTTACAAACACAACTTGTCCACCGTGAGTATGTCCGCTCAGTGTCAGATCGATGTTATGTTTCTCAAAATTTTCCATGTAATAGGGTTTGTGGCAAAGAAGAATTTTCGGTACATCGTTATTGGCAGCACCGAGAGCCGGAACTATATATGCATCCGGATCGGTATTTCTTTCGACATCATCTACACCGAGCATGTTGATGAACGAATTTCCTTTTTGAATCTTCACCGCATCATTGCGGAGAAGTTTAACGCCGCAATCATCAATCCTTTTGGCGACATAATCAACATTTCGCGTGAAATAATCATGATTGCCGAGACAACCATAAATACCGTAGTCAGCTTTCAATTCGGAGAATGCTTCAGCAAAAGGATACACCTCTTCAGTTTGACTGTTCACGAAATCTCCGGTAACCACAATCAGATCTGTCTTCAATTCATTCATCGCCCGCACGTACGCAAGCATATCTTCTTTGTTCATCATTGCGCTGGAATGAACGTCGCTCATCATACCAATGGTAAATCCTTTAAATTCTTCCGGCAGATTTGGAATGGCTATGGTTCGCTTAACGACATCATATTCATCAGTGCCGATGACACCTGCCGAAGCACCAACAAAGGAATATGCCGTTAATCCGATTACACTTTTTTCTAAAAACGCCCTGCGGGATGCATCAAATTTTTGATATTCCGGTGTGGATTTCAACAACATCATTCGCTCCTTAATTTTTGGATGTTTTTTTAACACGTAATAACTTGTTCGAAAGGGCAGTTTGATTATGCTTACACAAAGTAACACGAGAGCAATAAAAAAAGTTGCTCCGTGCCAGATATAAAACAGATTAACCAGTACGAGCATATCCTGTAATTGATGGGCAATTCGGAAAAAATTGGATGCAACATACAATAACGATGCGCTGAAAATAACGAACAAGAAAGTGACGAGATAATTCACCCAGCGGGGAAGTATTGTTTTCGTTCTTATGTATGTTCTGACGCGTAAATACAGATATGTTTGTAAAAGAAGGATGATTGCTGCCAGAGTTAATCGAAATACGCTCATACAAAAAAACTTACCTTGATTTTCGGATCTATTTTTTTTACCTTTACAACAGTTAAAACTTACATCAGGGTACCTCTAAAAACCTATTCTGCGAACATCTGCGTAATCTGCGGGAGAATATTTCCCGCTGATTTCGCTGATTACCGCAGATAAAAAAAATCACGTTCAGTTTTTAGAGATGCCCATCAATTAAAGGAACACAATGTATACGCTATTAGTTCTTACTGAGATCGTGATCTCTATAGTAATGATTATCGTTATCCTCCTTCAAAGCAGCAAAGGGGGAGGACTTGCAGCCGGATTGGGTGGAGGAAATATCGGGACTATGTTCGGTGTCCGCCGCACATCCAATTTTCTGTCAAAAGCAACGACATATCTTGCCGCCACGTTTATCATTCTTGCCATAGTGATCAATTTATTCTTTTTGCCTGGTAAGGGGAAATCTGTTGAATCCGTAATACAAAACGGTCAAACAACCACGGTCCCGGCTCCGCAAATTCCGACACAAGAACAACCGGCAACTCCACAAAATTAAGCACGATAAATTGTTGATGAAGATAAAACCCATAGTGAATATTAACTATGGGTTTTTTTATTTATGAAGAATGCCGTGTTCAAAATACTTATCCTTGTTTCGTTCATTACTTCAGCGCTATCTGCACAAGAAAAACCCGAATGGGCGATCAATCGAAAAATTGAGAACCAGCCACTGTTTTATTACGGGGTTGGTGTATCATCAGTTTCGCCCGGTGATGCTGATGCCCGTGCATTATTGGAGTTCGGACAAAACGTTGAAGTGAAAGTGAAAAGTATCTTTCAACGCGAAGTGATCGATGAAGGGAAAGAATTCTCCGATAAGACGAAAATATCCACAGAACTTGTTTCAGATGTGAGTCTCAAAGGAATTGCGATCATGGAACGATTTGTTGATACGACCTCGAAATCGTTTTATAGTTTGGTTCAGTATCGCAAAACGGAATACGATTCCATGGTGACACGCGAAATCGAACGTGAGATACTATTGATCAAAGCGCGAAATAAAATGATCGAGGAAAAGCGACAGGAAGAATTGCGCGCTGAAAAAATGAAGAATCTTCAAGAGGAAGAACGAAAAAAGGAAGAACTTCGAGCTGAACAAGAACAATTGACTATTGAACGACAACGACAACAACAGGAAGCACAAAAGAAAGAACTTCACCAAAAATTGTACGGAGAGTTTCTCAAGGAAGCACCGCCGGAAAAAGCTGTGAGTCTTCGGAACGGAGAAGTATCCAACGCCAGTACTTCGGTACTGGTCCGACTCGGATTAGCACCATTTCAATTCAGCGGCGGATTTTTTGCAAAGAGGATCTGGATGTTTGAAATTTCCGGAAATGCCATCTACAAGGGGAAGAAGTTCGATCAACAGGAAGGATTTATAAAGATTCAAATCTTATCGAGGGTTGGGGAATTTACAAAAACATCATTGGCGATTGGAGCCGTTCAAGCGGTAGGGATGATCGCAGATAGTGGATACGATTTTAACAAGTCGAAATATTCCTTCTTCATCGCCGGAAATTATACCGATCCCGAATTGGAATATTCCACATTTTCCTTTTACGGAGATAAAAGAAAAATATCGATAGGGGCAACGAGTTTTCCACTCTATAGTCAATTTAAAAACCACCTTGGCTTCGTTCTTGAAGCGAATATCATTTTCGACAGAGATTTCCGTAATAAGTACGGAGATTCTTTTATTGTAAACGGCGGTGTACGGTTACAGGCACATGAGAAATTTTCCACACAGCTTGTTTACGAAAGTAATGAACAATTGAATTTGACCTTCGAATTTCAATTTTGAAATTCATCTTTGAAAAGTTTTATCTCTTTTGTATATTTGTATCACAAAAATGCACCCATGGCTCAATTGGTAGAGCAACTGACTCTTAATCAGTGGGTTCCAGGTTCGAGTCCTGGTGGGTGCACAAACACCAAATCCCGTTTCTGCAGGATTTGGTGTTTAAAGTAACAGTGAGTTATTTTTTCCTGTCATTTCCCCGCCGCATAAATCGCATCCTCACGTTTATCCTCAGTTAAGAAAATCATTGAAAGTTTGGTAACAATAAAAATATTCGATATGCTTTTATTAACGTTACACAGGATCATTTTACCTTTGCGTTGACTGTAACTCGAATGAGCAACTGTCAATACTCCAATTGCTGAAGAGTTGAGGTATGTGACGTCGGCTAAATCTACAATGAGTTTATTATTCCCCTGATCCAACAGTGAATTGATCGTACTTTTCAATTCATCGGTTTCACTTCCACCGATCAAAGATCCTTTTGGTTCCAGAATTACCACATTCCCATCATTGATTGTTGATGATTTGATGCTCATACAAACCTCCGTTAAGTAATAAATTTTGGTAAGTCAGAATTGAATGGTTTAAGATATTCAATCTGGACGAGAAAGCAAACGTAAAAATTCGGATAAATTTGCCTTTGATTATAAGTGTAAAAAGACTAATTTTCTCAACATTAATTATAAAAGGTTCGCAATGACGGAAAAACCGGTAACCCCACAATCGGCGGACGCACTTCAGGATGAAGTGAGAAGACTGCGTCGTGCTGTCGAAGAATTGTCTATACTCAACGACATCGCACGTGCTATTAGTGCTTCCCTTAATGCAGAAGAGATCATGCAGGCGCTGATCCGAAAATCCATACGCGCCGTCAATGCAGAACAAGGTGTCATCACATTGGTGGAAGAAGAACAAAAATCGATGAAGACTCTGATTCGCACAATGGTGAGTTCTGCAGATGCGCCGGCATTCCACATGCATCAGGCATTAATCGGCTGGATGGATTTAAATAAAAAACCGTTGAGTGTTGATGACCCTGCGAATGATCCGAGATTTCGCGGCGTGCAATGGGATATGAATATCAAAACGTTATTATGTGTGCCGCTGATTGTAAAATCTGAATTGCGCGGTGTGCTGACTGTCTACAATAAAAAAGATGGACAACCGTTCAATACGGAAGACCAACGTCTTCTTGCAATTATTTCTGCACAGTCTGCACAAGTTGTTGAAAATGCACGATTGATTGAAGAAGAAAAATTGTATATAAAAATGCAGCAAGAAGTTGTCCTCGCCGCAAAAATTCAAATGGATCTTCTGCCGCGAAGCAATCCCGGTCTTCATGGTTATGATATTTTTGCGCGAACGATCGCCGCTCAATCAATCGGTGGAGATTATTTTGATTTCATTCCGAAGAGTGACGGAAGAATGGCATTATGTCTTGGTGATGTTTCAGGAAAAGGATTGCCGGCATCGTTGCTCATGGCAAATCTTCAAGCAACACTTCGCGGACAAACGTTAGTTTCTCAGATACCATCTGAATGTCTTCTTCGTTCAAATAAATTATTGTTTGAAAGTACGAGTCCGGAAAAATTTGCTACATTATTTTATGGCATCATTGATATTGAACATCACCGCATTCACTACTCCAATGCGGGACACGATTGGCCATTTCTCATCGGCAAAGATAATTCAATTCAACGTTTGAAAACCGGCGGACTCATGCTTGGGCTCATACAACAAGCAGAGTATGAAGATGAACAAATCCCTGTTCGCGTTGGCGATATTTTAGTGATTCAATCGGATGGTGTCAGTGAAGCGATGAACAGCAATCAGGAACAATTCGGTGAAGAGCGATTGCAAGCTCTCATTCTTGAACATAAAGACCGAACGGCGGAAGAAATTATCGATACTGTCATTAAGGAAGTACGAAAGCATGCAGGGGCACACCCGCAATCTGATGACATTACGATGATGGTAGTGAAAAGGATTCTGTAGCGACATTTGAAAAATCACACTTTACTGTCATTCCGAGGAGCGCCCGCCTGAACGACGAAGTCGGGCAGGGAGCGACGAGGAATCTGCTAGTGGTGATGGGAAAAAATAAAAACAAAACATCCTTCGCATAGACCAGATTCTCACAAAGTGATGCCTTTGGCATTCACTTCGTCCCGATAAAAAAATCCCGTAGTACGGGATGCCGTAAAGCGGCACATCGGGACTTCGTTCAGAATGACAAAAGATAACTGCCGATGTTCGGCATCCCGTCAAGCGGGACAATTTATCAGAAGTTTCTTGTTCTAAACAACGGGAGGAAATTAATATGTTTCTTCGCATGGTTTCAATGAGCATAAAGGCAGAGCACTCTTTAAAGATCGCTGAAGAGTATGACAAGAATGTTATTTCTGCCCTGCGTCATCAACCGGGTTGTAGTTTTGCTTCTCTTCTTCAAAACATCCACGACACGAAAGATTGTATCTCGTTGACGATCTGGGACTCAAAACAAAAAGCGGATGAATATGAAAAGAGCGGCGTCTTCAAGCGACTTGTCGAATCGCTCCGTTCGTTCTACGAAGAATCGAACGAAGGGGAACTCAAACTCACCGACGATCTCTCCATTGAATATACTCCGATCCAGATCGATCCTTCCGTAAAAGGATATGATGATGATGAAACGGGAAAAGAATACATACAAAGATTCAACGTTACACCATACGCAGCAAAAATAATAACCCTTACAGTTCAACCGGATAAGATCCAGGAATTCCAGGAGATATTTGCTTCAAAAGTGATCCCGAAATTCACCGAACAAAAAGGATTCATCCATATCATTCTGCTCAGAAAAAATAATGAGTTCAACAGTATCTCATTTTGGGACGAAACGATCGATCTCAATTCATCCTTCGGCGAACAAACACTCCGTTCTTTGACGCGTAGCATCTTTGAACTTCTTCCGTCATCGGTGCAATGGCAGGTTTCACATAAAGCGTCAAGAACCAGTTATGCCACCAGTGAAGAAATAAAAGCATCGGTGTATCGCTGTCTCACAGGCGAATGGTACTCAAAATAATTTGTAGTCATTTCAACAATGACGATGATTGATAATTTTTGATTTGGATTGTAGTAACGTCTAAAACTCTATCCGCACACATGGGGGAAGTATGATCGGCAAAACAATTCTGCAATACGAGATCCTCGAACAACTCGGCGAGGGTGGAATGGGTATTGTCTATAAAGCCAAAGATACCAAACTCGATCGTTTTGTTGCGTTGAAATTTCTGACAAAGAATGTCGGTTCTTCGGATTCTGACCGTCAACGTTTCATGCAGGAAGCGAAAGCCGCTGCAACGCTCAATCATCCGAACATTTGTACTATTTATGATGTGGCGGAGTTTGAAGGACAATTATTCATCGCGATGGAATTTATTGATGGGGAGACTCTCCGCGACAGGAAGAATAATATCTCATTCAAACAATCCATTGATATTGGAATTCAAATTGCGGAAGCATTAGCCGCCGCGCATGAAAAAGGGATCGTGCATCGGGACATCAAACCGGAAAATGTGATGCTGCGGAAAGATGGTCTTGTACAGATCATGGATTTTGGGTTAGCAAAATTACAAGGTGTCTCTCGGCTGACGCGAGAAGGAAACACTGTCGGGACGATTGGATACATGTCGCCGGAACAAGTGCAGGGATTTAATGTCGATCATCGGACAGATATTTTTTCTTTTGGTGTTCTCTTGTATGAATTGATCTCGGGGCAATCGCCGTTCAAAGGGATGCATGAGACGGCAATTATTTATGAGATTGTGAATGTTGACGTTTCGCCGATGTCTTCGGTGAAGCCCGAAATAGATCCAACGCTGGACGCAATTGTCTTGGAATGTTTGGAGAAGGACCTAACTGAGCGGGCGCAGTCTATCAAACAAATCGCCGTCGATCTGAAACGATACAAGCGAGAGTCGAGCCGTCAGCGCGTCAGCCGTATTACGGCAGTTCGTCCAGCGATTCATCCTTTAGAACCTTCCGAAGGTTTGAAACCTTCGGAAGGTTTGCTTAGCCGCAATCGCATTCCGTGGATTGCCGCTCTGCTTTTCTTTGTTGGGATGACGACATTTGCAGCAATGTATTTCATTCGACCTTCAGTGAATAAAACAATTATTCGTTCGTCACTTCTTCCTTCCGAGAAAACAAGTTATTCCAACATTGATGGAGGAGGGCAGATTGCTCTTTCCCCAGATGGTTCAAAGTTGGCGTTTGTCGCATCAGATTCGGCTGGAAAGAATCGCCTCTGGGTACGTTCGCTCAGTTCCTTCTCAGCGTTACCACTTCCCGGCACGGAGGGGGCGAAGTTTCCTTTCTGGTCACCGGATAATCGCTTCATAGCATTTTTTGCTTCAAGCAAAATGAAGAAAATCGAAGCATCTGGGGGACCTGCCCTGACAATTTGTGATGCACCTAATGGCAGGGGTGGAACATGGAATCGTGAAGGTGTCATTGCATTCGCACCTAATTGGGTCGGACCCATCCATCAAGTCCCCTCAGCCGGTGGCGCTCCCACAGCGATCACGAAACTTGACACGACTCGCCGTGAGCAAACACATCGCTGGCCCTACTTCTTGCCTGATGGGAAACACTTTTTATATTTTTCCCGCTCAAGCGCTGGTGGTGCTGAAACAGAAGTGGATGCTATCTGTGTCGCTTCGCTCGACGGAAGTGTCAACAAACGATTGTTTTCGGCTTCATCGAATATAGCCTATGCATCGAAGAACATCCTTTTCATACGTCAAACATCGGTGATGGCACAAGAGTTTGACGTGAACGACCTAACGCTTGTGGGAGAAGCGTTTCCTATTGCAGAACAGGTTCGTTATGACGTCGGTTTTAACAGAGGATCCTTCACTGTGTCTGAAAATGATGTTCTCATCTATCTGACGGGCAGCAGCCAATCAGGGTTTGATCTCACTTGGTTCAACCGCAGCGGCATACTCATGAATACTGTTGGTGAAGCTGCGTCATATAGCGTTAGTAGCCTCTCCCCTGATGGGAAAAAACTTGTGTTCTCGATTTTTGATCCTCAATCTCGCAATCGAGACGTTTGGTTGCACGATTTGGGGCGCAATGTTCGTACGCGATTTACATTCGACAAGGCGGTTGAAGAATCTCCAATATGGTCGCCCGATGGCAGCCGCATTATCTATTCTTCGGATCGGAAAGGACGCTTGGATATTTATCAGAAGGCTGTCAGTGGTGTTGGTGGAGAAGAGCTTCTCTTTGAATCAGCAGTGGATAAATATCCTTACGATTGGTCGCTCGATGGTCGTTATATCATCTACATAACTGCTGGCGATCCAAAAACGAAGTTAGACTTGTGGGTTTTACCTCTTTTCGGAGACCGAAAACCTATTCCTTTTCTTCAGACAGAGTTTGAGGAGGATGCAGCATTCTTTTCGCCCGATGGAAGATGGATAGCGTATCAATCAAATGAATCTGGGAGAAATGAAATATATGTGAAGCCCTTCCCCGCTCCCGGAGAACGATGGCAAATCTCGACAGCAGGTGGAACTCATCCTCGTTGGCGACGCGATGGGAGGGAACTTTATTATTTATCCGATGATCAGAAAATGATGGTTGCTCAAGTGAAAATTTCTGGATCAACCTTTGAAGTGGGAACTGTCAAACCGCTGTTTGACCTCCAGTCTAAAGGAGTAGTTGGAATTTATGGATACGTTACAGCAAATGGTGAGCGTTTTCTTATTGGAACGGCAGTGGGTTCATCTTCTGTTCCGCTAACATTAGTGCTTAATTGGAACGCGGAGTTGAAGAAGAAATAATAAAAATAGTGGGCATCTCTAAAAACCTTCAAGGTTTATCTTGACCAAATTTTGTGATGTTAAAATTTTATGGTATATCGC
>Ga0209516_1000216_pt1 | contig 14991 bp, 19 predicted proteins | sample Napbiome12C3dose_FD_187716 | JGI IMG/M metagenome (GOLD analysis project Ga0209516, IMG submission 187716) | Groundwater microbial communities from S. Glens Falls, New York, USA - Naphthalene biodegradation metagenome 12C3dose (SPAdes) (version 2) ... | reverse complement strand
ATGATCCAGGGCAAGGTGGCAGCCGAGGTGGCGGTGGCGATCGCCCTGGCCAATCCCTTGCAGGTGTTCCGCACCGCGGCGCTGGCGCTGTTCGACCCGCAACTGATCGTGCTGGGCCCCTCGGCCCACGTGATTCTCGATTTCTTCGGCGCCGCGGGCTACAAGGTTTTTGCGCTGATCTATCCGACGCTTATCGGCCTCGTCAGCGCCACGGCGGGTTACCATGTTTTCCGCCGCGGCGACCTGCCGTGAGACGACGAGAGGAACGACCATGCCGCCGCCGCTAGAGCCCACGCTTGCAGCCCTGCCCAATCCGGCGCTGCGCTATTTCGCCGCGACGCGGCCCGCCTTTCTCAGCGTTACCTTCGTCGGCTGCCTGCTCGGCCTGGCCAGCGCCGCCATGAGCGGCATCCGGCTCGATCCGGCCGCCGCCACGCTGACGCTGCTGTTTGCGCTGATCGCCCACGCCGGCGTCAATGTGCTGAACGACTACTACGATGCGCAAAGCGGCACCGACGCCTGCAATATCGACCGCATCTTCCCCTTCACCGGCGGCAGCCGCTTCATCCAGAACGGCGTCCTGTCGCTGCGCGCAACCGGCATCTTCGGTTATGCCTTGCTCGGCGCGGTGATTCCCGCCGGACTCTGGCTGACCTCCTACAGTGCCCCCGGCCTGGTTCTGATCGGCGTTTGCGGCCTCCTCGTGGGCTGGGCTTATTCCGCGCCGCCGCTGCATCTGGTGAGCCGCGGACTGGGCGAACTGGCGGTGGCCAGCGGCTGGCTGCTGATCGTGGTCGGCAGCGACTTCGTTCAACGCCGCGAATTCGCTTTCGCGCCGCTGGCGAGCGGCCTCGGTTTCGCATTGCTGGTGGCCAACCTGCTCTACATCAACCAGTTTCCCGACGTACGGGCGGACGCCCAGGCCGGCAAGCGTACGCTGGTTGTGCGCCTGGGCACCGCGCAGGCACGCTGGGGCTACGCGATCCTGGCGCTGCTGGCCTACGGCTGGACGGCGCTGTGCATCGTCGCCGGCGCGTTGCCCGTATTGGCCGTGGTGGCGCTGCTGCCGGCAGCGCTGTCGATAGGCGCCGGCCGCCAGCTTTGGCGTCACGCCGGCAAGCCGCAACAGCTTGCGCCTGCCATCAAGCAGACCATCCTTTCCGCCATCGCTCACGGCCTGCTGCTGTGTGGCGCCTTGGCCCTCTCCTAGACAGGACCCTCACCTTGAAATATGCGACCTTGCTGATACTGCTTGCGCTACTCGCGCTGGGCGCGAATGCCGCCGAACCCGGCTTGGCGGCCGTGACCGATCTGGGACAGGCAAACGGCCAGGCGCTGGCGTGCAAGGACAAGGACGCCGCGGCGCGCGCCAAGAGCCTGATGCTGCGCTACGCCCCGCGGACGCAGCGCTACGGCGAGGTTTTCGAGCAGGCCACGCAGCAGGGTTTTCTCGCCCAGGTTAAAGCGCAATCCGCTTGTCCGGAGGCAAGGGCGCTCGCCGAACGGATGGATGGCATTGCCAAACAACTGCGCGAGAGCCTCCCTCAGATATTGCCCGAGTGATGCTGCCGTTATGAGGCGTGCGTTTATCCGCATCCTTGCCCTGGCGTTGCTTGGCGCCGCGCCGGTAGGGGCCGCGCAAGTGCAGGCGCCGGAGGAAGCAAATGCAGAATCCGTGGAGATCAACCCGCGCTACCTGCTCGCCGACGGCAGGGGACGCCCGGTCGGCAACGAGGATTTTCCTGGCCGCTTTCAGCTCATTACCTTCGGCTATACCTTTTGCCCGGACGTCTGCCCCACCACGCTGGCGACCATGACCCTGATCCTCGGTCGTCTGGGTGCGCGGGCCGCGCGCTTGCAGCCTGTCTTCATCTCTGTCGATCCCGAGCGCGACAGCGCCGAGGCCGTAGAGCGCTATACCCATTATTTCGATGCGCGTATCCTCGGCCTGACCGGCTCGCCCGAGCTGGTGCGGCGGGCCGCCGAGCACTTCAAGGTGACCTACCGCAAATATGCCGAGCCCGGCGCCGCACCGGGGAACTACAGCATCGATCACTCGGCCGGGATGTATCTGCTGGGACCGGACGGCAATTTCATCACCAAGTTCGCCCACTCCGCCAATCCGAACGATACGGCCGCACGCATCGACGCCATCATGGCGGCCAGTCGCGGCTCGCGCATTCAGGACAGGCGCTGAGGGGCCGGCTGCCGCAGCGGCAGCGCGTTTCTTTGTCCGGATTCATAAGCGTTCGATGATTTTCCAAAATTGATCCATGTCAATTGTTGCCCTCGTGCTGTCGGGTTAAGTTCCATCGGAGGCCATTGCGCAAGCAGGGTCTAAGACGGATGCGGGTTAAACCCGGTCCGAAAGGCACCACGCTCGGGGAGAAAAATCAAAATGCGCTTGTCGATATCCTTACGCAGCATCCTGTCTGCCGTTGTTCTCACGGCATCGGCTGCGCTGGCGTTCAACGCCGCGGCCGACGCAACGCGGCCGGCCAAGAGTTCCGTCGATTCCGCCATCGGCCAGAAATGCGCCGAATGCCATGCCGACGAAAGCCCCGGCATCGTCGCCGAATGGAAGAAGAGCAGGCACGCCGACAAGGATGTCGATTGCTACGACTGCCACAAGGCCAAGGAAGGCGAGAAATGGGCCTACAAGCACGAAAAGCACGACGGCAAGCCGATCTTCATCACCACCATCCCGACGCCGAAGAACTGCGCCACCTGCCACGAGAAGGAAGTGGCGCAGCAGCAGCGTTCCCATCACGCCAAGGGCGGACAGATACTCGCTTCCCTCGACAACATCATGGGCGAGGTCATCGGCGGGCCGGCGGCGGTCAATGCCGGTTGCCGTCAATGTCATGGCGCCGAGGTCAAGCTCGACCACCGCGGCAAGCCGACGCCGGAGACCTGGCCCAATACGGGCATCGGCCGCCTCAATCCGGACGGCAGCCGCGGCTCCTGCTCCGCCTGCCACGGCCGGCACCGCTTCTCCGCCGCCCAGGCGCGCACGCCCGACACCTGCGGCAAATGCCACATCGGCCCGGATCATCCGCAGCTCGAGGTTTACAACGAGTCCAAGCACGGCATTCTCTACCGTGCCAATGTGGGCGAGATGAACCTCAATTCCAAGAAGTGGGTGGCTGGTGTGGACTACTCCGCGGCTCCCACCTGCGCGACCTGCCACATGAGCGCAACCCGCAAGCAGGGCGTCACGCACGATGTTGGCGAGCGCATCTCCTGGACGTTGCGCCCGCCCATTTCCTTCAAGCTCAACATGGTGCGCCTCGCCAACGGCGATGAATTCGACCTGCCGGCGGACAAGCCCCTGCCCAAGATCGGTGAAGAGGCGAAAGGTTCCAAGGTGGTCGAAATCCTGAGTTGGGAGGACCGCCGCGCCAACATGAAGAACGTCTGCTTCTCCTGCCACGGCTCCGATCAGGTCAGCGGCCATTACAAGCAGTTCGACGACCTGGTGAATCTCTACAACGACAAGTTCGCCAAGCCGATCTCGGGTGCCATGAAGGAACTTCAGGAGAAGGGCTACATCACGGCCACGCCGTTCGACGAGAAGATTGAATGGACCTGGTGGGAAATCTGGCACCACGAAGGGCGCGTCGCGCGTCACGGCGCCTCGATGATGGGGCCGGACTACACCTGGTGGCACGGTATGTACGAGGTTGCCCAACACACCTACTTCAAGTGGATTCCCGAGTTGAAGGAAGTCGTGCGCAAGAAGGACGGCAACGAGAAGTTCGCTGACGCCATCCTTGAGAAGTACTTCAAGCCCATTGATGGGCACGACTGGTATTTCAACGGCATCAGCAAGGACGCCATCGAGAAGGTGCGCAAAGGCTTCGAGGAGCGTTACGGCAAGGGCGCGCTGAAGTGAGGGGCCGGCACTTCCTGATTGCCGTGCTCGGCGCGGGCTGCGTGATTGCGGCCCACGCCGAGTCGGCGGCCGGGCTTGTCGCCAAGGGCGACAAGCATTGGGCGGAGAGCCGCTTCGAGCCGGCGCAGCAGTCTTTCGAGGCCGCGGTCGCCGCCGAGCCGCGTTCGGCGGAAACCCTGCTGCGGTTGGCGGGCTTTCAGTTGTCGCGCCAGCAGTTGGAAGCCGGCATCGCCAGCTACAAACGGGTCATCGGCCTCGACGGCAAGAACGCACGGGCCTGGATGGGGCTGGGCATCGCCTACCTGCACACCGGCCGCCGCGAACTGGCGAAAGCCGCGTTCGACGAAGCCGTGCGCATCGATCCGCGCAAGCAGGAAAAACTCGGCCCGCTGATCGCCAAGCTCGATACGCCGACACAATGAAATAGCGTCGGTGCTGGTACGAAACGATAAAGCCCCGTGGTCAGGGGCTTTGTCGTTTCTGGCGGAGAGGGCGGGATTCGCCATCTGCCTATTACGATAAGGATTTCCAGGTCGGGCGGCCTAAAAGCGGCCCAACGGTACCACTACCAGGTGGAGGCTGAGAACGCTGACAGCATATGGTCAAAAGGGCTTGCTTGGGGAAAAACAAAGTTTATATATATATGCAAAAACAAAGTAATGTTACGCGATAAAAACATAGTAAATTACGTGCCATGAAACCCAATCAGAAACTTGCCGATGCCCTGAAGTCTCTCAAGCGCTTGCAGGATAAGCATCGGGGAGTGATCGAGTCGGGCGACCTGAAGGAAGCTCAGCGTGTCCTCTTGGTCGAGGAAGGCTTCCTGCGTCTCGTGATGAAGGGATGGTACGTCTGCGCCAACCCCCGAGACCGCGAAGGGGATTCGACCGCCTGGTACGCGAGTTTCTGGCCCTTTCTCGGCGGCTATCTGGGCAAGCGATTCGGCAAACGATATTGTCTGAATGTCGAGGCATCGCTCCTGCTGCATACTCGCAGCACGGTGATTCCGCAGCAGGTTACGGTGATCGCAAGGGAAGGGGGAACGTCGGTGCTCGACTTGCCTCATGACACGTCCCTGCTGATTTACCCCGATGAAAAGGCAATACCAAAGAAGCGCGAAGACATTGACGGTCTGCAGGTATTTTCTCTTCCAGAAACTTTATGCAAGTTGGGGCCGCAGGCCTTCCGAAACTTGTCCCGCGAAGCCGAGATTGCCCTGGGACTGGTGCGTGATCCAGGTGACTTGTTGACAGTCCTGCTCGCCGGGGACGGCATGCCGGCCGCCGCCGGTCGGCTTGCCGGCGCATTCCGCTTCACGGGGCGCGCGGACGAGGCGGACCGCATCCTGGTCACGATGCGGCAGGCAAAATACGATGTCCGCGAAAGCAATCCGTTTGAAATTGCGACACCACGGTTGGGGGCTACCCGAGAGCGTTCGCCCTATGTCATGCGTCTCCAATCCATGTGGGCGGGGTGGCGTAACGATGTCTTGTCCATCTTTCCACCGGCACCCGGGTTGCCGCACTCCGCCAAGGACTATCTACGGAATGTCGCCGATCGCTATCGCGCGGATGCGTACAACTCGCTCTCGATCGAGGGCTATCAAGTCAATGACGCCCTTATCGACCGGGTCGCGAAGTCCGGCTGGAATCCTGATGGCAACGCCGAGGATAGACGGGACCGCGATGCGCTGGCCGCTCGCGGATATTTCCAAGCCTTCGAGGCGGTGAAGACCAGTCTCAAGCAGATACTCGCCGGCAAGAACCCTGGGCAAGTGTTTCGTGTCGATCATCATCGCTGGTATGGGGAACTTTTTGCTCCGGCAGTGACGCTGGGCATCCTGGAGCCCCACCAACTCGCCGGCTATCGTAGCGGACCGGTCTATATCCGTAACTCGATGCATACGCCGTTGCCGAGAGAGGCATTGGTCGATGCCATGCAGGCGCTGTTTGATCTGCTGTCCCAAGAACCCGAGCCAGCGGTTCGCGCCGTGCTGGGGCATCATCTGTTCGTGTTCATCCATCCTTACTTTGACGGCAACGGCCGCATCGGCCGCTTCCTACTGAATGCGATGCTGGCGTCTGGGGGATATCCGTGGACCGTAGTGCGGGTGAAACGGCGTGACACCTATATGGGTGCCCTGGAGCGCGCAAGTGTCGAAGGGGACATCAAACCCTTAGCCCGGTTTCTGGTCGAGGAAATGTTGGATACCGGTGGATGATATTGTTTGCCGCCAGCTAAAACATGAAGAAGACTTTTGATCACAGTGGGCGCGTACCCCGCTAAGAAAGCTTCACTGCTCAGATGGTCGCAGGCAAATCAAATATCGTACTTTCAAATCTCAAATCGAGTGGCAATCCAGGTACTGATGGCGCTGTAAATCAGCCTCAGTAATTAATCTAGAAACTGTGCTTTTCAGCGCCGCATCCAGTGCCCACGAGGTGATGGAACAGGGCGTGTTGGTATCGTCAAAACCGACTTCCAGCAGGATGCCTTCCTTGATACCCGGGAGGTATTCGGTATGCACCGGGTAGCGTAACCGGATGTCGGCGCTTCGGTACTTGGCATCGTCGTATTCGGTATCCCGTTCGACATTGCCCCAATGATGAGAGAATCCAGTTGTATTCATAACCGAAAGGAAGTACCACGATGAACAAATCCGAGCTGATCGAAGCGCTGGCCACCAAGGCTGAACTTTCCAAGGCGGCTGCCGGCCGAGCCCTGGATGTTCTGGTAGAAGAGATCGTGACTGCGGTCGCCAAGGGCGACTCGGTGACGCTGGTAGGCTTTGGCACCTTCAAGTCCGCAGATCGCGCAGCTCGCGAGGGCAAGAACCCGAAAACCGGCGAGACGCTCAAGATTAAGGCGACGACCGTCCCGAAGTTCTCGGCCGGCGCATCCTTCAAGGAACAGGTTGCGAACAAGGGCAAGGCGAAGAAGTAATTCGATGGGGCGTTGCCGAAACACCGCAACGCCCCCGGGAAACAATCAACGACCGTTGAGTTTTTCTTGCTTCGTGACTCGGAGCAGGGCAAAATTCAACGGTCGTTTATCTTTTATGGGGGCTCCGATGGCGGTCAGGGAAATCAGCATTGTCTCGATCAGCGAACTCGGGGACACACTTCGCCGCGTTCGCAAGGAATCTGGGCTGACCCAACGGGATGCCGCCGCCCTGTGTAACGTGAGCTTACCCTTTCTGAATGGGTTGGAGCAGGGCAAGGCTACTGCTCAGATTGGCAAGGTTCTGTCCGTCTGCCATCGCTTCGGTATCGAGGTCAAGCTGAGACTCCCCATGGCGCCGGGTGACGCAACATGAGTAAGCTGCGCGTCACGGCCAACGGCACGCTGGTCGGTACCCTGGCGGTGATCGGTGGCCGCTGGTCGTTCAACTACGCCCCGGACTGGAGCGCCTATGCGCTTTCGCCAAGTTTGCCGCTGGCGACGCGTGAGTATCAGGATTCGGGGGATGTCCGGCTCGTCGAATGGTTCTTCGAGAACCTCTTACCGGAAGGCCGGCTGCGCGAGCTGATTGCTTCGCGGGACCGCATCGATCCGAGAGACACTTGGGCCTTACTGATTCGTCACGGGCAGGACACGGCCGGGGCGCTTTCCCTGCTTCCCGATGAAGCTGGCGAAATCCAGATCGAGCAAGAGATCCTGCTTCCTCTTTCGCGAGAGGCATTGCAAGAAAAGATCGAGGAATCCCGCACCCGCAATTTGCCGCTCATGGCCTCCTGGGACGATGTTCGCATGTCTCTGGCCGGCGCCCAGGAGAAGCTGGGCCTGCGCATCAATACGCAGGGTGCAATGTTTCTTCCGGAAGGGACGGCCGCCTCGACGCATATCGTCAAGCCGGAGAACGCCAGCGCGGATTTCCCGTTCTGCCCGGCGAATGAGTTCTTCTGTATGCGTCTGGCTGCCGAACTGAAGGTTCCGGTTCCCAACGTCGATCTGAGACATTTACCGGAACCGCTGTACGTCATCGAACGTTTTGACCGCGAGTCGACCGACCCGAAAGGAGAGTCCGGAGGAAGCGCTATCCGGCGACTTCACCAGATTGATCTGTGTCAGGCGCTCGGGGTTTCGCCCTCGAAAAAATACGAGAGCGAGGGCGGGCTGGGTTTGCACCATCTGTTCGAGGTTCTCCGGGGCACATTTATCGACCGTCCAGTCGTTGCCGCCAACGCAGTCGTGCAATGGGTTGCCTTCAACTACCTGATCGGCAATCTCGATGCGCACGCCAAGAACATCGCCTTCCTGATGCGCGGCCAGAAAGCCGCTGTTGCGCCGTTCTACGACATGCTGTGCGTGGAGGCCTATTTACCGCGGGCAACCATGTCGATGGCCATCGCCGGTGAGAACAAACCCGGCTGGATCGAGGGCATCCATTGGGACGCGATGGCCTTCGAGGCGGGGGTGGCGCCCAGGCTCGTCCGTGGCGTCTTGTCGCGAATGAATTCTGACCTGCCGGATGCGATCTCCAAGGTCATCGGAGATGACCGGCTGCTGCCTACCGAACGCGACTTCATCCGCGAAAAAGTGATGCCGGTCATTGAGGAACGGAGCGGGTTCGTTACCGATGCCCTCAAGGGCAGGCAATCAACCGTCATTGAGCTATTGAGCCGCCGAGAGTTGGATCCGGACGTGGTTGAGCGGCTGAAAGCTCTTTCATCCTCAACATAAGTAGGCAACAGCGCTACGAATTGTGCGGGTGGCATGTGATCGAAATGCGACTATTGGAGGCGCATTTCGATCCCACCGAGTCCCGCCGCATCCCTACTATTTCATTGCCCTTGGATATCCAGAATCGAGGGAAAGAGCGCATGCATGAGGGGAGGGATGAAAACATTTGATTTGCTGATGGCTGCTGCCGGCGGAAAAGCCGTTGTCACGGAAAAAATGGCGGGCGAAATCATCGGTAGAGTGTCAATCAAGAGGCTGAGAAACCTTTGATCGGAGGGGAAGGAGTTGATCCCCACGATGCAGATAGGCGGAAGGCGCTTTGTCTGCATTAACGATTTGGCAGCTTTTGTTGACCGGCAAAGGGCGGGTGCGAGCAAGGCATCGCCTCAACCTGTAGCCATTTCTGCTCAGCCGGTTCGTCGGGGTGTGGGTCGTCCGAAGAAACTCGTTAACAGGAAAAGCAGGGAACCCAGTCCTGCGGGATGAGGATCATGAGAATAGCTCTCAAGCCGCAAATGGGAACAAATCGGGAACAGGCCTGACGGGATTGGATGGGATTTTCGGGAACAATTCGGGAACAGATGGGAAAAAAACGCAGTGGTTATCCACAGGGCTTTCATCGTAAATGAGTTTGTGAAAATCCATATGCAATAAAACAAAAAACCCGCAGAGCATTGATCTGTGCGGGTTTTCATAATCACTTTGGCGGAGAAGGAGTCCGCCGGAATCGAACTCATAGCGTATCACGACGCATCGTAACGCCTTGATTGCGAACGATACACAAAAACATATTGCATCGCTTGTTATCACGTTATACCATTAAGTCTCAGTCGTTTTGATGGGGCGCATGATGGGACGGATCAAGGCACCTATGGCGGAGAAGGTCTCCGCCAAACTCTCGAAGCAGCAGGGCATGCACGCCGTCGGCGATCCGCCCGGCCTGTATCTCTACGTTTTTGGCGGCGGCCGCTCCTGGGTGCTACGGTACATGCTCGACGGGAAGCGCCGCGATATGGGATTGGGCTCATACATCGACCTGACCCTGGCCGAAGCGCGGGAGAAGGCGCGAGAGCAGCGCAAGCTGATCCAGCAAGGCATCGACCCCATCACAGCCAAGCGCGAGCAACGGGACGCGCGCATCACGGCGACAGCCAGGCGCATGACCTTCCAGCAGTGTGTTGACGGCTATCTCGACGCCCACGGCGACGGCTGGAAGAACCCGAAGCACCGGGCACAATGGCGCTCGACTTTGGAAACCTACGCTTGCCCGGTTATCGGCGACATGAACGTCGCCACGGTGGACACCGAGTTGGTGCTGAAAATCCTGTCGCCAATCTGGAAGGAAAAGACCGAAACGGCTACCCGGCTGCGCGGTCGCATTGAATCCGTCCTCGATTGGGCGACGGTTCGCAAGTATCGCCAGGGCGAGAATCCTGCCCGGTGGAAAGGGCACCTCGACAACCTGCTGGTGAAGCCGTCCAAGGTCGCGACCGTCAAGCATCACGCCGCCCTACCCTTCGCCGAAGTTGGCGCATTCATGGCCGAACTACGCAACCAGGAAGGCATCGGCGCTGCCGCGCTGGAGTTCGCCATTCTGACCGCCGCCAGAAGTGGCGAGGTAAGAGGCGCAACCTGGGCGGAGTTCGACACACCGGCTGCGACATGGACGATACCGGGCAACCGCATGAAGATGAAAAAAGAGCATCGAGTGCCACTGTCCGACGCCGCGCTGGCGATCATCAAGAAGATGCAGGCTTGTCAGCTTGGCGAGTTCGTCTTCCCTGGCATGAAGGAGGGGCGCCCATTGTCCGATATGGCCATGACTGCCGTCCTGCGGCGCATGGGGCGCGGCGATCTGACTCAGCACGGCTTTCGCTCAACCTTTCGAGACTGGTGCGCAGAATCGACCGCCTACCCGCGAGACGTCGCCGAGATGGCGTTGGCGCACGCCATCGGCAACGACGTAGAGGCCGCCTACCGGCGCGGCGATCTACTCCAGAAGCGCGTCAAGCTGATGGCTGATTGGGCGCGGTACTGCAACAAGCCTTTGCAGGCTGGCACAGTAGTGCCGATGCGCAGCGCGAAGGGGAAAGTATGAAATTCCAAAAGGAACTGGAGCGTGCCAGACACAACTCGAAACAAGCCGTCCGCGATTTCATTCAAGGCGCGGTTTGCGGTGATCCGGGCCAGATGGCGGCCAGCTTCGATGCTCTCGATTACGGGGAATGCGACGGCGGCGGATGGGTACGCGCTATGCGTGCCGCGAGTCGGCTAGCGTCTGTGCCGCGTGCGACGCAAGACTTCTTCTTGCAGGTCTATATCAGCCATGGTGACCACATTCGCGGAGAAGGTGACGACCTAGCCCTGGCAGATGGTCTTCGCGTCTTGCTCCCAAAATACAAAGGTCGCGCCATGCGCCTCTACCGCGGGGAGTCCTTCCATAATCGTTCGCGCCGCACCTACGGGCTATCCTGGACTACAAGTGCTGATATTGCGCGTGCATATGCCGAAACGGGAATGTGCCGAGCGTCAAACGGGGGGAGCGTGTTGCTCGAAACGTTTGCCCCACGGGCGGCAATCATCTGTGCTCCGGCCATCCTGGATGATCGTTACGCAGAGTCAGAATACATAGTCGACCGACGTGGTTTGCCATCGGTGATGGTAGTCGGTCGATTCGAGCAGGCGGCGAAATGACGAAATCATCCGTGCCGGTGAAGAAGACCCGCGCGCCCGGCGCTGGTCGCCCACTGGGCGCGCGCTCGTTGCCGTCGAACATGGTCGCCTCAATCGCCCAGATGCTCACCGCGTTGGGCGGCATAACTGACAAGGCCGCGATTGATGCGGCAATCAGCGCTACGCGCGGCAGCTACTACAAAACCCAAACGGCGGCGGCGCGCGTCCGTTTTCCATTGCTGACGTATGACACTGTGCGAAAGGCGCTATCTCGATTGCGCGCCAGCAAGAAATGGATTGAGGTCGGCTCCAGGATGGTGGCGCTGGCCGCGAGCAAGCTCGAAGTGCCGGACGAAGCGCAAGTCTCGGGCAGAAAACCACGAAGCTAATTTTTGTCCCATTACATCACGATGCAACAGTGGTAGCCTAGTTTGCACTAGGAGAAACAAATCACCCGATCAACCTAACGACGCGAGTCGCTGGAGAATGAAATGACCACCACTAGCATCGCCTCGGCACGCCGGGAAATCCCCGACGCACTCCGCAACTTCGATTCTCTTCCCGATTGCGCGCATGTCCGCCTGCCGACCGTCTGCCTACTCCTCGGCGTCGGGCCGGCGACCGTTTGGCGGCGTGTCCGATCCGGCCAACTCCACGCACCAACGAAACTAGGACGACGCATCGCCGCGTTCAATGTGGGCGCACTGCGCGCCGACTTGGCAGCCCTTTCAGCCTGAGCGGGGGCCGCCATGCAGCCCACACACCGCACCGCCGTGAGGCGCCCGGTCGCCATCGCCAAGCCGACACCTGCCGGCATCGCCAGCGCGCTGGCCTTCTATCGCGGCGCAAGACCGCCTCCTGATCCCGGAAATGAAACCGCCCCGGTGGCGACCGAGGCGGCGGATACGACAGAACATTCAGCGGCAAATTCTACGCCAATGCGCGAGGTGTTGCGATGAACACGCCCCCCGACCTCCGCATTCCGCGGCACAGCATCGAGGCCGAGCAGTCGTTGATAGGCGGCCTGCTGCTCGACAACACGGCCTGGAGCCGCATCGCCGACGTGGTTGTCGAGGCGGACTTCTATCGCGACGACCATCGGCGCATCTTCGGGCACATCCGCAAGATCGTCGAAACCGGCAATCCGGCAGACGTAGTAACGATCTTTGAGTCAATCCAGCGCGCCAACGAGATCGACCAGACAGGTGGCCTCGCGTACCTGGGCGAGATTGCCAACGCAACACCGTCGGCGGCCAACATCCGCCGATATGCTGAGATTGTTCACGAGTGTGCCGTGTTGCGCCGACTCGTTGCCGTGGGCGACGAGATTGCCGCCAGTGCGCTGAATCCTGGGGAACGCTCCGCCGCGACCATCGCAGCGGAAGGCATGGGAAAAGTCGCCAGCTTGGCCGCGCCGAAAAACTCTTCTAGCGCAAGGCTGAAAGTTGTCGGCCTGCACCACTTCATGGCGACAGTGCTGCCGGCGCGCGAGGCGATCATGTCGCCGTGGTTGATGACTCAGTCACTGAATATGATCTATGGGTGGCGCGGCGTAGGCAAAACCCATGTCAGCCTGGGTATTTTCTTCGCCGTCGGAACCGGCGGCGCCTTCCTGGGCTGGAAGGTCGGCAAGGCGCGCAAGGCGTTGCTGATCGATGGCGAGATGCCCGGCCCCGCGTTACAGGAGCGGCTCGCCGCCATCGTCGCATCCGCAAATATTGAACCCCAGCCCGGCTACCTTTCAATCGTTACGCCAGACCTACAGGACGGCGCAATGCCTGACCTCGCGACCTATGAGGGACAGGATGCTATCAGCGCAATAGTCGAGCAGGTTGGCGCCGAGGTAATCATCATCGATAACCTGTCTTGCCTGGTGCGGGGCGCTGGTCGCGAGAACGATGCAGAGTCCTGGCAGTCGGTTTCCGAATGGGCGCTTCTGCAACGCCAGCGCGGACGCAGCGTCGTGTTCATCCATCATTCCGGAAAAAACGGGCAACAGCGCGGCACGTCGAAGCGTGAGGACTTGCTCGACGTAGTAATCAGCCTGCGCCGGCCACCGGACTACGACCCCGCGTCCGGCGCTTGCTTCGAGCTGCACTACGAAAAGGCCCGGCACCTGTCCGGCGAGGCCGTCAATCCCATCGAGGCTCAACTCACCACCGACACCAGCGGATTATGCACATGGACATGGCGCCATGTCTCCGACAGCACTCTTGATCGCGTGGTGTCTCTGGCCGCTGAGGGGTTAAGTCAGGTCGAGATCGCCAACGAGCTGGAGCTAAACCGTTCGACCGTATCGAGGGCATGGCGAAAGGCCGAGGCCGAGGGAAAGCTGACGACCAAGGCGAGCACCAAGGGCCGTAACCAGTACGCAAAAGGGAGGGACGGCGAATGACCACGCGCAACCCTGAGAAGAGCTTGTTGCATAGTTTTTTTGCTAGCAACGCAACAGTGCAACAACCACCCCTAAGCGACGCAACACCCTGCGCAACGACCGCGCAACAGGCACCCGCCAAACCCTTGTCATTACTGGATGTAGCACGCAACAAGCTACGCAACAACCACGCAACAAGCTCAGAAAATGGCACGCAACAAGCTCAATTTTTCGGCGGCAAGAATCGCGAGCTTGTTGCGCGGTCAAGTTGCTGCAATTCCGGCATGCAACAAGCTCCGGCGGTTTCGTCCTGGGGCTGGCGCGTGACCTATCCCGATGGTCGTGTATTCGAGTCCTACATCGTGCCAGTGCAGACGCTTGACGGCGTGCAGGAGATGTATCCGGGCGCGCGAGTCGAACCGATTGCGGAGGTCGAGGTATGACGCCCGCCACCGCATCAACCGACGCCGCCGGGCACGTCCTGGCGCCCGTAATCGAATTGACCACGACAAGGAATCCATCACATGCAGACTGAGTTGCAACTTTATCTGGCCGTTTCCAGCGTCCGAACATCACTGCGCCGTGGACATGATGCTGCCGCCGCCGCGCGATCTGCCGCCAGCGCCCGAGGGCTGGATGCCGGCGACGAAGCCAAGATTCTCGAACTCGCGATCATCGCCGAAAACGATTTCAACACCTGGCGCGAGTCAGCAGATAAACCGATTACCACCAACCGCAAAGGATGACCAATGAATACCGAACACACCGAAATGACCTTGGCCGAATCGCAGCAGATGGAGGCCGCGCGCATCCTGCTGGTCGCCGCCGCGCAATATGCCGCATGCGTAACGATGGCGCACAGCGAAGAGCATCCAGAATTTGCCGCCGCACTTCCTCCAGGTGCCGAATTTTCCGTGCGCGTGACTGGCATCCTGGGCGCACGTCCTCGCGTTGCGCTGACTGTTGCCGTCGGCGGCGTCGAGCGCGAAATCGGGCACTCCGAACTGTTGCGCATCCGCGACACCCTCGGGGCGACAAATTGACCGCCACTATTGATTGCGCGTGCGCGATAGTCTATGATTATCGTATCGTGACGGCGCGACGGAGAGAGTCTGGCGCGTTTGCCCGAAGAGTGTTTTGCACGGTGCGAGGTTTCGAGCCGGATAGATTCGGGATGAATCGGCCGGCGAGGACATCAGGACGCCCGCGCAGAATCTCCACTTCCATCGTTCATCGGGATGATGACCGCCGAAAGTGCCCAGCAATATTTTTTGGCCGAACTGGCCGGGGCTCTTCGCGCGTGACGATTCATCCAAACCACCACGATCTACCCCGCTTGACCTGGCGACCCTTCGCCATATCGAGT
>Ga0209516_1000213_pt1 | contig 15145 bp, 17 predicted proteins | sample Napbiome12C3dose_FD_187716 | JGI IMG/M metagenome (GOLD analysis project Ga0209516, IMG submission 187716) | Groundwater microbial communities from S. Glens Falls, New York, USA - Naphthalene biodegradation metagenome 12C3dose (SPAdes) (version 2) ... | reverse complement strand
CCCTCTCTATCTCTCCCCCTGTTAGGGGGAGAGGACGCATTCCCTCCCCTAAAAGGGGAGGGATAAAGGGTGGGGTTGTTTTCGCTGAGCAATTACAATTAGTTACAATATGTCTCGCTCAACGTTATTCTACTCCAACCAACTTCCTCAATTTTTCAATCTCCTTTTCAGTCAAAAATCTCCACATTCCCCGCGCCAGTCCCTGAACGGTTAATCCGGCATAATTTAATCGATGAAGCTTTTCCACTTCGTAGCCGAACGACTCGAACATTCTTCGTATCTGGCGGTTTTTCCCTTCATGAATATGCATCACGATCTCACGGTTCTTCGTGCCGGGAATAATTTCCAATTCCGCCGGAGCCGTTTTGCCGTCTTCGAGATGAACACCGCGGGCAAGTTTTTCCGCGTGTGCCTGATCGAGTCCTTTATCGAGCGACACATGATATGACTTCACAACTTCACTGGAAGGATGCATCAGCTTATTGGCGAGCACACCATCGTTGGTAAGCAGCAGGGCACCGGTCGTTTGCCTGTCCAATCGCCCAACAGGATACACACGTTCACGCACACTCACAAGATCGAGTACTGTGCGTCGTCCTTTCTCGTCACTCGTTGTTGTGATAAAATCTTTTGGTTTATGCAAAAGAATATACACCAACCGCTGGGCAAGCGAGTAGGTTTGACCATTCACTTTAACGACATCGCTCCGGGGATTAACCTTCGTGCCAAGTTCCGTTACTACTTTGCCGTTCACTTCCACTTCGCCGTTGGTAATCAATTCTTCCGCCGCGCGCCGCGATGCAACACCCGCCATTGCAAGAAATCTGTTTAGCCGAAGAGTTTCTGGAAAAACGTTTTCACTTTGTTTTTCCATTTGCTCCACCCGAGCTTTTGGCTGGGTTGTTTGCCGTGTTCTTGCTGTTCCTGTTCGTCTGTTCTCCGGAGTGCCTGTTCGCCTTCTGTCGGGAGAACTTCCGAACCTGTTTGCCGGTCTGCCTGAACGTCTTCCGTCTGAGGTCTTTGCTCGCTCAACGAGTCGAGACTTCGATTCGCCTCGGCGAATCTTCGACCGGTCGTTTGGAGAGACTCTGCGCTTGTCATCAATCTTTCCCGGTCGTCTGTCGTTTGCAGTGTCCCGGAATTTGTCGTCGGCAACGTTCCTTCGCTTATCGCCCGGCTTTCCGGAACGTCTTTTGTCTGATCCGGTTGAACGGGTTGTACTGGTTCGCCTGTTGTTTCCTGAGCCTGATCGTTTATTTTTATCTTCCCAAGGTTTTCTGATGATGATTCTCCTTCTTCAATTTTTTCTTCTTCGGGGAAATGAACAACACTTGCGTGTTCTTCAACAACGGGCTGTTCAATTCCTTCTTCTGCGTGTTTCGAAACGATTTCAACCGTATCATTTGTCCCGGTTTCTGTAACCGGTGCAGAACCCTCAGCATCTTTTATCGCTGCATTTTCATTGGCATTCGTTTCTTCCGCCTTCTTCCTTCTGTTTGCCAAGTTTTGACGTTCCGCCATTTCTTTCGGCGTCAAACCTGTAATGCGCGGCTGCTTCTGTTTCTGTTTTGCCCCTTCATGCCCCTCCAGTTTCTCTTCCAACTCTTCCTTAAATTCTAACTGCTGCTGCTCGGCAAGCAAACGACGGTCAACCTCGGTTTCCGTTTCACCAATCAATTCTTCGATCTCGCGGGGTTTCGGCAGATCGGTGATCTCGTTAAGCCCGAAGTGTTCCAGAAATTTTGTCGTTGTTCCATACAACAGCGGACGTCCCGGTGTATGCGCACGTCCAGAAATATAGATCAGATCTTTTTCCAGAAGGGATTTAATGATGTAATCGGCATTCACTCCGCGGATGAATTCGACCTCCACTTTCGTAATGGGCTGTTTGTAGGCGATGATCGCCAGAGTCTCAACTGCCGTCGCCGACAAACGGCGGCGGGTTTTCTCTTTGACAAGCTTTCCGACCCACGATGCAAATTGTTCCTGCGTTGCGTGAACATATCCCCCCGCAATTTCGACGATGCGGAAGGCGCTCCCCAATCGTCCGTATCCGCGATTCAGATCGCCGGCTGCCTTTCGAATGATTTCTGCATTAACAGCAATATGTTCATGAGGAGGGAGCTCTTTATTTGTTTCATCAACAAGAGAACGGATCGTACGGAACGTCAACGGTTCATCCGAAGCAAAGATGAGCGCTTCGAGGATGTTTTTCAACTCGGTTGAAACTTCTACCGTTTCAGCTTGCGCAGCAGCCACTGATTCGCTCATGCAGCAACCTCCGTCGGAAGTTTAACAATCGTGATATCACCGTATGGTTCAAACTGATTGATCGCAATTTCTTTTTGTTTCATAAGCTCAAGCAGTGCAATAAATGTTACCACAATGCGGATCTTTTCAACCATCGCCGAAACGATCTCGAAAAACGACACTTCCACCCTCTCCTTGAATAACCCAATGAGATATGCCATTTGTTCATCAATCGAGACATTAAGTTTATCGATCTCGTGCACATGTTTACGCGGCATTTTGTTCACGGCATATTGAAATGCGGCGATCAGATCGAACAGTGTAACGTCACGCAAGAGATTCTCTTCTTCATCGGTTTCAACAAATTTCGGATCGTGCTCAAAGTTTCCGCGGTACGCCATTTTGCGGTGTTTCACCTGCATCCGCTCCAGTTCCTCCGCCATTTCTTTCCACCGTCTGTATTCAAGTAATCGGCGCACCAATTCTGCACGCGGATCGAATTCTTCTTCTCCTTCACCATCGGGACGCGGCAGAAGCATCTGCGCTTTTATTTGCATCAACTCAGCAGCAGTAACGATGAACTCACCGGCAATATCCAGATCGAGTTCCTGCAGATACTGAAGATATTCCAAAAACTCCTTTGTGATCTTCGAGATCGGAATATCATAGATATCCAACTCATCCCTTTTGATGAAAAAGAGAAGAAGATCAAGCGGTCCTTCAAAGTCTGTAAGTTTTACACGATACATGTTTTTTAAATTACAAGATTACAAGATTACAAGATTACAAAATTGCGAAATTGTTTTTATTAATCTTGATAATCTTGCAATTTTGTAATTGTGTAATCAGTATTATCCAATCTTCATCACTTCCCGAACTTGCTGCATCGTTTTCTGCGCTTCCGCCCGTGCACGTTTCTCGCCATTAGCAAGAATATCTTTTACTTCGATCAAATTTTTTTCATAGTACTCGCGCTTCTCTCTCAACGGTGCAAGAACATCAGCAACTTTCGTCGCGCAATTTTGTTTACACGCAACACAACCAAGCGCACCGGACTCGCATCCTCGGCGAATTTCCTGTTCCTCGTTTGAATTGAACTTTTTGTGATAAGAAAAGACAACACATATATCCGGTCTTCCCGGATCGTTACGGCGAATCTTTTGAGGATCAGTTACTGCCGTGCGCATTTTCTTTTGAATTTCTTCTGGAGAATCGGACAGCAAAATTGTATTGCCGAACGATTTGCTCATTTTTTGATTTCCATCGAGTCCGGCAAGGCGGGCGAACTTGGTCAGCTTCGGTTCCGGCTCGGGAAAAACATCCCCCCACAGGGCATTGAATCGTCGCGCAATCTCGCGGGTGATCTCGATGTGAGGAACTTGATCTTCACCGACGGGAACAACTTCGCCTTTATACAGTAAAATATCCGCCGCCTGCAACACCGGATAGCCAAGATGTCCGTACACGACCGAATCCAAATTCAAATCGCGCACTTGATCTTTCAGTGTCGGATTGCGTTCAAGCCTTGAGGTGGTGATCAGCATCGAAAAGATCAAATGTAATTCCGTATGTTCTTTGATCTGCGACTGGCGGAAGATCGGACTCTTTACCGGATCAATTCCCGCAGCAAGCCAATCGATCACCATGTCAATCGAATTTTGATATAACCCGCTTGAATCGAGATCGGTTGTAAGAGCGTGATAATCTGCAATAAGATGGAAATTATTGTAATCGTTTTGAAGTGTTACCCAATTTTCCAGCGCCCCGACAAGGTGTCCGATGTGGAGTTTGCCGGTCGGGCGCATGCCGCTGAGAATTCGTTTTTTTATAGATGTCACTTACTGAATAGTTTTTTGGATGATGAGTAAATTCTTTTTTAGTTCTGGTAATTCATTCGTCAGAGTTCGCCACACAATTTCTAATGAGATCTCGAAATATTCATGAGTCGAATCTAAAAAGGTCTAATTTCAATTTTTAGGTATCGAATCCAGTTTAAATTTGTTCCGCTTCTCGGAACTCCGTACAACGGAGGCAATTATTTTCTTAAAAATCCCTTTTTAGAGCAGACTCATTCATGGATCATTATATCTCGCATACCGGCAATCTTTTTCCATGGAATCTGTGTATGTACCTCACGAAAGTCGTCGGGAAGTTTCTTTACCGCTTTACCGATGATTTCAAGACGTCGTATAACTGCATCTTGTTTTTCTTCATCGGTATAAAATTCAGTCTCACTAATTTCAGCAAGATACTTTTCTATCTTTTCTATGCTTTCAATAATATCGGCAAGATAGATATTAGTATCTCTTTTCATATCATACAATTTGAATGTGGTCCGCCAAAATATACTGTTTCAACGATGGTTTAATTGCTCTGTATTCTACCAAATCAACTTTGCTCTGGAGTTTTTCCTCCAGTTCTAATTTTACACCGACAAAATCCAACAAAGAAATTGGTTTACCGAACTCCACAAGTATATCCACATCACTCTGCGAATGAACATCGCCACGCACAATCGAACCAAATAATCCTGCTCGCTTTACATCGTGTTTCAACAGAATCGGGTTGACAATATTTTTTATTTCTTGAACAGTCATCGTTCTTCACAAACAAAATCGTTAAAAACTCAATGCATAAACAAATACGGCTTCCATCGTTCATCGAGATTCCCAACAAAATGACGGATGAATGTAACATGATTCGGTTTCATCGGTTTACGCAACGGCGGCATATTGGCTTCTTCCGGTGTATGATCACCTTTCCTGTTGTTACATCGTACACACGCGGCAACAAGATTTTCCCACGTATCTTCACCTTTACGGGATTTCGGCATAATGTGATCGACCGTCAGAGGCACGTCACCTCTTCCGCAGTACTGGCAGCGATGTCCATCGCGGCGCAAAATGTTTTTTCGAGAGAGTATAATTTTTTTGTAGGGGACACGAATAAAGACAGAAAGACGCACCACACTGGGAAACGGAATGGACATCGATACAGAACGAATGGCTTTTCCGTTATGGGTCTCCACCAATTCCGCTTTCCCCAGAAAGAGCAAAACAATTGCCTTTTTGACGTTGCATACACTTAACGGTTCATAATTCTGATTCAGAACAAGAACCTTGCTGTTTAATCGTCCGTGGATACTTTTCGTTTGAAATAATGAACTGAAGGCGTAATTCCCTCCTGCTACTTTATTCGCATATTTTCAGTGATTGAAAGGGCTTTTTTTGAAAATAAAAGTCTTTTGATTTGAATGTCTTTACCTGCAAACCTCACGAAACACTTTGGAAATCAACCAGTTGTAATTGATTTTTATAGAGGAAATATAAGAAGCAGGGGAACAATTAGCAATTACTGAAGGGATGAAAAATTTTTGAATATAAAATTTCTGAAATCCCAAGAATCTCATCTGGGAACCTCTAAAAACTCCTCCAAAGGAGTCCTTCGGATAGGTTTCGTGCTAATTTTTAGAGATGCCCATTTGTTATTTGATGCTTGCCTACGGCTCGTAGAGATATTTGAGATTTTAGAGGTGCCCATCTGGAAGATATGCTAAGTTGGGATCAACATCAGTGACTTACCCCATATTATGCGCTATATACGAAGTATGCTCCGCATGAAAGTCGGTGGTGCGTGAGCCTTCCTGGAGAGGAAGCATTCAGCATAGTGAACTTTATTTTTATGAAAGTAAGAAAATGTCAGACAAAGTGAAATTATTATTTTTGTAAATTATTATTTTGGCTTTGATAATTGCTTCTTTCTCTAAATAACTCTAGAGTCCACTCTAAAAAGGTCGATTTTCAATTTTTGAGTATCGAATCCAATTCAAATTAGGCAATTATTTTTGCAAAAATACCTTTTTAGAGTGAACTCACTCTACATTCTTGCAAATAACGATACAGAGACTTTGAAAAAAGGGTCTGTATGTATGACTGACTGAGTCTGTGTTTGTGCGCAAAGGCGGAGTGAGCCCGCATTTGTGGAAGAGATATGGAGTAAGTCAGCATAATTACTAGTTAGCCAGCACAGAAGGAGGTTTACTACAATGCTCAAACAAAAATACAATTTGTTGCTTTTATTAATTGTCATCTTGTCAACTTTGACATACAGCCAAAAGCAAGAACAGATGACTGGCATTTACACCAATTTGGAATATGTCAAAGAAAGTGGTGATGTTGTCGGAATGGAAGTCATTATTGAGTTCACTCTAAAAAGGTATTTTTGCAAAAATAATTGCCTAATTTGAATTGGATTCGATACTCAAAAATTGAAAATCGACCTTTTTAGAGTGGACTCATTATTGTTTACTCAACAGATGGAACAAAAGGTCAGCATTATGCTCTTGTGCAAGAAGCGAAGGGCAAACCAAATCCACCTATTCTTGTGCAAATTGAAGTGAACAAAGACGAAATCAAATTTACTACTTCGGATAAAAAAATATTTCGTGGTAAAATAAATAAGAAAGAACTTGTTGGTAAATTTGAGGGAACTGATGAAACAATAAAGCTCAAACGCAAAAAAAGTTATTGGCAATAATTTTTGTGCTGGCTAACCACTTTAAAAAGGATCCCGCTTAATCCCGATAAAAAGTGCCGCTTTTTGCATTCCGCGCGTGCGGCATTTTGAAAAGCGGAACATCGGGACACAAAAAACGTGAAACAGGCATCGTCCCCGCTATAAAACAGCGGGACGCCCGCCTGCCAAAGCACGCCTGCGTGTTGAAACTACACTATACGAAACGTTACGTCAAGTGTAGCACTTCGGCGTGTAAACACGTTGTTTGTGCGGCGGGCAGGCAAAGAACGCGCAACCCCGCCCTACGGGTCGTAGACAAAAAAGCGCGGGATTTCGCAAACGTCGCTCAACAAGAAAAAATAATCCTCCCACAGCACAATGATTTTATTTTGTGCACCCCTACGGGTCGTAGACCAACACGACAGAAAAATGCTGCTTTTAAAATAAACTTGTAAGACGAAGCGTTGCTTCGTCTTGGGGCGGGATAACATCTCCGAAGGAGTTCTTTGTACCCGTCCCATAACTACAAAGCCCTCGCAGTTGCGAGGGCTTCGCGTCTAAAGAAAATAAATATTACCGTGCAAGAGCAAACTGTTCTTGCTGAGGGTATTTTCGGACAGCAAGGTGTTCTCCGCGAATTGGAGAGCGAAAAGCACTTTCATCAAGAGTAACAACTGCAAGAGTATTACCAAGGAGATCAACAAATTCAACACTGTATCCTTTTTCTCCGCTTGGTGTTTCGTGATGTTCAACTACAGTACCAACATCTCCTTGTTTCAATCCATCTTCGGGGACATCAACATTTAATATAACTTCACTGAACAATTCAAATTTCATATTTCACCTCTCGTATGGAAATGCTGTAATAAATCTTGGAGTTTCCGTGTCTTCATCAATATGCCAATTTGTGTTTAAATTCAAACCTACACTAATAATGATATTTGCAAGAGATGATTACAATAGTATCGTCAGTTACCTTATGGGTACCTCTAAAAACCTATTCTTCGAACATCTGCCTGCCCGCCGCACATACAACGTGCTATGGCAGGCGGGCGTAATCTGCGGGAGAATATTTCCCGCTGATTTCGCTGATTACCGCAGATAAAAAAAAATCACGTTCAGTTTTTAGAGATGCCCTTATATACGAACCGATGTTCATCATTAATACGGCGAGACCAAAGCCCTTTAAGTTCGTGTTTAAGCGGTTCGGGCTTTCCAATTCCGTCAAAGGGTGAACGAAGAGTGTCGCGGATCAGTTCGGTAATTTTTTCAAATATTTTCTTGTCGCGTGTTGACCATTCTGTAAAATCCTCAAACGCAGTTTTATGAAAAACAATACTTCTCATTGAAATTGCCTTTGATCCGGAGCAATAACGTTGTAGTTATTCTCAACATCCTTAACCGCCGTAAGCAAATGCTCTCGATTTGCAGGTGAACGGAGTAAATACTCAGTTTCATCAGATTCGGTAACTGAAATCTCAATATTTTTGTTCTTGAAAGTAGATTTAAGATTTTCAAGAAATGCGTTATCAAGTTCATCCGCTTTTAAACGATATATCGTATACATAATTTCGTCTCCTTATTCTTTTACAATCTACTATTTGCTCAAGAGATATTCAAATGTCTATTTGAATCTTCTTTTAATTTCCCTCACTGAATCCCCCCCAAATTTCTCCAACAACGCATTCGCTATTACCGGAGCAACAACCGCCTCTCCGATAACGGAACAAGCCGGAACCGCGCAAACATCTGAACGCTCGTACCGAGACGGGACTGTTTTATGGGATCTAATATCAACCGTCCTCAATGGATTTGCCAATGTTGAAATCGGCTTCATTGCTCCTCGAATAATGAGTAACTCTCCATTTGTTACTCCTCCTTCAAGTCCACCGGCACGATTTGTTGGGCGGGAAATATTTCCTTTTTTGTCTAAAAGTATTTCGTCATGAACTTCAGAGCCGAATCTCCTGGCATTTTCAAATCCTTCCCCGATCTCGACTCCTTTCACTGCATGAATCGACATCACTGCCTGTGCAAGTTGTCCGTCCAATTTACGGTCATACTCAACATAACTTCCTAATCCAACCGGTAATCCCGACACCAATACTTCAAAAATTCCGCCGAGCGTATCGCCTTTCTTTTTACATGCTTTAATTGCATCAATCGCTTTTTGTTCAGTTTTATCATCGAGAATTCTGACTTCGGATTTATCTGCATCACGAGAAAGCTTTTCAATTTCTGATGTGTATTTTTTGATGAGTCTGTCAACAGCAGCTCGGTCTTTCAATTCCACACTTCCGATGGAAAGAACATGACTGCCGATAGAAATGCCAAATTCATCGAGCAAACGACGAACAATGGAGCAGCACGCAACCCGCATCGTAGTCTCTCGCGCACTTGCACGGTCGATCACATTCCGGATATCATCAAATCCGTATTTCACTGCACCGACATAATCGGCATGACCGGGACGGGGTAATGTGATCTTCTCAATTCCTTTTGCAGATCCTTCCACTGCCATCTTCTCCGTCCAATTTTGCCAATCTTTGTTGCGAACCATCAGCGCGATAGGCGAGCCGAGTGTTTTGCCAAAACGAATCCCGGATAAAATTTCCACTGTATCTGTTTCGATTCGCATTCTGCCGCCGCGACCGTATCCCTGCTGTCTGCGCCATAATTGATGATTGATATAGTCGGATGAAATTTTGAGTCCCGCAGGAATGCCTTCAACAATTCCAACCAGTGCTTGTCCGTGAGATTCTCCAGATGTGAGGTATCGTATCATTTTTTAAGTTGTTTTGAGATTTGAGATTTGAGATTTCGGTTCAGGTTTCAGGGTTCAAGTGTCAAAACTCTTGATTGATCGGTAACCGCAATCTTTAGATTGCGAAATTGAATTGAAAACGCAACCGAAGCATACATACGTATAAAAAGTCTTCATGCGTATGCATGCTCCGCATCAGCACAACCTTGTCAAGGTTATGCAAATAGATTTGTAAAATTTGGATTCGCCACGGCAAATTTCGTTGTTGATCAATAAACCTTGACAAGGTTTCTTACTTTTTAAGGGACGACTACTTATCTGATGTTACGCAAATGGTTTTATCTCTGCATTGGCAAAATCGCGAGACATTTCTCGCAACAGGTGATGTTCCGGCGTAAAAGAGAAAAGAGTCAAATATTCCTCATTGGTAAAATTTTGCTGTTTTCGGTATAGGAATATACAAAATTAAGTCGCTACAGCACAAAATAAAAAAGCCGTTGGTTCTACCAAACGGCTTCTGCTTTAAATCTCATTAGCAACCATCAACCCTTCGGAATCATGACGGCGACAAAGCGTGTACCGCCTTGTGCACCTTTCACCCGAAGCATCAACGCATCTCCGGGCTTTTTCGATTTCACGATCTTCTCAAAATCCGTCACCGTGCCGATCGGTTTCCGGTCAGCTTCCAAAATAATATCATTTACCCGTAATCCCCGGTTTGCTGCCTCGCTGAATCCCTTCAGGTCACTGACTATCACACTGCTGGTCACTTCTCTCTCCTTCATGGTCCGGGCGTCGGCTTTGGCAACTGAAAATCCAAGGTTATCAAAAGTAATAGATCTCGACGCGACTTCTTGACTTTCTGAATCAGATGCTTCATCCGGCGAAGTATTCGATGCAACGTCAGACGTATTCGAGCGGGGCTTCAATGTTACAATCTTTTCAATTTTCTTTTCGTCACGCCAGATCAGCAGTTTTACTTTGTCGCCGGGATGCTTTGCGGCAATGTGTGTTTGCAATTCATTTGGGGCTTTCAACGGTTTACCGTCAATTAAAAGAATAATGTCACCCGCTTTTACACCGGCGGCTTTTGCCGCTTCGCCGATTACTTCCTGAACAAACACGCCCTCTGCTTTATCGAGACCGTTTGCTTTTGCAAGTGTTTCGTCCACCAGAGAGATTGAAACACCGATGTACCCGCGTTCAACTTTTCCATATTTGATCAGATCCATCGCCACGGTTTTCGCGAGATTGATCGGAATGGCGAACGAATATCCTTGATACCGTTGGTTTGTCGTTGCGATCGCCGTGTTAATGCCGATGACTTCACCGTAAATATTGACAAGGGCGCCTCCGCTGTTGCCCGGATTTACTGCCGCATCGGTTTGGATGAAGTTTTCAATTCCATAGCTGTCCTGAATAATACGGATGCTTCGGCCGATGTAGCTGATAATTCCTGCCGTAACGGTAGAATTCAATCCAAGGGGATTTCCTATCGCGAGCGCCCACTGACCGACCTGCACATCATCCGAATTTCCAAGAACTGCAACGGGCAGGTCGCTTGCTTCAATTTTAATAATTGCAACATCGGTCAACGGATCCGTTCCAATTAATTTCGCTTTGAACCGGCGAGTGTCATTCAACACAACTTCAATTCCGTCGCCCGCCGCATTTTCTACGACGTGGTTGTTTGTAATGATATATCCATCTTTTGATACGATGACTCCGGAACCGGAACCTTGCGACTGTTCATCCGGCAAACGGAACCGAAAATCGGGAAAGAAGCGGAAGAACTCTTCACCGTGAGGATTCTTTTTCGCTTTTGTCGTTACAACAATAGATACAATCGATGGCGTCGCTTCTTTCGATACCTTCACAAACGCATCGTTGGCTGCCTGAAGGTTGAGATCGGTTTTATCCGGTTTTCTATCCGCTCCAAGCTGTATTTGTTTTTGCTGAGCGAGACCAAGATTGACACCGTCAAAATCGGATACGAGCACCACACCAAAGATGATGCCGATAGTGATGAAAAAGAATGCCGCAAGAATGGATCGTTTCATAATTATTATTTCTCCTTTATTTTTTTCTATTACCAGATCAGCAGTAGCGTCTGCCGGCCGGATTATTTACTTTGCATTGTATAACAACGAAAGAGACTTTAAAGTTCTTGTCCCCTCGATATGATAACGCAGATATGCCTGCAATGTTGCAAACATGCTGTCTCTCACCGTTGAATCGACATCCAGTATTGTTGATTGTGTCAGGTCATGAGTTTGTAAATAATAAAGAGCTTTCAATATCTCTCCGCTTATCTTTATTCCGCTCGATGCGCTGTCTTCCGCACAGTATGAACAGATGAACTTCCCTTCCGAAAGGCGCAGCAGCACAAACGGAAAGTTCTCCCGGGTTGTTTTCCGGCCGCAGCGCAAACATTCATCGATACTTAAACCAAACCCAAATTGTTGAAACGATCGCAGCATAAACGCCAACAGCACGTTGATTCCGTTTTTGACTGAGGCATCTAAATTTTTAAAGGCATCGACCAATAAAGAGAAGACCGGTTCGTTTTCTTCCTCATCGTGCATCACCATATTCACCAATTCGATCAACGCCAGTCCGGTAAACATTTTTTCCAAATCATCCTGCAACCGGCAGAATGGTGTTACGATCTCGCTTTTTGAGAGCAGATGCAGATCTTTATGCTCTTTTTTATACAGTACAATCGATGAATGCGTCATCGGTTCAAGTGATGAACCGAATTTATTCGTCTTGAGATTCCGGGCGCCTTTGGCGACCACTTTGATCTTGCCGTATTTGCGAGAATACAGTGTGACGATTTTACTCGTATCGCCGTAGTTCATTGCGTGCAGCACCACAGCCTCGGTCTCAACGATCATGATGCCACCGCTTCTCTGATCGCAATTTCAAACGGAGTTCGGTGAATGCCTTTTTCCGTAATGATAGCGGTGATATACCGATGTGGTGTTACATCGAATGCCGGAGAAAACACCTTTGCATAATCAGGAGATGTTCGTCTTTCAAATCCAAAAGTGACCTCTTCCGCATTCCGCTCTTCAATCGTAATCTCTTCTCCGGTTTTCAATGATACATCCATCGTCGTTGTCGGTGCAACGACATAAAACGGAATGCCGTGTTCCTGTGCCAACACGGCGAGATTATATGTCCCGATCTTATTCGCCGTATCACCGTTTGCCACGATTCTGTCTGCACCGACGATAATCAGATCAATTTTTTTTGAAAGGATTGTCCACGCAGCCGCATTATCGGTTATGAGCGTTGCAGGCACACCCGCTTTGTGCAGTTCCCACATTGTCAATCGTGCACCTTGAAGCAGTGGTCGTGTCTCATCCACGTAGACCGAAATCTTTCTACCCATCCTATGTGCTGTGGTAATAACACCAAGCGCAGTCCCGATGCCACCGGTAGCCAACGCACCGGTATTACAGTGAGTAAGGATCTTTGCACCATCAGGGATAAGTGCGGCGCCGAATTTTCCCATCGCTTCGCACATCGCTCCGTCATCTTTATGGATGAAAACCGCTTCGGCTTTTAATTTGTCAAAGAGCGCTTCAGGCTTTTCATTAGAGTATAGACGCACAATCTTTTGCATTCGTTCCAACGCCCCGAACAAATTTTTTGCCGTCGGACGGGTTTTTGCCAAAAGATCGACTGAGTGATTAAAGGCGTGTGAAAATTGATCGATGGGAGAACGTTTATATCCCTGAATTCCGAGCAATACGCCGTATGCTGCGGAAATTCCAATTAATGGTGCACCCCGAAGTTTTAAGGTTATGATCGCGTCAGCAATGATGGCGATATCTGAAGTTTCGATATAAACTTCTTCAAGCGGAAGTCTGGTCTGATCAAGAAAACGAACTTTATGCGTAGGCATTCGTTCCGAATCTTCACACCATTCAATAACATTCATAATGTATCTCGAACAAAAATGCAAAGACGCCGTACTCAACAACAGCCGGCGTCTTTGCAAAAGAAACAGTCAATCTTCGAATCGTGACAATGCTTTGAACTCCCTTACTCTGTCTTGAATTTTGAGATACGAGAGATCTCTTAATCCATCGACGGAAACTTTTTCCACACAGAACGATGCCATCGTGCTTCCATAAATAACGGCACGTTTAAAATTTTCAAGAGAAAGATCGTCGGTTTTTGCTAACCACGCGGTAAATCCGGCAGCAAACGTATCACCGGCGCCGGTCGGATCATAAATGTTCTCCAAGGGATACGCCGGTGCGGAAAAGATCGCGTCCTCGTGAAAGAGCAGCGCTCCGTGTTCGCCTTTTTTAATGATAAGCGACTTTGCTCCCACTTCGCGTATCTTTTTTGCCGCACGCAACAGATTCGGTTCATGAGCAAGAAGGCGTGCCTCGGAGTCGTTCAGAATAAATGCATCAAACATCGGAATCACTTTGAGCAGTTCATCCCGTTTTGTTTCGATCCAGAAATTCATGGTATCGCCAACGACAAGTTTTGGTTTATCCACTTGTTCGAGCACGCGACGCTGCAGCACCGGATCGATGTTTCCAAGACAGATGTACTTGGTCTTTTTGTATGACTCCGGGATCTTTGGATTGAATTTTTCGAACACGTTCAAATTGAGTGAAAGCGTATCGCGATTGTTCAGGTCATAATGATATTTGCCTGACCAGCGGAATGTTTTCCCGCCGTCAATCACTTCGAGTCCTTCCAGATCAATTCCGCGTTCATTCAAAAAATCCATTGCCTCTTTGGGATAGTCTCCGCCGACGACGCCAACAAGCCGCACCGGCGATATAAAATAACTTGCCGCGACGGCGATATAGACCGCAGAACCGCCCAGCACATTATTCGCTTTCCCGAACGGGGTTTCAATATCATCGATGGCAACAGAGCCGACAACTAACATACTCAATGGGAACTCCAGATATGAATAAAAAATGTTGAGTCTTTAAGAAGCAAAAAGTGATGTTACGCAGACGACTGTTTTCATAAGGTGCGACTCACTTTGCCTGTTAAGAATGTAAGCCTTTGAATGATTGAGACTAACTTTGGAAAGAAAAGTGAGTCGCCTGTCGTACGACAGGCTGTTTTGCGTAACATCGGTTAGTAAATCTATAAAATAATTTCCGAAAATTCCGCTGCTTTTTTCCCGCCAACAATAAATTCATTAACTATCTCTACCGCTCTGATTTGTCCAGGCCAAACCAACATCTCTTTTGCTTTTTCAAACGGATACCAGCCAAACCGGGAATGCTCATCCGATAACGCGGGATTCGTCTTCGGCGGAACCTGCGCCGCGAAAATTACGGTATGATGCAGCACATCATGCTTTACGGAAAAAAATGTGTTTACATGCGGAACGATCCAATATTTTGTCGGCGTATATCCTGTCTCTTCTTTTAATTCGCGTAATGAAGCTTGCAACGCAGTTTCGCCGGCCTCAATCGAACCGGTCACAATCTGCCATGCGTCGGGATACAGATTTTCAGACTTGGAACGGCGGAGCATAAGATACAGCGGTTCTTTATTCTCAAACGAGAAGACACAGACTTCAGTGATGTTACAAACGATGTGAGGCATAATGGTTTATTAGCGGGT
>Ga0209516_1000212_pt1 | contig 15226 bp, 12 predicted proteins | sample Napbiome12C3dose_FD_187716 | JGI IMG/M metagenome (GOLD analysis project Ga0209516, IMG submission 187716) | Groundwater microbial communities from S. Glens Falls, New York, USA - Naphthalene biodegradation metagenome 12C3dose (SPAdes) (version 2) ... | reverse complement strand
TACGTTCGTAGCGGTGTCGAGGTCATCGGCTGGCGCGACCTGCCGCGGGCGCTGCGTTAGCGCGCCCCCCGCCACCCTTGTTCGCCCAGCAGTTCCAGCCGGCCGTCGTGATGCTCGACGATGGCGGTGCAACTGTCGACCCAGTCGCCGCAGTTGAGGTAGTGGATGCCGTCGACCTCGCGCATGACCGGACTGTGGATGTGGCCGCAGATGACGCCGTCGAGGCCGCGCTCGCGGGCGGCGCGGATGACCGAATCCTCGAAGTCGAAGATGAAGCTGACGGCGGTCTTCACCTTGCGCTTGGCGTAGCCGGCCAGCGACCAGTAGCCCGAGAGGCCGAGACGGCGCCGCACGATGGATAGCGCGCCGTTGAGACGCACCAGCAGGTTGTAGGCAAGGTCGCCGAGGACGGCGACCCAGCGGTGGTAGCGCGTCACCTGGTCGAACTCGTCGCCGTGCGTGACCAGAAAGCGGCGGCCGTCGGCCAGGGTATGGACGTATTCGACGGCGACGCGGATGTCGCCGAACGACGTGCCGTCGTACTCGCGCAGCGCCTCGTCGTGGTTGCCGGGAATCAGAATGACCTTTTCGCCGTGACGCGCCCGCCGCAACACTTTCTGCACGACGGTGTTCTGGGCCGGTGTCCAACTGATGCCGCGGCTCATGGCCCAGAAGTCGACAATGTCGCCGACCAGGAATAGGTGTTCGGCCGTGTGATCGCGCAGGAAATCGAGCAGGCAGTCGGCCTGGCAGGCGCGGGTGCCGAGGTGGATGTCGGAAAGAAAGATCGAGCGGACCTGGAGCATGCTCACGCTTCGGCGCCGGGGGCGACGACGGCGCGGCCCCTAAGTACCTGTCTCATAAAATCGCTCGTGTGGTTTTATGAGACGGGTTCCAGGACCGCGCCCTCTGGCGTGGGTTTTGACGAGGCGGACCAGCTCGGCGGCGAAGAGGTCGTGGATGCGGTTCCAGTCCAGCCGGCTGACCGAGTCTGCCGCCCGTTCGCGTTTGGCGGCGAGCAGGTAGGGCGCGGCGGCGAGACGGCTGGCCGCGGCGACGAAGGCCAGGGTATCGCCGGGCGCAACGAGGAGGCCGTTGCTGCCGTCGCGAACGACTTCGGCGGCGGCCGCCTGGTTGTAGGCGACGATGCCCAGACCGCTGGCCAGGGCTTCGGTGGTGGCGTTGCCGAAGGTCTCGGTCAGGCTGGGGAAGAGGAACAGGTCGGCTGAGGCGTAATGGGTGGCGAGGTCTTCGCCGTGACGCATGCCGGCGTAGATATGTTCGGGATGGCGTGCGGCCAGAGGCCGGCGCTGCGGGCCGTCGCCGACGAAGACCAGTTTCGCGCGCGGCTGCTGCCGGCGAATTTCGGCGAAGGCATCGAGCACGGTTTGAAGATTCTTTTCCGCGGCGATGCGGCCGACGTAGGTTACGACCAGGTCGTCGGGCTGTACGCCCCAATAGGCGCGCAACGCTTCGGAGCGCCGCATCGGGTTGAAGAGTTTCGTGTCGACGCCGCGCGAAACGACGCCGACGTTGCGGTAGCCCTGCGCGCCAAGCTCATCGGCCAGTGCGCGCGTCGGCACGTAGGTGATGTCGCAGCGGTTATGAAAGCGCCGCAGGTAGGCCGTGGTCGCCTTGCCGAGCCAGCCGAGGCCGTAGTGGCGGCAGTAGGCGTCGAAGTTGGTGTGGAAGCTCGACGCTACCGGCAGACCGAGCTTGCGCGCGGCGCGCACGGCCGAAGCGCCGAGCGGCCCTTCGGTGGCGACATGGACGATGTCCGGTGGACAAGCGCGCCAGTGCTTCAGCAGGAATCCGGTTGCCGGCAGGCCGAAGCGCAGGCCGCGATAGTTGGGGATGGGCAGTCCGCGCACCGTGACGACGTCTTCGGCGCGACCGCTGTCGCCGGCTTGTTGCGGGCGCACGACCTCGACGCGATGGCCGCGTTGGCGCAAGCCTTCGGTCAAACGGCCCAGCGTCATGGCGACGCCATTGACTTCGGGCGGAAAGGTTTCGGTAACGAGGGCCACCCGTAACTGCGGGTGCGGGGCAGGGGCGGCGAAATCGTCCATGGCCCATGGTGGCGCGCTCGTGCGACGGCTTGATGTCGGCGAGATTGCGGGGCGGTTAAAGCGTGCTATTTGTTGCGCTACTGAAATCGATGGCGGGTCGGCGTCCCGCGAGCGTCAGCAATACGCAGGCCCACGGTGCCGAGATATTCGATTCTTCGTCTGTCGGCGTTTGCTCAGCCCAGGGCCCGCTCAATGAAGTGACGCGGCACGCGGCTGCGCGGAATGCCGGCGCGGCTGCCGGCGAACCAGCGGCGCACGTCGTCGTCCAGACCGATGCCGTGCATGTAGTTGTAGAGCGCCTTGTTCAGCGCGACGCCGAGCGCGTCGTGGTCGACGCCGGCCGGGTCGATGAAGCCGACGTCGTTGCGGGCGAAGCTTGCGGCGGGCAGGGGCTTGAGGGTGACGCCGTAGCGATCCGGGTGCCGGCCGACCGGCGAATGCACGGTGCAGACGAAGCGGTGAAAGAAGCCGGATTGAATACAGCCGGCGGCGAACAACTGGCGCACGTATTCCAGCGCGTCCACCGTGTCCTGCACCGTCTGCGTCGGGAAGCCGTACATCAGGTAGGCGTGCACCAGGATGCCGGCGTCGGTGAAGGCGCGCGTGACCTGGGCGACCTGTTCGACCGACACGCCTTTTTGCATCAGCTTGAGCAGGCGGTCGGAGGCGACCTCCAGCCCGCCGGAGACGGCGATGCAGCCGCTGTCGGCCAGCTCCGCGCACAACGCCGGGGTGAAGGATTTCTCGAAGCGGATGTTGCCCCACCACGAGATGGCGCGGTTGCGTTGGCGCAATTCGTCGGCCAGCGCCTTCAGCGCCTTGGGCGGGGCGGCTTCGTCGACGAAATGAAAGCCGGTCTGCCCGGTTTCGGCGACGATGGCCTCGATGCGGTCCACCAGCGTGCCGGCCGCCAGGGCCTCGTAGCGCGCGATGTAGGCCAGCGAGGTATCGCAGAAGCTGCACTTCTTCCAGTAGCAGCCCTGTGCCACGGTGAGCTTGTTCCAGCGGCCGTCGGACCAGAGCCGGTGCATGGGATTGAGCATGTCCAGCACCGACAGGTAGCGGTCCAGCGGCAGGCCGTCCCAGGTCGGCGTACCGGTATCGGCGAAAGCGATGTCGGGTTCGGCGGCATCTATGTAGCGTACCGACCTGCCGTCGGCGCTGCGCGCGAAAGTGCGCACCAGGCGCTCCTGCGGGCGTTCGCCGCGCAGATGTTCGAGCAGGGCGAGGACGGGGCGCTCGCCCGCGTCCAGGGTGACGTAGTCGAAATAGTCGAACACCCGCGGCTCGGCGAGTTCGCGCAATTCGGTATTGACGAAGCCGCCGCCGAGCACGGTGACGATGGACGGATCGTGCGCCTTGATCGCCTGCGCGATGCGAAAGGCCGCATAGACGGAACCGGGAAACGGCACCGACAACAGCACCCGTTGCGGCTTATGCCGGGCCAGGGCTTCCAGGGTCAGATCGCGCAGGCTGCGGTCGATCAGGTTGAGCGGCGCGGCCAGCGCCGCCGCCAGCGGCGCGAAGCCGGGCTGGCTTTGCGCCAGCGCTTCGGCGTAGCGCACGAATTCGAAGCGCGCATCGACGGCATCGCGCAGCACGTCGGCGAGGTCGTTGAGGTACAGGGTGGCGAAATGCCGCGCCCGGTCCTGGATGCCGAGCGCGCCGAAAGCCCAGGCCAGCGGGTCGCCGCCGTCTTCGTGGTCGGGATCGACATAAACGTCGAGCGACGCGAAGCGCGGCCCTTCCGGCAGAAAGCGGCGCGTGGCGATGCGATGGCCGACGCTGGGGTCGCGTCCCTGAAGAAAGGCCACGGCCGGAGCGATGGTGGCGAGATAGCGGTCGAACTGGCGGTCGAAGGACTCGACGGCCGCGGTGCGCCCTTGCCGCGGCAGGGCGGCGACGCACTCGCGGATCGCCGCCAGCCCGGCGGGCGAAAACAGCCGCAGCACCAGGGCCAGCGCCAGGTCTTCCTGCACCGCATCGATGCCGCGTGAGCGCAGGAATCCGGTGAGGTAGGCTGTCGACGGATACGGCGTATTGAGCTGCGTCATCGGCGGGATGACGGCGAGGACGCGCATGGCTTGGGCCGGGAGACGGGTGCTCATGGGGGACCGAATATCCTCAACCGGCAAGGGCGCCGGCTTCGGCAGCTTAGCGGCGGACGTCCAGCAGCTCGATCTCGAATTGCAGGGTGGCGTTGGGCGGGATCACGTTACCGGCACCGCGCTCGCCGTAGGCGATGGCGGGCGGGCAGGTGAGCCTGGCCTTGCCGCCGGGCTTCATGCGCTGCACGCCTTCGGTCCAGCACTTGATGACGCGGTTGAGCGGAAATTCGGTCGGCTGGCCGCGGCTGTAGGAACTGTCGAATTCCTTGCCGTTCTGGAACATGCCCTTGTAGTGCACCTTCACCGTGTCGGCGGCGGCGGGGCTGTTGCCGGCGCCTTCTTTCAGCGACAGATAGACGAGTCCGCTCGGGCTGACGACGGCGCCGGCTTCCTTGGCTGCGCTGGCGGCGAAGTCGGCCTGGGACCAGGCGGGAAGGGCGCAGACGGTACAGAGGAGGGCGATAATTTTCTTCACGGCAAGACTCCGGTTTTGTTCAGGGCCCCGCATGATCCACGGTTCTCGCCGCTCGTGCAAATCGGAACGGAGGGCGGTGGCGCATCAGGCCTGCGGCCAGGGAATGACGTAGAACAGCACGGCGAAGAAGTGCAGCGCGCTGCCGGCGAGCACGAAGCCGTGCCAGATGGCGTGGTGGTAGGGCAGGCGCCGCCACTTGTAGAAGGGCACGCCCACGGTGTAGGCGACGCCGCCCGCCGCCAGCAGCGCCAGGCCGCCGGTGGCGACATGCTCCAGCATCGGCCCGATGGCCACCACCACCGCCCAGCCCATCGCCAGATAGAGCGCGACGACCAGCCCGTGCAACCGGCCGCGCAGCACCAGGCGCAGCACGATGCCGGTGATGGCCAGCGTCCAGATCGCCGCCAGCACCGACCAGCCCCACGGCCCGCGCAGATTGACCAGCATGAAGGGCGTGTAGGTGCCGGCGATCAGCAGGAAGATGGCCGAGTGGTCGAGCGTGCGCAGAACCTGCTTCACGCGCTCGATCTGGATGCTGTGGTAGAGCGTCGATGTGGTGTAGCAGACGATCAGCGCCGCGCCGAAGATGGCGCAGGCGGTGACGTGCAAGGCGGTGCCGTAGCGCGCCGCGAAGGCCGTCAGCACGGCCAGGCCGGCGATGGCAAGCACGATGCCCAGGCCGTGGGTGACGCTGTTGGCGATTTCCTCGCCCGGCGAGTAGCGCGGCAGTTCGGGTTGGATGTTCATGGTCGGCTCCGGGAGAAAGCGGATCGCGACAGTTTAGGCCGGTTGCGCGGCGGGTGCCAGATGGGGCGCAGAGGGGGCAATGGAAGGCGATGGCGGGTTGGCTGGTGCTGCGGGACGGCGGGGAGGGAACTTCCTTCGTCCTCACGGTGCAAACGGCGCACAGATCGGCCGAAGGAAGTTCCCTCCCCGCCGCCGTTATCGCCCGCTCGGGTTTGCGTCCAACCCGCACCAGCGCTCACAGGCGACGGCCCGGTATCCCGCTCTGGCGATCTGTGCGCCTTTTGCACCGTGAGCCGGGGCGGGATACCGGGGCGGCGCCCCCACAAGCGGCAGCAATGCGCCGAACCTCGCACTGAAATTCATCGAACCGTCGCGAATGTACCTGTACCGACCGGGAAGGGATTCATTCGATGCCGGGCCGATCGCCCGCGTCAGGCCGTGTTCTGCAAATTGAAGAAATATTCTTGCATCGGCAGACTATGCGTGACAGGCGACGAGCCGGCGGCGCACCCTGGCGCGAAACCTCAGTGAATCTCCCTCGTCTCCAGGAAGACGATGTTCGGGTGACGCTCCTGCGTCATGTTCAGGTTGACGCGGTTGGGTGCCAGATAGACGTAATCGCCGGCGCCGTCCAGCGCCAGGTTGATGCCGGCCTTGTCGGCGAGCGCCTTGATGTCGGCGTCGGAGCCGCGCAGCCAGCGCGCGGTGGCGACGTTGTAGGGCTCAAAGAAGCAATCGACGCCGTACTCGAACTCCAGCCGGTGCGCGACGACGTCGAATTGCAGCGTGCCGACGGCGCCGAGGATCAGGTCGTTGGAAATGAGCGGTTTGAAGAGCTGGGTCGCGCCTTCTTCGGCGAGCTGCTGCAAGCCCTTTTGCATCGCCTTCATTTTCATCGGATTGCGGATCTGGGCGCGGCGGAAATGCTCGGGCGCAAAGCAGGGAATGCCGGTGAATTTCAGGTCTTCGCCTTCGGAGAAGGTGTCGCCGAGCACCACGGTGCCGTGGTTGGGAATGCCGATGATGTCGCCGGGATAAGCTTCGTCGGTGGTGTTGCGGTCCTGCGCCATGAAGGTGATGGCGTTGTTCACCGCCAGGGTCTTGCCGGTAGAGAACTGCTTCAGTTTGATGCCGCGCGTGAAGGTGCCCGAACAGACGCGCACGAAGGCGATGCGGTCGCGGTGCTTGGGGTCCATGTTGGCCTGAATCTTGAAGACGAAGCCGGAGAACTTGGGCTCGTCGGGCTCGACCACGCGCGTGGCCGCGGTGCGGTGCAGGGGGGCGGGCGAGAGGTCGACCACGGCATCGAGCAGGGACTGCACGCCGAAGTTGTTGATTGCCGAGCCGAAGAACACCGGCGTCTGCTGGCCGGAAAGATACGCTTCGCGGTCGAAGGCATGCGAGGCGCCGCGCACCAGCTCGATCTGTTCGCGCAGCTCCGCCGCCTGGGTGCCGATGAGTTCGTCCAGGCGCGGGTTGTCCAGCCCGGCGATGGTTTCAGAAGTGCCCTTCTCGGCCTGCGGGTTGAAGAAGGCGATGGAGTCGTCGTAGAGGTGATAGACGCCGCGGAAGCCCTTGCCCATGCCGATGGGCCAGGTGATGGGCGCGCACTCGATTTTCAGCACGTCCTCGATTTCGTCGAGCAGGTCGATGGGCTCGCGGCCCTCACGGTCGAGCTTGTTGATGAAGGTGAGTATCGGCGTGTCGCGCAGGCGGCAGACGTTGAGCAGCTTGATGGTCTGCGCCTCGACGCCGTTGACCTGGTCGATCACCATCACCGCCGAGTCGACGGCGGTGAGCGTGCGGTAGGTGTCCTCGGAGAAGTCCTCGTGGCCCGGCGTGTCGAGCAGGTTGACGATGCTGTCGCGGTAGGGGAACTGCATCACCGAGCTGGTGACCGAGATGCCGCGCTGCTTTTCGAGTTCCATCCAGTCCGAGGTGGCGTGGCGGCTGGCCTTGCGGGCGCGCACTTCGCCGGCAACCTGAATGGCGCCGCCGAAGTAGAGCAGCTTTTCGGTCAGCGTGGTCTTGCCCGCATCCGGGTGGGAGATGATGGCGAAGGTGCGGCGGCGGGCGATTTCGGTTTCGAGCGGGGACACGGGACAATCCAGTTCGGCGAAGGAGCGCGATTATACGGGGCCGCGGGTGTCCGCGTGTCGGCAGGGCTTTGCGCCACGGGTGACTGCGGCCTGGCCGCCGCCTCGAAGGGGGCGGAGATACGCTTTCCTGCATTCATGCGATTGGCCTGCGTAGTCCAATTGGCCGGGGTCGTGATTGCCAATTCGTGGTAAATTGGCCGGCGAGGTTTCTGAAGTTTTTTGTTAAGCATATCCTCGAGCATGATATGCAATGTTATCAATGGGATTGGCGTCTTATTGTGACGCCGGGATATTGACCTAATTGCATATGCGACATTCTCCTTATGGATATTGCCTGGCTTCCCGAATATTCTATTGGCATCGATGATGTCGATGACCAGCACAAGCATCTGCTGCAATTGCTCGGGCGCGTCGGCCGGGCGGCGGGGAACGGCGGCGAGGTGCGGAACCTGTCGAAGCTGATCGACGATCTGCACGAATACGCCGCCTATCATTTCGGCTCCGAGGAACATCTGATGCACGCTGCCGTGCTGCCGGCCGGGCATTTGCAGCAGCATATTGCCGAGCATCGCCAGTACTGGCGCGAGGTTGCCGAATTGCAGCGGCGCCTGCAAGCGGGAGACCATACCGTCGCTTCGGCATTGAACGACTTCCTGAGGCACTGGTGGCTGGATCATATCTGCCGCATCGATCGTGAGCTGGGTCGCTTGCTGCTCAACGCGACGAAGGCGGGCTGAGCCGATGACGATACGCGTTCCCTGGCACCTGCGGCTGATGGTCTGGTACCGGCGCCGCTGGGTTCTTGCCCAGTTGGCAATTGTCGTGGTTGTGGGCCTGCTTGGGCTTTTGGCCGGTTCCGTGCTGTCGGGCATTGCTTTTGCGCAAGGCTGGGTCGATCCAGGCGCTGGCGCCGCCGCTGCGCTTCTTGGGGCAATGATCCAGGCCGCCCTGACGATTCTGGTGCTGTTGCCCGCGCTGACGCTGGTATTGAGCCGCACCATGGCCGCCTATACCGGCGACAGCTGCTATGCCGGACTCTCCGACGCGCGCCAGATCGACAACTTCGCCCTGATCGCCGAAGACTTGATGCGCGTGGGGCAATACAACGAGGTATTGCGCGGTCACCTCAACGACGTGACCGCCACCACCGAGGGGGCGGCGGTCGATATTGCCACCCGGCTCGACCGGATTCATACCCGGAGCGAGACGCTGTTGGACGAGGTCCGGCAATCGGTGGCGCACTCCAATTCCCTGTCGGAAGCGTCGCAGGACGAGGTCCGCCGCAATCTGAACGCCATCGATGGCTTGCAGGAGTACGAACAACTGCGCATGGATGAAATCCGCAAGGAGCAGCGGCGCATTGCCGACATGTCGGCCCAGGTCCGCGCGCTTTCGCCGTTGGCCGAAATGATTCGCCGCATCTCCAAACAGACCAATCTGCTGGCATTGAATGCGGCGATCGAGGCGGCCCGGGCCGGCGAGAACGGCAAGGGTTTTGCCGTGGTGGCGGACAGCGTGCGCGCGCTGTCCGAGCAAACCGACAAGGCGGCGGAGGAAATCACGCGCGGGATAGTCGGCGTATCCGAGGCGATTGATCGGGGTTTGTCCGAGGCACAGAAGGCGACGGGAACGGACGGCGAGAGCCGCCGCATGAACGAGATCAGCGTGCAGATGAAGGAAATGGGCATGCGGTTCGCCGAGGTGGTCGAGTATTTGCGCTCATTGACCGCTCGGCTTGACGCCACGTCCGCGGCGATTTCCAGCGAGGTTCTGGAAGTACTCGGCAGCCTTCAATTCCAGGACATCACGCGGCAACAACTGGAGTTGGTGTCCACGGCCTTGCACGAACTCGATGGACACATGAAGAAATTGTCGGAGGCGTCGCGACAAGGGCACGTTACGCCCCTGGCGGTCGATCCGCTCAGCGAGCGCCTGGAGGCTATGTATTCCGGCTACGCCATGGAGCGGCAACGAAGCACCCATGCCGGTGTTTCGGGCAACGGCGCCCTCGCCGGCGCCGCGGATGGGCCGAAAATCGAACTGTTCTGAGCCGGGTTCTCAGGCCGGCTCGAAGTGTTCCAGGATCAGTTGCACGTTCGCCGTGCCGTTGAACTCGTTGATGTCGAGGCGGAAGGCGGCGTGGATGCGGGCGGGGGCGCTTTCGGCAAAATTGAACTGTATGGCTTCGAGGCGCTGCTTGCCCCGCTTCAGCGTCAGCTTGAGATGCTTGTCCTTGAGCAGTTTCTGGCGTTCGACCTCGAACACGTCTGAAAACATCGGCGCGGGAAAGCCCTGGCCCCAGATGGCTTGCTGCAACAGGCGCGCGGCTTCGAGCGAGTAATAGCCGGATTCAAGGGCGCCGTCGGTTGTAAGCGTGCGGGTCAGTTGGGCGGGGTCGATGAGGGCGCGGGCAACTTCCTCGAAAGCGGCCTCGAACTCGGGCAGGTCGTCTTCCATGAGCGTGACGCCGGCGGCGGCGGCGTGGCCGCCGAAGCGCCTGAGCAGCTTTGGCCGGTGCTTGGCGACGAGGTCGAGCGCGTCGCGCAGGTGCAGGCCGGGAATCGAGCGGCCGGAGCCCTTGAGTTCGCCATCATTCCCCCGGGCGAAGGCGAAGGTGGGCCGGTGCAGCTTTTCCTTGACGCGGCCGGCGAGAATGCCGATCACGCCCTGGTGCCATTCCGGGTCGAACAGCACCAGGCTGGCGCGGTTTTCCGCGTCGGTTTCCGCCAGTAGCAGATCGGCGTCTTCGCGCATGTCGGCCTCGATGACGCGGCGTTCGCGGTTGATGGCGTCGAGTTCCTGGGCGATGTTCATGGCGCGGGACTCGCTGTCGGTGGCGAGGCACTCGATGCCGACCGACATGTCGCCCAGGCGTCCGGCGGCGTTGATGCGCGGGCCGAGGGTGAAGCCGAGGTCGAAGGTGGCGGCGCGCGCCGGTTCGCGCCCGGTGACGCGCAGCAGCGCGCGCAGGCCCGGCTGCATGCGGCCCTCGCGGATGCGGGCGAGGCCTTGGGCAACGAGGATGCGGTTGTTGCGGTCGAGCGGCACCACGTCGGCGACGGTGCCCAGCGCAACGAGATCGAGCAGGGCGCCGAGGTTGGGGCCCGACCCATCGCCGAAGGCGCCGCGTTTCCGCAGTTCGGCGCGCAGGGCCAGCATGACGTAGAACATGACGCCGACGCCGGCCAGCGCCTTGCTTGGGAAGCGGCAGCCGGGCTGATTGGGATTGACGATGACGTCGGCATCCGGCAGCGTGTCGCCGGGCAGGTGGTGGTCGGTAATCAGCGTCGCGATGCCCAGCCGCTTCGCTTCGGCCACGCCGTCGACGCTGGCGATGCCGTTATCGACGGTGACGATGATGTCGGGCTTCTTCGCGGCGGCGATCTGCACCACTTCGGGCGAAAGGCCGTAGCCGGTCTCGAAGCGATTAGGCACCAGGTAATCGACGTTGGCGCCGAACAGGCGCAGCGCACGCAGGCCGACGGCGCAGGCGGTGGCGCCGTCGCAGTCGTAGTCGGCGACGATGAGCAGGCGCTTGCCGGCGGCAATGGCGTCGGCGAGCATGCGGGCGGCGGGTTCGGCGCCCTTCAGCGTATCGGGCGGCAGCAGGGCGGACAGCCCGGTATCGAGTTCGTCTTTCGCGGCGATGCCGCGTGCCGCATACAGACGCGCCAGCAGCGGATGCACGCCGGACTGCTCCAGCATCAGGCTGGCGCGCGTCGGCACCGCACGGGCGACGATGCGGGTCATGCCGGCGCCGTGCCGGCGAGGGCTGTGAGCGGCAGCGGGCGCCGCCAGAATTTGAGGAAGTCGCCGGGCGTGACGTCGACGTTGAGCGTCGCATCGGGGCCGAAGCCGGCGATGTGCAGCGCGCGACAGCGGCCGTGGCGCAGGAGCCGGGCGGCGGGCGCGAACCACTCACGTTCCAGGCGGGCGAGCGTTTCGCGCCAGGCGAAGGCGTCGAAACTGCGGGCCGGCACGGCAAGGTCGTCGATGACGGCGAGGATATTGCCATTGGCGCGATCGAAAGCCGGTGGCGGCGGGCCGGCGGTAATGCCCGATGCCCGGCCCAGCCCCAGCAGGACCGGGTCGGCGCTCCAGATCGCGTCGAAGGGTGCGGCCAGCGGCAAGCGCAGTTGTCCCGGTCCCCAGGGCCACAAGCTGTTGATGACGGGTTTGCCGGACGCCTCGCGTTCGCGGTTGACCGCGTGCTCGTGCAGCAGCGTTTGCGCCGCGGCCAGGCGGCGGCGCCAGGCGATGCCATCATGGCCGCCGGGCAGGGCGGGATCGACCTCGCAGCCGGCAGCCTGCGGCAGCGGCTGGGTGACGAGTTCGCAGGATGCCGTGAGCCGCAAGGCCCAGTGTCCGGGTACCGTGGCGGACAATTCGCCGATATCGGCAAAGCACGGGGCGAGGGTTTCGCGCAATGCGGCGTCTTCTGCTGCGGAAAGCGCGAGGGCGACGGGATCTTCGAGCTTTACGCCGCGCCGATGAACGCTGAGATGCACCGGGTCGAGGCAAAGCCAGTCGGCCGTGCCGGGCGTGCCGCCCTCGCCGAGCAGTCGCAATGCCGCCGCCGGAAACGCATCGAGATTCCAGCGCTGCATCAGCCGGTCATAGTGGGCCGCCGGCGTATCGCGGTGCAGCCGCCCCAGGCTGAGCAGGCGCGAGAGTGCAGGAAGTTCGAGATCGGAAACGGTGTCGATCAGGGCCTGACGGGGCAACAGCAGGCCGGGCAGACAGAGGGTGAGGCGCATGGCGGGATGTTAACACGCGCCGCGATCGGTTCTGCCCCGGCCCTTCGGACGAACTCCCTCCCCTTCAGTGGGCGGGTTGGGGTCAAGCTGGGCGTTGGCGGTGCAGACCTTCGGACGAACTCCCTCCCCTTCAGTGGGCGGGTTGGGGTCAAGCTTGGCGTTGGCGGGTGCAGACGTTCGGGCGAACTCCCTCCCCTTCAAGGGGAGGGCTGGGGTGGGGATGGGGTGCGAATGGCAGATGCATTCTGCAAAGCCCTCCAGATCGCCTCGGCTACCGTGTCAATCTCTTGCAGCACCTGATGGTTCCAGAAGCGCAAGACATCGAATCCTGCCTCCCGCAAACGTCTGTCGCGCACGTGATCCCGCTCGTTTTCCAGATGTTGTCCGCCGTCTATTTCAATGATCAAGCGTCGTTCCAGGCAGACGAAGTCCAACACATAGTCCAGAAACACATGCTGGCGGCGGAATTTGCATCCTGCCAATTGTCGTCCGCGCAAGCGGTGCCATAACCGAATTTCGGCGTCGGTCATGTTGCTTCTCAGCTTTCGCTGGATGGCGTTGTCGATGATTGCGCGGTTTGTTTGGCCTTTCATTTATACCCATCGCCTCCCTATCTCCGCCCCATCGCCTCCGCATCTCAGCCCCATCCCCTCCCCAGCCCTCCCCTTGAAGGGGAGGGAGATCGGATCGTCGCGCCTTGCCCTTGAGGAGTTCGGATCGTCGAGCCTTGCCAGTGAAAAGTTCGGATCGTTGCGCCTTGCCAGTGAAAAGTTCGGGTCGTTGCGCCTTACCAGTGAATATTTTCGGATTGTCGAGCCTTGCCCCTGAAGGAGAGGAAGCTCGGATCGTCGCGCCTTGCCCTTGAGGAGTTTGGATCGTCCGCCGCTTTCGGTTGCCCCTTCAAACCTTAGCCCGCATCCCTTATCCCGCCAGCGCCGCCGTCACGATCTGGCGGGCCTCGGTGACGATTTGTTGCAGGTGTTCCGCGCTCTTGAAGCTCTCGGCGTAGAGCTTGTAGATGTCTTCGGTGCCCGAGGGGCGCGCGGCGAACCAGCCGTTTTCCGTGGTCACCTTCAGGCCGCCTATCGACGCGTTGTTGCCGGGGGCGCGCGTCAGGCGGGCATTGATGGTTTCACCGGCCAGGGTGGCGGCGGTGACCCGGTCGCCGGTCAGTTGCTTGAACGCAGCCTTTTGCGCCGGGCTGGCCGGCGCGTCGATGCGGATGTAGTGGGGCGTGCCGTAGCGGGCGGCGAGTTCCTGATAGTGGCGGCCGGGGTCCTTGCCGGTGACGGCGGTGATTTCGGCGGCGAGCAGGCCGAGGATGATGCCGTCCTTGTCGGTGGTCCAGGCGGTGCCGTCGCGGCGCAGAAAGCTGGCGCCGGCGCTTTCTTCGCCGCCGAAGCAGATGCTGCCGTCCAGCAGCCCCGCCGAGAACCACTTGAAGCCGACCGGGACTTCGAGGATGCGACGCTCCAGACCGTCGACGACGCGGTCGATCAGTCCGCTCGACACCAGGGTCTTGCCCACGGCGGCAGCGGCCGGCCATTGCGGGCGATGGGCGAGCAGGTAGCGGATGGCGACGGCCAGATAATGGTTGGGGTTCAGCAGGCCGAGCGAAGGCGTGACGATGCCGTGGCGGTCGACGTCGGCGTCGTTGCCCCAGGCGATGTCGAATTTGTCCTTCAGCGCGACCAGGCTGGCCATGGCGTATGGGCTGGAACAGTCCATGCGGATTTTGCCGTCGTGATCCAGCGTCATGAAGCCGAAGGCGGGATCGACGTTTGGGTTCACCACGGTAATGTTCAGCCCGTAATACTCGGCAATCGGCCGCCAGTAGGCCACCGCGGCGCCGCCGAGCGGATCGACGCCGATGCGCAGGTTCGCCTTGCGGATTGCGTCCATGTCGATGACTTCGCCCAGCGCGGCGATGTAGGGCGTCATCAGGTCGACGGCCTGCGTTGTGACGGCGCCCAGCGCCTGCGCGTAAGGCATGCGCTTGACGCTGCGATTGCCGTCGGCCATCAGCGCATTGGCACGCTGTTCTATCCAGCCGGTGACATCGGTGTCGGCCGGGCCGCCGTGGGGCGGGTTGTATTTGATGCCGCCGTCCTGCGGCGGGTTGTGCGAGGGGGTGATGACGATGCCGTCGGCGCGTGCGGCCGCCCGGTCGGCGTTGTGGGCGAGAATGGCGCGCGATATCACCGGTGTTGGCGTGTAGCCGTCGTCGGCCTGGAGGTGCGTGATTACGCCGTTGGCGGCCAGCACTTCGAGCGCGGTTTGCTGCGCGGGGGCGGAAAGCGCATGGGTGTCCTTGCCGAGGAACAAGGGGCCGGCGATGCCGGCCTGCGCGCGGTATTCGGCTACCGCCTGGGCGATGGCGAGTATGTGCGCCTCGTTGAAACTGCCGTTGCCGGCGCTGCCGCGATGGCCGCTGGTGCCGAAGGCAACGCGCTGCGCCGGATCGGCGCTGTCAGGCAGATTCCGGTAGGCCGCCAGCAGTGCGGGGATGTCGGTGAGACTGGTTTGCGGTGCCGGGTGGCCGGCGAGGGGATGGGCCATCGTGGTTTTCCTTCGGCGAAGCCGGGCCTGTGGGGACCGGCGCGATCAGCGGGCGTTGAATTTTTCGGCGAGACTGAGCAGCTTTTCCTGTCGTTGCCGGGCCAGCAACTCGGCCTTCTGCTGCTCGGCCTTCTTTTTGAATCGCTCGCGCAGGGCTGTCGTCGCCTGCTGCCGCTGTTCGGCGCTGACCTCGCCGGCGGGGGCGCCGTCGAGATCGAAACGTTTGTCGGCTTGCGACAGGGCCTTGAGGTAGCGCGTGGACGCGGTGTGCATCCGCATGGCGGCGCGCAGTTGCTGCGTATCGATGTCGGGCAGTCGTTCCTTGATGACCTTGTGAATGCCGATGGCCAGCGGCAGGCAGTCATGGAAGACCTTGAAGGATGAGGACAGCGTGTCGAGGACGGGGTTGCGG
>Ga0209516_1000200_pt1 | contig 15772 bp, 11 predicted proteins | sample Napbiome12C3dose_FD_187716 | JGI IMG/M metagenome (GOLD analysis project Ga0209516, IMG submission 187716) | Groundwater microbial communities from S. Glens Falls, New York, USA - Naphthalene biodegradation metagenome 12C3dose (SPAdes) (version 2) ... | reverse complement strand
GGCCGACGGTGATGCCCTTGGGCGCAATGATGTAGCGGCGCTCGCCGTCAGCGTAGAGCAGTAGGGCGATGTTGGCGCTACGGTTCGGGTCGTATTCGAGACGCTCAACCTTGGCCGGGATGCCGTCCTTATTGCGCTTGAAGTCGACGATGCGGTACTGCTGCTTGTGCCCGCCGCCTTTATGGCGCGTCGTGATATGGCCGTGAGTATTGCGCCCGCCCGTGCTGGACTTGCTTTCGGTCAGCGCGTCGACCGGGCGACCCTTGTAGAGATTCGGATTGACAACCTTGACTACGCCGCGACGGCCGGCGGAGGTCGGCTTGACCTTGACGAGAGCCATTATGCAGCCCCTCCTTCCACAAAGCTGATTTCCTGACCGGGCTTCAAGCAGACAAAAGCCTTCTTGACGTCGCTGCGACGACCCATGCTACGACCGGAGCGCTTGACCTTGCCCTTTTGGACGGCGACTTGAACAGACTTGACTTCGACCTTGAACAGGAGTTCGACGGCGGCCTTGATTTCCGGCTTGGTGGCATCGTTGACGACGATGAACACGATCTGCTCGTTCTTGTCGGCTATGTGAGTCGCCTTCTCGGAAATCTGAGGCGCCAGCAGAACCTGCATCAGGCGCTCCTGGTTAAATTTCTTGGTGCTCATGCCAGTATCTCCTCCATCTTGGCGACGGCGGCCTTGGTCATCAGCACCTTGGGGAAGCGCACCAGCGACACCGGATCGGCCTGTTGCGCTTCGAGCACCAGCACATTGGGCAGGTTGCGCGACGCCAGCGCCAGATTGTCGTCGAGGCTATCGATGATCAGCAGCACGGAATCGAGGCCCATGCCCTTCAACTTCTGGGCGACCAGCTTGGTCTTCGGCGCGTCTATGGCGAAGCTCTCGACCACGGCCAAACGATCTTCGCGGGCCAGTTGCGACAGAATGGCGGCAAGACCAGCGCGATACATCTTGCGGTTCACCTTCTGGGAAAAATTCTCCTCAGGCGAATTCGGGAAGATGCGACCACCTCCGCGCCATAGCGGCGACGAAGTCATACCGGCACGAGCTCGACCGGTGCCCTTTTGCCGGAAAGGCTTCTTGGTGCTGTGATGAACTTCGGCACGAGTAAGCTGGGCGCGGTTGCCGGAGCGGGCGTTAGCCTGGTAGGCAACAACAACCTGATGCACCAGGGCTTCGTTGTAATCACGACCGAACAGCGCGTCCGACGCGGAGAGCGTCGATGCCTGCTGGCCTTGTTCATTGATGAGCTTGAGTTCCATGACGTCAGGCCCCCTTCGTGACGGCCTTGACGGCCGGGGAGACGATGACGTCGCCGCCCTTGGAGCCGGGCACGGCACCCTTGACCAGCAGCAGCTGACGCACTTCGTCGACACGCACCACTTCCAGGTTCTGGGCGGTACGCTTGACGTCGCCGAGATGTCCAGCCATACGCTTGCCGGGGAAGACGCGGCCCGGGTCCTGCGCCATACCGATGGAGCCTGCGGAATTATGTGATCGCGAGTTACCGTGCGAAGCGCGGTTCGACGAAAAGTGATAGCGCTTGATCGGGCCGGTAAAGCCCTTGCCCTGGCTGGTGCCGGAAACATCCACCATTTGACCGGGCTGAAAGATCGTCACGGAAATCACGTCGCCCGGCTTGAAGCCGGTCAATTGATCCTGCGCGACGCGGAATTCTCGGAAGATGTGACCGGCTTCGACACCGGCCTTGGCAAGATGCCCCGCCGCGGATTTATTCACCCGACTGGCGCGGCGCTTGCCGAAGGTCACCTGAACCGCAGCATAGCCGTCGGTATCAGGCGTCTTGATTTGCGTAACGCGGTTGTTCGACACATCGAGCACAGTGACCGGAACGGTAGTACCGTCCTCGGCAAAAATGCGCGTCATGCCGACCTTGCGTCCGACAAGGCCTAGACTCATTTTTTTCTCCTAACCCCAGCTACGATTGGCTGGGCCCCAAAAAGGTACAACTCATAACGGAGCCGCCTAAAAGTAGGCGACACCCGGAAACTTCTTACTGCAACTTGATCTCTACATCGACGCCGGCAGGAAGATCGAGCTTCATCAACGCATCGACGGTCTTGTCCGTCGGGTCGATGATGTCCATCAGGCGCAGGTGGGTGCGGATTTCGAACTGATCGCGCGAAGTCTTATTGACGTGCGGCGAACGAAGTACATCGAAGCGCTCGATGCGCGTAGGCAGCGGCACGGGGCCGCGCACGACGGCGCCAGTACGCTTGGCCGTATCCACGATTTCCAGCGCCGACTGATCGATGAGCTTGTAGTCGAACGCCTTCAGGCGGATGCGAATTTTTTGACTCTGCATGGTAAACCCTTAAAGAGCGAGGCGCACAAACGCGCCGAAGACAAAGTTTCAGCGAAAGCCAATGTCAGCGCTAGCTGATGTTAGCCGGAGCTAAAATGGAAAGCGCGCGATTATGCCGCGCTTTCCATGTCGATGCAAGAACTTATTCGATGATCTTGGCGACGACGCCGGCGCCGACGGTACGACCGCCTTCGCGGATCGCGAAGCGCAGGCCTTCTTCCATCGCGATCGGCGCAATCAGCTTCACAACCATCTGGATGTTGTCGCCCGGCATCACCATCTCCGTCCCCGCCGGCAACTCGATGCTGCCCGTCACGTCCGTCGTCCGGAAGTAAAACTGCGGACGGTAGCCGTTGAAGAACGGCGTATGACGACCGCCTTCGTCCTTCGACAACACATACACCTCGGACGTGAAGTGCGTGTGCGGCGTAATGCTGCCCGGCTTCGCCAACACTTGACCACGCTCGACTTCCTCGCGCTTCGTGCCGCGCAGCAGCACGCCTACGTTGTCCCCCGCCTGGCCCTGATCCAGCAGCTTGCGGAACATCTCAACACCCGTGCAGGTCGTCTTCACGGTCGGCCGGATACCCACGATCTCAATTTCTTCGCCAACCTTGACGATGCCGCGCTCGACGCGGCCCGTCACCACCGTGCCACGTCCCGAAATCGAGAACACGTCTTCAATCGGGCACAGAAACGGCATGTCGATGGCGCGTTCCGGCGTCGGAATGTAACTGTCCAGCGCGTCCGCCAGCTTCAGAATGGAGCCTTCGCCCATCTCGCCTTTGTCGCCTTGCATCGCCAACAGGGCCGAGCCCTTGATGATCGGCACATCGTCGCCAGGGAAGTCGTACTTGCAGAGCAACTCTCGCACTTCCATCTCGACCAGCTCAAGCAGTTCGGCGTCGTCCACCATGTCGCACTTGTTCATGTACACAATGATGTAGGGCACGCCCACCTGGCGCGCCAGCAGAATGTGCTCGCGCGTCTGCGGCATCGGACCGTCAGCGGCAGACACCACCAGAATGGCACCGTCCATCTGCGCCGCACCGGTAATCATGTTCTTGACGTAGTCGGCGTGACCCGGGCAATCAACGTGCGCGTAGTGACGGTTCGCCGTCTCGTACTCGACGTGCGCCGTGTTGATCGTGATGCCGCGCGCTTTCTCTTCCGGCGCCGCATCAATCTGGTCGTACGCCTTCGCCTCACCACCAAACTTCGCCGACAGCACCGTCGTGATCGCCGCCGTCAACGTCGTCTTGCCGTGATCAACGTGACCAATCGTCCCTACGTTCACGTGCGGCTTGGTCCGCTCAAATTTGCTCTTTGCCATGGTTCGCTTCCTCTAAAGAACGATTATTTCTTGTTGATCACAGCCTCGGCGACGTTTTTCGGCGCCTCGGTGTAGTGCTTGAATTCCATACTGTATGTGGCGCGACCCTGCGACAGCGAACGCAAGGTCGTCGAGTAGCCGAACATTTCGGCCAACGGCACTTCGGCCTTGATCAGCTTGATGCCGCCGACCTGGTCTTCCATGCCATGCACGATGCCACGGCGTCCAGAGAGGTCGCCCATGACGTTGCCCATGTAGTCTTCCGGCGTCTCGACCTCGACGGCCATCATCGGTTCGAGCAGCACTGGGCTCGCTTTGCGCATGGCATCCTTGAATGCCATCGACGCCGCCATCTTGAAGGCGTTTTCGTTCGAGTCCACGTCGTGGTAAGAGCCGTCGAACAAGGTCACCTTGACATCGACAACCGGGAAGCCCGCCAGCACGCCGTTGGGAAGCGTGTCGCGCAACCCCTTCTCAACCGCAGGAATGAACTCGCGCGGCACGCTACCGCCCTTGATGGCATCGACGAACTCGAAACCCTTGCCGGCCTCGTTCGGCTCCATCTTGATCCAGACGTGACCGTACTGGCCGCGACCGCCGGACTGCTTGACAAACTTACCTTCCTGCTCGACCGATTTGCGAATCGCCTCGCGGTAGGCCACTTGCGGCGCACCGACATTGGCCTCGACGTTGAACTCGCGCCGCATGCGGTCGACGAGAATTTCGAGGTGCAACTCGCCCATGCCGGAAATGATGGTCTGACCAGACTCTTCGTCGGTACGAACGCGGAAGGACGGGTCTTCCTGCGCCAGGCGGTTCAGGGCAATACCCATTTTTTCCTGGTCCGCCTTGGTTTTCGGCTCGACGGCAACGTGAATCACCGGCTCAGGGAACACCATGCGCACCAGCGTGATGACTTTATCGACTGCACAGAGCGTCTCGCCCGTCGTCGCTTCCTTCAGACCAACGGCAGCAGCAATGTCACCCGCGAATACTTCCTTTATTTCCTCGCGCTGGTTGGCATGCATTTGCAGAATACGGCCCAGACGCTCCTTGCGACCCTTGATCGGGTTATAAACAGTGTCGCCCGTCTTGATGACGCCGGAGTAAACGCGGAAGAAGGTCAGTTGGCCGACAAAGGGATCGGTCATGATCTTGAACGCCAACGCCGAGAACGCCTCGTCGTCTGAAGCCTTGCGCTCGCCCTCGGTTTCGTCTTCAAGGATGCCCTTGACCGGCGGAATATCAGTCGGCGCCGGCATGAACTCAATAACGGCATCGAGCATGGCCTGCACGCCCTTGTTCTTGAAGGCGGACCCGCACAGCATAGGCACAATCTCGCTGGCGATAGTGCGCTGGCGGATGGCTTTCTTGATTTCCCCCTCGGAGAGGTCACCCTCTTCGAGGTACTTATTCATCAACTCTTCGGAAGCTTCGGCGGCGGCCTCGAGCATCTTCTCGCGCCACTCCTTGGCAGTCTCGACCAAGTCGTCCGGAATTTCACCGTACGTAAACTTGGTGCCCTGCGAGGCTTCGTCCCACAGGATCGCCTTCATCTTGATCAGATCAACGACACCCGCAAACTTTTCCTCGGCGCCGATCGGAATCTGCAGCGGAATCGGGTTGGCCTTGAGGCGCTCGCGCATCTGGTCGTGAACCTTGAAGAAGTTGGCACCGGTGCGGTCCATCTTATTCACGAAGGCGAGACGCGGCACGCCGTACTTGTTGGCCTGGCGCCAGACCGTTTCGGACTGCGGCTGCACGCCGCCGACCGCACAATAGACCATGCAGGCACCGTCGAGCACGCGCATCGAGCGCTCGACTTCAATGGTGAAGTCAACGTGCCCCGGCGTATCGATGATGTTGATGCGATGCTCGAGGTAATTGCCGCCCATGCCCTTCCAGAAACAGGTTGTGGCGGCGGAGGTGATGGTAATGCCGCGCTCCTGCTCCTGCTCCATCCAGTCCATGGTCGCTGCACCGTCATGCACCTCGCCAATCTTGTGATTGACGCCCGTGTAGAACAGGATGCGCTCGGTCGTGGTGGTCTTGCCGGCGTCGATATGCGCCGAAATGCCGATATTGCGATAGCGCTCGATAGGAGTCTTGCGGGCCACTTGATTACCTGCCTTATCTAAACCAAATCGCCTTGGCGCTCAACAGGGTGTCGAGACGCCAGGGCGGCGAAGAAAAATAACTGCGCGATATTGCCGCGCGATAACGAAATCAGAAACGGAAATGAGAGAACGCCTTGTTGGCTTCCGCCATGCGGTGCACTTCTTCACGCTTCTTCATTGCCGAGCCGCGACCTTCCGAGGCTTCCAGCAACTCGCCAGCCAAACGCTGCCCCATCGACTTCTCGGAACGCTTGCGGGCAGCCTCGCGCAGCCAGCGCATCGACAGCGCCATGCGGCGCGACGGACGAACCTCGACGGGAACCTGATAGTTGGCGCCGCCAACGCGACGACTCTTGACCTCGACGATGGGCTTGACGTTGCTGATAGCCAGCCCGAACACCTCCAGCGGATCTTTGCCGCTCTTGGCTTTGATCTGCTCGAAGGCGCCGTAGATGATGCGCTCGGCAACAGACTTCTTGCCGCTGGTCATCAGGACATTGACAAATTTGGAGACATCAACGCTGCCGAACTTGGGATCGGGCAGGATGTCACGTTTCGGAACTTCGCGACGACGGGGCATGGTGACCTCTTATGCCTTTTTCGGGCGCTTGGCGCCGTACTTGGAACGGGATTGTTTGCGGTCCTTGACACCCTGAGTGTCGAGGCTGCCGCGCACGATGTGGTAACGGACACCGGGAAGATCCTTGACGCGGCCGCCGCGGATCAGAACGACCGAGTGCTCTTGCAGGTTGTGGCCTTCGCCGCCGATGTAGGAAATGACCTCGAAGCCGTTGGTCAGTCGCACCTTGGCGACCTTACGCAGGGCCGAGTTCGGTTTCTTCGGCGTTGTCGTGTACACGCGGGTACACACGCCGCGCTTGGCCGGGCAGTTCGCCAGGGCAGGCACTTTGCTCTTGCTCTGCGGGGCCTGGCGGCCCTTGCGCACAAGCTGATTAATGGTTGGCATATCGTTTTATCCCAAACTTACGGCCCCCTGCCGGGAGCAAAAGAGGCCGGATTATAGTGATCGCGCTTGGTGCCGTCAACCGGCCTGCACGTCTTCCTCGACATTTCCTTCCGTCGCGGGGAGATCGAAGACTCCCTGCGCCGCATCCTCGCCCTGCTGTTGCATGCGCCGCGCGCGGTGATACGCGAGGCCCGTTCCCGCCGGAATGAGGCGGCCAACGATGACGTTTTCCTTGAGGCCGCGCAACTCGTCGCGCTTGCCCATGATCGCCGCCTCGGTCAGCACGCGCGTCGTCTCTTGGAAAGAGGCGGCGGAGATGAACGAGTCGGTGGAGAGGCTGGCCTTGGTGATGCCGAGCAGAATATCGACGATCTGAGCCCCCCGCTTGCCTGCCGCTGCGAGCCTGTCGTTCTCGTCCAGAACCTCGGCGCGTTCGACCTGCTCCTCCTGAAGGAATCTGGAATCGCCGGGGTCCGAAACCACGACACGGCGCAGCATCTGGCGCACGATCACCTCGATGTGCTTGTCGTTGATTTTCACGCCTTGCAGGCGATAGACGTCCTGCACCTCGTCGATGATGTAGCGCGCCAGTTCCTCGATACCCTTGAGACGCAGGATGTCGTGCGGATCGACCGGACCGTCAACGATCACCTCGCCCTTGTTCACGACCTGGCCGTCGTGGGCCATGACGTGCTTGTCCTTCGGGATCAGGTACTCGTGGGGGGTACCGTCCGGTTCGGTGATGATCAGACGCTGCTTGCCCTTCGTATCCTTACCGAAGGAGGTGGTGCCGGTGACTTCGGCCAGCATGCCGGCGTCCTTGGGTGAACGGGCCTCGAACAGTTCCGCCACACGCGGCAGACCGCCGGTAATGTCGCGGGTCTTTGCCGACTCCTGTGGGATGCGGGCAAGAATATCGCCCACCGCGACCGGCTGGCCGTCCTTCACCGTAATGATGGAGCCGACATGGAAAGTGATCGTCACCGAGTGGTCGGTGCCGTGAATCTTGATTTCCTGTCCGGCTTCGTCGAGCAGCTTGACCTGCGGACGCAAACCCTTGGCCTGATGGGCCTTGGTGCCGCGTTTCGGGTCGATGACGACGAGGGTCGACAACCCCGTGACATCGTCGATCTGCTTGGCAACAGTCGCACCTTCCTCGACGTGCTCGAACTTCACCGTACCGGCATATTCGGTCACGATCGGACGGGTATGCGGATCCCAGGTCGCGAGAATCGTACCGGCCTTGATGTGCTTGCCGTCGTCGCCGATCAGCGTCGCACCGTAAGGCACCTTGTGGCGTTCGCGCTCGCGACCGTTGTCGTCGGTGATGATGACTTCGCCGGAACGAGCGATGACGACCTTCTCGGTCTTCGGGTTGGTGACATAGCGCATAGTCGGCGAGAAGCGCAGCACACCGGTACTCTTGGCTTCGACCTGGCTCTGCGCCGCGGCACGGGAAGCCGCGCCACCGACGTGGAAGGTGCGCATGGTGAGCTGCGTGCCCGGTTCGCCGATTGACTGGGCGGCGATGACGCCGACCGCCTCGCCAGCGTTGACGATAGAACCGCGACCGAGATCGCGGCCGTAGCACTTGGCACAAAGGCCATAGCGCGTATCGCAGGACAGCGGCGTGCGCACACGCACTTCATCGATGCCCAGCGCCTCAATGTTGTCCACCGCGTCCTCGTCAAGCAGGAAGCCGGAATCATAGAGCGTGTCTTGGGTATCCGGATGCAGTACCGGGGTAACAACGACACGGCCGAGGATGCGCTCACGCAATGGTTCGATGACTTCGCCGCCTTCGACCAGCGCCTTCATGGCAAAGCCGTTGGTCGTGCCGCAATCGTCCTCGATGACGACCAGATCCTGCGTCACATCGACAAGACGGCGCGTCAGATAGCCTGAGTTCGCCGTCTTCAACGCCGTGTCGGCCAAACCCTTACGCGCGCCGTGGGTCGAGATGAAGTACTGAAGAACGTTCAGGCCTTCGCGGAAGTTGGTCGTAATCGGCGTCTCGATGATGGAGCCATCCGGCTTGGCCATCAGGCCGCGCATGCCGGCCAACTGGCGAATCTGTGCCGCAGAGCCGCGCGCACCGGAGTCGGCCATCATGTAGATCGAGTTGAACGACTCCTGAGTGACGAGCTTGCCCTTGGCATCGGTAACCTGCTGATGGGCGAGTTGATCCATCATCGCCTTCGCCACCTGGTCGCCGGCACGGCCCCAGATATCCACCACCTTGTTGTAACGTTCGCCGACGGTGACGAGGCCCGAAGTGTATTGCTTTTCGATTTCCTTCACCTCGGCCTCAGCGGCGTCGATGATGACGTGCTTCTGATCGGGCACCAGCATGTCGCCGACGCAGATCGAGATACCGCCGCGCGTGGCGAGGCGAAAGCCCGCCTGCATCAGCTTGTCGGCAAAGATCACCGTATCCTTGAGACCACAACGGCGGAAGCTCTCGTCGATGAGCTTGGAGATTTCCTTCTTCTTCAGCGCCTTGTCGATGGCCTTGAACGGCAGGCCTTTCGGCAGAATCTCGGACAGAATTGCGCGACCGACGGTGGTCGAATAGCGAGTAATTTTCTCGCGCCAGCCCTCGCCGTCAGGCTCGTATTCCTTGATGCGCACGGAAACGCGTGCATGCAGGTCGCACTGGCGCGAATCCACGGCACGCAGTACCTCCGAGATGTCGGCGAACATCATGTCAGACCCCGTCGCCGCCGCATTCTCGCGCGTGGCGTAGTAGAGACCCAGCACCACGTCCTGCGACGGCACAATGATCGGCTGGCCGTTTGCGGGCGACAGCACGTTATTGGAGGCCAGCATCAGAGTGCGGCACTCCATCTGCGCTTCGAGCGAGAGCGGCACGTGTACCGCCATCTGGTCGCCGTCGAAGTCGGCGTTGAACGCAGTACAAACCAGCGGGTGCAACTGGATCGCCTTGCCTTCGATCAGCGTCGGTTCGAAAGCCTGAATGCCCAGACGGTGCAGCGTCGGTGCCCGGTTCAGCATCACCGGATGCTCGCGGATCACTTCTTCGAGGATGTCCCAGACCACCACGGTTTCGGCCTCGACTTCCTTCTTCGCCGCCTTGATGGTGGAGGCGATACCCATTTTTTCGAGACGCTCGAAAATGAAGGGCTTGAAGAGTTCGAGGGCCATCTTCTTCGGCAGGCCGCACTGGTGCAGCTTGAGCTGCGGGCCAACGACGATGACCGAACGGCCGGAGTAGTCGACGCGTTTGCCGAGCAGGTTCTGACGGAAACGACCGCTCTTGCCCTTGATCATGTCGGCCAGCGACTTGAGCGGACGCTTGTTGGCGCCCGTCATGGCCTTGCCGCGGCGACCGTTGTCGAGCAGCGAGTCGACGGCTTCCTGCAACATGCGCTTTTCGTTGCGCACGATAATGTCGGGGGCCTTCAACTCCAACAAGCGCTTCAGGCGGTTGTTACGGTTGATGACGCGACGATAAAGATCGTTCAGGTCGGAGGTGGCGAAACGGCCGCCATCCAGCGGTACCAGCGGCCGCAGGTCGGGCGGCAGCACCGGCAGCACTTCGAGCACCATCCATTCCGGCTTGATGCCGGACTGTTGGAAACCTTCGAGCACCTTCAGGCGCTTGGCGTACTTCTTGATCTTGGCCTCGGAGCCGGTAGTATCGAGATCGTTGCGCAAGGTCTCGATTTCGCGCGGCAGGTCGATGGTGCGCAGCAGTTCGCGCACGCCCTCGGCGCCCATCACGGCGCTGAATTCGTCGCCGTATTCCTCAACCTTGGCCAGGTAGTCATCCTCAGTCAGCAGCTGAGCACGAGCCAGCGGCGTCATGCCGGGATCAACGACGACGAAAGCCTCGAAATACAGTACGCGCTCGATGTCGCGCAGCGTCATGTCGAGCACCATCCCGAGGCGGCTCGGCAAGCTCTTGAGGAACCAGATGTGCGCCGTCGGGCTCGCCAGCTCAATGTGGCCCATGCGCTCGCGGCGCACCTTCGCCTGCGTGACTTCAACGCCGCACTTCTCACAGATGACACCGCGATGCTTGAGGCGCTTGTACTTGCCGCACAGGCACTCGTAGTCCTTGACCGGGCCGAAAATCTTGGCGCAGAAAAGACCGTCGCGCTCAGGCTTGAAGGTACGGTAATTGATGGTCTCCGGCTTCTTTACCTCGCCGTATGACCAGGAGCGGATCTTTTCCGGCGAGGCCAGTCCGATGGTAATCGCATCGAACTCTTCCTCGCTCGGCAGGTTTTGCTTAAACAGATCGGCAAACAGGCTTTTCATGTGTCACTCCATCCTTGCACGGCAATCAGTAGCGATCGAGGTCAATGTCGATCGCCAGCGAGCGGATTTCCTTCACCAGCACGTTGAAGGACTCCGGCATGCCGGCATCGATCTTGTGCTCGCCCTTGACGATATTTTCGTACACCTTGGTCCGGCCATTGACGTCGTCCGACTTGACGGTCAGCATTTCCTGCAAGGTATAGGAAGCACCGTAGGCTTCCAGCGCCCACACCTCCATCTCGCCGAAACGCTGGCCACCGAACTGCGCCTTGCCGCCGAGCGGCTGCTGCGTGACCAGGCTATACGGGCCGGTGGAACGGGCATGCATCTTGTCGTCAACCAAGTGGTGCAGCTTCAGCACGTGCATGTAGCCCACCGTCACCGGACGCTCGAAGGACTCGCCGGTACGGCCGTCGTAGAGTGTGGCCTGGGTCTTCGAAGCCGTCAGCTTGAGCTTCGCCGCGACATCGCTCGGATAGGCGAGGTCGAGCATCGCGGTGATCTCCTCTTCCTTGGCACCGTCGAACACGGGAGTGGCGAAAGGCACGCCACTCCGGAGGTTGCCCGCCATTTCGATGATCTCGACATCATTCACGGACGTGAGGTCGTCGCCCTTGCCATGGGCGTTGTAAATCTTGTTGAGGAACTTGCGCATCTCGGCGGCATTCACCTCCTGGCGCAGCATCTCGGCAATCTTGTTACCCAGGCCCTTCGCGGCCCAGCCCAAGTGGGTTTCGAGAATCTGGCCGATGTTCATCCGCGACGGCACGCCCAGCGGATTGAGCACGACGTCGACCGGCGTGCCGTCTTCCATGTGCGGCATATCCTCGATCGGCACGATCTTGGAAACCACGCCCTTGTTACCGTGACGGCCGGCCATCTTGTCGCCGGGCTGGAGGCGGCGCTTGACGGCCAGGTACACCTTGACCATCTTCTGCACGCCCGGCGGCAGTTCGTCGCCCTGGGTCAGCTTCTTCTTCTTCGCCTCGAAGGCGACGTCGAAGTCCTTGCGCGTCTGCTCGATGGATTCGCGCAGATTCTCAAGCTGCTGCTGGGCTTCTTCGTTTTCCAGCGAGACATCGAACCAGTGGTAGTGCTCCAGGGACTCGAGGTAGGCCTTGGTGATCTTGGTACCCTTGGCCAGCTTCCGCGGCCCCTTGGCGGCCAGCTTGTTAAGCAGCAGTTTTTCGATACGGGCAAAGGTGTCGCGCTCGACGATCCGCATCTGGTCGGCCAGATCCAGTTTGTAGCTTTTCAGCATATCGTCGATGATGGCCTGGGCACGCTTGTCGCGCTCGATACCTTCGCGCGTGAACACCTGAACATCAATCACCGTGCCGGTCATCCCAGAGGGAACGCGCAGGCTGGTGTCTTTTACGTCGGAAGCCTTCTCGCCGAAGATCGCGCGCAGCAGCTTCTCTTCCGGCGTCAGCTGGGTTTCGCCCTTAGGTGTCACCTTGCCAACCAGCACGTCGCCGGCTTCGACTTCGGCCCCGATATATACGATGCCGGAGTCGTCGAGACGGCCAAGCTGAGTCTCGCCCAGAGTGGCGATGTCGCGCGTGATTTCCTCGGCGCCGAGCTTGGTGTCGCGAGCGACAACCGTGAGTTCCTCGATATGGATCGACGTGAAGCGGTCGTCGGCAACGACACGCTCGGAGATCAGAATCGAATCCTCGAAGTTGTAGCCGTTCCACGGCATGAAGGCCACCAGCATGTTCTGGCCCAACGCCAGTTCGCCGAGGTCGGTGGAAGCGCCGTCGGCCACCACGTCGCCTTTGGCGATGAGGTCGCCGGACTTCACGACCGGACGCTGGTTGATGTTGGTGTTCTGGTTGGAACGGGTGTACTTGGTCAAGTTGTAGATGTCGACGCCGACTTCACCCGAGACCGTCTCGTTGTCATTGACGCGCACCACAATGCGGTTGGCGTCGATGTAGTCAACCACGCCGCCACGCAACGCCTGCACCGCCGTACCGGAGTCAACAGCAACGGTACGCTCGATACCGGTGCCGACCACGGCCTTTTCGGGGCGCAGGCAGGGCACAGCCTGACGCTGCATGTTGGCGCCCATCAGTGCGCGGTTGGCGTCGTCGTGCTCAAGGAAGGGAATCAGAGAAGCGGCGACCGAAACGATCTGGCCCGGCGCCACGTCCATGTACTGGACTTCCTGCGGCTCCTTCAACTCGAATTCGCCCTTGAAGCGGCAGGACACCAGTTCGTCGGTGAGCTTGCCCTTCTTGTCGAGCGTGGCGTTGGCCTGGGCAACGACGAAGTTGCCTTCCTCAATGGCCGACAAGTACTCGATCTGGTCGGTGACATGACTGCCGTCGACCTTGCGGTAAGGCGTTTCCATGAAACCGTACTCGTTGGTACGCGCAAACAGCGCCAGCGAGTTGATCAGGCCGATGTTCGGACCTTCCGGCGTCTCGATCGGACAGACACGGCCGTAGTGGGTCGGATGCACGTCGCGAACCTCGAAGCCGGCGCGCTCGCGCGTCAGGCCGCCTGGGCCCAGTGCCGAGACGCGGCGCTTGTGCGTGATCTCGGACAGCGGGTTGGTCTGGTCCATGAACTGCGAGAGCTGGCTGGAGCCGAAGAATTCCTTGATCGCGGCCGAGATCGGCTTGGCGTTGATCAGGTCGTGCGGCATCAGGTTGTCGCTCTCGGCCTGGTTCAGGCGCTCCTTGACGGCGCGCTCGACGCGGACGAGGCCAGCACGGAACTGGTTCTCGGCGAGCTCGCCGACCGAACGCACGCGGCGGTTGCCGAGGTGATCGATGTCGTCGATTTCGCCACGGCCGTTGCGCAACTCGACCAGGATACGGATGACGTCGACGATGTCCTCGTTCGACAACGTCGCAGAACCCAGCAAATCTTCGCGGCCGACGCGACGGTTGAATTTCATGCGGCCGACGGCGGAAATGTCGTAGCGCTCCTCGGAGTAGAACAGACCGTGGAACAGCGTCTCCACCGCATCTTCCGTCGGCGGCTCGCCGGGACGCATCATGCGGTAAATGGCGACGCGCGACGCCCACTGATCGGCAGTCTCGTCGGCACGCAGCGTGGAGGAAATGTAGGGGCCGCGGTCGATGTCGTTAACATAGAGCGTATGCAGATCCTCGACGCCCGACTCGGAAAGCTTGGCAAGCAGGCTTTCGGTAATCTCGTCGTTGGCCTGGGCCAAAATTTCGCCGGTCTCGGCATCGACCACGTTATGGCCGATGATGCGGCCGAGCATGAAGTCGTCCGGCACAAAAATCTTCTTGACACCGGCCTCGGCGAGATCGCGGATGTGCTTGGCCGTAATGCGCTTGTCCTTGGGGATGATGACCTTGCCGGCCTTGTCGGTGAAGTCGAAACGGGCGACTTCGCCACGCAGGCGCTCGGGCACCAGCTCGAACTGCACACCCTTCTTCGACAAGTGGAAGTTGTCGAACTCGTAGAAGGTGGACAGAATCTGTTCCGGCGTCAGACCGATGGCCTTCATCAGGATTGTCACCGGCATCTTGCGGCGGCGGTCGACACGGAAGTACAGCAGGTCCTTGGGGTCGAACTCGAAGTCGAGCCAGGAACCGCGGTAGGGGATGATGCGCGCCGAGAACAGCAGCTTGCCCGAACTATGGGTCTTGCCGCGGTCGTGCTCGAAGAAGACGCCAGGCGAACGGTGCAACTGGGAGACGATGACACGCTCGGTGCCATTGATGACGAAGGAGCCGGTCGTCGTCATGAGCGGAATCTCGCCCATATAGACTTCCTGCTCCTTGACTTCCTTGACCTTCTCGTTGTTCGATTCGCGGTCGAGAATGACCAGGCGCACCTTGGCGCGCAAGGGCGAGGCAAAAGTCAGCCCGCGCTGCTGGCATTCCTTGACATCGAAGGCCGGCTCGCCGAGACGGTACTCGACGAATTCCAGCTTCGCATTCCCGGAATGGGAAACGATGGGAAAAATCGAATTGAACGCCGCTTCCAGCCCCTGCCCCTTGCGCACGGACGGTGGAACGTCCACTTGCAGGAATTGGGTGTAGGAATCTAGCTGCGTCGCCAGCAGGAAGGGTATATCCAACACGCTGGCGCGCTTCGCAAAACTCTTGCGGATGCGCTTTTTCTCGGTGTACGAGTAGGCCATATTCGCTCCGGCTATCAGGAATCAAAAAGCAGAAATCGGGAAAAATCGATTACTGGTTTATGAACCCTTGTAAAGGGAAAAGGCAGGCAGCCATCCGGCCGCCTGCCTGGCATGCGTAATACGCTTACTTGACCTCGACCTTGGCGCCCGCGTCCTCGAGTTGCTTCTTGAGAGCGGCGGCGTCGGCCTTGGAGATGGCTTCCTTGACGGCCTTCGGCGCGCCATCGACCAGATCCTTGGCTTCCTTGAGGCCCAGGCCGGTGGCGGCACGGACGACCTTGATGACTTCGACCTTCTTCTCGCCGGCAGCCAGCAGCATGACGGTGAATTCGGTCTGTTCTTCGACCGGGGCAGCAGCAGCAGCAGCGACCGGGGCGGCAACAGCAGCGGCAGCGGCGGATACGCCAAACTTCTCTTCCATTTCCTTGATCAGCTCGGACAGATCGAGAACAGTCATGCTCGCGATGGCGTCGAGGATTTCAGCTTTGCTAACAGCCATGATTACAACTCCTGAATGATTGATGGGATTCGTGATTCGAGATTAAGCGGCCTGTTTGGCATCGCGCACCGCAGCGAGGCCCCGGACAAACTTGGTCGGGACTTC